>MDTC01032055.1_pt1 | contig 21246 bp, 19 predicted proteins | sample 811181 | NCBI WGS metagenome assembly MDTC01 (sample SAMN05326644, study PRJNA326480) | marine metagenome | isolation source: seawater | place: Pacific Ocean: North | collected 2011 | reverse complement strand
TGGAAGGAAAAGAAATTATTGAGAACCTTAACTCGACAAACCTTTTTGAAATTTATAAGCTCTTTATAATACGAGAGCCCCAAAAAATTTTAGGGCGGTTTAGTTCTGATTTACTAGAAATATGCAAAAATCCAAATCCTTGTCACTTAATTTTTCTAATATCTGATGATTGGAGCGTTAGATCTAATTTTCTAAAAAAAATAGAATCATTTATCGAACCTGTTGAAACTCAAAGTCCATTTGAGCAAGATATGGTAAAATGGGCAAAATATCTTATTAAAGAGAGAAATAAAGTGGCTGATTCTAGAGTAATTCTGAATCTTGTTGACATAGCTGGTGAATCAGTTGTGCACCTAAATAATGAAATTAATAGAATATGCTTGTTAATCGAGCCAAGGACACAAATAAAGATTGAAGATCTTGATAATTTTTCAGGCTGGAATAGAAAAAGAAGGCTGTGGGAGTTTTTGTTGTCATACAGTAGTAAAAATTATGAGAAATCAGTTGAAATAGGGAAGTCACTTATTCAAGGTGGGGACCAAATAACATCAATAATTATATCAATGACAAGTTTATACCAAGAAATGTTATTTGAGAAGATGAAAAAACATGGAACTTTTCGATCCCATAAAGGTTATATATCATTACCTACTTCTATAAAAAAAAGGATAGAATACTTTACAAAAAATTTTACAGAACAGGAAATAACATATGCATTGCATTTATTACATGAAATTGACAAAAGAAAAAAAACACAAATAACAGATGACGAAATTGAACTCATTACATTTATCGGACAAACTATTGGATCAGAATAAATATCTTTACTCAGATGAGGAGTTAATATCAAGATTCCAAGCTGGTGATAAAAATGCATATGTAGAATTAGTTAATAGGTATAAGGACAGGCTTACAAATTTTGTATACTATTTCTTAAAAGATGAGGAGCTTAGTGAAGATATTGTTCAGGACACATTTATAAAATTATATGAGAAAAAACATTATTATAAACCAGTTGCAAAATTCTCAACTTGGATATATACAATTGCTCGTAACCTTGCAAATACCGAGCTTAGAAAGAAAAATAGAGTTAAAATCACGTACTTAAGTCAGATGAACAATGATATGAAAAATTATGAGTTAAAATCAAAAGACCAAAGCTTAAACTCTAAAATAGAGAACGAATACCTTTTAGATGAATTACATTTAGCAATTGATAGATTACCTAAAAATTATAAAACTGCTATCATTTTAAGAGATATCCAAGGTTTAAACTATGAAGAAATAAGTATTATTGTGGGCGTACCTTTAGGAACAATAAAATCAAGAATAAATCGTGCTCGATTACAGCTTCAGCTAGATTTAAAAATTTTTAAGAAGGAGCAATAAAATAAATGGATCGTTTTGAATTTGAAGATCTTATTTCAGCCTATATTGAGAATGATCTTCCACTAAATAAAAGAAAAGAAATTGAGGCGTACTTATATAAAAATCCATCTCAGTATAAATTAGTTGATCAGATAGCTTATAATATAAAAGCTTTAAAAAAATTACCTAAAATAGCCTCTAGCAATGATTTTAATCAAAAACTAATGGAAAAAATTAAATCTAAAAAATTTGATATGAATTTAGCGGGACCTAAAAGCAGCAATATTTTCGGATTTACCTTCCTTAATGCTTCTGCTCTACTAGGTTTAATTTTTGTATTTTTCGCACTTAGTTTTGAAATCATAGGCTTTGACCCTACGGTAAAAAATAGTCAATCATCTCAATTTTCAGATAAGAAAAACTTTTTGAAAGAGAACGATATTGTAAATGAAAACGAAAAAGAAGATTTTCCAAATCCAAGCCTAACTACCTTGCAAAGCGACACATCTAAAAAGGAAAAGTTAGATTTTTCTAAGAACATTAAATATGTAAACGACTAATCCATAATTTTTTACCAAACAAGTTTTAAACTCCATCTAAACTCATTAATTTTATTTATTGAGATATTTAATTTATGTCCTTTATGGTAAATCAAAAATCCTTTACAAATGCCTTAACGCTTTTCTGCCTTCTAGTTTTTTTATATGCTGTATTTCCAGATGACTACAGCACAATAGTGTCTGTACTAAGATATATTGTAATAATCTTTGTTATTATTATATTGATGATCTACCATAAAATTTTAACCTCTCAAGAAATAGAAATTGAAAGTCAAGAAAAAAAAGATTCAGAAATTGCTCAACACAATGGTCAAATCAATAGGAAAGCATTTAAAAAACAATTTAAATTTTTAACAGATACAGTATTATCACTTTCTGGTTCAATCAGTGAAAATTGTTCTTCTGCTATTTATATTGTTGATATTCAAAGGCAAGACTATATACTTCAAACCGAAGATAAAAATATCTTCTTCGATTCAGTGCCCCTTTCAAACCCATTGGTATCAGATTATAATCATAATGATGGGAAATTTTATCAAAAGGATGACCCAGAAAAATGGAACGGAATCTTTCAAAATAAGAACTGGAGGGGAAGTGAATGTGCAATTTTTAGTCCAATTTACTTGAGTAATAATAAAGTCGGTTTTGTTCTAAGTATGGTTGAACATTTCACTGAATTAAACAATAAAAACCAAAAATTTCATAATCAATTAGGAAATTTTATAACATTTGGAATTGATACTCTAGGTACTCTTGAAGAGCGAACTATAAGCGAAGAGAATAAATCTCTAATACTTAATATACTATCTGATATTGATTTTAAATCAGATAATCAAGTAATATACAATAAATTCAAATTTCTTATTGTTTCATTGTTTGAATACGATCGCCTCACAATTTCAATCAAGAAAGCAAGTAAAAATAGAAGAGAATATGATAAAGGGTTAAACTTGATAATTAAAATTATTGATGGAGATAAGGATATGTTCACAGAAGGCACCGATTTTCCTACTAATGGATCCTTGCATGGCCTGCCTGTTATAGAGGGAAATTCTGTAATTACTTCTAATTGGCAGGAAACTCACGATAATCTTTTCAGGTTTAATTCTTCTGAAATAAATGAAGATTACAAATCTGTTCTTGGTGTTCCAATTGTTGTAAATAAACAGAATCAAGGTTCAATATTACTTGAAAGAAGAGCAAACTCAAGATTCTCTGACCTAGATGAACATAATCTAATGTTGATAGGCAATGTTTTAGGATCCGCTTTATACTGGAAAAATGAGTATGAAAAAATATATATTGACGCCACTCATGATGGCTTATCAGGATTACTCAACCATCAAACATTTAAGGATAGATTTCGAGATGAGGTAAAAAGAGCTGAGCGCTTCCAACAAAAAATGGCAATAATGATTTTTGATTTAGATAAGTTCAAAAAGGTCAATGATACTCTTGGCCATCAATATGGAGATTATGTTATTCAAACTGTCGCAAAAATCATGTTAGATAATGTTAGAGCTGTAGATGTAGTAGCTCGCTATGGAGGTGAAGAATTTGCTATAATTTTAATTAATACAACCGCAGCTATGTCAAATGTAGTTGCAAAGCGTATCGTTTCAAATATTGCAGATTTTAACTTTTCCATGGATGAAATTGAAACGCGAATTACCATTTCTGGAGGCATGTCAGAATACCCAACCCATACAAAAAAAATGAAGGAATTGATTGAATATGCAGATCAAGCCATGTATGAAACAAAACAAAATGGTGGGAATAATATTACCATCCACAGCACTTATTGAGGTCCAATTGGCGAAATTGTTAAAAATAATAATATCTCTTTTCCTTTTTTTCCCCATAATGTGGTTAAAAGGATCTGAGTACGAAGATTCTGAAATAGCCTTGCATCACTTCATGCAAGGAGAATTTTTAATGAACCAAGGAAATTATTCATTGGCGATACTTGAGTTTCAGGATGCTATTGATCTTGATCCCAACGCCTCGACTATTCACGTATCCATAGCGGAGGCTTATTTAAAGTTAGGTAAGGTTAAGCGGTCAAAGTCTCATCTGGAAATTGCTATTGATCTTAACCCTGAAGAATATGAAGCGCTTGAAATTCTTGGAGATGTATACGTTAAAATTAAAGATTACAAGAACGCCCAATTAACCTTTAAGAAGCTTTATGACATTAATCCCTCAGAACTTGATTATATATTCGCATTAGCTGATCTAGCAAGGATACAAAAAGAATGGGATACCGCAATAAGGTATTATATAGAAGGCTACAATACCAATAGTGAGGCGATAAGTGGACTTGAGCAAGCGCTTCAAATCTCAATTGCAATAAATAATTTTAATAAAGCACAAGAGATATGTGAATTATTACTGAGCGAAGAACCTCAAAATGTTAAAATAATTCAAACACTTGTAGACCTAAGCTTGTTTAATAATAATTTTGACCTATCACTAAAAATGCTTGATAAGTTAGAAAAAATTAATGGGATTTCAATAGAAACAGCAATTCAAAAAAGCGTAATTTATCAAGAAATTCAAAATCAAGAAGAGGCTTTAAATGTATTACTAAAATTAGGTGAAACTGAAAGAGGGAATATTGACATCCTTGACAGAATAGTGAACTTACTAATTGAACAAAAAAATAATTCGCAAGCAGCCACCTATAACAAAGAAATAATTAAAAACTTTCCAGAAGACCCAAGGGGATACATAAACAAGGCAATTATGGCAATGGGAGATAAGAATCCTGAGGATGCTGTAAAAAGCTTAAGTCCCTATGCCGAAAAGTTTACAAAAAATTTTACATTTCAGTATCTTATAGGTACTGCTTACTATCAACTTAAGGATTATGAGAATTCAAAAACATATTTAAAAAATGCCCTAGAAATTTATCCGCTTTCAAAAAATACAAAACATAACCTGGCCTTGATTTATGATGCTACGGGTGAATGGGAAAAATCTGATAAACTATATTTGGAATTAATTTCAAATGATAGTACTGATGCTCAAGCCTATAATAATTATGCCTATAGTTTAGTTGAAAGAGATGAAAATATTGAATTTGCCTTAGAATTAGCAAAAAACGCCATTCGCCTTGAACCCAAATCTGCAGCGTATCTCGACACAATTGGATGGATTTATTATAAACTTTCAGAATTAGATAAAGCATTATTTTACGTCAGGGAATCGATTGGTATTGATTCAAATAATGTCACAATAAGGGAACATTACGATGAGATTATTAAAGTAAGAAATAAAAAAAATGTTGATGAATCTCGGCAAGTAGGTAAATAATGTTTTTTTTTTATCCTTTTTACCAGTTGTGCAATAAAACCAGACCTTTCTTTTACTTCTGTATCTAAAATTAATTATGCAGATCTGGTTGATAACTATAAATCTTGCGAAGGTAAAGGGTTTATAGTCTCCAAAGGAGAAATGTATGGTAAGTTATATTTCTCATTTAAATCACAAAGAGACAGCACTTTTATTGACTTTTCTGATTTTTTGGGAAGAAAAACAATATTAATGTGGGTTTCTCCTGAAAAAATTATTGTTCGAGATTTAATAAATAATAAATATTATGATTATAATCAGGTTAGTAGCTTTTTTCCACTTTTAAAAGTACTAAACACTCAAAATATATCGGAAGTAGTTTGGGGAGCAAAGCCTATTTATAAAAAAAGCATAAAAAAATACAAAAAAGAAATAAGTCTCAATATAGATTATAAATTTAAACAAAAACATTTATCCGATGTAAGATTGTCATTATCAAATTTATATTATAATGATAGGAAATCTGGAGACACTTTTGAAGTTGAGTTTAAATCAAGAGAATGGAGTCAAAATCATATTAATATGAAGAAATTATGGAGAATGTTAGAATTCTAGATGAAGATATCCGTAGTTATACCCGTTTTTAATGAATTGGAATCATTACCTGAACTAAAAATAGAATTAATAAAAAATCTAAAGTCCTATAAAAATTGGGAAGTGATTTTTATCGATGATGGATCAAGTGATGGATCAACTGAATGGTTAATTGATTTAGCTACTAATAGTGAAAATTTTAAACTAATTCAATTTTATAGAAATTATGGCAAATCGGCAGCCTTGAATGAGGGTTTTAAATCAGCTTCCGGTGATTATGTTATTACTTTGGATGCAGACCTTCAAGATGACCCTAATGAATTTAATAATCTTATAGAATGCCTTAAAAAAGGTTGGGATTTAGTATCAGGTTGGAAAAAAAACCGATTAGATCCCTTGAATAAAAGACTCCCATCCAAAGTCTTCAATTTTGTAACTAGATTATTGACTGGAGTTAAAATTCATGATTTTAATTGTGGGCTTAAAGCGTATAGAAAATCGGTAATAAAATCTATTGATATCTACGGTGGGCGACATAGGTATATCCCTGCACTTGCTGGACAAAGAAAGTTCAAAATTACTGAAATTATTGTTAATCATAGAGCTAGAAAATTTGGAATTACAAAGTATGGGGGGTCAAGATTATTTCACGGTTTTTTTGACATAATTACAATCTTATTTTTAAATCGATTTAACCAACAACCTTTACATTTATTCGGATCTTTTGGTATTGGCTTTTTTGTGATTGGTTTTTTTTCAGAATTATTAGTTTTATACTACAAATATAATTTAGGTGATCCATTTTCAAAACATATCGCATTACTGATTTTTGGGGTCATGCTTATTGTTGTAGGCATCCAGTTTTTTTCAATGGGGCTTTTGGGTGAACTAATAACTCGCTCTAATCAAGACAATGAAAATCGTGTTAAGCATTTTTATGAGAAGAGTTCATGATGACATCCAAATTACCGGTTATAAGTATAATAACTCCTACGTATAATCGTGCAGATGAGTTAAAATATCTATTTAAATCACTTAATCAACAATCTGTTGATCCTAAGGTTTTCGAATTTATTATCTCTGATGATGGATCTACTGATTCAACAAAAACTATGGTGGAAAGTTGGATAAAAGAATCTGAAATTTTAGTAAAGTTTATTACTCAAAAAAATCAAGGCCCAGGTGCAGCAAGGAATCGTGGTATGAAAATTGCGCAGGGTGATTTATTATTATTTATTGATTCTGATTGTGAAGCACACCCTGAGTGGATAAAAGTGATTTACGATGAATTTAAAAATGATAGCTTTGATGCTTTCGGTGGCCCTGATGCTGCTAAGGATAATTTTTCCGTGCTTCAAAAATCTATAGATTTCTCGATGACATCTTTTTTTACTACAGGAGGGATGAGAGGTCATAGTGAAAAAATGCTAGCTAAGTTTTATCCTAGAACTCACAATATGGGTATAAAGAGATCAATTTATGATCAAATTGGTGGGTTTAGTAATCTAAGACATGGCCAAGACATTGAATTCAGCCATCGAATCCATAAGTCTGGTGCGCGAGTTAAATTCTTGATAAATGCTATTGTTTTTCACCGGAGACGCGCATCGTTAAAACAATTTTTTAAACAAGTCTATAATTGGGGAGTGGCAAGAGTAAACTTAGGTAAAATAGATATTTCTATGCTGGAGAAAATTCATTTCGTTCCTTCAAGCTCTCTTATTCTTTTAACATTAATCATCGGAATTTTTTTATTTCTAAAATTATCTTTAGCATCATTATTTTTAATTATTGTTTTGTCTCTTGCAATACTTTCCATGTACGGAACTATAAGTAAAAAAGATATTAGAATTTTTCCTTTTTTAATGATTGTAATTCCAGCACAAATAATAGGATATGGAGCAGGGTTTTTTCAGGCATATATCCGACGCTTTATTTTAAATCAAAAAGAATTGGTTGGATTTAAAAAAAATTATTATAAATGATTACTATTGTGTTAGGAATGCATAGGAGTGGAACCTCTGTAGTAGCTGGAATTTTACATTTTAATAAAATAATTATGGGCACCTATGATACTTTTTGGCCTCGGCCCCTACCTCAAAACCCAAAAGGATTTTACGAAAATTATGATTTTCGAAAGATTAATGATACTATTCTTATTAATTCAGGGTATAATGTAAAAAACTATGAGACTATGATTCCAATTCCAAAAGTTTCAAAACAAACAAAAATGATTAAAACAATTCAAAAGTACGAATCAGTTTATGAAAATTGGGGATGGAAAGACCCTAGAACCTGTCTTACTATTTCAAATTGGATAGTTATCCTTAAAGAATTGGAACTAATGAAAAAGGTAAAAATTATATTTGTATCAAGGAGCGCATTATCAGTCGCAAGATCTTTAGAAAAAAGAAATGCATTATCTTTAAAGGATGGTGTTCGCTTGTGGGAGATATATACTGAAAGGGCAATAAATTTTTGCGAATCCCATGACACTCCTACAATCTATTTATCTTTTGAAAAAATTTTAAAAAACCCATCAAAACAGTGTAAAAGACTTTTTAAATTTTTATCCTATCCCTTTGATGAAAGTGTAATTGAGGGTTTTGTAGACAAAAACATCAGTACAAATAGTAGAGGAAAGTCATATGATCTTCCTAAAAGCATTTTGGCTTTAGAAAATAAGATAGAAAAATTAACTTTGGTGTAGGGGCTATCTTGGCTAAAAAGGATATTACCATTCTTTCAGTTAGTTTCAATTCATCTATTCATTTAAAAAGATTAATTGATAATTTTCTTTTAAAAAGTTCTCATAAAGAAAACATAAAATTTCTAATAATTGATAATACAGGTGGTAAAGATAAATCTTTATCTATTCTGCTTAACAATCCTTGTCAAATAAGAATCTTAAAAATTAAAAATCGTTTTAAGCAGAGGTCGCTCTCACATGCCAGCGCATTAGATTTTGGATTAGGACACGTAGATACGCAATATACTCTAATCGTTGATCCCGATATTCATATTTTTTACAAAAATTGGGATGAGTTCTGCCTTGAAAAGATGAGAGGAAATTATCCAACCGTTTTAGGTGCTCCTTACCCACAATGGAAACTTGGTAAAGTCCACGATTATCCAAGTGTAGTTTTTATGTTTTTTAAAACAAATTTAGTTCAAAGCTTTGGAAAAACATTTTATCCTTTTCCAAAACCCCACGAAAGATTATACAATAGTATTTTAAGAAAGTTTGTAAGACTAGGAGGAGTAGCTAATAAGAGTCGTTTAGGTCAATCAAAAAAATTACGATTCATTTGTGGATGGCTTGAAAAAAAAACAGGCGTTACTTCTCCAGATACTGGAAAAGAAATTATTGACCAGTTTCAAAAAAACAGGTTTAGGACTATTGTTTTCTCCTCTCCGTTTTCGCAGCATCTTAACAACAAAGATGAGCAAGAATTAAAATTGTTAGCAAGAGACTTTGAAATTTATATTTATAATGAAAAACCCTTTCTTTCCCATATGTATTCATCTGGAGTATATCATTGGCGCACAAAACGAAGTTCTGACCTTAATTATTGGTTAAGTCTTATTAAAAAAGTTGAAAAAAAAATAGGAAAATATTAACTATGTCTTTTATGGTAGTGAATACAGGCCGAGTCGCCAGTCAATACTTTTATATTAATTTGAATTTACAACCGAATATCTGTATGCCTTCAAGATATCAATTTGATTATGTAACAAAATCTTTTATAAAAAGAAGATATTATAACCCTTTAAAAAAACTTATTAAATTAAAGGAAAATGAGCTTTTTGGGCGTCCTGGAACATGTTTTGGTATCGTTTTCCACTCAGCTCGTAGAAACTTAATTTACCCATTAAATTCACAAAAAAACATTGATTTCTTAAAAGTTCTTAGAGATGACTTAGAATTGAACACCATTTTCTTTCCTGTAAGGGATCCTGACAAAGTTTTTAAATCGGAAATGAATAGGCAGTTAGCAAGAATAGTTGGTGATTGGTCTTTCCCCTTAGGATTAAACGGTTGGCAAAAGAAGTGGAGTTTAAAACAATGCAAAGAGTTAGAAAAGCAAGATTTAAACCACGACGGATGGGCAGGATTCCTACCACAAAAAATTGATTATGAAAATCTAAAAGAGTTTTCAAAAAAATTTATTATAAATACAGCTAAAATATTTTCACTCTATGACTTATTTGATAAGATTTATGATAATGTTAAGGTTTTTGAATTTGAACATCTTTCTAATGCTCCTAAAAACGTTTTTAAAAGTATGGCAGAAGAAAAAGGATTTTCATTCACCGATTTTTCATTAATTAATGCTAGGCTTAATAGCCTTCCTAATAGATTTTTGATTTATAATAGTTTCATTTTAGAGGTTGATAGTGAAACTCAAAGAGGCTGGAATAATAGGGGTATTTCAAAAGAAACAAAATTTGGATTTAAACACAAATCTCCTCTGAAGAGATTTTTCATTGATAAGCAAAATCCATTTATCAGATCTTGCAGAATTAAATTTGAAATACCAAAGGTGATGAGCGTTTGTGAAGATTGGGGTAAATACAAACAGATTGGTTCTGTTCCAGAGCATATGATGCCGATAGTATATGAGGCAATTAATACAAATATAGTAATTGGTATGCATTGTGATGACATTTCTGCGTTTAATGCCAATGAAATTAAAGATATGGTCCAAACTATTCAATCAGTGATCTGTCCTAGGTTTGATAAAAATTTTAAAATTCTTTATGATTACTATCAAAACCATGTATATGCCAAAAAAATTCCAGAAGGGGATTTTTATGAAGTTTTCAAAAGGCAAAATTATCAAGAATTTTTAGATTTTGATTTAATATCAAAGAATCCAAGAAAAACACTAAAACTTGTTTGAAATGAAAAAAATAAAAATAATATGCACGATTGGACCATCTTCTTTAGATGAAAAAATTGTAAAAAAAATGGATGATTCAGGTGTAGACTATTTTAGAATCAATCTATCTCATACTAAAATCGATGACCTTATTCCTATCTTTAAAAATTTAAGAAGTTGGACTAACAAACCTATATGCTTAGACACAGAGGGAGCTCAGCTTAGAACATCCTTATTATGTAATGAAATAATTGCTAAAGAACATGAAATAATCGAATTCGTTCCGAAAGGAAATTTAATTAAAAAATCGCAAATTGGAATAAATGGTGGAAATATTAATGAAGTTTTTAAAAATGGAGACTTGGTAACAATTGATTTCGACGGTGCGGTTGTTCAAATCACAAAAAATGAAAATTCCTCATTCTATAGTCGAGTATTGCACAGTGGTGTTATTGGTAATAATAAAGGTCTTAATGTAGATAGAAGTGTTAAATTGAATAGATTTACACCAAAAGATGAGAAGGCTTTTTTGATTTGTCAGAAAATTGGAATCGATCATATATTTTTATCATTCTGTTCACATAAAAGTGACGTCTTGGAATTACGAAATAGGTTTAAAAACAAAATACATGTAATAAGTAAAATCGAAAGCAAAAACGGATTAATTCATTTAGATGGTATTTGTAGAGAAAGTGATGCACTATTAATTGATAGGGGCGATCTTTCTAGAGAAGTCCCTTTAGAAAAAATTCCTATAGCTCAGAATCAAATTTTAGAAAGAAGCAGAAAATCCCGGGTTCCTGTATACGTTGCAACAAATCTTATGGAAAACATGATTCTAAATTCAAAACCAACTCGCGCTGAAGTAAATGATATTCAATCTACATTAAACAATGGAGCTGAAGGTTTAGTCCTTGCTGCTGAAACAGCTATAGGAAAATATCCTATAGAGTGTGTGCGTATGATGTCTAGAATTATTTATGAGACAGATAATTATAAAAATAACTCAAAAGAGATTAACAACTTATTTACTCCTTCTTTTGGTAAAATTATTGAGCCTCATGGAGGCAAACTAGTTCAGCAATTCGCAAATGATCAAATCGATCATCCAATATGTGAAATCGAAGTGAATGAAGAAATTTATAACGACTCTATGCAAATCGCTAATGGAACTTTTTCTCCAGTAAATGGTTTCATGGATCAGGAACAAATTGAACTTGTTTTAAATAAAAATACATTTGAGGATAAAGCTTCTTGGACAATTCCAATTATTTTTCAAATAAATGAAAATAAAATTAAGAGCATACCTAATTCAGGCTCAGTGTACTTGAAAAAAGCAAGTGAAAATTATCCATATGCTATCTTGAATATTAAAAAAGTTGAAAAGCTAGAAAATAAGAATAAATTAGCTAAACTATGGTTTGAGACGGAAGATATACGCCACCCAGGTGTATCTAGATTTTTATCATCCGGAGATTATATCATTTCTGGGGAACCATATATTTTGAATAATTACTCTAGGAATACGAACAATAAATATGAATTAACGCCATTACAATCCCGGTTTGTATTTGATCATAATGGTTGGCACAATATTGTAGGGTTTCATACAAGAAATGTTCCTCATTCCGGGCATGAGTTTATTCAATTAGCGTCTTTGAAAAAAATTAACGCAGATGCAATTTTTATCTCACCAGTAACAGGGGAAAAGAAAATTGGAGACTTTCTTGCAGATCCAATCATTCAATGCTATGATTTATTAATCAAAGAACTTGTTTACCATCCTTACGGTGCAATAATAGGCTCATTCAACACTCATTCAAGATTTTCAGGGCCAAGAGAAGCAATATTTACTGCACTTTGTCGTCAAAACTTTGGTTGTAATTATTTTATCGTTGGTCGTGATCATACAGGCGTAGGTAATTATTATGATCCAAATGCATCCATTAGGCTTTTTGAAACATTAGATTTGGATATAAAGATTGTACCATTCTATCCAGTAGTTTACAAAAGCGGTCATGGTTTAGTTGAAGAAACTTCCAAAAATAAGGAAGAAATCCTACAAAAAATAAGCGGTTCGATAATTCGAAATTACTTAATCAATAAAAAACCAATTCCTAAGTATATGATGCGACCCTCTATCTCTAATTTATTACGTAAAATGAAGCCAGAGTTTCTTTTCCAATAACACAAATTTTACTAAAACTTTATGAAAAAATATTTACCCCTGTTGATAACAATTGCCCCGGCATTATTTTTATATCGAATGATACTCTTTGGTGAAATTGTTACTGATGGTGATGATTTAGCAAGGCACCCAATAAATGAATGGAGAGATAAATATATTTCTGACAATGAAGATATGCCTCAATGGTACCCCAATCTTTTTTCAGGAATGCCTTCTTATGGTGGATATATTTATATGACTGGAGACCCCACCAAAATATTTCGTAATCTAATTCTTTGTAATTTAGGTTTGAAGATTTGGTTTTTTCTATCATTAGGGGGTTATGGTACCTTTTTTCTTTTGAGGGTCTTAGGATACAGTCGTAAAGAAGGGGTTCTAGGAGGTCTAATCACTGGGCTTACTCCTTATGGCTTCGGGTTAGTAAATGCAGGACATTTAAATAAAATCTTTGCTATGGCGTATGTACCTTGGGTCTTTGCCTGTTTTTTGCTTTTCATGAAAAATAAATCACTCAAATCTTTATCTATATTATCATTAGTCACAGCACTTCAGCTATGGGCAAATCATCCTCAAATTGTCTATTATACTTGGATGATAATTGGCTTTTACTTTGTTTATAACATTATATATGAATACAAGAAGCAATCTTTATCTTCAAAAATATTAGCGCGCCAAACAGGAGGTGTTTTTGTATCGCTTTTAGTGGCTTTTTTAATTGTCTCAGACCCTTATAATGAAGTCTATACATTCCAAAAACACTCCAATAGAGGGGCAAAATCTGTTTTGGATAAAACGAATGAAACTTCTTCAGGAACAGATTGGCAATATGCCACACAATGGTCTTTCCACCCCAAAGAGCTTATATCATTTGTGTATCCGTACTTTTACGGCTTGCAAAATTTTTCATCAAGAGATTTAAAATCTGCAGCATATTGGGGATACATGCCATTTACCCAATCAACGCATTATTTAGGTTTAATTGTCTTGTTACTTGCTTCTTTAGGAGCTTTATTGAAGAAACCTGATAAAATAAGCCTCTTTTTTTGGATAACCTTAGCTTTAATCTTGATTACAGGTTTCGGATCCCACTTTCCCTTGTTATACAAACCATTTTATGAAATATTTCCATTTTTCTCAAAATTTCGCATACCATCGATGATTTATGCCATGCTTCCTGTAATAATTTCAATTTTGGCAGCTAGGGGCTTTGACCTTCTATCAGCTTTTAAAGGTGAAAAACAAACCCTTTTGAAAGTGCTTTATGTGGCTGGGGGAGTTGCTATTTTATCTTTAATCTTATTAATTATTTCAGACAGCCTTATAGATTTTAAAAGCTCAAGAGATGGTAGATTTAATCCTTCCATTATAACGCAATTAAAATTATTGAGATATGACCTCTTTAATAAAGGAATAATACTTGCCTTAATACTTAGTTCATTATTCCTTTTACTTTACTATTATTATCACAAAAATAAAATTCTAGAATCGCTGTTTAGTTACGGTATAATGGGGTTGATAATCTTGGATCTTGGCATTTTAAATAATGAATTCGTAAATGTAAAACCTAAAAAAAATATGGATAACATGTTCCAAAAGAATTTGATTATTAATCATTTAGTTACTGACAGTTCAAATTTTAGGATATTCCCTGCAGATGACATTAGTACAAATAAATATAGCTACTGGAATATCGAAAGCATTGGAGGATATAGACCAATTAAACTACGCCTGTATCAGGATCTTATAGATGCGGGCGGTTTCAATCGCTCACATATTTTAGATATGTTGAATGTGAAATACGTTGTTACTAATAAAAAAATTAATAACTCTGATTTTATTCCATTGAAAGGTGTAGAAGGTATTTATGAAAATAAAAAGGTCCTTCCTAAGGCATGGATTGTTGGAAAAATTAAAAGGGTAAAATCCCAAAAAGAATCTTTAATGGAGACATTGTTAAGAGGGTTTGATCCTTCTAATGCTGCTGTAGTATTAGATTCTGAGGGAATTGACATTCCTATGGATGCAAGTGGGAAAGCAATTTTAAAAAGTAAAAAAGAAAATAAGATTGAAATAAACTGTAAATCAAAAACAGGAGGTCTTTTAGTACTATCTGAAATCTATTATGAGCCTGGATGGAAAGCTTTTATAAATGGTAGAGAAACAAAAATTTATCAAACAAATCACATTTTACGATCGGTTCAGGTTCCGCCAGGGAATTCTAATATCGTCTTTGAGTACAATAGCTTAAAATGGGAAAAGACAAGGATGCTTTCCAGAGTTTCATTATTAATTGTATTAAGTTTAATAGGTTTTGCAGTTGTCAAAGAAAGAAGAAATAAAAAATTATAATGAAACTTTATAAGCATACAGCAAACATAAAGGCTGGATTGTTTATTCTCGGTGTTTCGTTAGTGATTGGTTTACTAGCTTACACCCAAAGATTAGTAAATAATCTTCGAGATGATAATAGAGAAATAGTAAGTCTGTATGCAGGTTTGATTGCAAAAGTAGTTCAAGAAGACAATGATCAAAATCTCGACTTCATTTTTGAGAATATTATAAAAAAAGTAAAGTTCCCTTTAATTCAAACTGATTTGGATAATAAAATTCAGATGTGGAAAAATCTTCCAAACCATATGAATTCTGAAGAACAAATTTACAAATTCATGGATGTATGTGATAAAAATAATGATCCTATTCCCTTGACTTATGAAAATAGTGAAATTGGTAAAATTACATTTGGATATTTACATTATGGTGATTCAGCTCTTATATCAAAATTACAAACTTGGAGTTATATTGAAATAGTTGCGATTGGGTTATTTATATTTTTGGGTTTTAGTGGTTTTAGTTTCATTCGCAACAATGAAAAAAAACATATATGGGTTGGAATGGCAAGGGAGACTGCTCATCAATTAGGTACACCAGTTTCAGCTTTGATGGGATGGATCCAATGGATCAAAGAACATCCTAATAAAACTCTCGAAATAATTCCTGAAATAGAGGTAGACCTCAAAAGGTTGGAACAAATTAACAGGCGTTTTAGTGAAATGGGTAATGAATCAGTATTTGAAGAATTTGATTTATCTCTTCGAATAGAGAAAATAATTAATTATCTTAGAAAACGCCTTCCCTCATTAGGAAAGAAGGTGAAACTAGCAAACGACATACAACCAGGCATAGTAATAAAAGGTAATGGGTCGTTACTAGCTTGGTCGATTGAAAATATTATTAAAAATGGAATAGATTCTATAGATAATAAAAGCGGAGAAATTAAAATTTCACTCAAAAAAGAAAACGCAGGTATAAATATTAGGATTAAAGATAATGGTAAAGGAATTCCGAAAAAAGATTGGAAAAACATATTTAGACCCGGCTTTAGTACAAAAAAAACAGGATGGGGACTAGGATTATCCTTGGCAAATAGGATTATTGAAGATATTCATAAAGGAGAGTTGCTAGTTGCAACTTCAACAATAGATAAAGGAACTATTATTGAGATCAGACTTTAAAATGAAACATAAATCGATTAATTTCTGCTTTAATAAAAAAGGATTTCCGTGGATATATTATTAGGACAGAGTCAACAAGGTGGTGGTTTAGCTGCTTTTTTGCCTTTCATTTTAATCATGTTTATAATATATTTTTTAATGATTCGTCCTCAGACTAAACGTCAAAAAGAAAAAGATGAAATGAGAAAGAATATTAAAAAGGGAGATAAAATTATCACGATGGGTGGAATTTATGGAACTGTTCAAGGAATTAAAGAAAAAAATAGAAAAATTGTTCTTAAGGTTGACACTAATACAAATATCACAATCAACACTACTGCTGTTGCAGGACTTGCTGAAAACATAAAAGATGAAGAGCTGGAGCAGGAGTAGTGGCTGTTATTGATATAGTAAAATATGGAAACTCTGTTCTTGACAGGAAGTGCAGTCCTGTCAAGAAGTTCTCTGGTTTAGAGCTAATAATTGAAAATATGTTTGATTCTATGTATGAAGCTGAAGGTATTGGACTTGCTGCTAATCAAATAGGGTTAAACCTACATCTATTCATAATTGATGTCACGCATACGGATGAGGCAGATGAAACACATGTTTTTATAAATAGTGAAATTTTAAGTTACCATGGTAAAAAAACTTTTTTTCAGGAAGGCTGTTTGTCTTTACCAGGCATAGCTTTGGATGTAGAAAGACCTGAGAAAATAGTTTTGAAATATCAAACTGTTGATCAAAAATGGCATAAAGAAAAATTTGAGGGTTTACTTGCTAGGGCCATCCAGCATGAAATGGATCATTTAAATGGAACATTTATTTTTGACAGAGTACCGGAGACTGAAAAGATCAAGTATATAAAAGAATTAAAAGAATTATCAGCAGATTCCAGACATAGACAAAAGATTAAAGAAAAAAGCAAAGAAGATTTTGTCATCTAAATTTTAAAATTAAGGTTTACAGTTAATGCGCGTAGTATTTATGGGTAATCCTGAGTTTGCGGTCCCTACGTTAAAATTACTTCAAAAATCTAAACATAAGATATTAGCTGTTGTATCTAATGCGCCCAAGCAAATGGGTAGAGGTAGAGAATATCAATCTACTCCTGTCGGTAAGTATGCTAAAGAAAACAACATGAAATTGTTAGAACCAACTAAGCTAAATGACCAGAAATTTATAAAAGAGCTAAAAAAAATGAAGGCTGATATTTTTATTGTTGTAGCATATAGGATTTTGCCCAAAGAAATAATAAAAATCCCCATCCACGGCGCAGTTAATCTTCATGTTTCCCTACTTCCAAAATATAGAGGTCCTGCCCCAATTCAATGGGCACTAATGAATGGGGATAAAGAGACAGGTGTCACTATTTTTCAAATTAGTGACAGGGTGGATACTGGTGATATTTTGGTACAAGAAAAACACCCTATTTATGATAAAGACAATATGTTAACCCTTGGAACTAGGCTTTGCAATTTAGGTGCAAACATTATTACCAATACTATTGATAAGATTGAGAATGGATCTATCAAGAGCGTGAAACAAAATCGAAAGATTGCCACTTTTGCACCAAAAATTACAAAAGAAATGCGTTCCATTAATTGGAACTGGCCAAGTATTAAAATCCATAATTGGGTACGTGGCCTTTCCCCCTTTCCTTCGATGTTTACAATATTTAATGGTAAAATACTCAAAGTATTTAAGACTTTCGCAGAGAATGGTCCGAAATGCAAACCAGGAGTTGTATTTCAAATCAATAAGGATTCCATTTTAATCGGTACTGGTGATGGACTTTTAGGTTTATTAGAGGTTCAATTAGAAGGAAGAAAAAAGTTATTTATAAAAGATTTTTTAAGGGGTAGCCTTATAAGGAAGAATTCAGTTTTTGGAAAATGAAATCTGATTACCGATTTCTCACGTACAAAATACTTCACCAATTTGAAAAAAATGACTATAGTATTATTGATATAAGAAATATAATTTTTTCAAAAATGCCTGATAATAGAAATTTAAAATATAGGATTACGGTTTTAGCAAATGAAGTTTTAAGGTACAGAGGAAGGCTAGACCTGATGATTACATCTATTTCCGGTAAAAGAATAAAATACTTAAATAAAAAAGTATTAATTATTCTAAGAATTGGGTTTTATGAAATTTTTTTTGATCCTAAGGTCCCAGATTATGCAGCGGTAAATTCCTGTGTCACACTAGCGCATAAAGTTACTAATAAGAAAACGAAAGGATTTACTAATGCAGTTTTAAGAAAATTTATAAGGCATAATACGGAAAATAATAAATGGCAAATTGAATTAGAAAGCAAAGGAGGTTGGTTATCTATACCTAACTGGTTAGAAAAAAGATGGATAAAAAATTTTGGTAAAGAAGTTGTAATGAAATTAGCTGAATTTTTTAATCAATCTCCGATAACTTATTTAAGATGCGATGGGTTACAAAGCTCAATAAAAAAGAATATATCCTATTTAGAAAAAGAAGGGATTAAAACAGAATTATTTTCAACTAATTTTTTGATGGTCAGATCAGGTGGATATAAAGTTTTAACATCAAAATTATTTAAGAATGGTGAGATATCGATCCAGAGTCCATCGTCTGCTGCAGTGGTAGACTGTCTTGGAGTTGAAAAAGATGACGTTGTCCTTGATGTGTGTGCTGCTCCAGGGACAAAAACTTTACAACTAGCGAATTTAGTGGGTAGTAATGGATTTATATACGCTTCCGATATATCAACTGAAAGAGTTTATTTAGGAAAAAAAGATGAAAAAAGGCATAGAAAAAAAAATATAGAATGGTCATCAAAGGATGCTAGAAAAGATTCTTTCAATCTAGTAGATAAAATATTAATTGATGCTCCATGCTCAGGAACGGGTGTGATGGGAAGGAGGCCAGATGTAAGGTGGAGACGGAAGGAGGGTGATCTGGAAAGATTTACTAATACTCAATTATCAATTTTAAGAAATTGCTCTAAATATTTAAATAGGGGAGGTATTATAGTCTATGCTACATGTTCTATTGAGCCAGAAGAAAATTATATGGTCGTTGAAAAGTTTCTTGAATTGGAATCTAACTTTGCCATTGATACTATTCCAGAAAATGTTCCAAAAATATGGGTAAAAAATAATATTGCGTTAAACATAATGCCTCATGAACACGGATTAGATGGTATATTTGCAATGAGGATGAAAAGAATATTTTGAAAACTGGTTTAACCTACTTAACACTACTTTTATTTATCTCTATTTTTGTAATAGTACTTTTTGATTCTGTCATAATGCCTAAGTATGTGCGGATGGGAACTGGCAGGTATATGATAAATATAATAGACAAAAATCTTTCATATGGTTTAAATGTTTTAGATAATGAGGGATATAAAGTTTATGTTTCAGACACCTTATTTACTAGTGCATTTGACCCTGGCACTATTGTTGATCAATATCCAAAGCCAAATACAAGAGTTAAAGAGGGGCGCACAATAAGACTTAAAATTTCACAGCCTGAAAAGATGGTTTCGATACCTGATCTCATTGGAAGATCATTACGCAGCTCAGAGCTTGTTTTAAATCAGATTGGGCTAGAAATTGATACTGTATATGAGGAATATAATTCTGATGTACCATCAGGTAATGTAACCTGGCAATATCCAAAGGGAGGTGATCTACTAGGTAAAGGAACAGGATTACACCTTACCATAAGTTTGGGTGTTCCTCCTAATTTCTTTCAAGTTCCTAACCTTTTCGGTTTGAGTAAGAAAAAGGCTGTAGAGGATTTAGAAAAAGCAGGTTTCAAGCTTGGTAAAATTTTTTATAGACAAAATGAAGATTTAATTCCTTATACTGTTTTAAATCAATCTATAACAGCAGAAACAGTACTTGAGAAGCCAGTATCAATTGATTTAACAGTTAGCGTGCTGGACATGCAAGATATTTTTAATCAGATGATCAGCCAATGACAATAACTTTCACTGGCGAAATCTTAAGAAAACTAATTCACATATTTTCAGTAATACTCCCTCTAGCTTATTTCTATGTTATCAAAGACAGATTTTTAATGACAACAATCCTTATAATTTTAACTTCAATTGCTTTTTCAGTAGAATATGCTAGACTTAATCAAAAAAACAATATCGGATATTATTTTCAAAAATATTTTAAATCGATTCTTAGACTAACTGAAAGGAATGGATATCTTACAGGCGCTACTTGGATGCTAATTGGTTTTACAATTACTGTAATAACTTTTGAAATCGATGTTGCGGTATTGGCATTGTTGTTTCTTTCTGTAGGTGACTCTTGTGCGGGGATTGTAGGCCGTGTTTTTCCTTTTGGAAAAGTATTCAATAAATCGATCTTTGGATCTTTTGCTGGTTTTATAAGTTGTATCACTTTTGGTTTCATAATTAATACCACTCTTCCTCCTCAAATTATTATTATAGGAGCACTATCTGGTATGCTTATAGAACTTATTTCTTCAAAAATCGATGATAACTTTTCAATGCCTATTTTTTCTGGATTTATCATGCAGTTTCTTAAAGATACATTATGACATTTTTATCTCCTTCAGTATTTTGGTTATTAGGGGCTTTGTTAATACCAATAATTATTCATGTTCTAAACCGATTCAAAGTCAAAGAAGTTCAATATAGTAGTATTCTATTAATTAATGAATTGAAATTAAACTCGATTTATAAATTGAATCTTAGGAAAATTTTAATTCTCATTCTTAGATTACTTTTTATAATAGCATTAGTACTTATGTTTGCTAGACCTGTTACAAAAGGGTTTATTCCAGGCTGGTTTGCGGCTGAGCAGGATGCAAGCTTGGTAATTATTTTAGATAATTCGGCAAGCATG
>MDTC01059776.1_pt1 | contig 21250 bp, 13 predicted proteins | sample 811181 | NCBI WGS metagenome assembly MDTC01 (sample SAMN05326644, study PRJNA326480) | marine metagenome | isolation source: seawater | place: Pacific Ocean: North | collected 2011 | reverse complement strand
TACAATTGGATCCTTATCACCCCAATTAGTTGGTGATGCCATTACTTTTTTACCAATTCCATAGTAAAATTTCATTTCTGTGAATGGAAATTCCTTGTTAAATTTTGAAGGAACTACTCTAATTACTTGTTTACCTACTGATGGTTTCCAAAATAATTGTTTTCTTTCTCCGTTTTGGGAGTTTTGTGACTGTTTACTTAAAGAGTCTAACTTTTGTTTGATGATATCTAAATTCATAATTTATAACTTTTGATTTAATATAATAACTTAATTTCAATAATCCAAATTATAGTTCAATAATCTTGTGGATTTTTGTCTTTAATTGTTTTAACTCGTCATGTTGAGTTAATAAAATTGTATTTCGGTAATGTTTCCAATCAATTGGAAATTTTGTATCAACAATACCATTATTTAACTTTTTAATTAACTCATTAAGAGCATTAATAGTATATAATGTATTGGAGTCTTTTTTTCTATGTACTAGGATAGTATTTTTAGGAAGGTCTGAAACGTTACCTTGATCAATATTGTAGGTGCAAACATATTCATCATTACTTTTTACATGGAGAACAAATAGCTTGTTATACATGATATTATAGCTGGATGTTATGCTTTCAATTAGCCCATCGAGTTCATCTAGGGTTGTGAATGTGCAAAATAGCTTATTGTTCAAGTCTTGTAAGTTTAATGTAGCGAAATCATCGAAATCGTCTACTTTATACGTATTGACCTCTCTATCTAAAATCATAGTCTGTTCCATAGTTCATTTTTGTTGTTAATTTGTATTTTTCAAATATTTTTAATATTTCTTTAAATGTATCTTTCTCACTCTTATCGAGGTCAAATAAGAAACTATCATAAGTATATAATACAATTTTTGTATTTTTTCCTCTCAATAATTTCAATATCTCCCATAATATACGAACATTCATTGCGGTCTCCAAACCTTGAAGTAAATAATTTAATAGTTTTTGGGGATTCATATTTTCCAGCTCATCTTTCTTAAATTTCCATTTTGATATTGGTACTTCAATGTAACCATCGCTTTGGAATTTTTGCCACAATTCATCTATATATTTTTGGACTTTTTTAAAAAACTCTATCTCTTTATATTCTTCGAAAATTCCTCCATAGAGTTGCTTGAAAGTAATCTCTTTCGCTGTTTTGTATTCAACACCATACATTTTGCTAAAAGCTTCATGAATATCAGTAGTATCGAACTTATAATGTACCAAGTGACCCAAAAGGGTAGGATGGTAAGCACTAATATCCAATTCCACAAAAAGGTCATTATTGGGAATGAAACTTTTCCTTTCCCCATTGTTTTTCTTAAGAGCGGCATAATTTATTTTTTTAAATTTGTTTGAGGGTCTCCTTGTGAGTGTTTTGAAGTTGAATTGTGTAAATACGAAATCGGAATTTGGTACGTAAAAGTTCTTTTCAAATTCTTTTCTATTAATTCGTATTCCACTTCTTTCAATGGAGTTGAATACCATTGTGGCTTCGTTGTTGTAAAATTCGTTGATTTGGTCATTTATATGCGATTTAACGTTATTAAAAATATTTTCACAATACTCATAGTGCTTCACAATTGGAATTAATATACTCGCATCCTTTGAATTCGGGTATTTTTTATGAAAATGGTGATGTGTTTGTGTAAGTTCTGGTATATACGTAGGGGAGTGTAAAGTAATGTCGAAAAGAGTTCGTAAAGGGTAATAATGTAAGAATTCCTTTTTATCCCTAACATATATTTTTTCAAATTTTTCAAGTATTTTTTCTACTTTATCTTTGTTTAATTTAAATGTTTCACTATGTGCTATCGGTACAATAAACCCCTTTGTTGATATTAAGGGTCTAATATAAAGTGCACATACTTGGTTTTGGCTTGGGTGTTCTCTATAATCGTAAGGGACGATTTCTACAAATACTTCCTTAAAACTACTTAAATATAACCTATCTAATTGATCCTCAGTCTCAACCAACCAAAACATAACTTTAATTTTGACCTAAATATACGAAAAAAATTTAATACCCCCCAGTATTTCTTGAAGTTTGTTGATTTGATGGTGAAGTAGGTGGAGGAGCAGACCCAATCTCTAAAGATTCTGTTTCTTCTAATCCTTGTTGTTGGTTTCTTTTTTTGTTGTCTAAAACTTGGGATTGATTAGGTTTTTGGTTTTTTGAATTTTTATTAAATTCTTCAGTTTCAAATGCTGCTCTTTCTTCTTGTTCTTGTTTTTGATTTTTAAAGAATTTTTCAGATCTTATTGTTGACAATGTTGGTTTAATAGGGTTAGTATTGGGGATAGGATCCTTTAATGCTTTTTTCTTAACAGATTTAGGAGCCATTTCTAATTTAAGTTGAGCTTTAGATTTAAAAAATTTAGAATAATTACCCCTTAAATAAGCTATCAATCCATTTCTTTTAATTTTACGTTGTTTTAAATATAATATATTTCTATTAATTTCTTCTATTTTTTCTTTTGTTTCACCTGATATAGTCCAAATTACATTAAATATTTTATACTGATCCCACATCCATTCTGGGTCTTCTTGTTTTATTTTATCATATGATTCTTTATTTATTTCTGTGAAGTTGTTTTTTTCATTTTCTTTCATAGCAAAATACCTAAGAATATATGATTTTTCATAGTCCTCTTTTGTAGGTTGTGGGAAAAAGGTTGTAGGAACTTTTCTTGGGTTGTCTTCATTAGTAGGTAACCCTTGAAGTTTTAAATAATCAACGATCATTCCTTGATTCCATTTTTCTTTATTTACTATGGGGTCAGGATCTTCTAAAAATAATGCTATTTTATTATCTGTGTCAAATATGTTTAGTTTATCAGGTGAGTTTAATTTTCCTATAAGAGGAATTAATTCAAATTTGGGTGAATTTTTTTGGGTTTTTCCTGTAAATACTTTCCCATTATAAAATTTATGATAAAAGCCTACATACTCTTCATCATTAACCTTATATTTGTATTCCCCACCATTAGTGTAAAGGCCAGTTACTATTCTACTCTTAGGATAATACATTAGGATGAAATTGATTTTAACATATCAAGAAGTTCTTTTTGAGGCCAAACATCTGTTTTACCTAATTTAACACTATTATGGGTATAAATACCAGGCGTCCCACTTAATGCTTTTTTATTTAACACAAATAAGGTATCATAGTCATATTTAAATGGAATGTTATATTTATTCATCCACCTTAATAAAATTGTCTTAACATTAGCTATGTGTTGGTCATTATATTTTTGATAATATTTGTATCCTTTATATGTTGTAGGTCTACCATTCTTATCAACAGGTCTTCCTACTGAGTTTGCTGGGATTGAATTGCCATAAGCAGTTACATATTTGCCTCCTTGCAATTTACACCAACCATAAGATTGCATTTCTATGCCTAAACTTACTGGGTTTAGGTTTTGATATTTTACTTTATATTTTTTAAAAGTTGCACCTTTAATACCTAAATGATTTGCCCAAGCTTCATCAGCATATAATTGTTCTACGTCACCTAAATTATTTGTAATATAATGAGTAGCAACATGGTCTGTTCTTTTATTCCATCCAGCTACTGTTCTTGCTGGGGATTTAGTTGCACCCGCTGTATGGTGGATGTAAATTTGGGTTTTGTTTGTAGGTCCATCATAATAAATTTTATTTAATGGGAAACCACTTGTTAAAGTACCACTAGGGACTTCACCTGGGGTAGAAGATGCAGAAGAAGTTGAACTTCTCCCTACTGATCTTGAATTTGAGGAAGTTCTTGCTCTTCCACCTACACCTCCAGCTGCGGGACCAGGTAATGATTGTTGTGGTGCAGGAGTTTGTGCTTCTATTTCTCCAACTAATGGTTTAGACATTGTTTCAATACTAGTTGTCCAACCATCTACACCTACTTTATGACTATAAGCCTTTATTATAAGTTGGATTTTATTATTATCAAAACTATAAGGCATTATTTTACCATCATGTCTAAAAGCTTGGAATATTCTTAAACCCGATATCCCATGCATTGTTAATCCTAAATTAAATGGTAAAAAGAATGGAGCAGGAGCTGTTGGTTTCCCACCAAGACATTTCCCTGAGGACATATGATTTAAAACCATATTACAATAATCATTATTAACATTTTTTAAAGGATTTACATAATCCATCCCAAACTCAAAATCTTCATACATTTGGTAAAAACATTCATCCACTTCATCTCCCCAAAGATCACCCACAGGATCATCTGATTCTTCAACTTCATCTGTATATATTGTTTCTGTTTTTTCAGCATCATCTACTATTTTTTTAACTGGGATGATTCTATCAATTAACCCAAAATTAAATAATGAAAATGAACCTCCATTACCCCCTTGAACATTACCATTACTTTGAGCTCCTACTGATATTTGAGTTGCAAATTTATCAGTTAATTCTGCTTTTAAATCTACATCAGTAACAAAACTTCCTTGACCAGGTTTTAATCCAAAAGTATTTATTGTTGTTAACTCAGGTTGAAGTAATTCTCCTTCATTATCCATTGGAACTTGAGATATAATATCAATCATTTGAGTATTTTCATTAAATAATACTCTAAAATCATTTATTCCTCCTAAAGCCTCATTCATTCCTGATAAAACACCATTTAAAAAATCTATTACTGATACAGTTTGGGTTTCATCATCTCTATTTTGTTGTAAAGTTTTTGCTATAAAATTAATATCTAAATAAACATTTGCTATTCTTCCTAATGTAGGTTTTCCTTCAACATGAAATTTTGCTATATCTCCTTCTGTCATAGCTTTAATAAAATCCATAGTCTGCCATCTAATTGTTTTCATAAATCCCGACATAGAAACTAAAGGAGATAATTGTGTTGGTTTGATAACGCAAATATTAGGATCTGATGAAAAATGACCTGGGAAAGTTTTCATATAGTTGCTATCAGCATTTAAATTGCTAAAATTAAAATCAAACCATAATAAAGGTTTTCCTCCAGCATCTACAAGATTACAGTTAGTTAAAAGTAAAGCTAACATATGTCCAAAAGTAATATAAGTTTGAGGATCATATTCATCAGGATCTTGAACACTATTATTTGTATTACTTATTGAAAACTGCCCCCCAGAAATTGTAATAGATGTATCATCTATGTCTGAACCTTCTGCAAACCCAATAAATACTCTTTTTGGGGAAAATTGATCTTTAAATGAAGGTTCCCAAGTAGATGTATCAAAAAGTTTAAATCTTGCAGCATCCCTAAGTGAACCATCATCATTTTGAATTTTATATAAGGGTACAGGAAAAGGAGATACTACTGATTCACTTATAGTAAAATGGGTAAACCAAACTTTTGTAATTATAGTTCTGGCTATAGCATATACATTATATAAAGGAATCAAAACCTCCCACCATGACAAATCTGTTGAATCTGAGTCTTTATCTTGCATTGCTTGATAAAGCAAATATAATTTATAGTTAAACTTTGAGGATACAGCATCTGATACTACTGTTAGTCCAATTTCTCCTGCATCTTTTCTATCATCTTCGTCAGGTCCACCTGCTGCTTCATTATCTAATTTTAATTTTTTATTATTTGCAACATTTACCTTTAAAGAATTAATTACATCTCCAGTTCCTACTAAATTAACAGTAACATCATAACTTCCATCATTATTAAACTTCCAGTTATATTTCATAATTTTCATGAAGTTACCTTCATAATTACCACACCATTTTTGTTTTTCTTTTGCTATAGCTGCTGCTAATTTAAATTGTTCTGTTTGTCTTTTCCATATAAAACTAAAAGGTTCTGTAGTTGCATATTCTCCTTCACCTGCAAATTGGGTATTACCCTCATTATCTAAAAAAGAAGTGTGACCAAATTCTAAAAGCACAGTATATCCTGGTCTTTGGTATAGAATATCTATTAATTGAAATTGCCATTGAGTAAATACTTTTATTTTTATTTCTGCTGTTGATAAAGCTCCATCATTCTTGTATTTAAAATCAACACTTTCAATTCCTGGCATAGGGGCAAAACCTTGACCATTTTCAATAGAATTATTATCTCCCTCCTGATTTCCAAACCCATAAGCACCACCAAAAGGATATGTAATTGCTTTTGCACGCCCATCCACTTTATTATCCTTTCCAGAATACATTCCCCTTAATCCTTTTCCTTTTGTTTCAACACCATTATGTAATATAAATTTTTTAGCTAATTTATCTCCCTTAAAAATCCGCACCAAATCATTAAACCTGCTATCTTCGGATAATAATTGACCTATTGTTTTAGTATCATCAGGGACTGATGCTTTTTTTCTTTCTTCTTCTGTAAAATCTTTAAGATCAACAGAACTCACCATTCTAATCCAAGGGGAAGCATTAAGAAAAGATGTGTTTGAATCTACTTTTGAATTATCAAAATTTCGGGTTGGGTTTGTTGTTGAAAACCCTTGCCCTAAAACTCGTTGACGGACTTCAACTTGTTTTTTCATCCATTGAAAAAATCCTTCACCTATTATTGCCATTATTTTTGATTTATATCATTAAAACGTTGAATTATACTGAATGTATCAGTTGGGATTCTTAATTGTGTGCCTGCAGCAACGTTAATAGAACCTAAAGTTGTTTCATTTGGATTAGCTACCGCTATTATCCAATATAAAGAAACATCTTTGTAAAATTGATTTGCTAATAAATCTAACCTATCCCCAAAATCTGTTATAACATATATATCACTTGCATCTAATGGAATTTCAGGATACCTTGTTGTAGCATAATATTGAGTACCAACAGTTGTATTATTGTTACTATAGCTTGCGGTTTTTAATATTTTAGTAGTTGCGTATCGATTCATTAGGATGTAGTTTCACTATAATTATTTCCAGTAGCATCAGCTAAAGATATAAATGGAGTTTTACCTAAATCAGATGGATTACCTATTCTAGGCACAAATTCTTGAATTGGTACAAATGTAACACCTGATACTTTTATCATATGTGGTAGTTGTTTAACAGTTTCATCTCTACCTCCTTCATTATTTATTCCTATTTCCCACGTACTATCTTTAGATATATTATACGAAATAGATTTGAAGAATCCAAGTTGGTTATATAAATACCCACCTATTGTTAACCTTACTAAATTTCCTCTCATATAACCCCCAGAGGAATAATCAGGAGCTAATCCAGAAGCTAAATAATTTAATTTTTCATACATAGGAATTAGTTCTTCTTTTGATTGAGCATAAACAGTCCAACCTAAACTAATAGACCTATCAAACCCTTTATAATTATAGAATTTATCACCTCTTCCTGCGTATTGAACACTTCCCCATTCTGATGTGTAATCATCACTAAAATCTTCAAGAAATGCTCTGAAATTGAGATAAAAACTTTTACCACTAGTATTATTTTGTAAATATCCTATACTAAAACTACATAAATCTTCATCTCCTTCTGTGTGTGATGGGGCTAAACCTTCATATATAGAACTAGCATTTATTTGATCTAAAACTCCTTGACCTACAGTATAATCTGTTACTGTTCTTCTTGCACCTGGATCTCCATGGTTAGTTCTTTGATCTATTCGAGAAGTATGATAATTTCCATTAAATTTTCCTAATACTTTTCTAGCTCCAGAAGGATCTACTATATCAGTAATATCATTTCTAAAATCCCTAAGTTGTTGGTTTTGGGGAAATAAAGAACTATCATTAATATCTTCTATTTTTTCTTGAGTCATAGTAGATACTCCATTTCCTGTATCTTTTATGAATTGGATGTTTGTTGATAGAGCATCTGAATTTTCATCTCCAAAAGCTATGCTATTTTTATAAACTCCTTGACCTACACCTCCATTTACTAAATATCTTTGGATTGAATCTACACCAGATAAAAAATTATCCTCAGAATTAAAAATATCTACACCCGCAAGTTTAGTAAACCCATTAGAGATAGGATACTTAGTTGCTAATGGTAGTCCTCTAAAGAAAAGTTCATCACCTTCACCCACACCCTCTTCAGCAAAAATATTTATACCTTTATATCTGGCTCTTACTTCCACTGTATTATTGTTAAACATTAATGCAGTGTTTGGGTTATTACCTCTTATTGATGTTGTTTTATTTTGTTGTGAATCATTCCAGGCAACACCACCTTCATTTGTAACATCATTTAATAATCTTCCATCATTTAACATAGAAGTATACCTAGTAGGACCTGCAGGGGTGGGTAATTGTTCGTGGGTAAAAGGGGCTACCCAATCATCTGTAGTTTGAGGAGGAAGTGTTATTTCATTATTAATTGGTGTTAGTGAACCAGAATTATAAATTCTTCTAGCATCTACATTATTCCAAGTATACCCTCCATCTTTACTGATATTATCTTCATAATTGCCATTTTCACCTCCAAACCCTGCTACATTTGCATAATTTGTACTTAATGGGTCTATAAAATCATCTGTGGTTTGGCCGTTTGGTCTGTTTGGTGGAGGTAATTGTTCATTAGGTTCTAGTGATCCTGAATTTGCATATGCACTTTGGGCATCTGTATTATCCCAGGTATATCCACCATCTTTATTTATGTTATCTTCATAATTCCCATTTGCTCCTCCAAATCCTAATATATCAGCATAATTTGTACTTAATGGGTCTATAAAATCATCTGTAGTTTGACCATTTGGTCTATTTGGTGGTGGGAGAACATTATCATAATCTAAAGACCCGGATTGGTATACTTTCTGTGCGTCTAAATTTTCCCAAGTTACACCACCATCTGAGGATAAATCAGTATTATACCCTTCACCTCCACTTGCACCTCCAAAACCACTTATATCATTATATTTAGTAGAATTTGTTCTTGGTGAAATAAAATCAGATGTTGGGTTAGCTGTATTAGTTGGGGTTTCATTTGAAGGTTCTAAACTTGGTTGACCTTCATCATTTCTTTTATAAACATTTATAGCATCTATGTTTTCAAAAGTAAACCCACCATCTGATGTAATGTTATAAGTGTAACTATTATCAGTTCCTCCAAATCCATTTACTGTTGTATAATCAGTTTTTCCTGTAACTTTTCTTTCTGTAGTAGCTTCAGCTAGTCCAAAATTACTAAGAACATTTGCTAAATTTTCTACTGATAATGTTTTGCTATTGGGTCTTACTCCTGTATAAAAATAATCTTTATCTGTAACTGCTAAAGGATTATTATCTCCTGTTCTATTTTGACCATAACTTATACTAGAATATCTAATTTGAGTTTGACCAATTCCTAAAGGTGCTCCTGGTCCTCCACTATATTCAACTACATTAGGACCATTAGATTTGATAATTATTTTATCATTGTATAAATTTGCTAAAGGAGATACAAAACCTCCCGTTAATTTTTTTCCATTTCCACCAACACCTAAAATAGCTTTTTCATATTGAACTAAACCTAATGCTGCTATTTGTTCTATTAAAGACGGATTTTGCTGTCCAGGAGAAAATGGATTTACACCAAATGTGTTAGTGTGGGTACCTGTAAAGGATAAACCTGTTTGAGCTGCTAAACCTAAAGGTAAATAAACACCTTGATTAACTAAACCCCCAGCATATCCTCCTCCCTGTGTAGCAATAGTTTTAGGAGACATCCTAGATAGGAGGTTCATTTTTGCCGTAAATAAAAGACCTTTTGGTGTTTTGAAAAATAAATCTTTTGTTCTTTTAAGATCATCAAATGCCCTTATAGGTGCAAGTACACCTCCTCTTAACATAAAATCTGGCCCTCCGTCTGAAATAACAGCGGCTTTCCTTTCATCTGGTATGTCTTTAGTTATAAAGGGTTCGTTACTTGAAGCTCCTTCAGGTCTATCTTTCCCAAATTTTAAGGACTTAAGATCAGTTTTTAAGTCTATTAATGGCATTTACTAAAAGCTTTTTCCTTCAGGAACGTTATTTTTATATGCTCCTTTTGAAAAAGTTGAGTTGATAGCAGGTATACCACCATCAGCATTTGGTCCCGCAGGTGCAATTCCATTTAAATCTAATCCTGAGGGTTGTGGTAATTGGTTGATTACTCCATCATCATAAGCTTGGAAAGCATTATTCACATCACTTGTAAAAGCTCCATCAATAGAGTATCCTGCTTCTCCTGTTTGAGTACCATGTAATTTAGAGGCTTTAGTAGCACCTACATTAATTTGTCCATCTCCACCAGATAGTTTGGTGAAGTTGGATCCTTCATTTTCTAATTTATCTTTTAATCCCATAATATATAATTTATTGGTTTTATTATAAATATTAACCTATTTTAGAACCTGCCATAGAAATTGTTTTACCTACAACAGCTCCATCCATAACAACATCACCACCAGCTTCTACTACTGCTATTAGTCTAAGGATATTACTATTCACCTCATTTAATTTTTTAACTGTTGCATCTTCTTCACTTCCCCCTCCACCTTCTTCATCACCCCCAAATATTGAACCTAATCCAACTGCTACTGCTCCTAAAGCAGTCATTGCTCCTAAAACAGGCAACGCAAATAACCCAGCTAATGATATCGCTCCTAATCCAGCAGCTATACCAAATAAACTTGCTCCTACAGCTAGTAACCCAGGAGCAGATTTTGCTAATTCTCCTAAAGAGTTTATAGTTTCACCCATTCCCCCTCCTGCCATTTTAGCGAATGATTCTGATATAGGACCTAATGCTAAGCCTAATATCATTAAAGCTCCTGCTCCCATTATTATAAAAGGTGTTAAAAATCCTAAACCTGCAACTGTTAAAGCTAATATTCCTACTCCTTGAGAGAATGCTAATATAGCGTTTACATCTAAACCTGCTAAATTACTAAATGCTACTCCTGCTGGGATTAATGCTAAGCCTAATGCCGCTATTGCTAATGATCCTAAAAGAATGTAAGGGGCTAAAAATCCTAAACCTGCAGCTGCTAATGCTAATAGAGGAACTGCTATAGAAAATGCAATCATTGATCCTACATCTACCCCAGCTAATAAACTAAATGCATATGCTGCAGGAATTAAACCTATAGCTAAAATGCCTAATGCTACTGCACCTTTTATTATACTACCACCCATTTTACCCATTATAGCAACAGTTAAACCTAACATACTTATTGCTCCTGCAAATGCTAACATTTGAGCAGGTTCTGTATTTCCTATAAGAGGTAATGCGAGTGCAAATCCAGCTCCCATTGCAAGAAGAGCAGCACCTAAAGCTATTCCACCTTTAATTACATTACCCATTTGCTTACCTATAGAAGCTAAACCATCACCTAATCCTTTTAAAAATTGTTTAATTCCTTTTCCTTGATCCCCTTTAATTCCTTTTGTTTTATCTGCTGATTTAGCTATTGAGCTTGCTCCTTTATCTAAACCTTTAGGTGCTTTAGATGGAATTGCTTTAGCAAATGCTCCTCCTTTAGGTGCTCTTCCACCTCCAGGCATAAATTGACCACCTTTATAAAATTTTTCTGCTGATGATTTACCACCTTTAAAAGCATTAGATAAAGTCTTACCATATTCTTTAGTTTTTTTCATCATCCCACCCATTCCTCCATCTGCAAATTTTAAAAAACTTTTAACTCCACTTTTTGCTGTTTTAAAACCTTCACCAATGCCCGCAACTGCTTTTTTAATACCTCCTAATTTAGTAAGTAAAGCAACACCTAATAAACTATATAAAACAAAAGAATTAGACACAATATCTGCTATAAAACCTACTATAGGAGCAAATGCTTGTCCTATTTTTCCTAAAGCTTGAGAAATCTTTTCTTGAGCTTCTCTATTTTTCATAGCTTCAAGGGTTTGTTTTTGGGCATCAGATAATGCACCTTCACTTAAACCCTTCTCCATGTCTTTTTTCAATAACATCTCACCCACTTGATCCGTAGTCATACCTACAGCTTTAGCCATTGCTTCTTGTTCTATACGGTTCATTTTAGCAAAATCTGCTGATGTTCCTAATTGTTTTGAGATTTCAGTAGCTACAGTTGCTAAATCATTATCTAATGCAGCCTGTCTTGCCTTTTCTAAATTTAATTGTTTACCAGTTAATAACTCAGCTTCAATTTCTGCTGATATAGATTCTTCAAAATTAAGTAAACTTCCTGCTATTTTATCTACCTCACCTAATGACAGCCCCATTCTTGAAGCTGCTGCTGCTGCTTCTCCTAATTTTTTAGGATAACCCGCGTATTTAACTGCTATACCTGATGATACATTTGCTACATCATCTAATACTGCTCGGGCATTTACCGCACTTTTATTTTGTCTGTTAAAACTATTAACTCCTGCAATTAATGATTGGTTACTTTCTTTAAGAGAAACTCCATTCATTTTAGAGATTTTAGCTAAATTAGCAGCCTCTTTACCTGCTAAACCAATTTCATCAGTTAGTTGGGCAGCTTCTAAAATATCATCAGGAGAAAAAATATTATTAGCATTTACTCCTAATTCTTTAGTTAATGTTGAAGCAGCTTTAATATAATCTGCCATATTAACATAACCCATATTAAGAGAGTCGATTGAAGTAGACATTGTGTTAATGTCTTGACCTGTCTGTCTTGCAAAATCAGTTGCTTCTTTATCTACTTGTTGAAATCCTTTTATTAAAGCCCCAAATATTACTGTGGGATCCATTAATGCTCCCCCAATATTTGTAAATGCTGATTTTACACCAACACCTAGAACTTTCATTTTACCTCCTAATAGACCTGCTTCTTTTTTTCCTCTGGCAATTGAATCTGCCATTTCTTCCATATCTGCTGTTACCGCATCTAATCCTAAAGCACCCGCAAATTTTCCTCCTAATTGGTTTAAACCTTTCATCAGTCCTCCCCCTACACCCATCAACCTATTAGATTCTTTACGAATTCCTACTTCTTCTTCTATTTTATCTAATAATTCTTGCTCTATTTGGAAGTTTTGCTTAGCTGCTCTAATTAAAGTAACCTCTTCATCTTTAAGTCCTTTTTTAGCTGCTATAGATTTAAGAGTTGTTTCAAATGCGGCACCATTCAAACTCATTAATTCTTTACCTGTACTTGCTGTAAGCTTTTCTACTTGTAAAGCATTAGTTCTATTTTTAAGTTCTTCAACTGATGAAGCAGCATTTTGTTTTAATTTGTCTAATTGACTATCTTTTAACCTATTTATACCAACTTCTTGATCTGAGAGTTTTCTTGCTATAGAATCGAGTTTATTATACTCTTTCTTTACATCTTTTACATTATTGATTTGATTGCCTAATTCAGCGGATATAGAGCGGAGAGTGTCTCTATAATCATTAAAAGAATCAGCTGTGTCTTTAGCTTCATCATTAAATCTACCCATATTATCTGCAGCATCTTTAGTGGACCTTGCGGTCCCTTTCATGCTTTTGTTAATATCGTCGGCGTCTTTTTTACCTTTATTTAAATCGTCTCCTAGACCCATTAAAATATTTTATTATAAATATTAATAAAATTAACCTTTAGCCCGTTTTGTCGAATAAGATGGTTTAGAAATATTACCTTTAGCCATAAAGTCAGGTGTTGCCACCATACCATCTGAGCCAATTACAGTAGAAGTACCTTTACCTCCTGCTTGTGCCTTTTTATATTCAGCTGCTTCTTTTTCAAAGTGTTCTTTCATTTTAGTAAATGTAAAGTTTCGCAACCATATAGGCATACTATACACAGTGTGGAAGTCATAACCTCCGTTTCCATGGAATACTATCTCATGGATTTGATTAAATAATTGAAATCTATACGTCCGCGTCAGGCCAAAAAAAGTTAAGATTAATAGGTATAGTAATGTCCTCCGGGCCACTACTAGTATCTATTATAACGTTTAAATCAACATCAGGTTGTGTTTCTGCTATGTGCTTTCTTAAAGCTCTAGAATCCATAGCTAATAAATAAGTATCAACAAATTCTCTTATTGTTTTCTTTTCTTCTTCTTTATCAACTGATATTATCATGTATTTTAATCTAGTTGAAAGTTCACGATTTTCTTTTTTATTTACTTTTTTAAGACCTCTAACTTCAGCCGCAATTTTTTTCTCATCGTTTGCAGTTAAAATTTTATATTCAATTTCTGTTTTTGAATTAGGAAGTGTAAAGGGAAATTTATTTTCTCCTTTTGTTATTGAGTCTTCATCAAATTCTTTATTATCTATTTCACTTAAATCAACTTCTACTTCTTCTCCTTTATATTCAAATTTGTAATCTTTACCATATCCCAACACTCTAGCAGCTATAAGTAATGCGTTTTTATCGCCAGTAATTAGATCATTATAATTTATATCGGATACTATGAGTGATTGCAGTAACTTGTCTAATACTGTGCCTGCTTCAATGTATGATTGGTTAGTTAGGATGTCTTCCTCCTTAGCCGTCATATATTTCATTTCTATTTTTCCTTTTGATAAAGCATTATCCTCGGGATAAATAAGACCTTTTGATGGTAGGTCTATTGTTTCGGTTGGAAACTTGTGTTTCTTTTCTTCCATATCTTTTATTTATGATAACTTTAATTATAATAATACATATTGAATATAAAAAAAAGCTTGACGTAAGCCAAGCTATTTTTAAAAATATTTGATATTTGTTTTAGAAATTCAATACGGCATAATCCATTGATACTGTTAAAGCAATAGTTTGAGCTTCAGCACCTGTGTCCCAGTTAAATCCTTTAAATGCTGCGTCTACTATAAATGCTCCTTTAATTACCCATTCTGATACTACGTCACCTACTGGACCTAGAACATTGATTGTTAAATCTTTCTTGTAAAAATCAGAATAACCATCTCTACCTGTTACAGATTCGTGATGTAGTCTTACCCACTCCATTACTGCTTGAGCACCTGATGGTGTGATCGGATCATAAAGAGTCATACTTAAATTTTCCCATTTTGATTTCCCTTTAACTTTTCTTTCAACATTGATGTGGTTTAAAGTTACTACTTCTTGTGTAATTTTCACTTCACCAATTTCTTTTATCATATATGATGGGACTCCATCTACATACATGATAAACCTATTAGCTTGTTTTGGTTCAAATGCTGTGAAAAATATTTCGTTTGGGTTAATTACTGCCATTTTGTTTTATCTTTTAATTCTATTATAAATATCTAATTTTTCAATTTTTATGCCGGGAAAGTAGCTCCTGTTGGTAAAATGTTGAAATCTAGGTAAATAAATTCAGCTGTTTTAGTTGGCTGAACATATATTTGTCCAATTAATTCATTTCTATCAATTACATCAGGTGTATTATTGCTATCATCCATTACTACTTTAAAAGCAAACAAACCTTGTCTTTGTTGAACACTTTCTAGGTATGGGTTAACTTGACCTAAGAAGTTATTTCTTGTAGCTGCTGTATTTTGCTCAAATACTAAGTTATCTGCTACTTGTGAAATGAAATTCTTAAGTGCTATTAATAATCTTCTAACATTTACTCTATCTAAAGCACTTGCTTGAGTTTGTAATGTTTTCTGACCAAATACTACTACTCCTCTTCCTGGGAATGTAGCTAATGGATTAACTTTACCTACATATAAAGTATCTCTATTAGATTGTGTTAATTTTCTTTCTGCTTGTCTTACTGATCCTAATCCACCTCTATTAATACCTGCAGGTGCGAACCATGCTTCTGCTGTTGCATCGTTTGATGCATATACTCCTGGTATTAAAGTTGAAGCTGGAACCCATGCTAATTGTCCTGTGCTTGGATCAGAAATTTGACACCAAGGCCAATATGTTGCTGCATATGAAGAATCTATTGCTTTTGCTCCTGCAACTGCATTTGCTATTGTTTTTCCATAAGATAATAAATCTATTACTGCAATTGCATCTCCTCTACTAGAAACTACACTGTTTAATTGATTGATAGTACTTGCATGATCTCCTGCATTTAATCCTGGTACTGATATGACGTTATATCTAAAATCATCTTTATTTCCTAATAAGTTAATAGCATCAGTATAATTAGAAGCTTCTAATCCTTGAGTAGCTGTTCCTGCGTTATCATACATTTCATTTGCTGTTGTGGCATCAATAGTACCTGTAGCTCCTTTAAATGATCCACCTTGTGATACCGGAATAGATCCAGTATATTTAGCTTTTGCATCTCCATCATTATCAAAATAGTTTGGAGTTTTAGCGTTTACACTTTTTACTCTTACGTATCTTGAAGCGTTAGGGAAATTACCTGTTATTTGTAGATATGGTTCTGCTGTTCCACTATCTCTTAATGTTGTTGTTTGATCACCAATTACTCTAGCTATATACCCCGATGATTTAGGATCTAATGATAATCCTGTATAAGTTTCTAATACTCTTTTAGATTTTGTATTATCATCTCCTCTTCTAACTAATAATGAGAATGTACCTGATCCCGTATCTGGGTTTGAAATTTCAAATCTTAAGTTTTGTGAAGTACCATCTGCTAAAGCTCCTTTAGCACTTTCTGCTGAATCACTATTCATTATGATTCCTTGAGATAATGTTTCTAATGTGAATGCAGTTTGATTAGTAATGTTATCTGCTACTAATACAAGTGATAAATCTGCACCTCCTGCTTGAGAAGCACCTAATGAAGCTGATGTAAATGTAATAGTATCACCAATTGCAAAATTACCTGTAGCACTATCTAAAGTAATTGAAGATATACTTTCTGAATTTGCTAATACAAATGAAGCTGTAACATTAACATTTGAAGATTCAATTGCTGATTTTGTACCACTACTTCCTGTAATATTAAATCCAGGTGTAACTGTTACTCCTGTTAAATTTGATAATTCTTCAGTTTCGTTATTATTAGTAATTGCTGTACTTACTGCTGGTGAGAATGAACCAGAAACTACTCTAGTTACTAATAATGTATTACCACCACCTTGAAAATAGTTAAATGCTGAAATGCTTGTAAAATATGAGTATTCATCGTCTCCTATTTCTATTTCACCTCCAAAAGTAGCTAAATATTCAGAGTAACTTGTAATCAAAGTTGGTCTCATAACAGGACCTAATACTGTTGGACCTATAATAGCCGCCCCAGCTTGAACTGGACGTGCTGTAATTTGGGATTGATCTTGCTCTCTTGCTAATACCCCTGGGGAAATTAATGTTTCTGCCATTGTGTGTTATTTTTATGATAAATATGTCAAAATTCTTTAAAAGTCTATTTTATGGGTAAAAACTCACCAGAATCTAAAGATATGGATCCTTCTCCATATTTGTCTTCTAATGATTTTGCTAAAACTGCTTCTTCTTTTTGTAAATTTAAAAGGTTTCCTTTTAATTTATCTTTTTGGATTTCTAGATTCATTATTTGAATTTCTATATTTCCTATTGTTGTTGTTAAATCAGTAAAATTTTGTCTTAATCCTTTTAGTTTACTGATTTCATCATTTTCTAAAACTTTTTTATCTTTTTCCATGGTTATAAATATTGGTTCTTTTGTTAAAAATTGGTTTTTTATTAATTAATGTATGGTGTTTTTTTTATGTATCCAAATTAGGTATATGATCCTATTATTTTTATATATCCTATTGAAGTTGGTGTAGCTTCAATTCCACCAGAAAAATCATTCATCCAATTAAAACATAGTAAATGTTTTTGACCTGCATTAGTACCATCGTATAAAGATGAGTCAATAGATAATGTTGTTTGGTTCCAATTACTATTAGTGTCATATAATCTACCATTACTTCCTCCTGCAATATTTGCAATAACTAAATCACCATCAAGAGCAAATCCTTCTGCACCTGAAAAGGTATATGTTGGGATATCTCCTCCAGGATGTGTACCCTCTTCTTCACGAGTATCAAGTTCTTCAAGAGTATAATCAGCTGAACCTGATAATGCTAAAAATGCAGTACCAAAATCATAACCATTTTCTCCTCGACTTTTCCAATGAATTTCCATTTGAAGATTTACAATACCAGCAGGGGGTGTAAAATGACAATAAGCAGTACAAGTTACTTCATCAGAAGCCTCATAACTGTAATTATTAGTAGGTGTAGATGTAGTGTCTGAAATATATAAAGCATTAGTTAAAGACTGTGATACAGGTGAAGATGCATCTCCTGGTGTGCCTATTGATGCAATTCTCCATTGATTTGTTTGGGCTTGTGTAGTTGCCGATCCTACATTTCGATTTAAAGTCCACCCATCAATAACTCCAGTACCACCTGATGATCCATTATCCCAATTTTCCTCTAAAATGGTAATTGGTGGAGCTGGAATTGTGTTTTTAGAAAAAGGTTGTGCAGGATTACGATATTCACCTAAAGCAAATCTTAAAAATTTAGCTCTTGCTCCAAGAAGACCTACATCATCTGCATCTGTAAGTGAAAATTTATTCATTACTACATCCCCAGAGAAAAGATCTGAAATATCAACTTCTTGAGTTACCTTAAATATTTTACTTTCATAACTAGCTGATGCTATAAAAGAACCAGTAATAGTTTGAGCATCTGTAAACGTGTTTGCATTATTTATAGATCTAATTTGAGGTATTTTATTTGAACCTGTAGGAATAAGGTTAAATGCTACTTTATGTTTAGAACTTCTAAGAGTTATTTCTTTATCTGAGTTAGTATCTCCAAAAGCATCATATTCTATTACAATTGGGTAAGAAGTACAAATACCAGCAGGAAGTGTAAATGGAGTTGAAACACCTGGGGCTGCTCCTCCATCTGGGACATTAGCTGTATATGAGGGGTTTGAACCAAAAGTTTGAACACTAATATCTGATGTTGATTCTCCAGTTATTATTTGTAGAGGTAAAACATCTTGGTAAATAGAATTACCTTGAAATTGAATTCCTTTATCACCAATAGCTACAGAGTCTGATAAGATACGGAAACTTTCAAATGAAGGAACATCTGATAATGTTGCCACATCATTAACTTGTCTAAATCTAGCCCATAATCCAGTTACTGGTTGTCTTGATGCTGGGGGTATTGCAACTCCTGATGAACTTACTGGGGTGATTGAAGATGTTACCCAGTTTACACTTGCATCTATACCAAATATCATTGTTTCTTTTGATTGGTTTCTTTGAAATATTTGATTACCGTAATTATATCCTAAATTATTAGAATAAGCTTGAATTGGAACTTCAAACCATTGAGAAGCAGTACCAAATGTTTGTTCTATATATTCCCCATGAACTTCTAAAACATAATTATTTGAAGCGGCTTCATCTAATATATCTGCTGTAATACCAAATGTTTGTAAAGGTTCATAATTATTTGTTCCATCTGATCTTCTTTGAGTACAAAATAATATAGTATCACTTCCTGATATTGATTGGAAAGAAAATAAACTATTACCTGTTGATTTAGCTTCTGTTGTTACACTAGTAATATTACTTCCTGTTGAACCATAAAATCCACTACTTATTATATCTTTTTCAGCTGAACCTGATGTAGTAAATACTACCATTCCTGTTTGGTATGGAGCACCTTTTCCAAAATAAGATTCAATATTTTTCTCAGCAACACCTACTGACATTTGATCTACACCAAATAAATTTTTACTTGATTTAAATAATTGTGATTTTTGTGATAAAGAATCAATTGCAAATTCTGCATTGTATGCTAATGCGGGGGCATAAGAATAAACTGGTAAATGTTGTGAAGTAATACTATATATAGCATCATTACCATTTCCTGATACTGAAGCTGATAAGGCATAAGTTACATCTACAAATTCTCCTCCTATACTTTTTATAGTTTCATAATCACCTTGAACATTTAATGCATTAGTTACACCACAAACATTAGGATTTAATAATGTTAGTTTATTAATGTATCCTGAAGTAGCACCACTAGATTTAATAGCACTTGTTACTTGACTTGAAGAAATATTTAAATTTGATATTTTGGCACATGGGTAACTAGACCCATCACCTTTAAGATGAACAAAATTTGTAACATCACCTGACGAAGATGGGAAATTAGTTAAATTTGAATTAAATTCTCCATCTAATATGTTTACAACATCTAATAGTCCTCCTTGTAGTACATGAATGGCTTCAAATGTAACAGTACCATCTCCTCTTTTTACTATACCAATACCGTCACCTGTACTACCATTACCTTTAATACCAATTGTGCCTATATTTAAATGTCCACTTGAATTATTTATATTTAAACCATCACCCGCACCTAAATCTTCATCTGGGTATAAAGTAATATTATCAATAAAACAATCTGATGTGTTAGTTCTTATTACATCTGCTCCATTTATTCCTTCCCCTATTATGACAGTTTCATAACTTTCTCCAATTAAACTAATTCCTGGTGATAGTGGAAGGTTTTGTTCAGCATAAGTTCCAGGTCTAATGTATACTGTGTCTCCTGATTGTGCTGCATTTAATGCTGCAAGTATGGTTAAAAATGGTTTTGATAAAGAACCTGTTTCTGCTGTGGTATTATTCCCATTAACAGCATCAACATAAATCATTTTTCCTGCTAAAGTTTCACCTCCACCACCACCTTCAACTGCTAAAGCATATGAAGCAGTTTCTGAGTAAGAAGCGCTTGTGGCATCATTTGAATATGAAGAACTTAAAGCATATGAAGAACTAATAGCGTTTAAAGAGCTTAAGGCGTATGAAGCACTTGTAGCATCGTTTGAATAAGATGAACTTACTGAGTATGATGATGAAACTGCATATGAAGCAGAATCTGCATAACTTGATGATATTTCTTTAATTATTTCAAATGATGCACTAACAGCATATGAAGCGCTTACTGCGTATGATCCACTTTTGGCATATGAAGCAGAGTCTGCGAAACTTGAGGATACTTCTTTTATTATCTCAAATGATGAACTAACAGCATATGAAGCACTTATAGCATATGAAGAACTAATAGCGTTTGAAGAACTTAAAGCATATGAAGCGCTTGTAGCATCGTTTGCATATGATGAACTTAAAGCATATGAAGCACTTGTAGCATCATTAGCATATGAAGAACTTAGAGCATAAGATGAACTAATAGAATTTGATGAACTTAAAGCATATGAAGCACTTGTAGCATCGTTTGCATATGATGAACTAATAGCATATGAAGAACTAATAGAATTAGATGCACTTAAGGCATATGATGCACTTGTAGCATCATTAGCATAAGAAGAACTTAAGGCATATGATGAACTTAGAGCATAAGAAGCACTTGTAGCATCGTTTGCATATGAAGAACTTAAAGCATAAGAACCACTTTTAGCATATGAAGCAGAATCCGCAAAG
>MDTC01092425.1_pt1 | contig 21254 bp, 16 predicted proteins | sample 811181 | NCBI WGS metagenome assembly MDTC01 (sample SAMN05326644, study PRJNA326480) | marine metagenome | isolation source: seawater | place: Pacific Ocean: North | collected 2011 | reverse complement strand
TGTGAACATTATTTTTAGAGACCATGAAGGTCATGAACTCGGACGTATAGCGCATCAAAATATCCATGAAATCTTAATTCCTGCATTTAAAGAAGATTCACATGATATTGACCTTACCCCTAACTTAACACCAATCCATTCATGAGATATTTCTTCTTATTATGCAACTTTATTTGCAAAGCCTTTATTGATGATGCGCTAAAAAGAAAATTTTTTCTATATGAAAAAAGTGCTAAATATGAGCACTTTTAAGGTTTAATAAATTAGCTATAAGCAGGAACAGCTACTTGGCGACAAACTGTTTTAGGTGTCTTCCACACATATTCTGTCGAGCATCTTGTTTCGTATTTTATAGCCGGTGCTTGAAACTTGGTTAAACAGATTAAAAAGCCACCGCTGACGTTTTTTAGATTTTTTGCAATGTTAACATTTTTCATATTAAATATTTTTTTTATTTTAAGATTAAAATTTAGATTGTATTTCACAATGCAACATAAACAATATCACATCCATTAAAAAATAAAACATCTTTATCACTGATATTTTTAAAACTAAGGACATCCATCGAGTTTATTCTTTAGCCTGATATCAGGCTTTAAAACAGCTGTATATTTTACAACCCAACGATGAATCGTGGCATGATCAACCTTGAGTCATCAAGCCCATTGAATCTCTTCAATTTCAAGATAACTAAGCTTATAAGCATGATCATAACGAATCGTTTCTAGAATAGCGGTTGATAGGAAATGGCAGCCTTTAAATATCATCACTTACCAAATTTGGAAAATCACCATCTATAATAGGCTAAAGGGTAAAAATTTAGGGGGAAGATCATCTCCATAGAGCTTAGATTCACTATTTCTTTTAAGGATAGTGAAGACCTATTCATAAGGCTTAACTTGCATCACCTAGGGAGTGTAAGCTTCTCATTTAAAGAGAAGTATTTGAAAAGCCGTCTTTTTCATTTATCGTCAAAGCAAAAAGTTGAGATCTTTAAATTATGGCAAAAACAAGAAGATATTTATAATAGATCAGGCGAATCGTAGAGGAGCGTTCATCGATAGCCAAAGAAAAGCATTATCTACTCATTGATACATCATATGTAACCAGAGCTCACCGATTATTCTAGTTTGCGACAGAATCAAATATAACTCCATGATACAATGAACTTAAGGATTTCAATATTATTTTTTTTCATTTACAATATGTTGAGAGAAATGATGCCTTTGTTGCTAGATAGGTTATAGGAGTCGGCATCAAGAAAAAATTATTTTACAAGGAATTACAAGTATGCTCAATATCATACACTCTATTTGCATAGATCCTCTCGTGTGGATCATGCGACACATATTAGAATACAGCCATGATCTACTATATTCTTATGGTTTAGCTATTATTGTTTTAAGCTTGACCGTAAACTTCTTATTGATTCCTTTCTATCACATAATCCAAAAGTGGCAAAAGGAAGATAGCGCAGCACAGCAGCGGATGGCTGAAAAAAAAGCTGAGATTAAAAAAGTCTATCAAGGCAAAGAGCGCTTTATGATGCTCAAGGCTTTGTACAAGCAACATCATTATCGTCCGATAATGCAGCTTAAGAGTATCTGTGGCCTTTTAATACAAATTCCTTTTTTTATTGCTGCCTATGAATTACTCACACAGGTTATGCCCCTTTATGGGCAAGCTTTTGGGCGGATAGCTGATTTAAGTGCGTCAGATGGTTTGTTCCATCTAGGTACATGGTCTATACATGTTTTACCTATTTTAATGACACTGATCAGCCTATTAAGTGTTTTCTTTTACACGAAGGCCACATCACAATCAGAAAAAGCTCAGTTGTATGGTATCTCTTTATTTTTCCTCATTATACTCTATAGTGCACCTAGTAGCCTTGTGCTCTATTGGACTGTAAATAATGTGTTTTCTTTAGGGCGAGTCATCATTAATTGGCTAGAGCAAACATCTAAACCCTATTATAGAAAGTATGTAGAAGCTAAACATTTTATTGGCTTAACGCTGTTGCTCTTCTCTTTGCTGTCGTTACTCGTTGGCTTTTTATTGCCTCAAGGCTTAACTCACGATGCTCTTTTAGGAGCTTTACCTTTTTATGCATGGATACCATGCCTTTATGCTTTAAGTCTCACCTATAAGGTAATAGTCAAGAAAAAAACACTGCAGAAGAAAAAGCGTGAGCCTATGGGGCTACGAGATTTATCTCTTGTATTACTCATAATGATCCCATTAGCACAGTATATAGCTACTAACCTCAATGTACTGAAGGTTGAATATGCTATTGCTCTAACTCTACTTTTTATAAGTAGTTTATGCATGATTTTAATTGTTTTACCTCATGCTTTTTCACATTTAATCTCTAAAAAAGCGTTGCAAGTATCTTTGTTATGTATCATGATCTTACTGTGTTATATGCCTATTTTTTATGGCATGTATCACTTAGAAAAGTTAAAAAACATATTAGGGTTGGTAGCCGGAATCTTCATTTTGTCCATGCTTTTTATTCGGTATAATTATCGACCTGTAGTACTGTTTTTAACCATTTTATTAGGAATCAATACATATCAAAGTTATACCAAATACTTAAGGAGTTTATATCATGCTAAGATTGAATCTCCTATAACAAGAAATCATGATATATCTTTTCCAAATTTTAAGAACAATCCGAATGTATATTTATTGACTTATGACGCTTACGTTTCACAAGAAGTCATGCTTCAATATGGAATTGATAATGCATCACAAGAGTCTTATCTTAAAAATCAAGGATTCACAATTTATCCCCAAGTATACTCTCTTGGCTTCTTTTCTATTTTTAGTATGTCTTCTGTTCTCGATCTAAGTTATGGACAAGGTAGAGCACCTGTTGCAGGAAAAGGGTTTGTACCCGATATATTTAAAAAAAATGGATATCAAACTGCAGGTATATTTAAGAACACATATTATCTTATAAATACCGAAGTTCACTATGATGAGTACGTCCCTAAGGTCATTATTAATGGCGCAGGATCTCTACTTCAAGCCTTGACCATTGGTGAGCTTGATTCTTTAGAAGCCCACTATAACCTACCCTATGAAGAATTTGTAGATACAAAAAATAAGATGTTAAATAAAATGACACAACAGCCTAGATTTGTATATACGCATACAGGACCTGGACATAGTCAATTATCCGGACATTGCTACGAAGATGAAATAGAGCAGTTTCAGGCTCGTTTAATTGAGGCCAATCAAGAAATGAAGCATGATCTTGAAACGATTCAAAAAATTGATCCAGATGCTGTTATTATTATTAATGGGGATCATGGTCCGCAGTTAACCAAAACCTGTTTCTCCATACAGGATGCTAGTACTGTTAATCGTTTAGATATGCTCGATAGACACGGCTCTTTTGTGGCTATCAAAATGCCTCATACTGAAGCCATACCACAAAAAAATATCCGAATATTGCAAGATATTTTCCCTGAGGTATTTAACGCTCTAGCGCAAACCACTACATTCTCTCAGGTTAAGTTAGCGACTCGAAGTCATGGTGGTATAACAGATGGTGTGTATATTGAAAACGGTATAATTCACGGCGGTATCAATGATGGCGAACCTCTTTATGCGAGTGAAAAAAGATGAATAGAAAATATTTTATAATCAGTTATATAATATGCTTTGTGCCTTCAGCTTTTGCTTATTTTGAACCTGGTACTGGGAGCATACTCATTTCTTCGATAATAAGTCTTTTTGCGACCTCTCTTTTTTATATCAAAGATATTTGTTATAAGATACAAGCATACCGAGCTCGGTGGTCAGGTCAACAAGCTGAAAGTAAACATCATGGCTTAGCCTTTTATTGTGAGGGACCTCAATACTGGAATACTTTTAAACCTATTTTAGAGTCTTTAGATCAACGCGGTATTGAAGCGACTTATTTGACCTCTTCTTTAGATGATATGGGATTAAAATTCGAATCTAAATTCGTCACATGTCAATATATAGGACAAAGTACAAAAGCCTATGCATACCTTCAAATGTTGGAAGCTGATGTACTTGCGATGACTACACCTGGTTTCGATGTATTACAGATTAAACGCTCTAAACGCGTCAAGCATTATGCCTATATTCAACATGCCCCTACAACGGGGGTCTACAATACTTACTCGTTTGATTACTTTGATAGTATTTTGTGTTCGGGTCCTCATCAAATAAAAGCTTTGCGCACTTTAGAACAAAAACGTGGTCTACCTCCTAAAAAAATCCTAGAGTCAGGCTGTCCTTACTTTGATGTACTCATGGATCAAAAAAAGGACATATTTACCAGCTCATCTAAGATACATCAACATGAACAGACACGTATTTTAATCGCTCCAACTTGGGACACCAATGGTTTACTCCATCGTTTTGGCGTAGATTTGATTGAACCACTTGCGAGACAAGGCTATGACATAACCATTAGACCTCATCCACAAAGCCTTATTGTTGAAGTCGAAATGATTAACTCTCTCAAACAAACGCTTCAAAAGTATCACAATATAAAATGGGACGAAAACCCTTCGGCTTTTGAAACACTTGCACAGTCAGACATCATGATATCAGATATGTCAGGCATTATTTTTGATTACGCTTTTATCTTTGAAAAACCTGTTATTACAATGAAGTTTGATATTGATTTGTCTGGCTCAGATGCAAATGACTTGTCTGAACCTTTATGGGAGCTTCAAGCACTCGATCAAATAGGTCGACAAGTATCGCTAGATGAGCTCGATAAATTGAGCGAGATCACTGAGAATTTAAGTCAAGATCAAGGTATAAAAGATCGGATTCGAGCAATTCGAGATAATAGTGTCTTTTATTACGGCAAGTCGGGAAGCGTCATTGCAAATCAATTACTCAACATCAGAAATAAACTCACTCAACCATCACAGGAGCATTTAGAAAGCGCATCCTATTCATTTGAAGAGAGAGACCATGTATTAAATGATAAGGTGGAAGCGTCTAAATAAACATTCATCTTTGATTATCATAAAGTTTGCATGAGCTCAACTGTGAACTAAAATAGTTGAGCTCATGCACTTTTAAGTTTTGATATCAAAAAGATACATGGCTCTTTGGTTTTATATATATGTAAATCTATAGTTGTATTTAAATAGTAAAAAAGGAATTTTTATGAAACAAGTTTACACTGCTATCTCAGCAGATTTATTACACGAAGGCCATATTAATATTCTTAAATATGCTTCAGAGTGTGGTCAACTCACTGTAGGTGTTTTAACTGACAAAGCGATTGCATCCTATAAAAAAGTCCCTTATATGTCTCTAGAGTCACGTGTCAAAATTGTTGAGAATATAAAAGGAGTCCATCGTGTTGTAGTCCAAAACAGTATATCTTATAAAGAAAACTTAAAGAAATATAAGCCTGATATCGTCGTTCACGGTGATGAATGGAAAGTGACTCGATTAGCATCTATCAGACAAGAAGTTATTGACACCTTAGCTGAATGGGGAGGGAAACTTATTGAGCCACCTTATACCCAAGGTGTCAGCTCATCTCAAATCAACTCTGCATTAAAAGAAGTCGGTGTGACACCCAATATACGTCGCTCTTATTTAAAAAAGCTCGTGCAATTAAAAAGTCTTGTGAAAGTGATAGAAACTCATAATGGTTTATCAGCATTGATTGCAGAGAAAACGACTGTAGAACATGAGGGGATAAAACAAGAATTTGATGCTATGTGGTCATCAAGTCTCACCGATTCAACCTCTCGGGGTAAACCTGATATTGAGGCCGTTGATCTGTCCTCGAGATTACAAACTATCAATGATATTTTTGAAGTGACCACCAAGCCTATGATTTTTGATGGTGATACAGGTGGACGTCTAGAACATTTTCCCTTTATGGTCAGGTCATTAGAAAGGCTTGGTGTATCTGCTGTCATTATCGAAGATAAGGTAGGTTTGAAGCGCAATTCTCTTTTCGGCACAGCCGCTCAGCAAACTCAAGACACCATATCTAACTTCTGCACAAAAATTACAGCAGGTCTACATGCCCGAATTACATCTGACTTCATGATCATTGCACGTATTGAAAGTCTCGTTTTAGGGCAAGGTATAGAGGATGCTCTTGAACGCGCTCATGCTTATATTAAAGCAGGTGCTGAGGGTATTATGATTCATAGCTGCCAAAAAGACCCAGATGAAATTAAAACATTTTGCAAACTGTTTCGCGCACAAGATACAGGAGTGCTCCTTATCGTTGTACCCAGTAGCTACAATACCATTACCGAACCAGAATTAATTGATTTAGGTGTGAATATTGTGATTTATGCAAATCATATGCTGCGCTCAGCTTACCCTGCCATGGAGAAAACAGCAAAATCAATCTTGAGATATGGACGCTCTTTTGAGGCTGATGAATATTGTATGCCCATTAAGCAGATTCTTAACTTAATACCTGAACATTCTGTATGATGTGTCATCAAGTTCTAATTTGTCACCACGATTTAGCACAACAGCTTCTACAACAATTACGCACATTAAATTGTCGTAGTGCTTTAGTCATTCATGGTAAAGCGAGCTTTGTGCAGTCAGGTGCTCAGTCTATTTTTGAGAAGATTTCGGATTTAATACCGCAACTCAAACTGCACTTTTTTTCAGATTTTTCTACCAACCCCAAGTTGCAACAAGCTACGGATGCTGTCTGTTTTATGCAACGCCATACACCCGATGTTATTATTTCTGTAGGAGGCGGAAGTGCACTTGATCTTGCCAAATCGACTCTCGCCTTTTCAAATCGGCTTGAACACAATCTTGATATTTTAATGAATAAAGCTCGCATGCATGATGTATCGATTCCTTTGATAGTCATACCCACAACATCAGGCTCAGGTAGTGAGGCGACGCATTTTGCAGCTCTTTATCATGAAGGTAAAAAATATGCTTTAGCCGATTCTCGGCTTAAGCCCACCTTAAGTTTATTAGATGGCAGTTTAACTTTAACCATGCCTCACATGGTCGCAGTGGCCTCTGGTTTAGATGTTTTATGCCAGTCTATTGAGTCCTTATGGTCTGTTTATGCAACAGCAGAAAGTAAAAGCTACGCTATAAAAGCTTTATCGCTTTGGCAACTTCACTGCAAAAAATCGATCATGACACATGATATACAAGCACGTTGTGCTATGCTAGAAGCTTCTTATTGGGCAGGCGCAGCAATTGATATATCCAAAACTACAGCAGCGCATGCCTACTCTTATCACTTAACACAAGAGTACTCTATTATTCATGGTTATGCTGTTGCATTATGCTTACCAAAAATTCTTCAAGCAAGCTGCACCGCTACAGCTCAGCCTTCTTTTTTTGGTGCATTGGCTGAAATAACTCAGGCTTTAAACATAGAAGACTCTGTTGGAGCCTTAATACAGTATTTTAAAGTTTTGTTTGAAGATCTCGAGCTTGAGTCATCCCTAGTTCGCTTAGGCTGCAATAGTGATGAAAAAATTGACAACTTCATCAGTGATGTAAATCTTGAGCGATTACAAAATTATCCTTTAACCATAGATATAAACCAGTTTAAAAATATTATTTGGGAGCATGTTTATGATCTGTCCTGAAATCTTTTATCAGTCACTTCACAACGCGGGTATCCATTTTTTTGCAGGCGTTCCCGACTCATTATTAAAGCATCTATGTGCTTGCATCACAAAACAAGCTCAAGAACAGCATGTGATTACTGCGAATGAAGGTGGTGCTGTAGCAATGGCGATGGGCTATCATTTAGCAACGAATAAGATACCTTGTGTATATATGCAAAACTCTGGCTTAGGTCATGCAATCAACCCACTTCTCTCTATGGCTGATACAGATGTGTACAGTATCCCTATGCTCCTGATTGTGGGATGGAGAGGAGAATTAGATCTGTGGAATCAGCAGATTCCTGATGAACCTCAACATAAAAAACAAGGCCAAGTGACGTGTAAGTTATTAGATACGATGTACATTCCTTATCAAGTGATCGGTCCAGAATCTCAAGATGCGATTCAATCCATGCAATCTTTGATAGAGTTAGCTCAAAAAGAGTCTAAACCTGTAGCACTTGTCATACGTAAAAATACTTTTTCATTCTACCCTGCACCTCAACCGATATGCTCATCTTATGACATGACAAGAGAACAAGCTATATCAAAGCTACTTTCTTGTTTACCTAAAGAGACCTTTGTCGTATCAACTACAGGTAAAACTTCTCGTGAACTTTTTGAGTTACGCGATCAACAAAATATAGGCCATGATCAAGATTTTCTCGTAGTTGGCTCAATGGGACATGCTTCTCAAATCGTTGCAGGCATCAAGCACTGTGCACCTGATAAGCGAGTCGTTTGTTTAGATGGTGATGGTTCATGTTTGATGCACTTAGGTAGTTTAACGAATAATGCAGCTTATGATTTTTGTCATATCGTTTTAAATAATGGTGCTCATGAATCAGTAGGTGGTCAACCTACTCTTGGTTTGTCTATCAACCTTCCCCAGATTGCTTTGGGTTGCGGTTATCAATCAGCCATAAGTATAGAAACACCAGATGAAATATTAACAGCTCTTGATGCGATACAAGGTTTGTCTGGAGCACATATGGTAGAAATTAAAATAAAACAAGGTTCACGCCAAGATCTAGGCAGGCCAACTTTAAGTAATGACAAAATGAAACGTTTATTTCAGCAAAAAATTCATTACAGTTCAGCCACTTGAAGGAATAAGATATGAGTCAATATAAAGCTATCGTCATTGCGGCGGGTATAGGGAAACGTTTACGTCCCTTAACTGATGAGCTCCCAAAGTGCATGTTAGAAGTGGGGGGTAGAACATTGCTACAATCATGTGTTGACAACTTTCGAGCGTGTGATATTCATGATATTGCTGTGGTCACAGGATATGCAGCCGACAAAATATCCTATCCTAACTTAACCTACTACCACAATCCAGATTACTTGAATAATAATACTTTACATTCTTTGATGTATGCTCGAAAAGCGCTTGAAGATGCACTAGAGAAAGAACAGTCTGTTATTTTAAGCTACAGCGATATTTGGCTTTCAAATAAGGTTTTACCCGTATTAATCGATTCTCAATATGAGATCAGCATTATGATCGACAAAATGTGGGAGAAACAATATGAAGGAAGAACCGATAATCCAATTTCGGATGCTGAGCTTGCGGTATTTTCAATAGAAAACCAATTACAACGTATCGGCAAAAAAAGTGTATGGTCGCAGGAAGAACAAGTAGGAGAGTTTTTAGGCTTAATGATGTTGAGGCCTTCAGGTATTCAAAATTTTTTGCATCACTTTGATACGCTTGAAAAGCGCATGCAGGCTTCTTCAACTTTTCAAAAAGCAACCAGTTGGCAACAAAGTCATCTCTCTGATTTTTTACAAGATTTGACCGATCAAGGTTATACAATAAAGTGTGTACCGACACCGATGCAGTTGGCATGGAGAGAATTCGATACCGTACAAGACTTTAAAAGAGGCCTGCCCAAATAAAAAACATAGCAAACCTATTTATCCTAAGCCAAGGTTTCGTGCCTTGGTTTTTTATTCCTCTTTTCTTTTTTGCAAAGCACAATAAATAGGTTTTTAAGTCCTGCTTTAAAATAGATGTAGGGACATATATTCGAGTTTAATAAGCATACTTGCTCTCTTTATGAAATCTGCGTTCCCAAAATCGGCATCAATATGCCACAATAGAGTTTTTATAAAAACAAGGATTGTCTAGCTTCTTTTGAAGCTCTTGAGAGGATCAGCTTTCTCCATAAAATGAGTGATCAGCCGATACTCAAATGTAAGGCTTCATTAATTCATCCTAGTGAATATGGCATGAAATCGTCTGTCAACTTTTCGAGATTTAATGTTTTATATGTTCTATATATGTTTTGCATCTGTTTTATACGCTGAGATTAAAATGTATTACTTAAAATGTATAAAATGTATGACACCCACCTCATTATTTATAAAATATCCTTTTTCATAAGTAGAACTTCTGCTTTTTCACCTTCCAGTGGGGGGGTACTGGATTTTTGTATTATTTTTAATCATTATGTGTTGGGTCATTTATATCGGAAAATTTTTTTATTCATAATTTAGTTGTTGTTTTGAGAAGGAAAGTGGGGTATAAAAATAAGCTGATGTACATCTTTTTATCAAAGGAGGAGTATCAGTGAATAAAAATTGTGTTCTATGTGACTGTGAATTGACGAAAGAAAATAATTCTAAAGAACATGTTATTCCCAATGCAATAGGAGGGCGAAAAAAGGTAAAAAACTTCCTATGTATACCTTGCAATAATAAATGCGGGGATAAATGGGATAAAGCTCTTTCAGAGCAGCTATCTATATTTAGCCTTTTTTTTAATATTAGTAGAGAAAGAGGGGCTGTTCAGCCAAAAGTTTTGCAAAACAGTAATGGTAAAAGTATCATCTTTTATCCTGATGGCTCTAAGTCTATAGGTAAGCCTGATTGTGATAAAGATATTATAGGAGAAACTCTAAGATACACCATGTTTGCTAGAGATATTAAAGAAGCAAAGAAAATGAATAATGGATTTTTAAAAAGACATAATAATAAAAAAGTCAAAACACAAGCAACATACATTAGATATATACCTAACGATCCAGTCCATATTACTCTTGACTTTGGTGGAGCAGACAGCGGTAGATCAATTGTTAAAAGTGCACTAGCTTTAGTAGTTGATTCGGGAATTGATATACACTTCTGTGAGGAGGCATTAAATTATTTAACAAATGATGAGGCGGAACCTAGTTTCGGTTTTTACTATTCTGTGGACGTTGTTTTAAATCGTATAGAAGGAATGCCTTTTCATTGTGTTTATATAAAAGGAGATCCCAAGTCTGGTTTGCTGCTAGGGTATGTTGAGTTGTTTGGCCATCGAAGAATGTTACTATGTTTATCTAAAAACTATCTAGGTGATTTTTTTGAAAAGAAGTATGCAATAGATCCTACAACTGGAAATGAAATTGATTTAGAAATTAATTTAGATTTTTCATTAGATGATATTGAACAATGCTATAAAAACAACCTCATCTTCAGTGAAGTGCGGGAAAAAGCATTCTCTAATATAATTAATAGAGCTTTAAGGCATAGAGAAGAGCAAAGCTTTGAAAGTGAAATAAGAGATTCTATAAAATATGCATTTCAAAAAAGCGGTGCTACAGAAAATGAATGTCTAACTGACGAGCAAAAGAAAAAATTTTTCAGACTTTTTTCAGATAGAATAGAAAAATATATAATAGGAATTAACAGTAACAGAGATCTCGTTACGCATAGAGAAGATATAGAATTATAAATGTGAAGAAAAAAAATCATAGACACCCATCAAATGAGTCAATCAAAAGGTTTTCTTCATCAAACTTAAATCAACCTTTTTTGGATGGGTGCCCTGTTTCTTCGCGCTTATAAATGGGAGGATTACCTTACCAGCTTTCTTTATGAGAAATGAGCCTTTTGGAACGAAGCAAAGATTGATAAATAGTATTATTATCTAACATACTTGGGTAAACCGTATGGAGTTTTTTATCTAGTTCCCGCTTAGTGTAATATCTAAAGTTGTCTGTGTTTGGAGTTAATGTCTTCTCTAAGATATCTAGTATTTTATTTAATTCTACCTTTATTTTTACCATAGATTTCTCTAATTTTTCCATAGTGCGCATACTCATTTTCATACCTTTTAGCTTTGGCTCTATTATTGGATAGAGTATTTCAAAATGATCTGAGCTCATTAAGCATATCTGTAGCATTATGTTTTGGTGGTCATTACCCCTTAGTTTTGTATCGTTTGGCCACACATCATTGAAAAATAATTTTAAAGACTCAACATCAATTTGTTGTTCTTCATTTCGCCAATAAATCATTTCTAAAAGTTTTTTCGATAATATTAGATCTACAACACGGATCCATTCGCTGAACTCTTCATTTTTTATAATTGAATGAGTCCATAGTTCATACATAGATATGTAATATGGTTCCATGTAACGTCTTTTACAAAAATCCTCAATAAGTGACATATCTATATCTTTGAATAAATTAAGCATATAAGGAGCAAGGTTATGTTCCTTTATTTGGCTAATAGTCAATGAGTTTTGAATAAGACCAAGTAAAGCGGAATAGCGTACTTTATTATCTGAACTAGCTAGTAGGGGGATAATTTTTTGTTTGCAATAGAATTCATCTTTTTTTAATAATAATGAAAAGTTACAGAACAGGGTATATGTAGATATAACCCTACGCTTATGCGGATACGAACTATCTAATGCATCCGAAATAATAAAGTGTCCATTTTGTACATTATTATTAGGAACCTTTGTATAAATGTATCTCACATACAGTGATATTATTTTACCAACATAGCTGTTTAACATTCCATCATCTAATTCATGTGGTCTACTAATTGAATATGTATTATCGTAATAGGGAAGTAATTTCTCTAACTTATGTAGTTTTAGAAAGACCTCTTCTACCTTACTATTTTTAAAGAGATCTATATCATTTTTTATAAGATATTCAATTAGATAATGAAATAGTGTGTGGCTTACTTGCTCATTGGTTTTCAAGCCTGTTTCAGGCAACGTAATGATCAAATCAAAAATTTCATTATGGTCAAGAGAGTTTTGTGTATCACATAAAAAATCAAAAAACTGCACCCACACTTCTATAGGGATATTTCCGGTCATGAAATTAGCTTTAATGGCCTTCCATGCCTTATGGAATTCTTTTACACATAAACCCTTAAAGGGATAATACCTCTTTGTATGGTCATCTATCTGAGAATTATATCTTTGCTTTTCAAGCTCTAGAATTATGTCTTTAACATCAATACTTTCTGGCAGAAAGTATTCTGTATTTTCTTTCACAATAAAACAGCTTATACTATCGGGGGTATTCATACTGTTAGCTACAGATGAGCTCCACTCTTCAGCTATTTCTTCAAAGCTCTTAATTTGATTTGCTTTAATTATGTCATTAAAGTCTAATTCTTCCATTGCTAAGTTAAAACTTAATATTTTGGCGGCTTGCGCTTTATTACATGCTTGAACATTCTGCTGAATAGAAAAATATTTATCACGAATTTTCTGTTTTTGCGAGTCAGAGAATTTATTCCACCATTTATTAAAAATTTTATGCAAATCCAATGTAATCTCTCTTTTCCAGAAAATATCATAGCTTAAGCTCATAATGGCTTTATGAGCAGAAAGTGAATCAATATTTGAAGAACGATAACATAACCATATTAATAGTAACTTACAGAAAAAACTTGGGTGTATAGTCCAAATTTTATTATGTACATTAACTAATTCTGGATATTTCTTATACGCGTAATCTAGTAAATCTAAAAATGAAAATAGTCTATTGGTATAACCTTTAAAAATAATATTATTCTTCTTTTCAAGAATAGATGTTAATTTATTGACAGACTCGCTGTAGCTATGATTGCTTATCTGCTGTAGAAGATTATCTAAAAAGTATAAAAACTTCTCTTTTGGTAAGTAGTCTATTAATAGCTGCATTGCTTGCAAATTAAATTGCTTATCGTGTCTATCTTTATAAATACAGTACTGCTTAACAATGAAATCAAGCTCTTCATGGTGCAGTGCCTCTACTTTATCTTTAGGTATAATCAAGTGATATTTTTGCCAAGAATCTTCTAGTCTCATTCCAGAATTTAGCCAATTAGCGCGGGATTTAGGCGATAAATCAAAAAATTGATCTCTAATTCTCATTTCGTCACCCCCAGATGAAAATAACCGTGAAACTAGATCTTCTAAGAATTTTATTCTGATATTTTGTGGTGCGCTTTTGACCCACTCGTATACAAAGCCTGCATGAATATTATTCAAGGCTAAATTGGTAAATATGCTAGCTTTTGATTTTCCTTGATCTATATCTATATCTTTAAATAGATTAATAACGGGATCTATAGAAGAATCTTGCACAAAAAATATTTTTAAATATGAAGTCGTCTGCATACCTGCTTGAGGATATTTTTTGTTGAGTTTATTATACAGATGATTATCAAAATATTGATCACTATTATCACGATTTAAACATTTCGAGTCTAGCACTGTTAACCAGTATACAGAAATCAGATTTAGATGCTGATGTAAAACATTAGCATAGTACAAATCAGAATCTAATAAGTTAAAAACAAGTGTTCTTTCAAAAGCATTTAACTTATACGGTTCTTGTTGAATAAGCTGCATAAATTGATCAGAAAAGCATGTTGGGTCTTGATGGAATTTTTTCCAATAATTTAAGGCCTTCCATAAAGTATCAAAATCGTCATCTTTATGACATAAAGTAGTAAAACCATACTCTTTGAATTTTTTTGCAGAGCTTTCTTCAGTAAATACATAACATTCATGTCTTCCCTTTTTTATTTTTAATCCCTCTAGTAAAAATTTTACTGTTGGATCTTCAGCACTATAACCTATAAATACTACACAATATTTTTCTAGAATTTGCTTTATAAATTTTGTTGCCCACCCTTCACTGAGATAAGCACGGCCATATGTTTTGGTTGTTAGTACTATATCATTTGGATCTTGATAATCGTCTATTTTGCCATGTAAATATGTTAACCCTTCATAATCTTCTGTATATTCCAAATTTGTAAAGTATGGTGGCTTTTTAATTTGTGGCTTCATTCCTTCATTCTTGAATACTTTTTCGAACATTGAATCAAAATTTGTCGTTACGATTCGAACGCCTTTCTTAGTATTACTTTTTGCTAAATCGACTATAAGAGAGTGGCACTTTAGTTCACACGTACTTTTTTTTGAACTCAATAATTGTTGCTTCACTGTATCTAATACTTCGTTAAGTGGGTATTGCTCCTCAAGCAAAGAAAAGACACGTTCATAGCTTGCTTCCGAGCATGATGAGTTCATACTTTCAAGTAACTTTTGCGCTTCTGTATTTGAGTCTTTTGCTAGCATCTTGATACTTTTTTCTGTTAACTCTTTAAAACTTGGCATTCTCGCTTTAGCCATGGAAACACCAGCACCACAAAAAAATACTACTTCACCGTCTCTAGCTTTTTGGATCAGTTTTTTTGGTATATCTATACTATTTTGAAAAAATCTCATTCAGCTTCACTTTTAGTCAATGATAAATAATTAGGAACAAGTTACTAGAAAATAAAGGATAATTAAATTAAATCTTGCAGATATAAAACAATGTGGTTAATTGTTAACCTGATATGTATTGGAAGAATTTTTGATAATCTTCCACTCCAAAAAAGGTATACCTCAATCGAAGCGATTCGCTTATACGCAAGAAAGCATCTTATTTATTTGCAGAAGCATTTATAATAGAGAAAGTAAAGAGAAGCATGTTAAATAGAGTTTGAGTGTAGTTCTAATGCAACATATTGAGTTATGCAGTAGAAAAATTGTTTACATAAAGCTTGATGGTTGTACTTGTTTTTTATTGATTAAAGCTATCATTCACAATCTTTATCCAATTATGTATTGATAAGCTTATTTAATACTTATTTAAATAAAAATATTTTTGAGAGTATTTTTTTTGGTTTAAGAGCTATAGTACACTTTTACTAAAAACTATACTTCACAACTTCTTTATTACATATATTGACGACTTTAATGTCACCTAACATCTAAAAAGTCTGTACCAGTAGTTGGGGTTTGTTACTTCAAGATTTCTATTCATATGATTTTTGCAGATATCAATAATAAAAAAGATCCTACTGTATAATAAGCAACTTAGCTGTAAAATACCCAACCATTGTTTATTTCAATGAGATGGGTATCTCTGAATTTATGTTTATTAGCTAATATAATAAATTCTTGTTTTTATGCTGGAATAAGTTTGATAGTGTGACCCATTACTATGAATATTCCTGCCCAACAATGCGAAGAGTAATAAGATTCTCTATTCACGGTTATTAAAGCGCATAGATGCTACATCACTATTGCTCTAGCATGGTTATTTTAAGAATAAATTTTTATCTTTTTTTACTTCACTTAATAAACGTAAGTAACGTGTTCTGGAGCGAGTTGTTTTTGCAATACAAGTATTTAACTGCTCATTATTTTCACTAGATAAACAATCTTTATTTCTGTTTTGTAGCCATTTCACCTGATCTGCTTTGAGTATATGTTGTAAAGTTTTATCCTTCATAGCTTGCTGATAAGCGGCGTGCAGAAATTGATCGTAAATAGCCAAGCCTCGACTAGAACAAATCGCTTTTTCTATACGTGTTCGAGCTTTATTGCAAGAGAAGCTGGGCTTATAGTCTTCTTCTGTTAATTGAAGCGCAGCAATACCTTTAATACCTAGTTTTTTTTCAGCCTCGGTCAGGTGCATATTGCGTGTTAGATAGTCATCTAATGGCCTACCCGACTCATCTTTGATATGGGTATCAAAGCCGTGATCAATAAGTAGTTTAATAAGTGGAATGGATGCATTTTCAGCAGCATATGTTAACGCTGATCTTTTAGAATATGATAATGGATATAGGTCATAAAAAAAGGAATGACACATAAAACTTGGAATGAAACTGAATATATCTCCTGTTAAATGGGATGTATTAAATTCTTTGGGGTAATTATCGAGCAAATATTGAACGCTATCATAGTTGTTCATATGACTTGCATACATTAATAAATCCTTGCTGTAATTACTTTTAATTTGGCTTACCGCATATCTTTTGGGTAAAAAATCTAATTGCCTTGGAGTATCAATGAGTAATGAAAAAGTTGCCGGGTGGATTTTTAATTCAAAAGAGCCAGGTTGATGTATTACATTAGAGAGCTTTTCTAATTTATCCCAATCTTGAAACTTCCCTTTAACCAACTTGTTTAACATTTGAATATTCACCATATCATTAGGATATAATGGTGTGGATATTGTGCCTAGGTAAGGAGCATAGGTTAAGGCATCGATAGCATTCTTGGCATATTGAAGAGCATCCGCCGATTTGTAACCCATTTTTTTGTTATAGTAAAGCAACAGCTCTTGTAAAGCCGCTTGTTTGGATATCTCTAGGGTGGCATATTGGCGATCACTCCAAACATCTCCAAACCTCCATTCCTTAAGATGTTTATGGTATAACTCGCTCTCTTTTAGATTTATAGACCATGGTCTCATAAAAATTCTTTTTAAGTATGCATTTCTATTGTTTCTAGCTGCGTATGCTGGAGAACTTGGTCCTCTTGTGCGTGCTCCAGTATAATTTAAAATCGTATCTGCTATTCTTTGATAGGTCATCAAGAAAGGGAGAAATTCTATAGGTTTGTTTTGCGGATAAGTTTTAATGTCGCATATTAGCTTGATTTGACCACGGTCTTGAAACTCAAAAATAGAGTACGACGCGTCATCATCTATAAAGTTTTCTCCGTGCTCACGACTCAAAAAAAGTTTATCTTTATACATAAATATATTGAGGTCAGAATCAGCATAATCTGAAGACCACTTTTTTTCTATAAAAGGAACGTGTTGTTCTAAAGATTTTGGGTCTTGATGTATCAGATGCAGTAATTTGTCGTATTCATCAAAGTGACCTTTGTACTCCAACCACGAGCCCCTAGAGCTTTCTTGAAACAAAAGCATATATTTCTTGTTCTTTAAATGGATAGCCGTTTTCATAAAGTGTTGATTTATTTGATCGTTCCAAGAGGATGGTTCGAATTGAACTGGTGTGAATTCTGGATGTTTTAGTATTGGACGCAATCTGGCTTTAGAAAAAAAAGCATCGCTATATTGCTTTTGCGCTATTTGGCAAAGAGGTTCTTCTTTTCCTATTAAAATAGTCGGTTTAAAAGGCGCAGATGCGAAAGACTTTGAGAAGTAAAACAGAAAAAATAAAAGTAAAAAGAGATTCCTCATTTAAAATTCCTTATAAATTACATGATGTTGCGTTGTATCAAAAGAGAAAAGGAGTGCCGAACAGATAAAATTTTTTCTGATTTAAATCTAAATGATTCCATTTTAGTTCGGCGTTTAGTATTGAGCATGGATAAATTTATGAATCTTTGATATTCAGTTGTCTTGCTGCTTAAGCAGCATAGGATACTTTTTCACATTTAGAGTTCTCCTTTTAGTTCAGTTGTATATCTCATGGCTTTAAGAATGACTTCCGGTAAAACAATCACAGTTTTTAAACATCGTAAAGATCGCTGCAAAGTGAAAATAGATGTTCAATACTATAAATGAAAGACACTTGTGACAGAAGCCTTTAACGTGAAAGAACAACTCAAAAGTTGTTCTTATGAGAATAAAAATGAGAGAATTTCTCTAACTTTCTAGAATAGAAGATCTTGATGAGACAAAAATATTTGTAGAAAAGTTATCTCTTCCTGTTTGATTCTGAGCTCCTTCATCGTGATTTGTATGATGAAAACTACTGATTGCTTGTGACAGCTTATCGATTGAATCAACTTCAGTTTCATCTTCGGTACTTCTTCTAGATCTTGAAGGTGATATCCAATTGCTTGCAGCATATTGGTTTGATTTTGAGCTAGAAATAGAGCCGTTTGCAGCGTTCGCTTCAGATTTGGATCCAGCTATAGCAAGCTCTACAGGAGAGAATGCTGCTCGATATAATTCATTACATTTCTTCGTAGAGCTGGCGTATGTTTTTTTGAAAAAAAAGCAAGTAATTAATACAGTTGAAAATGATGGAATATTATCTCTAGTCACAGGTTTCACTGAAGCACAATTGAATAATATGCCTGGCGCTGAAAGAAAAGCGCTCCAAAAGACAGTTCGTGAAACAATCGATTTTATTCTCTCTGTAGCACCTGTTACAGGAACTCTTAAGGATGTACAATAAGTAGCTACTGGGGGAGAATATATTAACAGGAGAGCAGCTATCGATTACGGAGCGTATGTTTTCTGCGGGTTTGATTATTGTGGACGGTGCTACATTTGGTCTTTCTCGTCCTCTGACTTATGGTAGTGAATTAATCTATAAATCGTTTACAAAGAGACCTGATATTAAGCCTAATAATAAACCCGATGGTAAGCCATCGAACACGGGTGGAGATGGATGCTTTATTGGCTCTTCAGAAGAGCCTCTTCCACCAGAACCATTGCCAAGTATATTCTTCGAAAAAGATGATTATGAATAAAATTTATAAATATATATTAAGCTTATTATGACTTTATCTTATAACGAAACATACCAAATATTGAAGGAAATGAAAATACAAGGTATAGACTTAAAAACACCAAAAAAAGTTGATTTTTTTGTTTCCGTACCTTCAAAGCAGAAAGGTCAGTGTGTTGCCAAAAAAGTTCGTCAATATGATTTTGATACATCTGTTGAGCAAGACGAAGAAACTTTAGAATGGACTTGCTATTGTACAAAAACTATTGTTCCAGAGGCTTCACTTATATTTAATCTTGAGAGCACCTTAAACGAAATTGCAAAACTTTACGGAGGGTATATTGACGGCTTTGGCTTCATGGAAAATAATCATAGCCATACACCTTAAATATAACGGCTTTGGCTATATATCTAACCTAATCAGCAGATTATGAAGCACGATATGGTGTGAAAAGGGACGTAATTAATGTATTGCTTTTAAAGCCAAAAATGCAGTATTTATGATACAACATACTATTTTCGTGCTTATTTACTAGAAAAAAGGCTCTGTAGAGCTCTGAATAAGGTTCTACAGAGGTTTATAATGATAGGACTCAAAGGTAACTTAGATATAGAAAAGGGTTTAAATACCCACTTAGTGAAAGCGTCTAAGTTATATATTGATTACGTGATTATGCATGAGTTGTGTCATATTGCTGAGCATAATCATAGCCCCGCCTTTTATGCTTTATTGAATGAGGTGATGCCAAACTGGCGTCATCTTAAGCAACAGTTAGACAGTAAAGCTCATGCATATTTAATCGAGTAATAGGATTAAAGCTCTATAAAAGCATACCCTGATACGACTTCGCTTGGAGTTCAGAATATAAAGTATCCTCTCCCGCTTGTTGGAAGCGTGTTTTAGTAGCTGCTCCTGCTCTATTTCGCTTTGCAGAGCAAAGCCTAAGGTCTTCGCCCTTCGGGTGACGATTAGGGCTAGGGAGGTTGTTTGGGGTGTTATGTTTTAATGGGATGATCATATAAATTTATGCCTGAATCTTGTTTGCAGTCATTAAGCTAGATTCAGGCATTTTACAGCGCGCTCATCATGCCGCTGTTTTCTTTTTTAAGGAAGGAAAAAATATTGCATCAAGCGTCTTTTTTTGCTTGTTCTCGACTTCATTCTTTTATTGCACCATTGTACTATTTTTACAATCTGTGTAAACGTTGCTTTTCTCTGTTTATTTCTGTATTTAAAAAATATTAGATTTTTTATTAGTCAATAAGTAAATTTTAAGTTTTATTTGTTCTGAAAATATTTTATTTTGTTGTTTTTGTTTTTTATTTGTTTACTACATACCATATTTAATGATAAAAAATAGTTGTTAAAAACTAGACCTCTCCCTTTTACTTATACATAAGGAAACGTTGTATTATGTCTGATATAGATATAGACCCTGCGCTGGAACGCACATTAGAAGATTTAGCTTTGATTCATCAAGAAACGTTATCTCATCTCCAGTATTTATCGATTTATGCATTAAATTACACTTATATTGATTTTAAGACTCAAAAAATGGTGATTTCCGGTACAGAAAAAAATTGGCTTAAGCATAGTATTCAACAAGGTTTGCATCAGAATATGGCTTCTCGCTTAAAAGAATTCTCTCATACCTGGGAAGAAGATGCTTTGACAACGCAAACTTACAAAAGTTGGATGCAAGCGCATCATGCCGATATCAATTGGAAAAAAACCGATTTGGGTTTAAAAGGAAAACATGGCTTTCATCTTTTAGAAATAGGTCATACCCAAGATTTAGGTATCGATAGTTTCTATCAAATGGTCGATGCCTTGAGCGAATTTAAATATGAATCCATACGCTTACAAACCAAGTATCCGAGTATGGTGTTTGATGTACATCACCTAGAGGAAATTTTACAAAAACAAACACAGTTTGCCGAAGCAGAACAAGTTCAGCTTGACGCTATGAAGATTGAGTTTGATGACTCCCTCTTTAAACCGCTTGAAGAGCCGACTTTATCAGAGCAAGAAGACCAAGCTTTAGGCTTGCGTGTACAGTGGTATGAAGACGATGAAATTGCTGAGCAGATGAAATTACCGCTTATTAGAGTGAAACAGATTTTTG
>MDTC01272049.1_pt1 | contig 21255 bp, 20 predicted proteins | sample 811181 | NCBI WGS metagenome assembly MDTC01 (sample SAMN05326644, study PRJNA326480) | marine metagenome | isolation source: seawater | place: Pacific Ocean: North | collected 2011 | reverse complement strand
TTTTGAGTAAATTATCACCTATTTACATAATATTGTTGTAGAATTGGACGTATGTTGATTAAGAAATCAACAGTCTATAACTGTGATATTAAAGAGGGGTTAAATGAATAAAGCAGAATTTATAAGTGCTGTTTCTGAAGCAGCTGGAAGTAGTAAGTCAGAAGCTACGGCTCATGTAGAAGCAATAATCAACGTAGTAACAAATGCACTTAAAGGTGACAACGAAGTCGCTCTAGTTGGTTTTGGAACATTCAAAGCTAAAAAACGTGAGGCAAGAACAGGTAGAAACCCAAGAACAGGAGAATCTATCCAAATAGCTGCTTCAACCGTACCTTCTTTTAAAGCTGGTAAAGCTTTCAAAGATGCTCTTAATTAGTATTCCTAATTAAGGGTGATTAGCTCAGCTGGTTAGAGCACCGCCCTTACAAGGCGGGGGTCGTAAGTTCGAATCTTACATCACCCACCATTACATTTTTCTAAGAAGCAGCACATGCTGCTTCTTTAGTATGCACTTTATGTGTTAACATACTTTCACGGAGGCGTAGTTCAGTTGGTTAGAATGCCTGCCTGTCACGCAGGAGGTCGAGGGTTCGAGTCCCTTCGTCTCCGTAAATAAATATTAATAATATGTTAACAGCTATAAGAGATAAATTAAAAACTTGGACAGTAGTTCTTCTAGTTGTATTAGTTGCTATTCCATTAGTATTTCTAGGTGTTGGAGATTATGGAACTAATAATGAACAGTATGCATTTAAGATTGATGACCAAGAAATTAGTAAGTCGGTTGTTCTTCAAGAAATTGGACAGTTTAAAAATGTATTGAGAAAAAATTATGAAGGCTCTATTCCTCCTATATACACAAACGAATTTATTAAAAATATTACTATTGATAATCTAGTTAGACGGACTATTGAAAATAATATTTCCACGAACATTGGCCTAGCTTTAAGTGATGATTCAATTATTAATGATATACAAAATACGTCATCATTCAGAGATGAGGATGGTTTTGATTCAAAGATTTATAAAAGACGTTTATTTATGATTAATATGTCTCCAGAAACTTATGAGCAATATATCTATCAAAAAGGCACACGTGACCAATTACGGAAAGCTATTACAGAATCTTCTATAGTTAGTATCTATGATAAAAAAATTAATGTTAATGCTAATTATCACATTAAAAAAGGGAAACTTTTTCTAATAAAAAAAGATGAATTTCAAGATGATATCAATATAAGTCTCGATGATATTAATGCTTACTATGAGAATAATAAAGAATCTTTCTATTCTAATGAAGAAGCTGAGTTCGAGTATCTTAGATTAAACAAAACAAGTTTTATAAAATCTATGAAAATAACAGATGAAGAGCTCATTCAAGAATATAATATAAAATCTAAATTAGGTACTTACAAACAAGATGATCTCTATGAAATTAATCATCTTGTGTTTCCAGTAAAAAACAATAAGGCTTTAGTTATCTCTGAAGCTGAAAAAGCTTTTTCAGAACTTAAAAATAATGTATCTTTTTCAAAAATATCAGACATATATAATGTGGATGATGACACAAAGTCCAATAATGGATATTTGGGTAAAATTGCCTTAGGAGATATGACAGATATTATAAAATCAAATATTTTAGATATGAAGCCGTCTGATATTAAAGTGATTACTACTGAATCTAATGCTATTCATATACTACGCCTTATAAAAAAAGAGAAACAAAATGATAAAGAATTTTCAGACGTTAGAAAAGAAATTTATAGCAAACTTTCTAATGAAAAAGGATCTAATGAATATTATCTAACATTAGATAACATAAAGAATAAGCTTTATTCCGATAAAATTTCGTTAGCTGATATTTCTAAAAAATTTAATCTTTTGCTTTCACAAACTCCTAAAATAAATAATTCATACAAGAGTAAAATATTTTCCTCAGAAGTTTTGCAGCAACTTTTTTCAAACATAAATGAAACTGATTTATATTCGCCTATATACATTTCAAATGATGATATTCTTTTTGTCCGTAAAGTGAAATATTATCCACCTAAACAGCTTGTTATGAAAGATAGTGAGGTAGCAATTAAAGCATTACTTTCAACTCAGGCTATTAATGATTTAATGAGCAATAAAGTTAATGTAACACTAAAAAATCTAAATAATGGTTCACTCCAATCTTTTGAAAAATTTGAATTATATAAATATGATGATAAATATGATGATGAGCTTATGAAAATAATCAATAATCAGCCACTTACGGAAAAGTTTGTATCTTATAAATTGAACTCTGGTAATTATTTATTATTGAAATTAGATTCATTTGAGGAGATTATTGATAGGAGAAGAGTTGAAAGTGATAATTATTTTGACTATCTAGAAAACACCCAATCCGAAGGTGATTATAATAATTTTTATATTTCTAAATATGAGGGTTTTGTTATCGATATCAATGAGGACTATTTAAATCAGTAACCGACTATATTGAAACCATTATCAACATAGATTGTTTGGCCTGTAATAGATGATGATAAATCAGATATAAGAAAATACGCCACATTGGCAACATCATTCGTGGTGATATTTTTCTTCAGTGGCGATTTCTCCTTATAAACATCTAGTATTTTATTAAACCCACTTATACCAGCTGCTGCAAGTGTTTTTATAGGCCCAGCAGATATTGCATTAACCCTTATCTCCTCTTCTCCTAGCGAATCAGCAAGATATTTTACGCTACATTCTAGGCTAGCCTTAGCTAAACCCATTATATTATAATTTTGAACAACTCTCTCTGCGCCGATATAAGATAGTGTTATTATTGATGATGATTTATTTAAATTATCCTTAAATGCCTTTGCCAACGCCGTTAAACTGTATGAGCTGACATCATGAGCTATTGTAAAACCATCTCGTGTTACATTATCTATATACTTCCCGCTCAGCAATTCTTTGGGAGCAAATGCTGCGGAATGAACTATACCATCTAGATTGCCATGGTCTTTTATTACACTATTTTTCAATGTAAGTATTTCACTATCTTGTGACAAATCACATTGATATGCATCAGAACCAATACCTAATTCATTGTTTAATTTGATTACTCTTTCTTTCAATCTGTCATTCTGATATGAAATTATTACATTTGCACCATTTTCATGTAGTATTTTTGAAATAGCATATGATATTGATCTGTTGCTAGCAATTCCTGTAACTAAAACATTTTTTCCTTTTAGATTCATAATATATTTGTAATATAGTACATTATAGAGTGATGAGATTAAACAATACAATTACTCTAACACTAATCTTAATATTTCAAATGACTTACATTTATGCTAGTGAGTCAATTAGTATAGGTTACTCAGCAAAATATAAAGATTTTGAACATTTTGATTATGTTAATCCTTACTCAAAAAAAGGTGGTAACATTACAATATCTGCCTTTGGCACATTTGATTCACTAAATCCCTATCTTCTCAAGTCTCTCTCTCCAGCTCAAATTAATAATCTAATGTTTGATACATTGATGACTAGAAGTCTAGATGAACCATCGTCGAGTTATTCGCTAGTAGCGAATTCATATAGGCTGTCTGATGATAAATTATCAGTTATATATTATATCGATAAAGATGCTAAATTTAGTAATTCAAAATATATAACAGCAGATGATGTAAAGTATTCATTTGAATTATTAACATCTTCTGCAGCCCACCCCCAATACAGAATTTATTGGGCAGACGTTGAGTCCGTTCAGGTTTTGAATGACTATAGTATTAAATTTTATTTTAAAAGAAAAAATCCCGAGCTACATATGATGATTGGTGATTTACCTATTTTTTCTAAAGAGTGGCTTTCGATTGAACAGTTTCCAAAAGATGTAAAAAAAAGACCTATTGCTAGTGGTCCATATCTTATTGAAGATTATAGTATTGGTAAATATATAACATACACTAGAAATAAAGATTACTGGGCAAATAACAAGCCAACAAGGAAATATATGTATAATTTTGATTCAATCACTATTAAGTATTATAAAGACATGACTGTCGCTTTAGAGGCATTCAAAGCAGGTGAGTATGACTATATACTCGAAAACCATTCTAAAAGATGGGCAAGAGATTATAGTGGACCAAATTTTATCAATAATAAGATAATTAAAACTGAGCTTGTGCATTTAAATAATACAGGTATTCAAGGTTTTGCTTTTAATACACGTAAAGACATATTCAATGAGATTAATTTGAGGAAAGCCATTACTATGGCGTTTGACTTTGAATGGTCTAATAAAAATCTTTTTTATAATCAATATTTAAGATCAAACAGTTATTTTAGTAATAGCGAATTAGTTGCGAATATAAAACCTAGTAATGATGAACTCATGTTAGTTGAGAAATTAAATATAAATAAAATAAAGATCAAAGATAAAATTAAGCTACCAATTAATAAAACTCCGTTTGATTATAGAAAATCTCTTATTGGCGCAAAAAAAATTTTAGATAAATCTGGTTATGTTATTAGAAATGGACAGTTATATTCATCCTCTAATCAGCCAATCATTATTAATTTTCTTTTAGCACAAAAAGGTTTTGAGAGGATACTTGCACCATTTCGTAATAACTTAAAGAGATTGGGAATTACTCTTAATTATCGAACTGTAGATTTATCTTTATACCAGCAAAGATTAGATAATTTTGAGTTTGATATGACGGTAGTAAGTTATCCCCAATCCCAATCACCTGGAAGTGAGCTTATGAGCATGTTCTCATCTGAGAGTTCTGATAAAAATGGAGCATTTAATTTTCCTGGTATTAGAGATGAAGATATTGATAAATTGATTAAAGAAATTATTTACTCTCAGAGTAGGGATAATTTAATTACCTCAGCTCATTTATTGGATAGATTATTATGGAATCAATATTATATGGTACCTAATTGGTATATAAATACCCATAGAGTTGCATTTTATGATTTATTTTTACAGCCTGCTATACTTCCGCTGTACTACCAAGCAACAAATTATGTTCTACAAACATGGTCTATGAAATGATTCTTTATATTTTCAAAAGATTATTTCTAATAATCCCAACATTATTAGGTATTCTTTTTCTCACATTCCTAATTATTCAATTTGTACCCGGAGGTCCAGTTGAGCAAATTGTAAACAAACTATCAGGACTAAACGCTATAAGTGAAACTTCATCATCATCCAATTTATACAGAGGTTCTAGCGGTCTTTCAGAAGAACATATTTCACAACTTAATGAATTTTATGGTTTTGATAAACCATTTTTTGAAAGATTTTTTATTATGATAAGTAATTATGCTGTATTTGATTTAGGTGTGAGTTATTTTCATAATCAAAGTGTAGGAGATTTAGTTTTAAGTAAACTGCCTGTATCTATTACTTTAGGGTTATGGTCTTTCATTCTTGTATACGTTGTAAGTATTCCACTTGGTATTAAAAAAGCTGTCAATGATGGTAGCAAGTTTGACATCGTATCAAGCACTATAGTCTTAATAGGATATTCTATTCCAGGTTTTGTACTAGGCATAGGTCTTATTGTTCTTTTGGGCGGAGGTAGTTTTTTTGATATTTTCCCTACACGAGGAATAGTCTCAGATAATTGGGAAGATTTAAATTTTTTTAGTAAAATTACTGATTATCTGTGGCACATTACTTTACCAATAATTTGTCTTGTTATTGGAAGTTTCGCGGTTATGACTATGCTAACTAAGAATAGCTTCATAGATGAGATAAATAAATTATATGTTGTTACGGCGCGATCAAAGGGATTAAGTGAAAATAAAGTCCTTTATTCTCATGTTTTCAAAAACGCAATCATTCCAATCCTCACTGGTTTCCCTGCTCAGTTTGTCTCTGCATTTTTTACTGGTAGCATTCTTATTGAAACAATATTTTCTCTTGATGGAATTGGCCTGCTCTCATACGAAGCTATAATCCAGAGAGATTATCCTGTTGTAATGGGTACATTATTCATATTTACCCTTATAGGCCTAATTACAAAATTAATCACAGACATAATGTATGTTTATGTAGATCCAAGAATTAAATTTTCATCGTCTAGCACACAAAGGAATTCCTAATGAATACTTTTTATGGAATTTGGAAAAACTTCAAAAGAAATAAAAGAAGTATTTATTCTTTATATATATTTTTAACTTTATTCATTCTCAGCCTCTTTTCTGAACTTATAAGTAATAACAAACCAATCATAATGAGCGTTGAGGGCAGCATGTATTATCCATATATCATTGAATATACTGAAAGAGATTTTGGTGGAGAATTAGAAACTACACCTGACTATAAAGGATACTTTATTAGTGATTTGTTAAATAATTCAAATAATTGGGCGATCTTCCCACTTAATCCTCATTCATACAACTCTATTAATTTTAATAATTCAACACCAAATCCTGCAGCACCATCCGCATATAATATTCTAGGAACAGATGATAGGGGCAGAGATGTATTGGCTAGACTTATTTATGGCTTTAGATTATCTGTAATATTTGCTTTAGCTTTAACCGCTATAGGGATAATTATAGGATTATTCTTTGGAGCGATCCAAGGATATTTTGCAGGTAGAACTGATTTATACTTACAACGCTTTATTGAGATCTGGGGATCAATGCCTGAACTATATATTTTAATAATATTTGCATCGATTTTTGAGCCTAGTATTTTACTATTAATAATACTTTTGTCTTTATTTGGCTGGATAAGTTTATCTGACTATGTTCGTGCTGAATTCTTAAAGGGAAGAAATATGGACTATGTTAATGCTGCTCGTACTCTTGGTCTGACTGATTGGCAAATTATAGTCAAACACATATTGCCAAATAGTTTAATTTCTGTGGTGACGTTCCTACCCTTCAGAATTAGTGGCGCCATACTTATTTTAACTAGCTTAGATTTTTTAGGTCTTGGTGTACCACCTACAACACCTAGCTTAGGTGAACTTCTCTCACAAGGTAAAGACAATATCTCTGCATGGTGGCTTTCATTGACCACTTTTTTTGTTTTAGTAGGAACTTTATTACTACTTATCTTCATTGGAGAGGGTATTAGGGAATCTATTAGTGGAAAATCATCATGAGTATTCTTAAATTTAAAAATTTAAACATAACACTAAAGAATATAAATACAAATCTTGTTAGCAATCTATCATTTGAGCTTGACACAGGAGAGGCATTAGGAATTGTCGGAGAATCTGGATCAGGAAAATCTTTAACAGCACTCTCAGCGCTTAGATTGTTAAATGATAATATATTTACATCTTCTGGAGAAATAATCTTTGAAGACAAAAATATTTTTGATTTATCTAGTAACGAGTTGAGCTCTATTAGAGGTAACAAATTGTCCATGATATTCCAGGAGCCCATGCTTTCACTAAATCCAGTGAAAAGTCTAAAATCACAAATAGATGAATGCATTGCACTATCGAATAAAAAATTAACATTAAATGATATTCATGAAACATTAATTTCTGTTGGGTTGATTGATATCAATAAGATTTTATCTAGTTATCCTCATATGTTATCTGGAGGACAGAGACAACGTTTCATGATTGCCATGTCAATAATTAGAAAACCTAGAGTAATTATTGCCGATGAGCCTACTACGGCACTAGATGTTACCTTGCAGAAACAGATATTGGATATGTTAATTACTTTAAAGAATAATCTAAATATGTCTATGATATTAATCTCTCATGATATTAATCTCATCAAAAAATATTGCGATAGAATTATTGTAATGAAAGAGGGTAAGATTTTAGAATCTAATACCACTAATAATATATTTTCTAGTCCACAACATGAATATACTAAAGAGCTTGTTAATTTTAAAACGCCCACATACAGGAATACTGTTATTGATACGGAAAAGTTAGTGTTAGAAACGAATAAGCTTAATTGCAAATATTTAACCAAAGATAGCCTCTTTAAACATAAAAGGCTCTACTATAAAGCATTAGAAAACATAAATATTCACATAAAAGAAGGAGAGTCAGTTGGTATTGTTGGAGAGTCTGGATCAGGTAAGACTACACTAGCAATGTCTATAATGCATTTATTGTCTTACGAAGGAAATATAAAAATTTGTCAAAATATTAATAAAACTCAAATTAACCTTGATAGAAAACTTAGGAAAAACTTCCAAATTATATTTCAAGATCCATTTTCATCATTATCTCCAAGAATGACGATTATGCAAATACTTTCTGAAGGAGTAAAAAGTTTACTAGATATAACTGATATATCTATCATTCATAATATGTGTAAAAGTATTTTAAAAGATGTAGGTCTTGATGAAAACATGCTTTATCGATATCCACAAGAATTTTCTGGCGGCCAAAGGCAGAGAATTGCAATTGCACGTGCGTTGATTCTCCAACCAAAATTATTGATATTAGATGAACCTACAAGCGCACTAGATGTGTTAGTTCAAGAAAGTATTGTTATGCTTCTTTTGAGTCTTCAAAAAAAATATAACCTATCTTATTGCTTTATAAGTCATGATCTAAATTTGATACGAAAAATATGTCACAGAACATATGTCATGAAAGATGCAAATATAATTGAGGAGGGTGTAACACAAAAAGTTTTTGAAAATCCTAGTGAAAAATATACTCAAGAATTAATTGATTCATCTTTTATTACTTAATAAATATCTTTGACAATATATTTTTATAAATCTCTACAAGTATCCTCAAATCATCTTCCTTGACACACTCATTTATTTTATGAATAGATCTATTTGTAAGTCCGAGTTCAACTACTTGCTTACACACCTTAGCCATAAATCTCCCATCAGATGTACCGCCATTAGTACTTATAAGCGTATTTATATTTGTCTTCTCTTTAATAGAGTCTTTACATATATCAATAAATTCATGATTAGTTGTTAGATATGGTTCACCTGAATGTTTCCAAGTGATATCATATTTTGCATTATTATTATCTAATATATTTATAATTATACTTTTAATTTCATCATGATTAGTCTCAGTAGAGTATCTTATGTTAAATGCAATTTTAATATTTCCAGGTATTACATTATCTACACCCGTGCCACTATTTATATTAGATATTTGAAAAGAAGTTGGCGGAAAGTGTTCATTGCCGTTATCGAATTTAATATCTAGAAACTCAGAGATTATTTTAGAGCTAATGTGTATTGGGTTTTCTGCCTTCTCTGGATATGCAACATGACCTTGAATTCCATGAAGTATTAAGTGACCAGTTATAGAACCTCTTCGTCCATTTCTTATAACATCTCCTATTTTATCGGAGGATGAAGGCTCTCCTACCAAACAAAAGTCTAGTTCGTTTTCTTTAAACACATTGCTATCAACAAGTTTCCTAATACCATTAATTGCATCACCTTCCTCATCACCAGTTAGTATTAATTTTATTGAGCCATCAAAACTTTCATTTTCTTGAATAAACTCTCCAACAGCTTGCATGAAGCATGCAATACCTCCCTTCATATCTGATGTACCTCTCCCAACAAGAAGATCATTTTTCTTTGTGAGTTCGAATGGATCTGATTCCCATTCCGCTATATCACCTGACGGAACTACATCTGTATGTCCAATAAACGCTAAACACGGAGCACCTTTACCATAAGTTGAAATCATATTTTGTACAGAATCATATTTTTTATATTCTGTTTTAAAACTAGATTCTGAAAGATAATTATCTATATATTTTTGACAGCCTGATGCATCAGGAGTTACTGATTTAAATTTAATTAATTTTGTTAGTAACTCTATTACTTCATTATTTGAATTCATTGATATCCTCTTCAGGTCTTAAAGTTAATACGTCAAACCCATCTTCTGTTACAAGTACTGTATGCTCGTATTGAGCTGATAATTCATGATCTTGAGTTACAACTGTCCAACCATCATTCAATGTTTTAGTTTTATAGCTACCGACATTAATCATTGGTTCGACAGTAAATATCATACCGGCCTCTAACTTAAGCCCCGTATTCTTTTTTCCATAGTGAAGAATTTGAGGACTTTCATGAAACTTCTTTCCAATTCCATGACCACAATATTCTCTTACAACAGAATAGTTATTAGATTCTGCGAACACCTGTATGGCTTCACCAATATCACCAACTGTAGCACCCGGTTTGACTACTTTTATGCCTTCTATCATAGACTTTCTTGTAATTGCACATAATCGATTCGACAAAGTAGATGTTTTACCAACCAAAAACATACGGCTTGTATCACCATGATATCCATCCTTTATAACTGTTACATCTATATTAATGATATCACCACTTTTAAGTTTTTTAGAATCTGATGGAATACCATGACAAATTTGATGATTAACAGATGTACAAATAGACTTAGGGAAACCTCTGTAGTTCAAAGGAGCAGGAATAGCTTTTTGTATATCAACAATATAGTTATGGCAGATTCTATCAAGTTCACCAGTAGAAATGCCGGGTTTCACATGGTCTTTTATCATCATGAGAACATCTGAAGCTAGCCTACCAGCTATTTTCATTTTTTTAATCTCATCCAATGTTTTAATGTAGCCTTTCATAACCTATTGAATTTAAGCATTTCACTAAAAAAATAGTAGTTTATGGTTGTTGTAATCACTCAAATATGATACAACACTTTATGAATTTTATTGGAGAATTTTTTATATGAATGGAGTATCAATTAAGGAGATGATCGATGCCGGAGTCCATTTTGGCCATAGGTCAAAGTACTGGAACCCTAAGATGGAACCCTTCATTTACACAACACACAAAAAATTACACATTCTCAATCTTGAAAAAAGCGCAGAGCTCTATAATGTAGCCGCAAAGTTTATACAAAACCTAGTTACTAACAATGGTAAAATTATGTTCATTGGAACTAAACGTGCTGCATCAGAGATAGTAAAAAAATACTCAAACCTTACTGATATGCCTTATGTTAATAATAGATGGCTAGGCGGTCTTTTAACTAATTTTAATACCGTTAAACAGTCTATTGCAAAGCTTGAGGATTTAAGAAATAAACATAAGAATCAATCAATATATAATTTATCAAAAAAACAAGCCATAGATCTCAAAAGAAAAATTGAAAGATTAGAAAAAAATTTATTAGGAGTCCAACACTTAACTAAACTTCCAGATGCTATTTTTGTTATCGATACGAGGTATGAAAGAATCGCTATACAAGAGGCTAACAAATTGAGTATACCAGTCGTTGCTCTTGTAGACTCAAATAATTCTTTTGATGGAGTTGATTATATGATACCAGCAAATGATGATGCTATGTCTTCCATTAATCTCTTTATGGACTCAATATCAAAAGTAATATTAGACTCTAAACCAAAAAAAGTTGCCAAAGATAGCTCAGCAACAGAGCAAAAAAAATCAATAAAAGCAAAAAAAGTTCTTAAAACAACTGAAGTTAAAAAAGTTTCACTAAAGGTAAAATCTACTTCAAAACAATCAAAAAAGAATGATAGAAAAGATGATGATGCAGATGAGTGATTCAAAGCAACTAGTCAAGCAACTCAGAGAAATGACCGGAGCAGGAATTTTAGATTGCAAAAAATATTTAATTAAAGCCAATAATGATATTGATGAAGCAATAAAGCTATTTAGATCTGAAGCTGGCGTCAAGGCAGATAAAAAGGGTTCTAGAATTGCTGCAGAGGGAATAGTCAATTATTATCAGAATGATAAAAATATACTCCTACTTGAGCTTAATTCAGAAACAGATTTCGTAGCAAGAGACTCTAATTTTATAAATCTTGCTGAATCAATTGCAAAGAAGCTATTAGAAAATAATGAATCAGATGTTGTAAATGAGATATCAGATGAAATTAGCTCTATTATCTCAAAGCTTGGTGAGAATATAAAACTAAGAAGATTTGTTAAGATTAATAAAACTAATAGTCTGTATGGGTATTCACATAATAATAAGATAGCATCAATAGTAGAACTTATAGAAGATGACGAGAATCTTGCCAAGGACATATGTATGCAGATAGTAGCCTCTAACCCGCTAGCACTAGACGAAGCTGCTCTTGATAACAAAACTTTATTATCAGAAAAAGAGATATATAAAAAAGAGCTTGAAGGTATTGATAAGAAAGAGGACATAAAAAGAAATATACTCGAAGGTAAGATGAAAAAATTTATTAATGATAATACATTAATAAATCAACCATTTGTTAAAGATCCATCCACATCATTATCAAAGATATTAAAAGAAAATAAAATTGTGTCTTATACAAGATATGAAGTTGGTGAAGGAATCGAAAAAAAATCCGAGGATTTTGCACAAGAAGTTTATAATCAAATAAGTTAAACTTATATCATGTTTGATAAGATTAAATCTGATACGACATCATCGATGGATAAAAGTATTGAAAGCTTTCAAGTAGTTCTATCTAAAATACGTGCAGGTAGGCCAAATCCAAGCATTTTAGATCAAGTAATCGTTGATTATTTTGGTTCAAATACCCCAATCAACCAGCTTTCAAATATCACTGTATCTGATGCTTCGACCATTTCTGTAAGCGTATGGGATAAGAATGCAGTCAACAGTATAGAAAAAGCATTGAATGAGAGTAATTTGGGAGTTAATCCTGTAGTCAATGGCACTAATATTCATATCAAGTTTCCGCCACTAACACAGGAAAGAAGGTTAGATCTAAATAAGATAGTTAAAAAAGAAGGTGAAAATATAAAGGTAACACTCAGAAATATTCGTAGAAATGCTAATACTGGGATATCAAATTTAGAAAAGGATAAAAAGATCTCAAAAGATTTTGAACGTGATTATATCATTGAAATTCAAGAGTTAACTGATAAGTATATAAAAACTTCTGAAATGATTGTCTCTAAAAAAATTGATGAAATCAGCGAAGTCTAATTTTGAAACATATAGCTTTTATAATGGATGGCAATGGTCGCTGGGCAGAGTCTAAAGGTAAATCTAGACAATATGGACATAAAGTAGGTTCATCAAAAGTTTATGAAGTTTTTAAACTATGTGTGGATTTAGGGTGTAAAAGCGCAACCTTCTTTGCAATGAGTAGTGAAAACATGCAAAGAGATGATAAAGAAACAGATTTCATCTCAACATTATTAAAATCCTCAATTGAAAAACACTTTTCAGATTTATTATCTAACAAAATTAAATTTAAAATTATTGGTGATACAAGTATATTGTCGGATGATGTAAAGCAAGTAATTGACAAAGCTGAAGCTGCAACCAAGGATTTTACTGAACTGAAAATGTATATTGCATATAACTATGGAGGGAAATGGGATATTCTTAATGCTGTTAATTCACTAATATCTAAAAATATATCTATAACTAATGAAAGATTAAGCCGTAATTTATCTACTAGTAATGACTTCCCTGATCTAATTGTGAGAACAGGTGGTTATAAAAGATTAAGTAATTTTATGTTATGGCAAGCAGGCTATAGTGAACTCGAATTCTTAGATATTCTTTGGCCTGATATATCTGCACGTGATATTAAAGCCATCTTCAAACAATATACCGATATAAAAAGAAACTTTGGCAGAATTCAACTATGATAGATTTTGTAAAAAGGACTACTACTATTTTCTTGCTATTTATATCTTTGTTAGTTCTTTATATATATGCTAGCAATACTGGATTCATTATCTTTATTTATATTTTATCAATTTATTCATTTTATGAATGGAACTCTATTACTTCTAAGCATATTTTCTTTCTGCCGCTCTTCACTGCAGTAATTTCATTATTTTATTATTTGGATTTTATCAATATTTACTACTTATCTATTATTATATTATTTGTCTGGATAATTTTACTGTTTTCCATGCTCTTCATTAGTAACGAATTCAAAATATTTATAAGGAAAAATTCTACTATTATTGGTTATTTGATATTTTCATCGTTTTTCTTACTTTTAATAAATATGTATCCTTATAAGATTACTATAGGATCTGAAAATAATCTTATAGATAATAAACACTACTTTTTATTCCTTATAGCTCTAATATCATCAATAGATATTCTTGCTTATATCTCTGGAAAATTATTTGGTAGGAATAATATTGTTTCTTCTATCAGTCCAAACAAGACCTTTGAAGGATATCTTGGGAGCTATGTATTTACTGTTCTATTTTTTATTTTATTTTTTAATATGAATAATCTCATTTGGACTTATATGGACCTTTTTTATTTAACTGCTTTCATTTTTTTGGCTTTTTTTGGAGATTTATTTATGAGCTTTATCAAGAGACTATATAGTATAAAGGATACGGGTAATATTTTACCTGGTCACGGTGGTATACTTGATAGATTAGATAGTTATTTGCCTGCGTTACCCTTATTCTACTTGTGGTTTATGTCATGAAAACAATTAGTATTTTAGGAGCAACCGGCTCTGTTGGAAAAAGTTCATTGGATGTTATTTCTTTGCTTGATAACTCTCATAGAATATTTGGATTATCATGCCATAAAAATATAGGACTCCTACACGAACAGATTCTAAAATTTAGTCCTCAGTATGCCGTTATAACTGACCAGGCTTCATTTAACTTATTCATAAAGCAGTATGGTAATCAGATAGGCTCTTCGAAGATCTTATTTGGAAAAGAAGGCTTAGATGTTATTTCATCTAACGAAAACGTAACAACCATCATAGCTGCAATTACAGGCTTTCCATGTATTTACCCAGTAATATCAGCCATTAATCGTGATAAAACTATTTTAATTGCTAATAAAGAAATACTTGTTTCTGCAGGAAACATGATAGTATCGCAACTTAAAAATTCTAATGCTACGATTTTACCTATAGATAGTGAGCATAATGCGTTATTACAGGTAATATTATCTTCAGGCCTTGAATATAGAATTAATGATGCAGATTATTATAAAAACAAAATTAAAAATCTCATCATTACTGCATCAGGAGGACCTTTCATAGATTTTAATTTGAACGAACTTAAAACTGTCACCGCTAAAGATGCTATTAAACATCCCACTTGGAATATGGGTAAAAAAATATCTGTAGATTCATCAACTATGATGAATAAGGGGCTTGAGATTATAGAAGCTAAAATACTATTTAATTTAAACATAGATAATATTCTTGCAGTAATCCATCGCCAAAGTAGGGTTCATGCATTTGTAGAATTCTTTGATGGCACAGTAATCTCACATATGTCTAACCCAGATATGAAAATACCTATATCATATGCTATCACTTATCCTGAAAGGGTATATTCTCATAATAGTAATGATTTCGTGTATAATAATTTCTCTTTTGAGGAAATAGCCAATGATAAATTTCCTTGTTATAGATTAGCTAGGAATGTGGCTGAAATTGGAAAAAATACTGGATTAATTCTTAATGCAGCTAATGAAATTAGTGTAGAATACTTCTTAGAAGATAAAATATCTTATTTAGATATTCCAAATATTATTGAAGATATTCTTGAGTCAAGTGCAGTTGTCGATCATGACACTCTTGAGTCAATTATAGAAAACGATAAAGAAGTAAGAGAGCTAACTAAGGACTGTATCAAAAGAAAATATTTATAATTATGGAAATAATTAATAGCATACTAGGATTTATAATCGCTATAGGAATACTTGTAACCTTCCACGAATATGGCCATTTTATTGTTGCTCGTTTATGTAATGTAAAGGTTCTAAAATTTAGTGTTGGTTTTGGTAAAGCAATTTTTAAATATAAGTCTAATAAAAATTCAACTGAATATTCACTTTGTGCGATACCGCTAGGCGGGTATGTTCAAATGCTAGAATCAAAAAATCCTGAAGGTAAAAAAAATGTTGTTAACGAAAAAGAGTATAACTACTGCTTTGACAGAAAAAATGTATATCAAAGATTTGCTATAGTTGCAGCTGGTCCGTTATTTAATTTAATTTTAGCAATTATATTTTTTACGATGACCTACATGAATGGTATTGGCGGAATAAAGCCAACCGTTCAATTAACAGATAATAGTAATAATTACAGTATTACAGCTGTTAATGATAAGAAAGTTGAGCGCTGGCAGGATGTCAGAATAGAAATATTGAATAATGTTATGAACAATACCCCAATTTCACTAACACTTTTAAGTTCACTTAATTCAATCAGAGATTATAAACTTAATTATACTCCTGCCGTCCTTAACGAGGAAGGTGATATTATTAAAAATATTGGCCTTAATATTGTTTATCCAAACCGAGAGGCAATTATTGGTACTGTGAGTAACGATACTAATAATTCTAATATAATGGCAGGAGACAAAATCTTATATGTTGATAATATATTGGTCAATTCTTGGGATGATTTTGTAAAACTTATACATTCAAATCCAAATAATACTGTCAGTATTACTGCTCTGAGATCAAATAGCATTATCAGTTACCCAGTAACAATTTTAACTAAAAAATCAAAAGGCTTTCTTGGCGTGTCGCATAAAGTTGATATGTCGAATTATGTAAACGTATCTTATAGTTTCAGTAATTCAGTTTCAAAAGCAATCAGCAGCACGACTGATTATACTCTATTGACTTTTAAGATGATTGGTAGACTTGTAATGGGAGAAGCAAATGTCAAGAATTTAAGTGGACCACTGTCTATTGCTCAATTTTCTGGTAAATCTTTAGAAATGGGCCTTTCATATTTTCTATATTTATTGGCGATATTAAGCGTTAGCCTTGGCGTTCTTAATTTATTACCCATTCCTATGCTTGATGGAGGACATCTAGTATATTATTTATATGAAATGGTTACTGGAAGAGAGTTACCTATAAATATTCAATTAGTCGCACAATTTACAGGCATTGCAATACTTGGTTTGATTATGGTAATTGCCTTTTATAATGACTTTATAAGAATATTTACATGAGTATATTTAGATCTTATTTACTTATATTAATTCTATTACCTGTAACGCTACTAGCAAATGAGAGACAAATAAACTACATTGTTATCGAAGGAAACTCAAGATTATCTTCAGCTGAGATTATTGATTACTCAGGCATCCAAATTGGGAAAATCTATGAACAAGATGATATCTCAGAAATTATAAAAGATTTATTCTCTACTAATCTTTTTAATAATATTGAGATAGATACTAGAGATAATACTATATTTATTAATGTGAGCGAGCGGCCGATTATTTCAAATATTATTATTGAAGGAAATAAGCTTTTAGAAAAAGATCAAATAATATCATCTCTTAAGAACATTGGAATTTCTCAAAGCAAACCTTATAGTAGAAATCTCCTAGATAAAGTTAAACAAGAACTAATACGACTTTACTATGATAACGGAAGATACTCTTCATCAGTTGAAGTTACTGAAAATGAACTAGAAGAAAGTATTATTGAACTTTCTCTTGCCATTGATGAAGGCGATGCATCTACAATTAAAGAAATAAAAATACTCGGTAATAAAGCTTATTCTACGAGGTTACTAAAAACATTAATTAAATCAGGACCAAAATATTGGTTTGAGGTATGGTCAGATAAAGATATATATAATAGTACATTACTAGATCAAGACATTGAAGCTATAAGAGATTATTACCTTAATAGAGGCTATGCAAAATTTGAGATTGTCTCAAAACAAGTCAATCTATCACCAGATAAAGAAGATATTTATGTTACATTATCCATTAACGAAGGCGAACTTTATAAATTTGGAAAAACTTCTGTTTACGGTTTGGAAGAATTTGACTCTGTGGTATTTAGTAATATTATTGAATATAATCTAAATCCGGGAAGTTCTTTTTCTAGATCTAATATAGAGACAACAAAAAAAGCTATTGAATTTATTCTCGGTGAAAAAGGATATGCATTTCCATCAATTATAACAAATGTTACTCTGCAAAATGATACTGAACTTGTTGATATTGACTTTAGAGTAGATCCAAAGACTAAGTCGTTTGTAAGGAGAATTAATATTAGAGGAAATACTAAAACAAATGATGAAGTTTATAGAAGAGAGCTCAGACAGTTTGAATCTTCTATATACTCTGTTAATAAAATTGAAAGATCTAAGGTTCGTTTACAAAGACTAAAATTTGTTAATCAAGTTGATATTAAAAAAAATATTGTTAACGAAGACAGCGGATATATTGATATTGATTTTATTTTAGAGGAAACTCAATCTGGAGAATTCAAAGTAGGTGCCGGGTATTCAGATTCTTCAGGAGCTATCTTTAACATAAAAATTCAACAAGACAACTTTCTTGGTAAAGGCAATAATGTAGCGCTTGAACTTGAGAAGAGTGCATATAAGAAACTCGTTCGTTATCGTGATACAGATCCATATTTTACTAGCGATGGCATATCTAAATCAGTTAACTTAATCTATAGTGAAACAGATGTTTCTTCTACTTCTACTGCTGCATATATTTCAGATACGATTGCATATGGTGTTAATTATAATGTACCAATTTCTGAATCTCGCTCTTATGGTTATGGAGCTGAAATACTCTTAACGGATTATACAACTACTACGGGTTCACCTAGTAATGTAACAAGTTTTATAAATAAACATGGTAATTCTCATTTTGGTTTGTCATTAAATGCAAATATTATTGAAGACACTAGAGACAGAACTGTATATGCTACGCAAGGGAGAAGACAAGGAGTCACAGCTAATTTTTATATACCACCTGACCTTGATTATTCATATGCATCTTTCAAATTTACAGGTGAATATAATACTCCTTATAAACTAAACTTATTTGAAATGTTTGATTGGGATACATCATTTCAAATTAAACCACAATTAGGTTTCGGAATTGGTATCATTGGATCTTCTGATCTTCCATTTCATGATAAATTTTTTGCTGGTGGAGATACTACCGTAAGAGGCTTCGATTCAGGTAGTCTTGGCCCACTTAAAAATAATACGACATGTACTGCTAAGACCTGCGATGCAATTGGCGGAGACTTTTTAGCTACATTGCAAAATGACTGGGTATTTCCTCCACCTCCTTTTTTAGGAGAGGACAAACGTCTTTTTAGGGGATCTTTATTCTTGGATATAGGGAATGTATTTGAAGATGTCTCAGATTTTAGTTATAGTGATTTAAGAGGTAGTTATGGTATACAGCTAAACTTTAGAACACCCGTAGGTGCTGTTTCAATGGGCTTTGTTGACACATTTAAATCTAAAGAGGGCGATGATACTAAACCTGTAATATTTTCACTTGGAGGAGCTTTTTGATGCACAAACGATTAATCAATGCACTATTTTTAGTGTTAATTTCTATATCTAATACAAGTTATGCAGAAACAAAAATTGGCATTGTAAAGCTTGATATACTGTTCAAAGAAATTCCAATATATAAAGAATCTCAAACTAATCTAAAAAATGAATTTAAGCCTAAGGCAGATGAACTAAAAGAAATTGAAACCTCTTGGAATAAGCTTAATGATGATTACTTGAAAAATGAAAGAACAATGTCTAAGAATGAAAGGAAAGCTAAAATTAAAGAAATAGGTGATATTGAAAAGAAATTTAGAACTAAGCAGCAGTCCCTTCAAAAAGAACTGCAAGGTAAGCAAAATTCTGAACTGCAAAGAATTAGAGTAATAGTTGAGGAAGCTATAAATAAATTTGCAGAAGATAATGACTATGACCTTATACTACGAGCAGACGGAACTACATTATTTGCAAAAAAATATGTTGATATAACTCAAGATATAATAAATATTCTCAACTAATATGAAGCTTAACAAAGCATATAGTTGTGCTGAATTAAGTATAATACTCGATGCTAAATGTTCAAATAATAATAATATTTTTGATACAGTTTCATCGCTTGCTAATCCAGTAAATAATTCATTAGGATTTATTTTTCAGGACAAAGTAAATGATGACTTGTCACTATTTTCAGGTTTAGTAGTAAGTAATACTTTTATTGAAGATATCAATGAATCAGTAACCTTATTCAAGGTAGAAAATGTTAAGCATTCACTTTCTTCATTACTTAATACCTTACCCATATCTTCAAATTATACGATGCTAGATGGCTATAATAATGTCACTGTCGGAGAAAATGTCACAATAGGAGAAAATTGTATTATATACCCTGGAGTATTCATAAATCATAATTGTTCTATAGGTAATAATGTTATTATTCATCCAAATGTTACTTTAGGTTCAGATGGTTTTGGATTATACAAAAATGGTAATCTATGGAAAAAAATTCCCCATGTAGGATCTGTTGTAATAGAAGATGATGTTGAAATAGGATCAAATACTACAATAGATAGAGGTATGATCGATAATACAACTCTAAAGAAAAACTGTAAGATAGATAACCTAGTACACATAGCTCATAACGTAACAATTGGAAGTAATACAGCTATAGCAGCATGTACCGGTATAGCCGGAAGTACTTCTATTGGGGATAACTGTACAATTGGAGGTGGTGTAGGTATAAATGGACATATATCAATCTGTGATAATGTTAATATCCACGGAATGTCTATGATAACAAAGTCCATCACATCAGAAGGTGATTATGCATCCGCTCTAGCTGCTGATAGTGTTCGTAATTGGAGACGAAATCAAGTAATATTCAGAAATCTTTATAAAAAAAATAGGTAATTTCTATGAACATACAAAATTATTTACCACACCGCTATCCGTTTTTACTTATAGACAAAGTGATTGACATCAAAAAAAATGAATCAATTATTGCTCAAAAAAATGTAAGCAATAATGAGCCTTTTTTTCAAGGACATTTTCCTGATTATCCTGTATTCCCTGGAGTACTTCTTCTAGAGGCTATGGCACAAGCTACAGCTATTCTTGATATTGAAAGTAACGAACGTGATATGTCAAAACAGTTGTACTACTTTGTAGGAATTGATAAAGCAAGATTTAAAAAGCAAGTTGTCCCAGGGGATATTATTATAATTGATGCTAAGCTCAATCACAGTAAAAGAGATATTCATAAATTTTCTTCAGAATGTCGCGTAAACGATGAAGTTGTTTGTACTTCTGAACTACTTGGTGCAATTCGATCTAAAAATGATAGATAATAAGTCTTTAATTCATGAGTCAGCATCAATTGCTGACAACGTAAAGATAGGTGCTTATACAGTCATAGACAAGAATGTATCAATAGGCGAGGGTACAGTTATAAAAGAGCATGCTGTAATTAGAGAAAACACCTCTATTGGAAAAAATAACTACATTTACCAGTTTGCAACTATTGGTGAGGAA
>MDTC01011072.1_pt1 | contig 21261 bp, 23 predicted proteins | sample 811181 | NCBI WGS metagenome assembly MDTC01 (sample SAMN05326644, study PRJNA326480) | marine metagenome | isolation source: seawater | place: Pacific Ocean: North | collected 2011 | reverse complement strand
CTCCTGTACGAATGGACAAACAGTATCTTCATCTGTGTTAACGATTGCTCTCGCCTCAAGTTTCCCATCCACTAAAGCATCTGCTACCAGTTTGTCATATGTAGCTTCAACCTGATTAGCTCTCATACTTCCAGAGTTATCTCGAAAAACAGCAAACTCTTCAGCAGCATTGAACTTTGCTAAGATATCTCCACCGTAGTAATTGACAATACTTTTTATTCTGCCCCAAGCGTCATTAGAATTGGCGGTGGTCGTATCTCCACCGCCCGTTGGATTCTCTCTTTCTATATACTCTAGGCCATTTGTAATGTTTGGGTCTTTACGATATTCATCTCTTAAAGAAAATGCAGTATCTGAGTCTACGAAACTTCGAGGATAATCATTGAGGCCATTTTCTACATCTAAAACAAACAAAAGCCTGTCTGGGTAAGCCGCCTTGAATAATTCATATTTTTGTTGGAAATTGATGCGGTCATTATCATTTTCGTCCATAAAGGTAATGCATATTACTCTCTCGCAATCACCAATTGGTGGATCAGGTGGATCTTCTCCACCACAACAAACATTGCATTGGTTTGGTCTTCCCATTTTATTCCTCTTAACAGGCAACCCAGATGGGTCTATATTCAGTTCCAATCTTGATAGCGACCACAAAGGTGTTGATAGGGATTGGCCCCAGTGTCGTATCACGATTTGTAACAGTAATTGTTTTTGAAGCATCTAAGCCGTTTTCGAAAACACTCAAGGTTTGCGTTGCTGGACCATTGATGCTTGTAGCAGCCTCAAGAATACCGTCTAATTTTCCTTCTACAATTAAATCGCCAAAAGATCCAGTATCATTAACGATGTTTCCATCGCAGTTCATGTATGCAACTCGCGTATCATTACAATACCAAGCCTGAATTACTGAGTCACCATTAGGCTCTTCGTTTTCTGCATGAATTAAACTTTCATATCTAACCTCTAAAGGTGCATCTGCATCAAGCCTAGCATCTCCAATAGAGATATTCTTTCTATCGGTTCTACCAGCAATAGAGTTTTGAATATTCATTCGATTAGACATCGCAGTAGACTCAAACATGAGTCTTTGGTTGTCTAGCAATCCGCATACAATCTCCAAGTTACCTACGCCGCCCTCTTCATTTTGTAATTGGTCAGATCCACGTAAGGCATGGCGACCAATACCAATAGACTCTGTATAGGTAACATTTTGTCCGGCGTTTGGCCCAATAAATATTCCGTATTGTGAACCATCTGCATTTTTACCAGCGTTAGAGCCGATACAGATTGCCTGACTAACATTGTCGCAATCGTAACCAGCCGCAGTTCCTATAAAGATATTCGAGTAGTCTGACGGGTTGGTAACAATATTTGGGTTGGAAACAGTAGCCAAGGCACCAGCAGTGCTACCAAGCATGATAGAATTGTACTGACCACTTGCACCGTAAGCAACCTCACACCCAATCATAACTGAGCGAGCGTTAGCAGCAGTGTTTACATTTAACTCATTTTCTGGATTAGAGATTAAAACATTACAGTTTTCTGCAATACTAGAGGTTCCGCTACTTACATAGTCCGCTAAACCTTGGAGTGACATCTTTCCAATATTGGAAGAATTTGTACCATCAAGCTGTACGGCTACAAAAGTATTGTCAGTTCTAATATTACTAGACCTATTGCCAGCAAGATCTAACTGAGAATAATCTAATACAAAGTAGCTAGAATTGTTTGATGATTGGAAGATCTTGTTAACACCAGATGTTCCATAAGTTGGAAGCAATTCAAAATCAGAAAGTCCAGACAAAGACGTTCCATCTTGGAACCTAATCGCACCCCTCAGTTTAAAGTCGGCATCTAATCGTGCAAAAGGAGTGCAATCAGTAGGCTCTTGATAGTTTGGCGTATTTGTTAGCAAGCAACCTTTTGGGTCTAACTCAAAGAGAGTCCTTGTCAAGCCATCTTCATTTGAGAAATTAAACAGTAAGTTATCTTCTCCGTGATCGCTTCCATCTTGATTGTAGTCAATTACATCTAAGACAATATTATGTCGATCATTGAATATGTCGCTATTTATAGAAACCTTCAATTCGCTATTAGAAGGATTTCTTACGCTAAAGTACCCATCCACTATAGAGATGTGTTTATCGCTATTTTGATTTCCCATGATTAAAGGAGAACTGCCTTTTCCAATTGCAATTGCTCCATCATCTGGAATATCACCCAAGAACAGACTGTTACCGATCAATATAACATCATCTATGTTGCCCGTCTTGATATCTTCATCGGTATTGGTAAGGCTGTTCACACCTAAAACGATATTGTCACTTGCTCGACTATATCCTTTCAGGCTGTCACAACCAACTACTGTGTTTTCGTTTGAGTTGGATGGTTTAAGACCGCTACCAGTGTAATAACCAATTAGTGTGTTGCAACTTACAGTTCCAGCATCGGATAGCTCAAATCCAGCCGCCCAACCGTAGTATGTGTTTTTCGATTTGTTTGAGTCAGCCTGACGAACTTCTGGCGTGTACCATCCGCCATATGTATTTCCGTTGTTTCCGTAGATTAATCCGTCAGAAGAAACTGTTGCATCTAAATCTTGACTGAGAACAAGATTTGTTACATTTCCGTCATCATCTTGAAAATATAGAGCTTGAGATCTACCACCAACTGTGTACGGCTTGACATATATTTTACCGTATGCTGACTCGTGGAGCGGTGGGTCTACAGGTTGCTCGTGCATAGCGATAGTTCCACTATCCATGTGGTCATCGCAAATGTATGCAATTGTAAGAGGTGCTACAGGGTAAAACCTTGAATCATTATCAAAGGGACGCTCGTAATCAAGACCATCTGAAGTAGGTCGTCGTGTAAGGCCGACACCAACATATCCACGCTCAGAGAGGGTTATATGAGCAAACTCTGCACCTTTTCCACCACTAGCTCTTATTAGATGAAAATCTGCAACGCAGTTGTCAGACGTGCTTGGGTCTACACAAAAATTTCCATAATAGCCATATCCCGGACCAACAACAAATGCGTTATCAAACTCTGGATCGTATGTAATTAAAAGACCCGAAGCTCTTTGGTATCCGTTGCCAATTAACTCTAAACCGGTTCTGTATTGTGTGGAAGGGCCGCTAGATAGCCTTGAATATTGATCGCCAGTAGCGTGAACATGAAAGATGGTCTGTGGAACAAACACATCATTACATTCAGTTACTGGATCGTATGCAGTGTTGGTAACCCCCACCAAGCCAGACTGTGATGGAGTGCCGCCGTTACGTAAAACCGTAACAGCTTCCCTAATTTCACTCTGGCCGTTTTCTAAATGTATGGATAGTCTATCTCTCATTATTGTTTCCTAATATTATTCTTGAGGTGATTCTACACATTCAGGTAGTCCCGGATTATTCACACAATCCAAGTCTGGGTATCCAAGCTGGCCGCAATCTATATCACCGTCACTATCTCTTTCATCGTGATAAACAAAGCTAAACCCGCGAACGGCATCGGACTGAATTCTAGACAAAAATCTTTGCATTACCTTTACGCCAGAATCCACGGTTCCGTATGTTACACCGAAATTATAGCCAACTGGATTACCATCAACCTTGTGAGTACCAGATCTAGAGATAAAGTTATAATCAGTTAGGCCGTAGTAGTCTTCGCCCCTCTCTTCCTGAAAGCGTCTATGCTCTTCTTGTTGGAAGGTCATTCTCTGACCAGATAAAGATATGGGCTCGATAAACATGCCCATGCAGCCACTTTGATGCACTATCGAGAAGTGATCTACCCCATTGTTGCTTATAATGCGGTCTGTTTGAACATGTCTGCCACTTTCTATCTGAAGAGATATATTAGACTGCCATCTGGATCTTGTGTAGGCATTATCATACTCTAGGCAGGTAACGATAGGATCGGGGGATTTATATATGAACCTGTAATCGCGTCTATAGGAACCACCCGTACCGCTAGAGTGAATCTCAAAACCAGCACCGTCAAGAGACTCATCATTTAAGAAACCACATACAGATGAGTTGTGGAACCCTTCATCTTCTGGGTCACAAAAACCACTAGTTGCTAAGTGTAGAGTTTTGCACTCATATAAGCACTGTGTAACATTCTGGAAAATAATTTCTTCTTTATTGACAAAGAGCATACCACTGATAATTACATCATTAAGATATGCGTCCCACTTTAGGTTTGGATGTCCTAAAGCGTATCTTTCATCAAGACTTGGAACCAAGTCTCCATAAACTGTCATTCTACCATCGCTAACACCATGTATGTCGCCAGAGGGATTACCTCCGACACCAACATTACCGCCAGAGAAGAATATTTCTTCGTTTATAGAAGACCAAGGTCTTTGACTTCTTCCTAAATTGAAATCACCACTTATAGTTGGTGATATATCCCCAGAAACCTGTAGCATACCAAAGTTGTGCAGACTTTCAGTACCAACAGCTAGTCTATGAGTTGCAGGGTCTAAATCTCCAAAAAGAAGTGGGGATCGAGGGTTTGAGAATATGCTTCCCTCTTCGTCGCAAGTTCCTGATAGTCCAATCTCAGCAACGCCAACGACAAAGTTATAATCAGAATCTGGACCGATGTGCCACCCAGCACCGTGACCAATTGCTATATTAAAATCACCCTTCTTGTTATTATGAAGAGTGAGATTTCCTATACCTATATTTCCAGATCCGGCAGTATTGCCTGCTAGGGCGAGTAAGCCCAAGGCAGTGTTGGAACTACCGTAAAGATTGCAGCCCAGTGCGTATGATCCAATAGCAGTATTACCACTGCCATCAAAGTTATTTCTTAGGGCAGCAAAACCAAAAGCAGAATTATCTACACTAGTTCTTCCAGCATACTGTAAGCTACTAAGGGCAAGTTCACCACCTAGAGTTGTTCTAAGTTCTGGTGTGGAAAAGTTACTTGCTGTTAATTCTTGCCCGTACATAAAGTTGGGCACAGAATCTATAAGGTTAATTAAGCTGGTACGTAAGTCAAGTGGGGATATCTCTTGTGTGGCATTGTCTGGTAGTATACTATTTATCGAAGCAATATATTCTGCTTTTGAAAGTATCATTTTTACGCCTACTTGAATTTAATTTGAAGTGTAGTTAAGTCAAACTTAACAGAATCTCCTTCGTAAATGATCCTTGGGTTATTTAGTTCTGCATACATAAGCATATTTCCAGTCCCGTATTCTCCAGAATCAACAATCGCAATTCCAGATACCCATCCCCAGTCTTTAAGTGCAGTAGGGAAGAAAATTGTATTGGCATTTTTAATTAAGCCACTACCTTCGTTGTGATCGTCTAAGTCGTATCTCCAAACAGCATCACCATCAGTAGAGGGGTCTCCAAGACTTACTCTAGCATATCCAGTGCTGTTATTTTCTGAGTCTCCAGATGGAAGCTCTGGTAGAGTACCAGCTTCATCGGGATATACAGAAACGCCAGTGTCAAATTCTGATGGAACGCCACTACAGAGGGCAATAGCCACATTTTCTGGCTTGGGAAACGTTTCCCCTCTAAAAATATGGTGGAGTAGTCCAGACTCCAAATAGTCGGATAAAGCTGTCATTATATATTATCCCCTTAAAAAGATATCCTACTGTAAAACGCGAATTACAATCTATTATACACAAAAAAAGAGCCATTCCCATTGTTATGAGAATGACTCTAATTAGTGAGGCAGATTGCCGTTAACTCTTAGAAGGAGCCAAGGATAATGCGACGATTATCCAGAACACCAAATCCGAGTTCAGCCCATCCGTAGTAGCCAACACGCTGCTGACGGTGGAGAGTAGGATCTTCGAAGACCTGAAGAGCCTGCTTCATAGGCATAACGAAGCTATCCTTGGTGCTTTGGTCCAATCCAATGACCAATTCCAAGTCGCTTGCTTCGATTGCACCACCAAGACCGCTCGTAAAGAAGTCCTGATATTCCTGACCTTCGCCAAGCTCATCAAGATCGTGCAGATTCACACCAAAGATACGAGTAACTGGTGACTCGCCGGGGGTGTTGTAAATCTGAGTACGAACAGCATCAGAAACTTCATCCAGACCCCAGTTACGGATGTCTTCGAGAGCTTCTGGTGACAGGTAGATATCCGTCAATCTACCACGATTAGCAGAACCGGTGTTACCACCAGCATTACGACGCATGATGGTCTGCATCAGAGAAACCAGACGCTTGGAGAACAAGCCTGCGGTAGCATCACCATCGTAAACCAAGATGTTACGATCAACACCAGCGGCCATAAGGGTATGCCACCCGTCGTCGTTCATCTTCTTGACAAAGCCAGCTTCCATGACCTGTGCAGCACGACCAGCCACATCCCAACGAGCCTCACGAGCATAACGGAGCAAGTAATCAATGCTCGAAGTAATGCTGTAGGTTGGAATCATGACGTAATCGCTTTCAACCGCACGTTCAGGGATGCGACCATGACCCGGATTGGTGTAAGCAACGTGCTCACCTTCGAGTCCGGGCGAAATGAGGTCGAGTGGGTACTCAGTAGTAGCTCCGGGCTCGACGTTAATTGTCTCGAAGATGTCTCCGAGAATATTACCAACCAGAACGCCTTTTCGCAGAGGAAGCTCCAATGCTTTGGCAAACTCACGCTGTGCGGCATAAGCTACATTCTGATCGTTATCACCAGTCTTCTTATAAAGACTGAGAAATTCTTCACTAGGTCTTTCTTGTAATGACATGTTAATTTTCTCCTTTAATTATGGCTTATGCACCGTGGTTTGGAAGATTGACATACACTTTAGCGTAACCATCAGCGTCTTTTGCTGACATGAAACGCCCAACTGCGAGATTACCGGAAGCGTCTGCGTCGGCAGCACTGTTGCTTAAATAGCCAGCAGTTCCACCGCCATCAGAAGCGTAAGCTAAATCGCCGGGACCGGGGGTTCCGTCAATCATGTTAGTAACAACCCAACCACGAGTCATGACGGTGACTTTGCCACCAAGCTGAACTTCATCCTTGTACTGATTAAGGTGAGTTCGGGTAAGGTCTTTGTTAACAACGTCGTTCAAAAGGATACCAACTGGAACGTCAGTTGTTGCAGCCTGCTGGTAAGAAACAGTGTTATCACCTTGATCCAATGCAGCACCAGAAGCACTGAGTAGTTCAAGACAAACAACGCCACCTCGATCAACAGCAGGAGCGGTCACATAGAAGTGACTGATGTCAGTTGATTCTTCATATCTATCTGCTTTGAGAGCCATGTTTAATTCTCCTATTAATTACTTGTTAAGTACGTGATTTGAAAACCAATCAGCAACACTAGCTCGTGCTGTTTCTAGTTCGTCTTCGTTTTCCGAAACAACTAAAGCAGCCTCTGAAGTCTCAACTTCTTCGAATACTTCGGGTGTCACTTCTTCTGCCTCGGCTTCATCTGCCTTAGCTTCTTTTTCTTTCTTCTTCTTTTCGATAGCTTCCTTTAACTCTGGAGGCATACCTGCTTCCGCTTCGTCATCTTTCTTCTTCTTTTTGTCGCTATGCTCATCGGCATACTTCTTCATGCCCTTCTTCTTCATCATGGCGACGATGGAATCAAACGCTTCGTCATCGAGAGCGTCGAAGGAGGCGAGAGTTTCTTCAACTTCGTCTTCTTCCAAACCAGCTTCAGCAAGGCTTGCCTTACGCTTCTCCATTTTTTCTTTCTTCTTCATGTCTTCCATATGCTCTTTAGCCTGAGCAAGCTGCTCATTTGACTGATTAAGGGCATCCTCAAGTTCAGCAACGCGAGCTTGGGTAGACTTGATTGTTTCGTTAAGTTCATCAATGGTAGCTTTGCTTTCGTCCGCAGCAGCTTCAAAAGCCTCTACCTTGGAAGCAAATTCTTTATCCTTTGCTTCTTCGATTTGAGCCTTGATAGCTACGTTCTCAGCTTTAGCTTCTTCAAGTTGTGCCTTCAATTCGGCAACCTGATTCGTCAATACATCTGACATTTGTAATTCTCCTATTGAAAGTTCAGAATTATTATCTAATTTAAATTGTGCCGTAGAATTTTGCAAAATAACACTTCTAGGATTGGCGGGCTTCGATACCAACCCCTTGCCAGAAAATGAGATGTTTGCTAAAGCACGTCCCAGCTTATAACCTTCGTATTCGCCCGTTCCACCGTAAGCCCTAAGATGTTTTGTTAGGAATGAGGATTCTTCATCTCTTGCTAACACCTTTGCATTGCCCTTGTCGTCAATTAATGCATAATCAAATCCAGCAAAAAGACATTCCATAGAAACGTACCATTTGCCTTCTTGGATTTCCGCAATAATTTTCCCCATTCTATCTCTGTTCTCTTCTCCAGTCCAACTGTTGTAAAGAACAGCTTGAGTAATAATATCAAACTCGTCCGGTCTAGCTACGTCTTCATCAGCGACTGCTTTGCCATCCTTGGTTAATACGTAGCTTCCTGTGATATGCCCGATAATATCATTTTCATCGTGCATAAAGTTGAATTGTTTGTCCTCTGGAGTGTTTCTAGCTTCCCAAGTCGCTTGTGAGCTAAAAACATCATCGTTCTTATTCCATCCGGTAGAGACAAGAACAGATTCAATATAGTACAAGTCTATTTGATCTTGGTTCTGTGCAACTACCTTATCAAGAACTTCTGAATTAGAAATTACCTGTTTGGCAACCGCTAACTCCCCTTTCTTGACAGTGGCTTCAGAACAATACGCAACGCTTGCCGTACTTTTAACAAGATCAGCAATACCGTCATTTATTTCGTTTTGGAATACCTTAATGGTCATATTATTTACCTCAGAACATTATACACGAAAAAATAATTTTTTTAAAAATATCTCTATTTTTCACTGACGAGGAATTCTGAGTAAGTTGCAACTACCTGTTTTCTGTAGTTTTCAACGCTGTCGGAATTTTTCCTTATCTTTTGAAGTTCATTGGCTATTGCATTGGTTTTTTGCTGTAAAGCATTATACACAGCAGTGTCGGTTAATTCGCACATAGGCGTAAAATTGGTAAGTACAGAAAGTCTGAGGAAGTCTAACTCTATAGCTTCTGCCTTGGTTAGTTGCCTCATGCTATTCTTACCTTTTGAGGATAGATAGCCAGAAACTAGACACGCAGTCTTATCAAATGCGTCTGTGGCCCAAACGAATACTTCTGCTACTCCGGGAGTGGATTTTGGGGTCTCAACCCTCTTCTTCCTTGGGCCTTCATCTTGCTTTTGAGGGGGTCTACCATTGTCATTCTTAGGTTTTTGGGATTCTTTCTTTTCTGCAAGTTTTTCCTGCTGCTCCCCTTGTTTGTCCATCTTTTCCATCTCAAACTTTTGGTTTGCGTTATGGAATGGACTTGCTTTAGGTGGTAACTTCTCTCCATCTCTAGCCTTATCTTCACGTTGAAGCCTAACCTTTTCAACACCCGGAACCTCCTTGAATCTTTCAAGAACGGTCTCGTGTGAGATAATATCACGATCAGCAAGTTGAATAAGGAGATTTTTCTCGGAAGCCTCGTCAGACAGGCTCATTTGGTCATAAACTACATGTGCTGGCTTTCTGAAACCCATAGACTTTCTTACGAATTCCAGTTCTTTTTCCCAGAATTTTGTAAGCTGGTCTCTGCCGTACTGCAATCTCTCGACAAGAGTTTTTAATGATATAAAGTTATTAGTGAACCCACCACCATTATTAGCCATTCCAGTCAATGTGGGTGGTACGCCAAGTCCAGCATAGATACTGTTGAGTACGGATTGGTACTTCTCCGAACCTAAAAACTTGTATACTTGAGAATTACTCTCCGTGAAGCTAAGTTCTGGTCCATATACCAACTCCATTGTGCCACCACCAGTATTACTGGCGAGAATATTTCTAAGTTTAGTGATACCCTCTTTTGTGGGGAGAACTTTGTAATCGAAGTTACCAAGCGTCCAAAGACGAATATTAGAAATTGCACCATCCAAAGCAGCAAGGTCAGCGAGCTTCATTTTCTCAAGCATAATGATATCGTCGAGAATTGCGTATACAAGGGGATGTGCCCACTGCTGCCAATCGTCTTTCTTGTAGTAATGTACGCACAACCTCTCTGGGTCAAGATCTATCTTTTTTTCGTTTCTTTTTATTGCGTTCTTTACGCTTGGTGGAAGAGTTTCGATAACTTTTGTAGGAATAGATCCATCCTTGAAGTTGTCAAAGAAGGTGTTGGATGTCAACTGATAGTTGTTCCGACCAACAAATAAGCTAACATTACCGTCCTTCATGTCGATTGTTAGCGGGTTGAAGAAGTTGTATCTCCAAGGCACTTGGCTTTTGGTGATATCTGGAACTTCTACGCGAATATCGCTGGCTAGAGATTTTAGATATTTCGTGATATCCGGCGTGAGATCTGCATAACTCTTATATACAAAGACATTTCCTGTTCTGTATAAATTGTTTAGGAACCGCTCAGATCTTTCTTTTCCATCTACCTTTTTAAACCACTGCTGTAGGAACTTCTCCACGCTCTTATTTTCGTGGACAATATTGATTCCCTGACAACCAAAATCGCCCATCAGATCTATGACATTTCTTACCATTCCCACTTTATCGTATGCGTCCATGCACATCTTGATGATGCGTTTTTGACGACGTGGAACCTGCTCTTCTGGTCTGAAGGCATAATAGTCGTGGGCACCAAAATGAGGTTTTGCAGAGCGATTGGGCTCAATATCCAGAAAATCTCTGTGGTAAGCTCTAGCTACACCGTCGTATGCATCAGAAGCCTGAGCAAACTCGTTGAACGCAGAAGATCTGCTGTTGCTATCGTTGTCATTCCAAGTGGTTAATGAGGCGTTAGCTTTTTCTGACATGTTGGTTCCTTGTCAATTCAAATGTAATGGGAATGTTATGTGATTATACACAAAACACCTTAATAGATCCCATTCATCCCGTCAGTGAACCATTGTGGGCCTTGATACAGTTTACCAGTCGGATTCTTTAGCTTCTCAACTGTTGCAAATCCACCATAAAAATTATATGCTGATGCCTCTGGTGTTCTAGCAATTGTTCTAGCAGCCATATTAGCCATTAATAGAGACGAGTAACGGTCCTTCCTTAGTTTGCCCTTCTTTCCTGTTCCAACTACGGTTTCTGGCGTATCCCACTTGTCACGTCCAGTTGCTGTCTGGGTAATTTGAATCATAGCCAATTCATCTTTTAAGTCTTCTATTTCAAGAACGCACTGCTCAAGGGTATCAAAAGATCTACCCTTCATCTCATCTTCTATGTTGGATATGTCTAAACTTAGGCTGTCAAACATTGGGAATAGTAGGACTTTATCCTCAAAGTCTTTTCTCATTCCGTGGTTAGCTTCTGCCAACCAGTCGTACTTAGAGAACTGGCACATCTCTAGAATGTGCAGCCCCCTGTAGTCATCTGTATCCTTTGGTTTGTCGTCATCAATAACCTCCCAAATCGGAAGTTCGCCATCTTGTATCTTATCGTTATCGTGCAAACTCTCCATTACGGCAATACCACCACCTCCAGCATCCATAGCAATATGAATACATGGGAACATCTTCATTAGGTCACGTATCTTTCTAGCACAATAAGCATAAAAGTCCGACTCTGTAGAATATCCACTTTTGACCTTCTCTTTGTGCTGCTCCCTGTTTGTAGTCCAGCAGTGAACTATTTTCCTGTGGTTTGAATCTGCCTCTAGAATAACAATACTGAAGTTATCGACTTCAGAAGCGGGGTCAACACCAAAGATATATCTTTTCTTTGTGTCCCCACGTAGTTGTGCGGCAAAGCATATGGGGTTGTTTTCATTGTCTTTTATGATCTTATCTGCTGTTGATTCATTGTTTGGATCTACACATACGCAAGACTCAATCAGAGAACGCTTGAAAAAGCCCTGAGAATCGCGTGTAAAGCAGGCTCCAAACTCCATTTGATAGATACCAGCATGGACCGTTGCCTTCGATCTAGCGACCTGTGAGGCATCCATAAAGCCTTCTGGCAGAAGCTCGTAGGGAACTCGAATAATAGAGTAGTCTTTCCAGTTAAAGTCTTTCGGTGGGTCTTCTCCAAAGATCTCTCTCAGTCTATTCTTCTTGCCCTGACTATTGATGATTGTCTTCCACTTTTTCCAGTATTCAGCAAAATGGTTAAAATCATAGTACGCCGTACCGGAAAGGATAATCTGGTTGTCGCTTTTCTTTAGAACGCTTTCGTCTTCTTCAAATATATCTAAGCCTAGCTCTGCCGCTTTCTTCTTCGCGGCAATTTTCTTTACGTTTTCGATTGGGTCGGAGCTTACGGCAGCGAAACCAGCAACAACGGTTTCAAAGATTTCGCGAGGTATAGAAGCAAATTCGTCAGATATAATGTCATTAGCACGTTGACCTCTAATCTTTTGCCCATCACCTAAAGGTAGGCAGGTGACACGAGACTCGTTGATACGCATAACACAGCGGTCTACATCTCTTCGAGGCCCACTATTGGAGTCACACATACTCCTTAAAATAGGTGAATTATTCCAGATGGTCTCCATATACTCAAACAAGACTTTGGACTGACGAAAGGCAGCACCCACTACAACCACTTTACGCTGTGGTAGCAACAAAGCTCTCATCATTGCATACAGAGATAGGATAAATGATTTACCAAAACCACGACTAGCAATAAGCATTGGGAATCGACGGTTCCACATCTCACAAAGAAACAATGCTTGTGATGGTAGAATGTTAATGTTGAAAATATGTTTGCATAAAAACGAAAAATACTCTGGTCTTGTCATCAACCAAAGTAGTCTATAGTGAAAGTCATCGTCGTTAAAGTTGACAACCTTCATTGGGTTAAAGATTGTATTGTCATCGAGGCCATCTAGATTTAGCCAAGCCTCGTTTATTTTTTTTAATTCCATGTTATTTTAGGCTCGCTATACTTGGGTGCTTTCTCGTACTCAGAACCGCATCTGCAAAACCATAGTATACGGCTTCGTTAGCGTCTAAGTACCAGTCACCGTCTTTAAGTTTTCTCTTTAGATAGCTTTTAGTCTTTTCCTCTGTAATGTCTGTATAATGTTCTTTGAAATATTTTCCCTTTACACATCCAGCAGTGTAGATGTCAAGCATTGTCTCTGTATTCTTTTTGTCCACTTTTGCATAGTTTTGAGCACTAAGATGATCTCCACCACAATCTGTGCTTCCATAGTGAAGCATAAAGTGAGCATTTGGTGTCATAACCCTCTTGTCAGCAGCTTGAAGTATGATACTACTCATGGACGAGGCTTGTCCGTAGGCAATAATTGTCACATAGGATTGGCATAAAGATATTGCGTCATAAATTGCCATACCAGCATCCCACTCGCCACCTTCACTAAACATGTGAATGATAATCGGGTCATTGTTGATAGAATCTAATATTCTGATGTTCTTATAAAACTGTGCAGCCATTCTGTATTCAACGCCGGGATCTTCATCGGTATTTCCGATATATCCATGTAGGTATAACTCCCTACTCTTAACGTCTAGACCATAAGCCTGAACGTCAGATATAGTGTCGATACTTAGCATATGTTTATTCTCCAATTGAGCAGCGTTCATTGACTCTCTTAAATATACTATTGATTAGGAATTTAGCGTTTCTCTTGTTATCACAAAAATAAACAGGAATATTATAATTCATCTGTATTTCAACAAGCATCTTTAGTAAATATTTTCCAGTGATCTTAACCTTGGACATGTTGCCCTCTGGTATATCCGCCCCTTCTGGAAACTTGATAAGGTCATCCAAGGAAAATTCTAAAATTAAAAAGGGAAACTCAAACTCCTGCATCCTTTCAATCTCTCTCATGAATCTTGCTTTATCTTTTCCAAGATTAATTGCAAGTTCAGATACTCTTCCTTTTCTCTCTATGCAAAGTCTATCTTCTAGACCTTCTAGAGAATAATCTCCGGTATCTAGTTTTCTAACCACCATACCTGTACAAGAAGTATATCTCCCTGTAAAACTTTCAAACGTGTAACCGTCTTGTTCTCGCGTATCTTTAATTACTTTGTACGCCGGTGCTTTACCCGCCATTTTTCCGTACTATCTCCATGAATAAAGATTCGTATAAGTGTTCCTTACCATTGATTGAATCGTGGCAAGTACGGCATAACGTTATACCGTTATTTACATCGTATCTCAACATGGATGCACTCGACCATTTTCTAATATGGTGAGCTTGCAATCTTTTCTTGCACTTACATTTTGGCATTTGACAAGTATTCTTGTCTCTGCGTCTTACGGCCTGTCGCCAAGCCTTGTACTGCGGATCGTCATAGTTTCTTTTCATCTTTACAGATCGCCTTTACAATTCTAATATCATGCTGTACAGATCTGATCAATACAGCCGTGTCTACTGATGATTGTTGTTGTAGCATTATTTCAGACAATTTGCACATCGTTTTATAGCAAGCATCATCTGGATCTTGTGCTTCTATAAAGACTTTTGGAAACTTGTAATTAAACTCGTGAAGATTGAACTTTTTAAGTCTAGTTAATACAAGAGACATGTCCAGTGTTACTACGTATATCTTCATGATATGTCATGTTCTACCATTTTCTTTACTAGGTCTTCAAAACTATGCTTAGGAGTCCATCCTAATACGTGATTCGCTTTGCTACAATCGCCCCGTAAATAATCAACCTCTGCTGGTCTATAAAACTCAGGGTCTTGAACTACTAAATCAGACCAATCTTCAATTCCAATGTGTGAAAAAGCTACGTCTAGGAACTCACGAATAGTATGAGTTGTACCGGTGCAGATAACATAGTCCTGTGGACTTTCCTGTTGAAGCATCATCCACATCGCTTCCACGTAATCTCCAGCATACCCCCAATCTCTAAATGCTTCCAAGTTACCCAGACGTAGTTGAGGAAAGTTAGGATCGCGACCGCTTTTAACCCAGTCCCCGATCCACTTTGTGATTTTTCTTGTTACAAAGGTTTCGCCTCGCCTTTCACCTTCGTGATTGAATAAAATACCAGCACTAGCGTGTAAACCGTAAGCCTCACGGAATAGTCTAGTCATATGATGAGCCGCACATTTTGCAATTGCGTATGGACTCTGAGGCATAAATTTTGTATCTTCGTTTTGGAATTTGTTCCCCGGTGACAATTCATCGTAGTTCTTACCATACATTTCGCTAGAACTAGCCTGATAGAACCTAGCATTAATTTCTAGATCTACCATAGACTGTAAGATATTTAAACAGCCCTTGCCTGTTATATCCCACGTAAGTGCTGGTTGCTTAAAAGACACTGCAACATGGGATTGTGCAGCTAAATTATAGATTTCATCTACATCTTCATGTTTTTTAAGTAAGTTTATAACAGAATGAGCATCAGTAATGTCGCCTTGAACCAAATCGAACCTTTCGCTTCCAAGGATATGTTTGATTCTTTCAGTATTGTCCGTACTGGCTCTGCGGGAGACTCCCACTACGTGGTAGTCCTTTGAGAGTAACAAGTCGGCTAGATGGCTTCCGTCTTGGCCGGTGATTCCAAAAATAATAGCTTTCATTTAGTCCTTCCTAATCTTTTACTGTATCTGGGGTTAAGAATGGCTGGTCCACCATGCCATCTGTATATTTGTGAAATTTAGATAGTCTATCGGCTTCTTTCTGCATAGCTAGACGCATTTTCTCCATTTCCAACCCATAGCCTTGTGCAACTTCTGGATTAGAGACAAGATAAGCTAACCATCCGGGAAAACTAGTCTTGCTGTCTTCAAAACGCTTAACTCTTTGCTCACGGGTAGCCTTCATGTCCTTGAGCATTGTATTCTTCTTGGTTTGTAGTTCTCTGTAGTCTTTGTTGAGAGATTCCTGCGAGGCTTTCAGAGAAGCCACCTGACGCTCCATATTAAAAAGAGACTCTGTATCTATCTGGTCGGGGTCACGCTGCCTCTCAGCGGTAATGAGGGCGTCCAGAGCGTTAATCTGCTCCAAGTTATCTTTGTTACCCTTGAGTGCCCTGTTCATAAGCAATTCTAGCTTGATGAGGTCAACAACTTGAAGTTCTTCGGTGGGGATTACGTCATCTTTGAACTGGGAGATGATTCTCGACCAGTGATATTTGAAAAGTTCCAGTTCTTCTTCTGTAAACTGCTGTTTTAGCTCACCCCAGTATGGTCTAAAGGTAAGATCGTACTCTTTTTGTTCAGACGAGTCAGTATTCAACCAAGATGGAGACTCAAACTTGCCCTTGGCGACTTTTCGCTTGATGAAATCCAAAAGGCTGTCTGGATCTCTATCTAGCTCGGTTGCAATGGCTTTGTAACCGAGTTCTAGGTTTTCTTTTATGAAAATCTCTTCTTGTTTAGAGATCCTGCCCTTCTTCATAGTGACCATGCTCCTTTAGCAGTTCCTTGATCGTCTCGATAATCTCTTCTCGTCTTTGTTTGGCTACATAAATGTCGTTTGTCATTTTTAAGTAGTCCATTCGGATACTTGCGGGAATATGTTGGTCAACTAGCTTCACCATATCCTGCAAATCCATTTTGTCGTAACTATTACCAAATTTATTTTGCTCATCTAGAATTTTGTCTTCATATTCTAGTTGTGCTGGTTGAAATACCTTCTTACGGTCCTCGTTGCTCGTCCCGGTAAAGAAATTGTCCCTTACAAATGTTTTTAACCTGTTTGATAGGTTTACACTCAGGAAGTTTTCCAAAGGGCGAATTCCATCATATCTGTTTAGGGCTTCCAAACAAATAATAAAGGATTCTTGTTTTATGTCATCAATTGTATATCCGTAAAAGGTATATCTGGGTGCTATTCTGTTTATTACTACTTCTATTTGGTCAATTACTTGTTGTTCTGTCATTCCTTTTGGCACATTCATAATTAGTCCTCATAATTAATGGTCTTCCACTCCTTTCCAGTGAAAATTTCCAACTTTCCTGTGTTATCGTTGAAAATAACCGCTCCCTTGCTCGGATTTTTCGGTCTACTGGTCGATGGGGCCAATTTTAACCGAGAAAACGAAGGAGAAGCAGGAGTTTTGTATTTGGATAAGATATTTAGGGCATCTTTGGGGCTACATTCCTCAATAGCACCACCCTTGTTGGCAAGAAAATGATCTTTTTCTAAAATTATTAGTCCGTCAGACGTTAAAACGGCATTTTTATGCCTAGCAAACACTTCGTTTGTCGGAGGATGAAAGCCATAAAGCATATATGACTGATCTGGAGTGTCATCCCAAAAATCTGAGTTAAAAAACTCGACTATGGTGAAAGTTTTACCGTTAAAAACTCCAATTCCAGTAGATTGTCCAGATTCCCTCATTCTTGCATAAGAAAAAAGGCTAAAAAAGAATTGTTGGCCCTCTGGAATCACTTCTGAGATACAAGGAGTGTCTTTGTTGATCCTGATGGCAATTGGGGATAGACATTGATCGTCTTCGCAACATTCAAGGGCGAAGTTTTTATCATCTATTTTAGTTAAGTAAGAGCAAGCCTCAGTCTGTAGTGTCTTGATCTTCATCCTGTTCCTTCTTGTCGAGAAGTTCAGCAAGTGACTTGTCATCTTTCACAAGTTCATCAACAACTTCTGCATTTAATTGTGCAGTTGCCTTACAGCATACTTTTGATTCGCATTTCTGTGGTTGTTCTTTGTTCATTATTTGCCCTTCAAGGTTAAGTAACGTATCGCTCTATTGTATTATACTCACAAAACAACTTTTTTCCAAAAAGGTTTTTGCAATTTTTGTAAATTCAGACTATAATTGGGTGTGGCAATGGTTGTAAAGTGTCACAATTCGCTATAAATTTGTAAAAAAACGTTAAAGGTGTAGTTTTGCGTTCTAACCACTTAGCGAACAGAAAGTTACTGGCGAGTGAACAAGCACTCCGAAGTTAAGCAAAAAAATTGAATCTAGGCAATGACCCACCATGTCAACCTAGTCCTGTAAAGGTGGCTACGCCACATACGGAATAAAGTAAAAGTAAAATCATTGAGCGTAAAGACTTAACTGCTTTCTAACACAACTAAAGTATCTGGTAAAGGGCGACACTCTTCTCTTTACAGGTATAAATGGTCTTGGTATGTACATAGGAGAAACAATGAAGAAATTTAAATATCAACAGCGTCCAGAGATTGGATCAACTATCACTTGTAGCAAGGGGTACGAGGGCGTACTCTTGGAGATTATTGAGATAGAAGACAAATACAATTATGAGATGATTGTTGAGTTTTTGTCGCATAACGATGTAATTATTAGGGCAAAATTCAGAAAAAAATCTATAAACAACTTGACAACTAGGGCAATCATTAATTTGCAGGAGGGGCATTTTTTCTGCACAGCGTGTAGATGTGTGCTTCCAAACAGTGAGGGTCGTCAAAAAGAAGAGCAACTAAGTCTTTGTAAGAAATGTAATTCTAAAAAGCGTACAGAGGCAAAGAAGAAAAATCCACAACATAAGATTAGAACCAGTATCTACAAGGATACACATTTGGTTTGGACAGGTAGGCTTACGGATAAGGATAAGACTCCGTGGAGTCAAGATCCAAACTCTATGCCGTACAAAAGATTAGGGTGCAACACTGAGCAGCTACGCAGACACATCTCTAGTCAATTTGAGCCGGGATGGACAATAGAAGGGCGAGGTTCACAGTGGGAGCTAGATCATATCAAGGGTTTCAGTGAATTTGATCTAACTGATGAGGCTCAGATGTTTGAGGTGTCACATTATACCAATCTAAGACCGCTTCCTATCGCTGAAAACAGACGCAAGAGGGGCAAATAGATTCTGCCTACTAATATATACTTATTTAAATAGATTGGGTAAGACACCTGAGAGAGTGTGCCCGTATCGCGAGTGAACCACCAGACGTTTTTCTGGGGGCAAAACCTGAAAAAATCCACAAGATAAAACTGGTGGGGTGTCGATTTTCTAGGTTATCGACGTAAGTATAAGCCACAAAAGGACTTACGACAAAAGATGGGGCGGCTTTTTGACGTAAGTGCTTATATATCAACAACTTACGACGATTAAAATTAATTTCTAAAAACTTTCTGATTTTATGCTAAAGACTATTGACAAGTCTTGCCGATAATGTATAATAGAAGCATACGAGAGAGACAATAACACAAAGGAAAACAAAATGAGATTCGTTACCCTGATTGCTGAGTTGGTCGAGTTCATCAAGGAAGAAATCGAGCATCGACAACTCGAAAAAAAGTTTCGGAAAAAGTAAAGATTGCTCTTGACAATTCCGATAACTACTGTATAATTAAAGCATAACAAACAACGAACCACGGAGAAAACAAAATGAGAAACATCGAAAAAGCATCCGCCAAAGTCAACGAAATGGTTCAAGCCGGAATCGAATTGAGCGAAGCAATTCGCGAAGCTGCTGCCGAGTTTGGCGTAGAAAAATCCGCTTTGTGGGCTGAATGGGAATTCTAAAAACTTTTCAGATTTCCCGGCCAAAGTGACCTAACGTGTCACACCCATATGCGATAATAATAGTATAAGAAGTTAACACAAACCAAAGGTTAAAAACATGATGACTAAAGAAGAAATCAAGCAAGCAGTCGCCCACTACACCAAAGAGCAGTTGATTGAGTTGGTCGCTGAGTTGACAATCTCCGAACAGGAGAAGCGAAAAGAATTGGATAAAATTCAGGGAATTATCCGATAGAGTGACCAAACGTGTCACACCCTTACCCGATAATATTAATATGACAAACAACACTAACACGAAAGGAAATGTCATGAAATGTTTTGATGTAACTTATGTTTGCCCTTGGTCTGGTCGAGAAGTGACCAGCATAGAGGTTTCCGCCAATCGCATCTATCAGAACGATAGCGGTGAGATGGTTTTCCACTACAACGATTTCTACCCCGCTTGTGAGGTAGTAACCGCTTGTGAGGTTCCACAGTCTCGCCTTGATGCTAAAATGGCATACTTCAAGCGGTACGGTACTGCTTGCGAGTAAGCTAGGCAATCGGATATCCTACCGATTAAAAATAAATTAGGTTTCGGAAGTTTAACCGCAAGTTGTACCGAATAATCAAAACTGCGGCCCCAACACACCACACACACACACACGAAAGAAAAGAAATGATTTACAAACTGATTGAAATAGTAATCGAAGAACTAACCCGCTATTGCATTGACGAAAAGAATAGTGTGGAATTCCGTGGCGAAGTAGCTAAGGCTGTTGAGGCTTTAAGAAATATAAAAAAATATTTCTGATCTGTGACCATACGTGTCATACCCTAACCAGCCGCCTAGAGGCGACGTAAACCCTTGGTACGTAAGGACTTAGGGCGACAGGGCGGGGCCGCGATTGACGTAAGTCCTTGCCACATAACGACTTACGGCAATTCGGAAAAACTTTTTATTTTTTGTAAGTTTGTGACCAGACGTGTCACGCCTATGGACGATAATATAAGTAACAAAGGAGAAAAGAAAATGACTAGAAAAGAACAAATCAAAGCGGCAATCTTTTGTCTGATTGCTTTCGTCCTCGGTTGCATTGTTGCAGGGGTTTGAATTATGGATTTACTGGACAATCAGGAATTTATGAGTTTCGTTATGGTTCCGGCATTACTTGGAATTATTTTGCTCATAATGTGGATTTTGGGGTTTGACCCCCTTGACAAATAGCGTTTCATATGCTACAATATACGAGTAACAAACACAACACTTTTGAAAGGTTAAACATGAACTACGATCCTTCCCTCCCTTACTGCGGTTTCAACAACATCGAAGAACTCACCGCCGATCTGCGACAAGCGTTCGCGGAAGTTATCACCGTCCCGAATCACCTGTTGCCGGAAGAGTTCCGCGACGATGTTCGCGGTTGCCGTACTCTTGCACGTTTGGAAGAACTGTGCGACAAGCGTGACGGTATCACCGAGCATACCAAAAAGCAGGCTACCAAAGCCCGCAACATTGAGAAGCTGCGAAAGCAGTTTGAGGCGAAAGCCCAATACCACACCCACAAGGGTGGAACTGATTTTGTCGATCTGGATTCAGAGTTCGACTATTCCGATAACGAGTGCGACGATTTGCAGTTGACTAAAAACATGCAAGCCTTGGTTGGCGGCATGGTCAACGGTGGATTGATCGACGCTGATGATCTTTTGGAGGATTGAAAATGGGTTTTGACTTGTGGAAAGTTAGAATGGTTCGCAAACTTACTGATCGTGTCTCACCTGATGTAATCGTGGAAAGCAGTTTCGAGTATGAGTTACCACGGGATTGGTCTGATATGCTAGAGAATATTGATATG
>MDTC01231731.1_pt1 | contig 21264 bp, 13 predicted proteins | sample 811181 | NCBI WGS metagenome assembly MDTC01 (sample SAMN05326644, study PRJNA326480) | marine metagenome | isolation source: seawater | place: Pacific Ocean: North | collected 2011 | reverse complement strand
CGGCCGCCCGCTTCAGGGATTGCGCCAAAGGTCCCTGAAACCACTGCGTCGCCAGATACAGGTCGTGTTTCAGGATCCTTTTGGCAGTCTTAGTCCGCGTCTTTCAGTGGGTCAGATCGTCGCCGAAGGTCTGGTCGCGCATGATATCGGCAACGAAACAGAACAACAGAAAAAGGTCATCCAGGTGCTTGAAGAAGTGGGTCTTGATCCCGCCACCCGACACCGTTATCCCCATGAATTCTCGGGCGGCCAACGCCAGAGGATTGCTCTGGCCCGCGCAATGATCATGCAACCTGAGGTGCTGGTATTGGATGAACCGACATCAGCACTGGACCGCTCGGTACAGGCACAGATGATCGATCTGTTGCAAAGCCTGCAGCAGTTGCATGGCTTGGCTTATCTATTTATCAGCCATGATCTAAAAGTGATCCGCGCCTTGAGTGATCAGATCATCGTGATGCGGCAGGGCAAAGTCGTGGAACAAGGGCAAGCGGATACAATCTTTGAGAGCCCAACACACCCCTACACGCGGGCCTTAATGTCAGCAGCTTTCGACCTTGCGGTGACAGACGCCAACGCTGTGGCACAATGACTCTCAACATATAGAATTCAAGCCCACCCACCATCAGCCACAAAATTCTGGTTGGTGCAAATTCCACTATCGTCGGAAGAAAAAAACAGAACTATTTTGGCAATTTCATCCGGATCCAGTTTTCGTTTTAGGCATTGACGTTGCATCAATTCGGCCTCTCCTTCTGGGGTAAGCCATAGTTCCTTCTGTCGATCTGTCATTATCCATCCGGGAAGAATTGAATTGACACGAATGTTATATGGACCTAGCTCACGAGCCAGTGCCCGCGTTAGCCCTACGATTGCGGATTTCGCGGCCAGATAAACCGGCATGTTTACTGAACCAATCATCCAACTCACAGATCCCATATTAATAATAGACCCGCCACCTGCCAACTTCATCCCGGGAATCACAGACTGAGCAGCGAAAAAATGATGACGCATATTTACCGCAATTCGTTCATCAAAATAGTCCGGCGTTACTTCGTCAATTGAATGGCGGTCATCTCTCGCAGCATTATTTACGAGTATTCGAATTGGTCCGGAAGAATCAATAATTGATTTGATAACAGATTGAAGGTCAGCAATGTTGCGTACATCACAGTAAATGAAGTGGGGCGTATTTTCCCAACGTCGTGCAATTCCCTCGGCCAGAACCTGGCTAGCTGCTTCGTCGTTATCAACAAAATACACTTTAGACCCCTGTTCACAAAAACGCTCTACCATGGAAGCACCAATTCCGGAACCACCACCCGTAATTAAGGTCACTCTATCTTCAAGACTTGGGTAAGTGGCTATATCCTCTAACTTCATAGAATTAATCCTATAGTTTTCGCGCGTAATTTCAAAAGACAGTATGGCACCGACGTGGAACGCTGTTGCCCACCGTTCTAGGTGATACCGACCAATAACAGTGCGACAGAATTCGGCATTCTGAACATGATTCCATATTAAACTCCGATGGAAATTCTAAGTCACTTAATTTTTATACTACTATTAGTTCAGTTGAATTTGCGCTCGAATGATTTAGCCCAATTCTTGGAATAGGTTTTTCTATCGTGTTCGAATACTTCCATCTCGGCAGTAAATTGAAATTCTGTTGGTGTAGAAGTCAGAGATGAGTGAGTCTCAGTTCGGACATCGAGATCTGCATCGGGTCGTCTAAATCGCATTGTCCAGTGCAGATTGATCTGAGCAGAATTTGGATCGCCATCGCGAATCGAATAGTTCTGCCTAGACACTGACCCGTGTTCCCAGCCTAGATCGGGTAATCGAAGCATACCGCTGTCAGCGACAACCGTTAGACGGGATTCAGATAAAACATCGTCGCGTTCGACCAAGCGCGTGTATGTCGGAGCTTCAACCTCCTCAGCATTCTGGGGCTTAGCACTCTCCGGAGAATCGAATTGCGCTAGGCTCTGATCTGAGTCGCGAGGTGCTCTTGTTGGTAGTTCCAAATAACTACCGGCCGTTTCCAAAGCAAGTGTAACTAGTTCCGGAGAAGGCCAAAATAGTGGCCACATCGTATTTGATAAAGCAATCCGGATACGATGTCCGACTGGAAACACCTGAGCCACATCGTTGAGCTGAAGACGAATATCATAGTTCTCTCCCGGAACCAGTGGCTCCGGAAACTCATGGCTCGTTCGATGGGTCAGATTTAGCACCCCGTAGGTCACCCGCGTAGACGCACCATCAAGTGCAACATCGTTCAACCGGGCCACAATAAACGCATTTGGCCGATCCGCACTTAAGCGTAGATTTAGTACGGGTGCACCTAAAATCTCAACGACCTCGGTAAGCGGTTCTGTCTCAAAAATAACTGAACACCCATCATCTTCCCGCTGATCTGCGGGAAGATCAGGATCTAGACCGTGACCACACCATTCACCTTGTCGAGCACCCATCGTTTGGGGTGTGTGGATTAGGACTTGTTGTCGATGACCAGCCGTCTCGATCAAGCGATTGTCGCCTAAATGCAACTTCCACGATTGAATGTTGTCGCTCGGCCAGGTCTGTTCCGCAACCCAACGACCACTACGAATTGGGTAGTGCGTGGCAGGTGGCGCGCTGTCCTGCATCCAGACCCGATACTTGGGTTCATTCATAATGCCGGTATCTTTGCTTTTCAGCCAGTGATCCCACCAACGTAGCGTCTCTTGCAAAAATCCGATTCGCGGACCGGGAAGGGCAAAATGCGGGTATTTGTGTGCCCACGGGCCGACAAGGCCCTTTTTTGGACAGTTCAATCCTTCCAACATTCTAGGCACTGCATTCGAGTACCCATCTGCCCACCCCCCAACGGCGTAAACCGCACATTCAATATCTCCATAGTTTTCACATACCGAGCCGTGTTGCCAAAACGCATCACGAGTTTGATGTGAAAGCCATTTCATCGACCACGGGTCATTTGCTTTGAGTCGCGCCATCCACAAATCATCCCAACCTTCACCAACGTTTGCAGGATCTGGTGGTCTTGAATTGAATGCAAACATCGTCCCGCCCCACGACATAGCATCATTGATCATTACACCGCCCATGTAATGAATGTCGTCAGCGTAGCGATCGTCCGTCGAGGCGATCGTGACAATTGCTTTCAATGAAGGTGGTCGACACGCCGCGATCTGTAACCCATTAAATCCGCCCCAAGAAATTCCGATCATGCCGGTCTGCCCAGAGCACCAAGGTTGGGCCACAATCCAATCCAAAACCTCTAGTGCATTGTCTTGTTCAGTCTTCAGGTACTCGTCATCCAGAATCCCTTCAGAATCACCCGCACCGCGCATATCGACTCGTATACACGCATAACCATGACCCGCGTAGTACGGGTGAGTGAGCGCGTCTCGTTCCGATGTGCCGTCGAGTTTTCTATAGGGCAGAAACTCAAGAATTGCGGGTACTGGATCGGCCTCAGCATCTTCGGGTAGCCAAATGCGAGCCGCAAGGCGAATTCCTTCAGCTAACGGTATAAAAGTGTTTTCAATTTCTCTTACTTTCCGAGGGAATGTCGTAACAGTATTGATCTGATTTTCTTTCATAAATTATCTCGTTAAGCTATACACCTGTTAATGATTACGTTCCGCAATTTCTTGGAAAAACAAACTCCATTAAAAAAGTAATAGAGCCCTAACATAGTGAAATTCTCTCCAGTATCCGAGGTTAGTAAAGGAAAATATTAACAATGAGCCACAAATTCCCAGTAACCATTAGAGAAGTTGAAAATCTGTGGATCCCACTTTCTGATGGCACCCATCTTGCGGCCCGAATGTGGTTACCAACGAAAGCTGATCAAAGCCCTGTCCCAGCCTTGCTCGAATATATACCGTATCGTAAACGTGATTGGACATCGGCACGCGATGAAGCCATGCACCCTTACTTCGCACGCTATGGTTATGCCTCAGTTCGAGCCGATATCAGAGGTAGTGGTGAATCAGAGGGTGTTCTATTGGGAGAGTATTTAAAACAGGAGCAGGATGATGCGCTCGAGGTGATCGATTGGCTTTCACAACAATCTTGGTGTAGTGGCGAAGTCGGCATGTTCGGAAAATCCTGGGGTGGATTTAACGCGTTGCAAGTTGCTGCAAGACAGCCACCAGCGCTGGGAGCAATTATCACGGTCTATTCGACAGTCGATCGATTCGCAGACGATATCCATACCATGGGAGGGTGCCAACTCACATCGAATGCGGGTTGGGGGTCCGTTATGTTCGAATTCAACACTCGCCCACCAGATCCAGAATTGGTCGGCGACCGATGGCGAGATATGTGGTTGGAACGCCTGGAAAACTCTCCGCCGTGGATTCTAGAGTGGCTTGAACATCAAACTCGAGATGAATTCTGGACCCACGGCTCAGTCATCGAAAACTATGCTGCAATAACGTGTCCAGTTTTTGCCGTCGGAGGGTGGGCAGATGGGTATACCAACGCTGTGCCGCAACTACTGGCTGGTCTCTCTGTTCCACGAAAAGGTATTGTCGGCCCCTGGGGACACCAGTACCCACATCAGGCCTACCCAAAACCCGATTATGGATTCCTCCAGGATGCCCTTCGCTGGTGGGATTACTGGCTCAAAGGAAATAATAATGGAATTGTCGATGAGTCCATGTTTAGAGTTTGGATGCAAGAAAGTATGCGCCCCAATGCACGTATTGAGCACCGCCCTGGGCGGTGGGTTACTGTCACCAACTGGCCAATTCCCAATGCCAGTAATCAAATTTACCACCTAAACAGTGGTTGCAAGTTGGGGCTTGTTCCTACTACCCCGGAATCTATCATCATCAACTCACCGCAGAGTACAGGGGAGACTTGTTTAAAATGGAGTGCAAGTGGGGATTTTGTTGCTGACCATCCCACAGATCAACGCATTGACGACGCCCGTTCTTTAGTATTTGACTCCCAACCACTCAGTGATCGCATTGAGATTCTTGGCCAGCCTCGGATCCGACTAAAGATTAGTTCAGATTCAGAAAACGCCATAGTAGCTGTCAGATTGTGTGATGTTGACCCCAACGGGGAATCAACTCGCGTGACCTATGGACTCCTGAACCTCACGCACCGTAACGGTTCTACGCACCCAGAAAAGCTCGAACCAGGCAGATCGTACAACGTCGATTTATCTCTTAAACACATAGCTTACGTTTTTACGCCCGGTTCTCGCATTCGGGTTGCCGTGCAGACTAGCTTCTGGCCAATCGCGTGGCCGTCACCGACACAAACGACTCTTTGCGTTGTCACCGGCAACAGCAAAATCGAGTTGCCGATATTCTCTCCAGGCTCAGAAGTGTTACCCGTGCCAGAACTGCCGGTAGCTGAACAAAGTGAAGTAGAACCCCGTAGCCATGTGGAACCGCCTAAAGCCAAAACAACTTGTCTTATAAAAGACGTTGACTCTGGGCTTACAACGGTGAGGGTCGACAAAGATTCTGGGCTTACTCGTCTCGAAAATCACGGGCTCATGTATGGGGATTCGAGCCGGGTGGAATACACCATAGGGGACGATGATCCAACCAGCGCGCGCTCTGAATTCTGGTCAACCATGCGAATGTCCAGGGGCGCATGGAGCATCAAAACCAAAACGCATACCAAGTTAACCTGTGACGATGAAAACTTTCTCGTCGAAGCCGATGTCACGGCTCTAGAGGGCAACAATGTCGTTTTCTCAAAAAAATGGGCCCAAAAGACACCAAGGTCTGACGTTTAGATGATGTGAACTTACGTAGCTCCTGAATTCGTCATTATGAAGATGACGACGTATCGTATACGTGATATATATGTTGGCGATGTTCTAAGGACTGTTTCATAGCCGTAGTAAAAACAGCTAAATGGAGGATTACATGTCACATTTTTCCCAATCACGCCGCAAGTTTATTTCCAATACAACAGCGATCGCGGCTACTGCAGCCAGTGGACTAACACCCCAAATTCTTTCTGCCGCAGGCCATAAATCCCTAAACCTTCGTCTGCATAGAGATATTCAGATACTTGACCCTGGCTACATGATCGGTGGCGCCGAAGGCACAACAGAAAAAGCCATCATGCCCACCTTAATGCATGTCCGCGCAGGAGACTCCTGGGAATGGGAACCTTCGGGTGCGGTTGAGAGTCTTGGTTACACCGATCCAACGCACATTGCATTCAAACTCAAGCCTGGATTGATGTGGGACGGTGGATATGGCGAATTCACAGCTGAAGACGTTAAGTTTTCTTATGAACGAATGAAGCAGTCTGAGTGGGACGGTAAGTGGACTGCCATGGAACGTGTAGACGTCATTGACAAATACAATGGTGTAATCGTGATGAACCAATCGTTCGGACCGTTTCCTTTTGTAGCTCTCACTGGTGCTACTGGCTGTATTGTCTGCAAAGCAGCGTTTGAAGCACTTGGCATTACCCAATACACCACTGACGTACCGGCTCAGCTTGGGCCATACAAAATGGAATGGAAACCCAAAGATCGCTTGATCTTCACCGCCCACCCAAACTGGACTTTGGAAAAACCGGCTTATGAGAACATAAACTGGATTCTTATCGAAGATGACAATACGGCCGAGCTCGCATATGAAGCAGGCGAGGTAGACTTGACCAATGTCGGCCCACTGTCCCTTATTCGGTACAAGAAAAATCCACCTGCCGACACCACGATGAGGATCGTAGCTGGGCTGCGGTATACCTGGATGGGTATGAACACAGACCACCCTAAGTTGAAAGATATTCGCGTACGCCAGGCTCTCCAACACGCCGTTGACGTGGATTCAATCTTGCAGGCAGGTTACGGAGGCGTGGCACCAAAATCCTATGGAATAGTGCCACCTGGTCTAGTCGGGAAACGCAACGAATCGAAGTATTCCTACGACCCCAAGAAAGCGAAAGAGTTACTGGATAGCTCAGGCGTTTCTGGACTGAGCCTCACCCTGCAGACACTTAATCGTCAGGAACGAATGACAGCTGCTCTGATCATTCAGGCGAACTTAGCTGAGATTGGTGTCCAGGTTGAAATCATTCCACTCGACACTGGACCTTTCTGGAACCTTGGTCAGGAAAGCAAGGGCGATGACTGGAAAGATCTCCAGCTTTGGATAATGCGTTTCGGCGGTGCACCGGATCCCTATGATCACTTCCAGTGGTTCAGAAAAGCACAGGTTGGCGTCTGGAACTGGGAACGCTGGTCAGATGCTGAGTTCGAAGAGCTCTATGAAAAAGGTATTGCGGAAACAAACACCGAAGAGCGCAACCGAATTTATCTACGTATGGGTGAAATTATGGAAGATACGGGTGCCTACCTTTGGATCACTCATGAACCTGAAGGCATCATGCACCGCAGTTCAATTGATCCGGGAATTCTCCCAGATGGAAGGCACGACTTCCGACAGTATCGCTCTAAAGGATAAGTCACTTCCTATTTCTAAAACGGCGCAAGTTTAATCTTGCGCCGTTTTTTTATGGAACTCGATCGTCTACTCGTCCATAGCACGATGAGAAACCTCTTCTTAGGCTTTTAATAATGAAATATATCGATTCTTTTCCTAGACCAATAAAGACCCTTGATACTATTTGGATTACTCTAAACGACGGATGTCGACTGGCCGCCACGATATGGTTACCAGTAGACGCTGACGACGATCCTGTCCCGGCCTTATTGGAATATCTCCCCTACCGACGAAGAGATTTCACAGCTATTGGTGACTCAACGCAACATGCTTACTACGCAGGCCATGGCTATGCATCAGTGCGTGTTGATGCCCGCGGCTGTGGCGATTCGGACGGCATCATGTACGATGAGTATCTCCCGCAAGAACTTTCCGATGGAGTCGAAATCATCGATTGGTTGTCTAAGCAAGGTTGGTGTAGTGGCAATGTCGGCATGTTTGGCATTTCATGGGGGGGGTTTAATTCTCTTCAAATTGCGGCATTAAAACCACCTGCACTCAAAGCAATCATCAGCGCTTGCTCGACAGATGATCGTTACGCGGACGATGTCCACTATATGGGTGGCTGCCTGCTTGATAACAATATTATTTGGGCATCAACGATGTTTGGCTTCAATTCACGGCCTCCGGATCCAGCTGTCGTTGGAGAGCGCTGGCGAGACATGTGGCTCCATCGACTGGAAGAAGGCTCCGACCCGTGGATTCTAAAGTGGCTAAGTCACCAACGAAGAGATGAACAGTGGCAGCATGGATCAGTCTGCGAAAATTACAGCGACATCGAATGCGCAGTTTATATGTTTGGCGGGTGGGCAGATGGTTATACGAATGCCATTCCGCGTACTCTAGCTGGACTCAAATGCCCCCGCAAAGGTCTGATTGGCCCATGGACACATGCCTGGGGCCAAAACGCAAAACCTGGACCAAGAATTGGTTGGCTTAAAGAGGCGTTGCGTTGGTGGGACCACTGGCTGAAAGACGTCAATACCGGCATCATGGATGAACCCATGCTGACCACCTGGATGCAAGACTATGTGCCCCCCGCCCATCAGTATGAACAACGCCCCGGGCGTTGGATTGCCGACCCTATGTGGCCCTCACCAAATATTGAAAAACAATCATTATGGCTTGGAAAGAACTCCCTTGAGTTTGGCCCTGTGAACGAAGATTCAATTAGCCAACGTTCGTTGGAAACATGCGGCGCTTTTTCAGGAGACTGGTGTCCATATGGATTCTCAGGTGAGATGCCGCTGGATCAACGTCTCGATGATGGCAGCGCGTTGAACTTCGATTCGTCACCACTGCCGGAACATATTGACCTGTTGGGTGCACCGGTCCTTGAAGCTAAAGTTACAGTCGACCAGGAGGTTGCATTTATTGCAGTATGGCTGAGTGACATCTCTCCTGATGGAGCAGCCACACGCCTGACTTACGGTCTATTAAATCTTAATCACCTCGATGGGCATGCTTCACCTCGTAGTATTTCCCCAGGCGAAACACTATCGATACGCGTACAGTTAAACGATATAGGGCAATCGATTCCTGCCGGACATCGAATTCGACTTTCTATGTCAACCAGTTATTGGCCGCTAATTTGGCCTTCACCGGAGCGGGTCACACTGACGCTTCTTACTGGCAATAGTCAACTGCATTTACCGATTAGAAAAAATCAGTCGTCCGATCGTCAATTAAAGTCTTTCTCAGAGCCAGAAAGCGCACGTCCGCTGAATCATACGACACATACGCCTTATGCCCGTAGCCGTTCGGTAGAACGCGAATATGAATCTGGCATCACGCGGGTACGTGCGGTAAAAGATCGGGGACGCATTTACCTTCATGCAGCAGATCTAACTTACGCAGGTAAAGGAGAGGAAATTCACCAGATTACAGATGGCGATCCACTGTCTCACAGTATTGAGATGACCTATACGATTACCCTGGAACGAGAAAATCCGAAGTGGCAAGTACGTACAGTGACCCATACACTTGTGACCGCTACAAAATCTGACTTTTTGGTTACTGCAACCTTGGATGCCTACGAAGACGACGTTCGAATGTTCAACAAATCCTGGGACAGGAAAATTGCACGAGACTTCAATTAAATCTCCTTAAATTGATTAAGGAATCACAAACTCTTCGAGTCCCTAAACACAGCTGACCACTCCTTATGTTGCTCTATGGCCTAAAACGAATTGGACTTGCGCTGGTCATCATATTTTTTGCAATGCTGGTGCTTTTTAGCCTAATTCACCTCATCCCTGGCGATCCTGTCTCTATTGCACTCGGCCCAAGAGCAACAGCAGAAATTCAAGCTAAATACGCCGAACGAATGGGTCTCAATGATCCATTTATCGTGCAATACCTAAAGTTCATGTGGAATGCTCTCCAAGGGGATCTTGGTAGCGATGTTTTCACAGACCGTTCAGTCACAAAAACTGTGCTCGGTCAGATGAAATTCACCGTCATTCTGGCCGTCGCAGGCCTTGGCTGGGCAGCGCTGCTCGGCATACCCCTGGGTTGTTTATCCGCTGTTCAGCGCAACAGCTTCCTAGACAAATTCACGGGTGTGTTATCGGTTGGAACCATTGCAATTCCGTCATTTGTCGTATCAATCTGGGCGCTCCTGATTTTCGCTGTTACGTTCAAGATCTTTCCAGTAATTGGTGCCGGTAAATCAGGAGATCTACTAGATCAAATTTGGCATCTCATATTGCCAGCATTTGCGATCGGGCTGGGCTGGGTCGGTTATTTGGCTCGAATTGTTAGGGCATCTATGCTCGAGGTCATGGGGGAGAACTATATCCGCGCTGCCAAAGCTTACGGACTCCCTAACTCCGCTGTCGTCTACCGATATGCCTTAAAAGTCGCCATTCTACCAACCGTCACTCTGTTGGGTGTCGGTATGGGCAATTTACTCTCCGGTGCAGTATTCGCAGAAATCATATTTGCTCGCCCGGGAGTCGGAAAATTGATCGTCGACATGGTAATGACTAGAAACTTCCCTGTTGTTCAGGGCGCTGTGTTACTGACTTCAATTCTCTATGTCCTCATGGTGACATTGACGGATCTGTTGGCGGCCAGCCTTGATCCTCGTGTCCGAAAATCGATCTGAACATAATCAAATGAGCACAAGCAGAACTTTTGGCAAGAGGTTCCCGCGATTCAGTCGCCTACTTCGTGATCCGCTTGGTGCAACCGGTTTAATCTTGGTCGTGGCTTTTATTCTCAGCGCTGTATTTGCACCGATTCTTACGCCGCACAGTCCAAGTCAGATTGCGATTCAGCATATGTTTGAGGGACCCTCTGCAACCTACCTGCTTGGTACTGATCAACTCGGTCGAGACACTTTGACACGATTGCTCTACGGTGGGCGCATCGCGCTCCAAGTCGCCGCGATCGCAGTATCCATTGGGCTACTTATCGGCCTACTGTTGGGAATGATTGCAGGTTATGGCCCCCGATGGCTCGATAACACACTTATGCTCGCCTTTGACACAATTAATTCCTTTCCGGCGATTATGCTGGCACTCGCTATCATCACCCTAACCGGCCCGAGCTTAGAGATGGTGATCGTTGTGATCGTGATCAATTCAATTCCAAGCTACGGTCGAATCACTCGCACACAAACTTTGGGAATAAAACATAATGAGTTCATTCTGGCCGAACGAGCGATGGGCGCGGGAACGCTTCGGGTTCTATTTCGTCACGTAATGCCTAATGTTGCTGGCCCACTACTTATTCTGGCCGCGATGAACGTACCTGTTGTCGTTACCATTGAAGCTGGTTTGAGCTTTCTCGGTCTCGGCGTACGACCCCCAACCCCCAGCTGGGGTTCTATGCTTTCAGATGGGCGGCAAATAATTCGTTCGACGCCCTGGCCTGTCATAGCCGGCGGTATACCCTTAATACTGACTACCCTTGGTTTCACATTCTTAGGCGAGGCACTCCGCGATATTTTTGATCCTCGACTTCGAAAATCGAAGTGACCCACATGTCAAGTTTGCTTTCTTTCGAAGACCTGAGTATCGATTTTGATACTCCAACCGGGCCAGTACACGCCGTTCGTAATGTTAATTTTGAAGTTCCAGAAAACAAAGTGGTAGGCATTGTTGGAGAAAGTGGTTGTGGGAAAACGACTGTTATTTCCGCCGCAATGAACCTTTTAAGCAACAACGCCCTTGTTGTCTCAGGTAGGGTTAGTTTTGAACAACAAGATATTTTGAAACTCTCAGAAGCTGAGTTAAGAAGGATACGCGGCGAAAAAATTTCCATGGTTTTTCAAGATCCCATGACATCACAAAATCCCGTGATTTCAATCGGGAAACAAATGATTGATATTCAGTATCGTCAAACTGAGTTAGGCGTAAAACAAAAGCGATCTAACGCTGTAGACATGCTCAACCGAGTTGGAATTCCCGATCCAGAGATGAGACTGAACCAATTCCCGCACGAACTGAGTGGTGGCATGCGTCAACGCATCTCTATCGCCATGGCAATCTTAATGAAGCCCTCAGTTCTCATCGCCGACGAGCCCACAACAGCACTTGATGTAACAATGGAAGCTCAGATCATTCACCTCCTAAGGGAGCTTCAGCGTGAATTCTCCTCCTCAATTCTATTTGCGTCTCATAACCTCGGCCTGATCGCGGAACTATGTGATGAAGTCGTAGTTATGTATGCCGGCGAAGTTGCCGAAAAGGGGTCATGTCATGACATATTCCACCGACCGACACATCCTTATACAAAAGCTTTATTGGCGTGCGACCCGTCAAGAATAAGTGAGCGAACGAGGAAACTACCAACGATTCCGGGCGATGTTCCAAATCTTCAAGTCATTCCTGAAGGTTGTGTATTTTCTGATCGTTGTCCGGTTGTTCATGATCCTTGCTACAGCCAACAACCGGCCGAGTTTTCAATAAACGGAATTCACAAGGCCTCGTGTCACCTGCTTCGTTCGGATAATTAAAGAAATGTCTACTGCGGTCCAACAAGATCTCCTAGAAATTAATCAACTGAGAGTGCGATATCGTAGCCTCGGCCCCCTAAAGGCTCTCCTGAAAGGAAACAAGGATCCTTATTTGGATGCGGTAGCGGATGTATCAATGACGCTGGTTGAGGGTGAGACCTATGGCATCGTTGGTGAGAGTGGTGCAGGCAAAACAACGCTCGGTCGAACAATTGTCGGTTTAGCCAGCGCCACCAATGGCTCTATTAAGCTGAATAAAACCGAACTGACCAATCTTCCGGCAAAAAAATATAAATCCCATCGCCGGGAAATTGGGATGATGTTTCAAGATCCGGTGGCATCTCTTAGTCCCCGGCTGACGGTTCGAGCATTACTCAGCGAACCTTTCCAAATCCATCAGGTTAATGTCAACCAAATCGATCAAAATATAGAGCGGCTTCTGAACATGGTTGGATTATTACCAGACTTTCTGGATCGGTATCCCCACGAATTGTCCGGTGGCCAGGCAAGACGAGTAGGTGTTGCACGCGCGCTTGCACTTGAACCACGCTTAATAATCGCAGATGAACCAACAGCGGGACTTGATGTTTCAGTACAAGGTGAAATCTTAAATTTGATGGCGGATCTGCAAGATCAGTTAAATATGAGTTATCTGATTATTTCGCACAATCTACCTGTGGTTCGTCACGTCAGCGACAAAATCGCCATTATGTATCTTGGCCGATTTGTCGAGCAAGGCAACGCAGAGGCAATCTTTAACCGACCAGGTCACCCTTATACCAAGGCTTTACTTGAAGGAGTGCCTCAACCTGATCCAGATAAACGAAGAGAGATCGTCTCGATTGAAGGAGAAGTTCCAAGTCTTGCTGATCGACCTACTGGTTGTGAGTTTCATACGCGCTGCAACTACGCTCAATCACACTGTAAGCAGGAGCAACCGACCCTGCAGAAATTGGGCGCTAACCAATATGTTAGGTGTCACTTTCCGTTGAATCGTTGACGTATCTAACATGGCGATAAATAACGAGCCAACCATACGGCAAGTTTTCCCGCACGCGGTGACGGTGCACGAAACAATGTGGATACCGCTCGACGACGGCACTAAACTTGCAGCGAGAATTTGGCTTCCTGAAAATGCTGTGTCGCAACCTGTACCGGCCATTCTGGAATATGTTCCTTACCGACGGAGAGATGGCACACGCTTGCGAGATGATCCTATGCACAGTTGGTTTAGCGGTCATGGCTATGCGTGTGTGCGGGTCGACATCCGGGGTTCGGGCGACAGCGATGGTCGTTTACTTGACGAGTATCTCTTACAGGAACAAAACGACGGTTTACAAGTAATCGATTGGATTGCGACTCAACCGTGGTGTACCGGCCGAATTGGCATGATGGGGATATCCTGGGGTGGTTTCAATTCTTTACAACTTGCCGCTCTCCGACCTGAGGCTCTCCACGCAATTATTACCTCTTGCTCTACCGATGATCGCTATAACGACGACATTCACTATATGGGAGGTTGCGTACTTGGAGATAATTTCAGCTGGGCAACCACCTTCTTGAGCCGAGTCAGTCCACGAGCGCCTGATCCAGAAATTGTCGGAGAACGCTGGAAAGAGATGTGGCTTGAACGCCTCGAACACACACCACTGTTACTCGAAAGATGGCTACAGCATCAACGACGAGACGCTTACTGGAAACACGGTTCAGTCTGTGAGTCCTACAACGACATCAAGTGCCCAGTTTTTGCAATAGGGGGCTGGAATGATGGTTATCAAAATTCAATACCAAGATTACTTGAAAACCTGAGTTGTCCAAGAATAGGCGTCATTGGCGCATGGTCCCATTGTTATGGGTTCGACGGCGGACCTGGTCCCACAATCGGTGCGTTACACGAATTTTTGCGATGGTGGAATTACTGGCTAAAAGACATCGACACAGGGATCATGAATGAACCCATGCTCAGAGCCTACATGGAAGAAAGTACTCAGCCAACTGCCCAAATTGAAAACTGGCCTGGCCGATGGATTTCGGAGCCGAGTTGGCCTGTTAAAGATGGGGGGATAGAACCCCAATTGTTGTGGCTGAATGAAGGTGGCAGGTTGAATGAAATCCAAAATAATAAGACTGAAGCAGTCACAATAAAATCTCCGCTACAGACAGGATTTTTTGCCGGAGAATGGTGTCGGCACGACACTGGCACTGATCTTGCCACTGATCAGCGCTATGAAGATTCTGGTTCCGCTTGCTTTGATGGAGATATTTTAAACAATCGCTTCGAAATTCTGGGGGCACCGGTAATTACTCTCGACTTTTCTGTTGACCAACCCGTTGCTCAGGCGATTATTCGTCTAAATGATATTGCACCGGACGGTAGCATTTCTCGTATCACTTGGGGCGCGAAAAATCTTTGTCAACTACAAAGTCAGGAAAATCCAGAGCACCTCAAAGCAAATCAACGCTATACCGTTTCGTTCAAACTCAACGATATTTGTTATTCAGTCTTACCCGGACACAGGCTTCGAGTGGCCATATCCACCAGTTATTTCCCAATGTTGTGGCCTGCCCCTAAGCCGGTGACCCTCAGCATTTGGACCGAATATAGTCGAATTGAATTACCGACTCGATCTCCTCGACAAAGTGACGAAATGATCGTCTTCGAGGCACCTGAAGAAGGGCCGCCCGTTTCTCGAACCATCCTAGAACCCCCACACAATCAACAAACAGCGAGCTTCGATGCCGAAACCGGGTGCTGGAAACTGACCGTCACCGCAAGTACCGGACGTTACATTATTGACAACATAAACCTTGAAACAGGCACCTCACGTCAAGAAATCTGGAAAGTTCACCCAAATCGCCCGGAAACAGCATCAGCTGAAATCTCGTTTAACTCCTATTCGAAGAGGGCAAACTGGAAAATCTCACACAGTGTAAAGTGCCAAATGTATCTCGATACAGATGCCTATCACATTGATGCTCTACTTGATGCGCAGGAAAACGACAAACCAATCTTCAATCGCCAATTCAAAAAATCTGTCGCTCGAGACCATACGTAAATCCCTCTAGAGGTGATCTCGGGCTATCTCTAGATTCCAAGCCTTACTGTGGATTCGCCTTTCGGACTCATAAGTATCGCATGTACCTTCAAGAAAAAAGTTGTCTCGATCGCAGGACAACCGAGTTTTCAGTTTGAATGAGATAGGGTTGTCCTCTCGACCCATTTGCTGACTACGCTCGAAGACACACTCAGCTGACGTGGGTTCGTTTGCTCGAATCCGACTCACTTCATATTTTCTACCACCAACAGTAAGACCGGTCTGTTCTAAACGATAATGTCCTTCATCAACTTCGTTGATGACATCGGTCAGACCTTCTAAATCATCGATATGCTTGGAACGTCCATATGACCCGTGTCGAAGCCAAGTAATCTCCCCATGCATTGCACCCACAGCATCGTCCGTATCTGGATGCCAATCATTACCAGATCCTTCAGGTCTATGGGGTAGATCCAAATGAGAAACAGCTGTAGTAATTACCAAAGTGGGATCTTCGGGTGACGGCCAAATCATCGGCCAGTAGTGTGAAGAAATTGCGAGTCGGATCCGATTGTCTGCATGAAATTTATGAGCACAATCATTTAACTTAATGTTAACTCTTTCGGCCTGGCCTGGAACCAGTGGTTCAGGCCGTTCATGACTGTATCTATGCGAAAGATTCAGTACGCCAAAACTTACTCTGGCTGATTGTCCATCCGGCGTAACATCACACAACCGGACTACGATATTGGCTTGGGGTTTGTCTGATGACAACACCAGGGATACGACTGGCGCACCCATAATCTCAAATCGCTCTGGTAACGGATCCGAGTCAAAAACCACCGATTTGCCATCATCTTCGCGTTGGTCTGTTGCAAATTCAGCCCCGGTTCCACCTGTACCACCCGGACACCATTCGCCGCTCGTGCCACCCGTCGTCACGGGGGACTGGACCTTAATCGTCCTCGGTTCTTCCAATTGAATGGCCGTTAAGCCTCGGTCAGACAGATACAGCCTATCGTCTCGAATGTTCAGAGAAGGCCAAACCGCTTCAGAAACCCAACGGCCTGGAACGGATGAGAAGATCGCTTTGGTTGGTACATGCTCCTGCAGAAACACGCGATACATTGGCAAGTCCATAATTCCAGTATCAATATCTTTAAGCCAATGGTCCCACCATCGAACCGCCTCCTGTAGCCAGTTAAAGGTCGGACCCGGCGATCCAACGTGGGGAAATGCATGTTTCCAAGGCCCGATCAACCCCAATCTTGGTGAATTTAAATTTGCGAGCAGCCTCGCGACAGTGTTCGAGTAACCGTCTAACCAGCCGGCACAAGCATAAACAGCACATTCGATTCGGCTGTAATCTTCACATACCGATCCTGGTTTCCAATAGTCGTCTCGCCGTTGGTGGTTTAACCAGGTTTCTATCGGCAACGGCATATTCTCCAGGCGCTCATGCCACATCTCACGCCATCTATCTCCTACAACTTTTGGATCTGGCGGCCGAGGAAAGTTGCCAAAAAATACAGTGCCCCAATCCATCAGATCAGTTAAAAGACAGCCACCCATATAGTGCATATCATCGCTATACCGATCGTCTGTAGAGCACGACGTAATGATGGCCTTCAGCGATGGTGGTGTTTCTGCCGCAACCTGAAGTGAATTAAACCCACTCCAGGAGTTGCCCAGCATTCCGACATTGCCATTGCTCCATTCCTGAGTAGCAAGCCATTCAACGACTTCCGCACCGTCTTGAATTTCAGTCTGCTCATATTCGTCGTACATCAACCCATCCGAATCACCCGAACCCCGAATGTCTACTCGGACAGAAACATAGCCATGACCAGCAAAATAGCGATGCATAATCTCATCTCGGATTGCGGTGAAGTCGCGTTTCCGATAAGGCATATACTGCAAAATAGTTGGAAGAGGATATATCGCCCTATCTTTTGGTTGCCAACGTCTCCCCGCAAGGCGAATACCGTCACCAAGTGGTACCCAGAAATTCTCAACTTCTTCAACTTCAAATGGAAAGTTTTTTATGTATCGCATGATTCACTTAGCTACCATGTTGTAGCCTCTGAGTTTTTATTGTCTAAATACCATTTCTAGGAATTGGCACTGACCAACGTTTGGACAGCACTCTCTCCTTAGACTCATAGACATCTAAGTCAGCTGTCAGCCAAAACTGATCCTTAGTCGACGCCAGGTGAGTACGAGCAAGAACTTCAATCTCAAATCCGTCCCGCTTTACGCGATTACCGACTATCATCTCGGTCTCAGCGCTCAAAGGGTCACCTTCAGTAATTGACATTCGCTCGGTAGTCGCCCGACCACCCACCTCCAAGCCGTGCTCCTCTATCACAAGTCCGTCGGCTCCACGTTGTGTGAACACTTCCACGCGACCGCTCAGGACATCATGCGTGACCACATTCTTAGACGGCTCATTCGACAAAACAGTAGTGAGCATTGGAGGCCCCTCTTCAGCTGCAAGAAATGGCTTAATTTTCGGTCCGCCTCGACTGGGCCTGACGGGCAGCTCTATCGTAGATAGTCGTGTATGGAGCGTTAGTTCAACGGGTTCGGGTGAAGGCCAAATCATAGGCCAATAGGTGGTTGAGATCGCCACACGCAACCGATGACCACGAACGAACGAATATGCCGCATCACTCAGTTGAATATTCACACGGTAACGCCGGCCGGGAATCAGCTTCTGAACTTTGTGATGACCATTTCGATGAGTCAGGTTCATCACAGCATAAGCGACTCGAGTGGATGACCCATCGGGTTTTACATCATTGAGGCGTACACAAACAAATGCTGTGGGGCGATCAACTGAAAGATCCAAAGTCACCTTAGTAGCGCCAAGAATCTCCAGATCAGATCGAAGTGGAGAGCCATCAAAACAGATTGACGCACCATCATCAAATCTCTGGTCACCAGGAAACTCTGGACCTTCTCCACCGGTACCGTAGGGGCACCACTCCCCTCCCGCCAGGCCAAGAATCTGTGGTGTTACCGCTACCCTAGCTACGTCTCGAGTTGGTGTTAACGACAGCCCAACGTCTCCAAGATAAAATTTCTTGGCACTGATACGAGAACTCGGCCACTGCATTTCACCAACCCAACGACCGGGACAGTCCGCATACCAAGATGACCCGGGTACGTCTTGCTGCATGTAGGCACGCAGCATCGGTTCTTTCATGATGCCGGTATCAATATCCTTCAGCCAGTAGTCCCACCACCGCAACATCTCCTGCAGGAATCCGATGGCAGGGCCAGGCGCCCTAGGAGATTGTCCCCACTGATGGCCATGGGGGCCCACAATTCCCATCCGGGGAACTTGAAGATGTTCTAATAGTCTGGGAATCGCATCCGTATACCCGTCTAACCAACCGCCCACGGCCATTACGGCGCACCGAATATTGTCGTAATTTTCACATATTGAACCGTGACGCCAGTAAGCATCTCGCGTTGGATGCTTCATCCACTTTTCAACAGGACAAGGCACTCCTTCCAGTCGATCTTTCCAATTCTTTCGCCAACCAGAACCCATAATTTCGGGATCACCGGGCAGCGGCAGAATTGAAAAAAAGGTCGTACCCCAATCCAGATTGTCATTGAGCAGACACCCACCGCTGTAGTGCATATCGTTTGCATAGCGATCGTCGGTCGAACACGAGGTCACTATAGCTTTAAGAGCCGGTGGTCTCAGCGCCGCAACCTGTAGTGAATTGAAACCTCCCCAAGAAATACCAAACATCCCGACCTTTCCACTACACCAAGACTGACGAGCGAGCCAAGCAATAATCTCTTTCCCGTCACTTAACTCTTGACGGGCATACTCATCACGCATGACGCCAAAGCTGTCGCCAGCACCGGCCAAATCCACTCGCACACTCGCGTAACCATGTCCAGCAAAGTAACTGTGCTTCGGCTCGTCTCCCCCCCGCGTCATGTCTCGTTTTCGATACGGTATATATTCCAATAGGGCAGGCACTGGGTTATCCGGGCCTGCGTCTTCGGGCATCCAAATCCGAGCAGCGAGCCGATCCCCCCGTTTCATTGGAATCCATTTACCTTTTTCTAAAACCTTTACCGTATGGGGAAACTCCCTGATCGTTTTCATCCTTGAGGTCCTGTAATATTTGCCGACGCTTTATGTAAATGATATATCACGTTGGACGAACACAGTGAAATTACGCATTGATAAACACTATGCATTCCATTATTAATTCTGACATTTACCCAATTGATATAAATAACCATCCAAGAACCCTGCAACAAATAGCAACTGCCCAATCAGAGTTGGCATCAGTTGGTGCCTGTCACTTCCCTCAGTTTCTCAGCGCTGCTGGTTTATCCGAATGTCTAAAAGAGGCTGTGTCGCTCGAATCTCAAGCTCATTCCTGCAACAATCAGTACACACCCTACTACCAAGTGCCCGACGACACTTACCCTGACGGACACCCTCGAAATTCAACGGTACGATTTGCTGTGCGTTATGTTTCCCGCAAGTTGATTTCTCAAGCCTCGCCGCTAAGAATGATGTTTGAAGGAGACGATCTGTTGAGATTCCTCCGAAAATTGTTGCCAGATGAACCACTCTACCGTTACAGCGACCCAAGAGGATCGCTCAATTACACAGTAATGGCCCAAGATGACCAGTTAGGGTGGCATTTCGATGCGTGCGAACTGGTCGCATCAATTTTGCTACGGTCCGCCGATAATGGTGGCGACTTCGAATACATCCCCGCTGTACGTAATGCCGACAACGAAAACTTCTCAGCAGTCCAATCTATTTTAAGTGGCAACGATGAACAACGAATCGCTGTCGAATTCCAGCCCGGGGATTTAGTCCTTTTTCGAGGTCGGCACAGCCTGCATCGAGTCACACCGATCCAAGGCGAGACTACCCGCTTGATGGCACTTATGAGTTTCGACAACGTCGAACAAGCTCTTAAACGCGACGTACCAGATGACCTTTTACCGTCCTGAGATGCTCTGGTCAGATTTCAAACGGCCCAAGCAGTTATTATCTCTTGCAATTGATTCAGTCCATCCGTCAGGGCTGCAGGTCCAGGCTGAAGGATCTCCGCTGACTTGATTTCGTATATGTCGCCATTCTGCACCGCTGGTATAGCGTCCCAGCCTTTACGTGCTGCCACTTTCTCGGGACGAAACTTTTTGCCGCACCACGATCCTATGATAATGTCCGGTGCTCGCCGAATCACCTCTTCAGGATCGGCAATGATTCGGCTCTTGCCATCTGGGCAGACTGCCAGTTCTGGAAAGACATCGTCCCCACCAGCGATTCCGATCAACTCTGAAACCCAGCGTATACCGGAGATCTGGGGATCATCCCACTCTTCGAAATACACTTTGGGTCGTCGAGGAAGCTCAGCAGCCCGAACTAAACTGTGATCAATACTTTTTTCGTATGCACCCACCAGTTCACCCGCACGCTTGGCAGCGCCCACCATCCCCCCGAGTGTCCGGATCATCGACAGAATCTCTTGAACAGATCGGTGGTTAAACACCAATACCGTGATGCCACAACGGATTAGCTCAGCTGCGATGTCAGCCTGAAGGTCTGAAAAACCAAGAACAAGATCTGGCTCAAGCGCAATGATTCGATCGATTTTAGCGCTAGTGAATGCAGAGACTTTGGGTTTTTCTTTTCGGGCACGTGGTGGGCGTACGGTAAACCCTGATATCCCGACGATTCGATCTTCTTCGCCCAACAGGTAAAGCGTCTCCGTGGTCT
>MDTC01218962.1_pt1 | contig 21275 bp, 32 predicted proteins | sample 811181 | NCBI WGS metagenome assembly MDTC01 (sample SAMN05326644, study PRJNA326480) | marine metagenome | isolation source: seawater | place: Pacific Ocean: North | collected 2011 | reverse complement strand
GGAAAAAGTGATTTAAGATGAAAGAATACTTTGGGGGATGTCATTGTGGAGAAGTAAAATTCTCATTTCTGTCTGAAGAATCCGTTGAAATATGGAAATGTAATTGCTCAATCTGTGACATGCTTGATTATGAACATCTTTTTATTAAACACGATCTTCTTAAAATCATTTCTGGTAAAGACTCAATTGAAGAATATCTTTTTAAAACTGAGACTGCCAAACACTTTTTTTGCAAGTTATGCGGCATAAAGTCTTTTTATCAGCCTAGATCACATCCAGATGCTTTTAGCGTGAACCTTAAATGTGTACAAAACCCCCCCGAAGTTCATGAAATAGTTCATTTTGATGGGCTAAATTTTGAAGAAAGTATCAAACAAATATACAAATCTTATACATAAAAGGACTTTAAAAAACCTAAGGGTGTTTTTTAATATATATACAATTTGTAGTATTTAAATCTAAAATTTTTACATGGATTTTTTTATAGAAAATAAACGCAAACTAATCATAATTTATAGCGTAATTGCGATATCAATATCCCTCTATGTGTTAATCGCATTAAACTTTAATGATTTAGCTTTCTTGATATGCTCCCCACTGGCAATCCCAATCTTTATATATTTAGCTATCGAAGATGAGGAAGGCAGAAAGAAAAGAATCGCTAATTTAACAGATTACGCTGCAATAAATTGTTTTGATTTTTATGCAGAACCTAAAGAGGATCAAATATTCATATTTAAAGAATTTAAATCAACAGAAATTATAGGCAATACAAATAAATTTTTTAATTTGCTAATACCCAAAAATGACAATCACAATCAACCATCAATAGTCACTGCAAATAGTATCCATGGAAGCGGTGACAGCATGAGATCTGACTCGACACAAATTTTTCTATATAAACTTGACATCGAGTTACCAAAATTTTTCATTCAAAGAAAAACCAGAATAGATACCCTTGTAGGAGAAAATAGAGACTATGTTGTTGCAAGAGAACATAAACTAGAAGTATATAAATTTAACGATAAAAAGTTTCCTCATAATAAATATTTTTTCTTTAGCGAAGACTCTAACGTTGAAAACGTCATCAATGATGAATTTATTGAACTATTAAACATAGGAATCAAAAGAAAAAAGGCGCTAATAAATATAGAATCAAATGGTAAAAATTTAATCCTTTATAAACAGTGGTCGAGACACTCTATAGAATTAATGGATTTTTATTCAAACTTATTTAGAGTTCTAAAAGAATCTTTGATAAATTAATTTTAAACAGTAATGATGGAGTAAATAATGATTGATTTTAAAAAATACCCAATACTAGGAATACTGGTTTATGGACTCTTATTAATTTCATGTCTTCTTGAATTATCCGTAGAATTGGGCATGCATGAGTTTGATGATTTTGCTTCCCATCATGGTTTAGCAATATTTGCACTCGGAAGTTTATTCGCTAATTGGGATGACATGTCGCAATCATTGAAGAATTTTAAAAACCTAAGAAGAAAAGAGGATTGATCAGGCCTGAAATTTAACCAAGTACGTTAAGGTGGAGAAGTTTTAAAAGTTGACTAAAATATATAGCTTATAAGTGAATTTTTTTAAAAGATATCTATATTTATTTACAGTAATTTCAATAATCATAATGCTTTTTTTTATGTATGTTCCGAGTGGCGAAAAAGGAGATGTTATCAAAGACATTATATGTTCTACCTTTTTTTGGTATGGAGAATACGATCGTGGAAGATGCATACAATAAAAAACGTTAAGAAGTTGAATACAAAATCAATCATCTAAAATGTCTTCATTTTAATAGTGACAATTAAGCAGGACAAAATATAGAATAATTTTCAAGGAGAATAAAATATGGTTATAGCTGCGGGCGCACTCATAGTTCTAGCAATAATATTTGGACCGTCTTTGTGGGTGAGGTTGGTAATGAAGAGGTATTCATCAGAAAAGCCTGGAATACCAGGCACAGGGGGAGAGTTAGCACAGCATTTAATAGAGCGATTTTCATTAAAAGATGTAAAGGTTGAAGTAACTGAGCTAGGTGATCATTATGATCCTATTGAGAAAAAAGTTAGGCTTTTGCGAGAGCACTATGAATCTAAATCGTTAACCGCAATAGCAATTGCGGCTCATGAGGTTGGACATGCGATTCAGCATCAGCAAGGGGATAAACGTCTAGCCACAAGAACAAAGATGGCTCCCATTGTTGACAAGGTAGCTCGGTGGAGCGTTGCAATTATCTATTTGTCCCCAGTAATTGGTATTATTACGCGACATCCTATGCCATTTTCTTTATTGCTTTTATTAGGACTATCCGGTTTTATCGCCCGCATGATGCTTCATGCCGTGACTTTGCCAATTGAATTTGATGCAAGTTTTTCTAAAGCGCTCCCATTATTAAGGGAAGGTAATTATGTATCGCAGTCAAACGAAAAAGCTGTTAGAAGTATTTTGAGGGCAGCAGCTCTTACCTATGTGTCGGCTGCATTAGCAGATATTTTAAACCTTGGTAGATGGTTCGTTATACTATTAAAACGATGAAAAAAGATGACATGTAATTATAATGAATTATTGTTGAGTTTTCTTATCATATTCAGCGCTAACAATATTATAAAGAGAGGAATTATTTAAAATGAGTTACCAAGCCCACTTATTTATTGCATTAACTATTGGTTTTATTGGAACATTAGTTTGCATTTCTTTATATCAAATGAATAAGTTTAGACAAGCACAGATATTTGTTTTTTTAACTCTGGCAATGATGGCTTTTTGGATGTATGTTGCAACAAGCTATCTCCTATGACTAAGAAAAATTCCACAAAAATTCTGTTACTTTTTTTAGTAAATTTTTCAATAATTACATTAAATTCAGAGACAATTAAATTTGGCCTTGGCTCATGTTTAGATCAAGATTATCCTCAACCAATTTGGGACTCAATATCAAAGGAAAATTTAAATTATTTTGTTTTTCTAGGAGACAATGTATACGGCGATTCTCTTTTCGGCGGATTAAGAAAAATGAAATATGCTTATACAAAACAAAAATCAAATTTCCCTGTCTTTCTTTCAAAAACTGAAATTTTCTCAATTTGGGATGATCATGATTTTGGTGAAAATGATGGCGGTTATGATTATAAGAATAAAGACATATCTAAAGAAATGTATCTAAATTTTTGGAATATACCCAAAAACGATGATAGATATAAAAGAGGCGGGATATATTTTTCAAGAGAAATAGATTTTTTTGACAACAAATTTAAACTTATCTTTCTAGATACAAGATATTTTCGGTCTGAGCTAAAAGGCAGTAAGGGAAACTATATAAAAAACGTAGATGACAATGCTACTCTATTAGGAACTGAGCAATGGGATTGGCTGAAAAATGAATTGAATAAAGAATTTGATTTTTTAATAATTTTTAGTTCAATACAGATTATTGCACAAGATCATGGTTATGAAAAATGGAGCAATTTTCCTAATGATAGAAACTTGTTATTTGAATTAATAAAAGAATATAAAGATAAAACAATTTTAGTATCTGGAGACAGACATAGAGGGGGGATATATAAAAAAGATGGATTTTATGAAATTACTGCATCATCTTTAAACAAACCTGGATCATCAAATTATGAAATAGATAAGTTTTCATTAGGCGAAACTTTTTATAAGGAAAATTATGGATTGCTTGAAATATCTAAGAACAATATAAATATAGCCCTTAAAAATATTTCTGGAGAGACAATTAACTCATTGAACATAAATTATTAGGCAAATAAAATTTAAGAATGTTAATTAAACAAATACCGGTTAGAAATGAACTTCGAAACTATATGTATATATTGGCCTGTGAGAAAACACTAGACGCAATCGCAATAGATCCTTTAGATCATGAAAGATGCCTTAAAGAAATTTTTGATCTAGGTTGGGATCTTAAAATAGTAGCTAATACTCATCACCATTACGATCATATTGGCGGCAATGATCCTGTAATAAAAGCTACAGGTGCGAAATTAGTTTCTCATAAAGAGGCAATGTCAGATATTCCAAATGTTGATATTGGTCTAAGTGAGGGAGATGAGCTTAAATTTGGAGAGATAACATTAAACATAATGGATACTCCTGGGCACACAATGAGTCATATATGCTTATATTTTCATGGCAATGAAGAACAAAAACCTGCCCTATTTTGTGGTGATACATTATTTAATGCTGGCGTAGGAAGGTGTGACTTTGGTGGCGATCCTGAAATAATGTATGAGACTTTTAATAATCAAATTTTTATAATGAATGATGAAGTTCGAATTTATCCTGGACATGATTATATTGAAAACAACTTAAGGTTTACTCTGGACAGAGAACCAAATAATACATATGCAAAATCTTTAATTCAGGAATTTGAAAATGGACTAGATTCTGAGACATTTATAAGCAACATTGGCTTAGAAAGAAATATAAATGCATTTTTTAGAATAAAAGAAAAACAAATAAGAGAGGGCGTAGCGGTAAGTCTTAATCTTAATGTCAAAAGCCTTGATAGCAAGAAAACTTTTGTAGGATTAAGAAAATTAAGAGACAACTGGTAGAGCTATTTAAGTAAATTATGAATAAAAAACCACTAGCTTTTTGGATAGCTGTGATATTAGTTCCAATTCCAGTAATATACTTTGGAGTTATGTTCGCTCCTGGGATGCTTATTGCTCTCGGCTTCCTTACTTTTCTATTTACACTTGCTTATTACATAAGTTATGAAACTCTTCGAGTTAATGATTTAAAAACATATGCATATGAAAACAATTATGATCTTTTTGTAAAGCCCAGTGAGGAACAAATCTTACCTTTTAAAAATTTTAAAGTAATGTCAATCATTAATATTGACAACAAGTTTGTTAATTTTTTGTTGCCTAAATCAGAAGAACATAATGAAAGGCCAAAAATTGTTGCAACAAGTTCAACCTTTGATGCTGGAGAGAGTTCTTCAACACAATATACTCAGACTTTTCTTTTTAGCACACCACATGAGATACCGAAGTTTTCAATTGAAAAAAAAGATCTTTTTAGCCTTTATGGTTATAGAGTTACAAAGGCATATAAATTTAAAACTAAGAAATTTCCAAATAAATATATATTAGTATCTTCAGAACCTAATATTGAAGAATTTATTACGAACGAGTTTATAGATCTACTAAACGAGGGTATAAAAAGAAATAAAAGACAAATAGGCATTGAGTCAGATGGCAATAATTTACTCTTTTACATAAAATATAGAAGGCTTTCAACAAAAGAAATCAATTCGTGCATTTATTTATTTAATGCACTTAAAGATGCATTATTTAAAAAAGAGTAGGCAATGAACAATAAAATACCACCACCAATAGTCACCTTAGTTTTCGGGTTGTTAATTTATTTTACGAGGAATTACTTTCCTTCATATGAAAATATTTCATTTGTTTTAAATGTTTTGAGCATAGTTCTGTTAATAGCAGGAATCACCATTACAGGAACTGCAATAGTCGCATTTAAAAATCATAAAACGACTGTAAACCCAATACATATTGAAAAAGCAACTTCACTTGTAACATCAGGTATTTTTATGATATCTAGAAACCCAATGTACTTAGGCATGCTTAGCGTATTGCTTGCAGTGTCTTTAAAATTCAATCTAATTGGAGGCATAATGCTGTCTTTAATCTTTATGTTTTTTATTACAAAATTTCAGATCATTCCTGAGGAAATTGCAATGGAAAAACTCTTTAAAGATGAATTTATTCTTTATAAGAAGAAAACAAGAATGTGGATGTGATAAAAATTAATGTCTAACATGTATTTGATGCTTTTTGCTGCAATTGCATTTGAGATTTTGGGGACTATGTTACTACCAGTTTCACAAAATTTTTCAAAAATAACTCCTACAATTATCTTGCTGTTTTCATACGGACTATCTTTTTATTTTCTTGCAGTAGTGTCTCAGAAATTACCCTTATCTATTGTGTATGCATCTTGGTCTGGCATCGGAATATTTTCTGTTGCAGTTTTAAGTTATATTTTCTATAAACAAACTCTTAACTGGCAAAGCATAATTGGATTATTTTTGGTCATTATTGGTGTAACAATTGTAAATGTATATAAATCTTAGATCGTGATAAAAATACCACTTTGGATTAAATTTATTTTTTTTAGTGTAATTATTTTTACCTCTTTGGTACTGCCATTAGCTTTTTTTGAACCATCTTTTGAAAATTATGGTGATACTTTGATCGATTGGGCCGGATCTAACAAGTTACTAATATCTTTTATAGTTGTCATAGCTTTAGCAGCTGATGTTATATTGCCTGTCCCAAATGGGATTACTAATACTTTTGCTGGAATGTCTTTAGGATGGACTATTTCCTCTGTTGTAGTTTGGATTGGTCTTAACTTTGGAGCAACTATTGCTTATTTTTTGGGGCGTTTTGCTGGAAGACCTTTGGCAAAAAAAATAGTAGGTGAGAAAGAATTCAAAGAAGCTGAGATATCACTAAAAGATTTTAATATCATAGGTTTAATAATCTCTAGACCAATCCCTGGCTTCGCTGAATTGATTGCAATTACTGCAGGGCTTTCAAAAGTCCCTTTTAAAGTTTTCCTTTTGATAGTTAGTTTAGTGAATATTGGTGTTGCAATAACTTTTTCAGGTATTGGGGCTGCTGCAATTGAAAATGATTCTGTATTTTTAGCATTTTTTGGAATTGCTGTACTTCCAGCTGCACTTTATTTTGTGTACATTAAATTTTATAGAAGTGAGTAAGCTGATGAGGCTTTTTTTAAAATTCATATTATTAATACCTTTAATAATCTTTTCTGATCAAGAATTAAATATTGATGAAATTTCATATGGAGACCACAAGAAACAAAAAATTGATTTCTATAAGGGCACTTCAGATAAAGTTTTAGTATGGATTCATGGTGGTGGATGGCTATACGGTGACAAAAGAGCAGATAGATGGATACAAAGATTTCAAAATCATTTTGTAGATCATAAAAAATTTAATGTATTTATGATTGGTTACAGAATCGGAGACTCGACGGCACCCGATGCAGTAAATGATGTTATTTGTGCTTACAAAAGAATTGTAGAAGAAGCCTTGCAAAAAGATCTTTCAACAAAGGATATTGTAGTAGCAGGAGCAAGCGCTGGAGGCCATCTCGCACTAATGATTGGGCTTAAAAGAGATAAAGAAAACAAAAACTGTATGCTTATAAGAAAACCTAAAGCAGTAATTAATCTTTTTGGAATTACAGATATTGAAGAGACTGCAAAATTTTTAGACGAAACTAAATTTTTTAAAGCTTCAAATTATGTCAGAAGATGGATACCAGCTGAATTAACTCTCAGTGAAGCCTCAAAAAAGCTCTCACCAATATATTATATTGATGATAATGCTCCACGTGTTCTCTCTATTCATGGAACGGCTGATAAATGGGTCCCATATAATCAAGCAATTCTTATTGCAAATGGTCTTAGCAATAGACACGATCTTTTAACTATTGATGGAGGAGGTCATTATTTCTTTTCAGATACAGAAGACGAACAAATAAGGCTAAAAATTTCTGAATTTTTAGAAAATAACTACTTGGAATAATTATTTAGATGCATCATTTGAAATATATTCTTTCAGTTTTTCATATTCCAAACACGAGCCTGTACAAAGCTCTTTAAGTTTATTTAGGTTTACTTCAGCTAAATCCATCATACCAGTTTGAACAAAAAGCTCACCCTGATACTCAAGTGCTGATAAATTATTTGGATCTAAAGCTAATGACTTTTTGTAGAACTCATCTGCTTTTTCAAATTTTCCAACCTTTCTATGAGCAAATGCATAAAGATTCCAGCCGTCAGCATCTTCAGGTTCAGATTTAGTGTATGACTTTAGAGCTCTAATTGCTCTGCTGTAATCTTCTTTATCCAAATATTTGACAGCTCTTTCATATAAAGCACTTGGATTCAATTTGTCATATTTCACAGCATTAAGTGGCGAAACAAATAAAAAGGTTGAAAGTATTATTAAGCGTAAACACATATTCAGTTTAGAAAAATTTTATTTAGAATAAAATATAATGCACCTCCAAAAGCCCATTGAAAAATGATAAGCAAAAACACAACACAAAGATACATAGCAATATTTCTATTAATAGATGTAGTCCATATATTTTTAAATTTATCAGTGTTTGATAAAACAAGCATAGCAATACCTGTAGTAAGAATAATTACAAGATAAATTATTGTATTTTCAGTTTGCATATACATATTTTAAAAGCAAAATTCACAAAAAAAAATGTTTAAAATTAAAACAAATTTTTTAACTATTCAATCTCTTAAATTATCATTATTATATGTAGTTACTTATGATTGATTATTTAAGAATACAAAAAATTATTCACTGGGCAATGGCTATACTTATAATGCTGGACTTAAATATTGCACAAAAATTTGGTGGAGAAATGGAACTTTTGGACAGACTTGAATCAAGAGTTGATCATGCAACCGCTGGACTAATAGTAACATTCCTTCTTATTTTAAGAATTGCATTGAGATACAAGTATGGTGCACCTCCTTTGCCAAAAACAATGCCAAGGTGGCAGATTGTTGCAGCAAAAACAGGACATTATGGCCTCTATGCGTTAATGGGGTTGTTAATAACTACTGGAATTATCTCTGCAAATTTTACAAGTGATCCAATAGTTGTTTTTGGTTCAATAAATCTTTCTTCGGAAACAAATAATATCGACGCATTTAATTTTGTAAGATCAATTCATGAGTTCGCTACAAATGCGATTATTGCTTTAATAGTTATCCATATTGCAGCAGCTCTCTACCATCATTTTGTAGTAAAAGATGATACAACTATTAATATGACAAAATTTTGGACATCTAAATCAAGATAAATGAATGATTAACTCAATAGATCATTTAATTGTTTGTGTGAATGATCTTGAAGAAGCCGAAAAAAATTATACAAAGCTGTTTGGCTTCAATCCGGTATTTAGAGGCGAGCATATTGATTTAGGCACTAAAAATTCAATTTTCAACTTTAAAAATACCTATTTAGAGCTTTTATCTTCATGTGGAAGTGGCCCTGGAGCAACATTTGTTAATGAAGCTCTCAAAAAGCATGGAGAGGGCTTAGCTGGCATGGCATTAAATGTAAATAATGTTATGGACTGCTTTAATTATTTAAGAAAAAAGAACTACATTGTTAATGAACCAATAACTGGATCAGGAGTTAATGCTGATAATAGCATGACCAGAAAATGGAAAAGTCTTTTTTTACCATCAGAGCTATCAAGAGGTCTTTTTTTATATCTTATTGAGCATACTGAGGGTTTGCTAGGGCTTGCTGACACTTTTGAAGACTCTTCAATTAATAAATTAGATCATATTGTTATAAATACAAATGATGGAGATGGCTTTATTAAAGTGTATAGAGATGTTTTTAAAATAAGACTAGCTCTGGATAAAGTTATTGAGCACTGGAAGAAAAGAATATTGTTTTTTAGAACCAACAACACAACTATTGAGGTTATAGAGAGCAATTCTAGTGAAGTTAAATCTGATAATTTCTGGGGGTTAGCATGGAGAACAAAATCTATTAAAGAGTCTCATAAAAGACTAACAGATGAGGGCATCGAAATAACACCAATTAAAAAGGGTCTTAAAGAGAATACTCTTGTAGCTACAATAAAGTCACATACTAATAATGTTCCAACGTTACTAATTGAACACTTAAATCAAAGTTAATTTAGATTTTATTTATCTGAATAAAGTAAATAATGGACCATTGGCCCAAATCTTTCTCCAAAAAAATTTGTTTCATGATCATGACCAGGAAAAGATTTTGTTTGAAAAATTATTTCGCCAGATTCTAAAATCTCATCAATTTCTTTTTGAGGATAACCATAAAGAGAATCCAGGCCAACTGTACCGTGATCAAAGTATATTTTCTTATTCTTTAGCTTAGCAAGATTTGTTTTGACATATTTTTGTATTGCTAGAGTTGTTTCTTTATCACCTGAAATAAGAACCTCTCTTCTGAAAGGTATTAATAAATATTCCGATGGCATTATTCCAACCCAATGTGTTGAAATACAACCCAAGAATCCAAAATATTCTGGATATTCTATTACTGCATTCAAAGCAGAGAGGGCACCCATGCTGGCACCTATAATTCCAAGATTTGATTGATTTAACTCGATATTTAATTTTGCTTCCACAAAAGGAATAACATTCTCAATTAAAAACTTGGGATAGTTCAATTCATCCCTGTCTATAAAATAAGAATAGGTATTTTTTTTAAAGCCTTGTTCAAAATAAGCTATTGATTCATTAGGAAAATATTCTGCATATCTCCTTGTTTCATCAATAATTTTTCCTTTATTTCGTTTTGCGCTATTTATTGCAATAACAACAAGATTCAGATCAATGCCTTGTTTTGTTAATTCAAGAAAACTGTCGTCGATATTCCAGGCTCCTCCGTGCCAAGAATCACTTTCAGAAAACAATTCCTCTCCATCATTGATAATAATAAACTTGGTATCATCATTAATCTCAATTATTTTTGGGTAGTAGATCTGAATAATTCTTTCATTATCTTGATTTAAAAGAGATGTTTTTTCTATAAATCCATAAGACAGTTCAGCACTTATGAAATTCATAAATATCAGTATTAAAAACAGTTTTAAATTTCTAATTAGAATCATCTAAATTCCAATAAAGGAGAATTCATTGCTATTGAACATATTTCATTACTAAAAATTGATTAGTGCAATCAATTATAGTCATAATACACTTATGAAAGTTATAAAAGAAGAAATCAATTTTAATTGTTCTGCAGACAAACTCTGGGAAATATTAAGTGATATAAGAAGGTGTGATTGGATTCCTTCAGTTAACATGATTGAGATAAATGGAGATTGTAGAGTTTTTGAAATGCTTGGAATGGGAAAAATAAAAGAAAGAATTTTAACAAATGACGATAAAGAGATGAAACTTCAATACTCTGCTGTTGAAACTAGAACTCCTATAAATCATCATCTCGCAACAATGCAAATTTTTAAGCTAGATAAAAATAAATGCACTTTATTTTGGACTACTGAAATAGAGCCAGAAATTTTTGCTGATGCAATTCATAAGGGGATGTTAATTTCTATTGAAGGCATTAAGAAAGTAATACATGAGTAATATGTACATATACAAAGTTTTAACAGAAGACGAGTGGAGTATGGCATCTAAGTCAAATGAAATAATTACGGACCTTGATCAAAAAGATGGTTTCATTCATTGCTCACAATCAGATCAATTAGCCTTAACACTCCATTTATTTTTTAAAGAGCAGTCAAAATTAATCTTACTTCAAATAGATTCAAAGAAATTTAAAGAAAATTTGTTATTTGAAGATGCAAATTTAAGCAACAGAAAAGGAAAATTTCCTCACCTTTATGGTAAATTAAACATTCAAGATATTTGCAAAAGCTGGGTCATTAATAGAAATGCTTTTGAATTACCCGAAGAAATATTAATAGAGGCGGAACAATAGCATGCACAATGGCTAAAAATTTAATATGACAGATTTAACAGTTACATATGTATACGCGATAGGAGCACCAATTGTATTAGCAATGATTTTGGCAGAAGTGCTTTTCTCAAGCTTTTACAATAAAAATCTTTATAAGAAAAACGATACATTGTGCACGATTGGTCTTTTGTCAGGAAATATTTTTATGGTATTTGCCTTAAAAGGCGCAACTTTGGCGCTTCATTTTTATCTGTTCCAATTTAAAATATTTAATTTAACTGAAATTTTACCAATTTGGGTATTGTGGATAATCACATTCTTAGCAATTGACCTAGTATTTTATTTCTATCATCGCATCTCTCACAGAGTAAATTTTTTGTGGGCTGTTCATATGAGTCATCATTCAAGCGAAGAGATGAATTTTGCAGTATCCTTTAGACAAGCATGGTTTGGCCCAGTATCAAAAATCCCCTTTTTTATGATATTGCCTTTGATTGGTTTTGATCCAACAATTGTTGCGGTAGCAGGAGTAGTAAGCACTTTATGGGGAATTGTTGGGCATACTCAGATTATTGGAAAGCTTGGCCCACTAGAATTAATTTTTAATACTCCCTCACATCATAGAGTCCATCATGGATCTAACAAACAATACATTGATAAGAATTATGGAAATTTACTAATAATTTGGGATAGAATATTTGGTACTTTTGAACCAGAAGATGAGCCAGTAAAGTTTGGCTTAGTTAGAAATGTAAATACATTTAATCCAACAAAAATAACTTTTATGGGGTGGACAGACATTTTTAAAAGTATAAAAAATGCTTCAAGTTTCAATGAAGTAATTTATTATTTATTTGGTCCGCCAAAGACTAAAAATTAATTATGAAACATATCTTATATTTACTCCTTATATCTCCTTTAGCTTTTTCTTATGAGAACATTAATGATTGTGATGATATTGAGCTCTTTTTTATAAGTCCGCAAGATGGTTTTGTGAGTGAAAGCCAAAAATTTAAAATAGAGTTTGGGTCTAAAAATATTTATATCAGTCCTGCTGGCGTAATTGTTGATCAATTGGAAAACTGTGTGGTGAGTGGTCATCACCATTTAATAATAAATAATGCCTATGATGTTAAAAGTTTTGAAAATAAACCTATTCCTTATGGCACGAACATTCTCCACTTTGGTGGTGGTCAAAAAGAAGCAGAGCTTTCACTTTTGCCAGGAAAATATACTTTACAACTCGCGATAGGCAATTATGAACATAAACCAATTGATAGAAATGGATCAAATGAAAAATATGACCCAATTATTTCTAAAATAATTAATATAGAAATCAAACCTTAGTTAAGGGTTTCTTTTTTCTTAAAGATTTTTCTAATACAATTAATACTTCACACATAGGGGAACTTGTATTTTTATAAGTAAATATAGAATCAATTTTTTGTCTAAATCATTCATCCTTGGATTGATTTTAATTATTTCTATTCAATCATATGCGAAAGAAATAATTATAAATCCAGGAGAAAATGCTCAAGAAGAACTTCAAGAGGCATTAATTTTGATGTCAGAGGGAGACACTCTTATCATGAGGTCTGGCTTTTATTCATTTGAAGATGGAATATCTCTTGATGTCGATAATGTAACAGTTACTGGTGAAGGCATGAATGAAACAATACTTGATTTTAAAAATCAACAATCTGGCGCACAAGGATTTTTAGTTACTTCAAATAAGGTTACTCTAAAAGATTTTGCTATATTGGATGCAAAAGGTGATGCTCTAAAGGTTATCGGATCAAAAGGCATCAACATGATAAATTTAAGAACAGAATGGACTGGAGGTCCAAAAAGCACCAATGGGGCATATGGTTTTTATCCTGTTGAATCCGAAGACGTTCTAATAGATGGATGCATTGCTATTGGCGCATCAGATGCAGGAATATATGTGGGCCAATCAAAAAACATTATTGTAAGAAATAGTATTGCTCAATATAACGTTGCTGGAATTGAAATAGAAAACTCTTACTATGCAGATGTCTACAATAATCTTGCATCACACAATACCGGTGGTATTTTAATATTTGATTTACCTGATTTGCCTCAACAAGGGGGTCATCACATAAGAGTTTTCGATAATAAATCAATAGACAATGATACTGATAATTTTGCTCCAGAAGGCAATATCGTAGGAGAGGTTCCAAGAGGAACAGGTATTATCATTATGGCAAATTCTGACGTTGAAATTTTTAATAATGTAATGAGCGGAAATGGTACAGTAAATCTCTCAGTTGTTTCTTACTCTGATGAAACGGATGATCCAAATTATTACCCTCATCCTAGAAGGATTCAAATTCACAATAATACTTACGGACCAGGGGGATTTGATCCAGATATAGAAACCGGTGAACTGGCTAAAGCTCTATATGAGATTAGTAATGGAAATATGCCAGATATTTTTTGGGATGGTGTTGTACCAATTCCTCAAATGATATTTGGACAACCAAATGAAGACAAACTAAAAATGAAGGAAAATAGTGACGTAAGCTTTTTAACAATAAGCCCATTAAAGTATATATTGGGATTTTCTAATCCGATTAAAACAGAAAAGAAAGAATTTACAGGAGCTATAAATCCTTTAGAACCAATAGTTATTAATAGCATACAATAATAATGAAAAAGAAATTTCTAATTTTACTTGTTCTTATCTTATGTTCTAAGCTAGCTGCGATTAATGATAATCTTATAATTTCTGATTCTTTTCCAATGAAATTATCGGAGTTTGGATTTTTTCTAGATGATTCTGCGCAAACACCTCATGAAAACGTAATACCTTATGACCTAATATCAACTTTATTTTCTGATTACTCTTACAAACAACGATGGGTATATGTCCCAAATAATAAAAAGGCTATATACGAAGAGAATTGGGTTTTCAATTTTCCTGTTGGATCTGCACTTATAAAAACATTTTACTATCCAGTTGACGAGAGAAATCCCGAGCTTGGAAAGAATTTATTAGAAACCAGACTTTTGCTTAGAAAAGAAAATGGTTGGGAAGCAGTATCTTATGCATGGAATGATGAACAAAATGAGGCCTATAAAAAAATTGCTGGGAAAACAATCAATGTATCTTGGACGGATTTTATGGGCAGCGACAGAGATGTTAGATATCGTGTACCAAATGTTAATCAATGTAAAGAATGCCATGCTACGGAAGATAAGATTACTCCAATTGGACCAAAAGCAAGAAACATCAACAAAAAATTTGATTTTGATGATGGGAAATTTAATCAATTAGCGTACTGGATGAACAAACAAATAATAGATGATTATCCAAAAGAATTAGTTTCTCCAGTTGATTGGATGGATGAAAAACAAAATATTAATGATAGAGTTCGTTCTTATTTAGATGTAAATTGTGGACACTGTCATTCTCCAACTGGAAATGCTAATTCAACTGGATTATATCTTCATCTTGATGAAACAAGAGATGTACATTTGGGCTTGTATAAAAAACCTGTGGCAACAGGAAGAGGCAGTGGAGGCCTTAAATATTCAATAGTTCCAGGTAAGCCTGATGAATCAATTTTATTACATAGGATGATCTCTCTTGATCCTGGAGTAATGATGCCTGAATCTGGGAGGGCTCTCTCACATACTGAAGCTGTTGAGATGGTCAGAGAATGGATTTTGGTAATGGAAGATTGACAGCAATTAGAAGAAATATTTTTGTTTTTGCATTATTAATTTTTCTAAATGCATGTGCTATTGAAGAATCTATAAATGCGTATAAACCGCCAGAAGAATCAAGAACTTTTGTAACAGATAATCAAGATAAGACTTATACAATTGATGATTTAATAAAAACAAATGAAGAACTATCAAGAATTTTTAATGCAAATATTGATCTATTTTCATCAAATACACTTGGTTTTAAAGGTAATGTAATTAGTGAATATATCGATTGTGGGCTGATGAATAATGAAGTTTACGTAAATTATATCGACAGAATTTTTGGCTCATATTTAGAGGCTGTTATCGCTTTTAAAATCCAAGAAGAAAACGATATTTTCAGAATAATTGATAATGAAATAAGATACACTTTTTATTCAAAAGAGACAGGAACGAGATGGAGGTTTAGAACAAATAAACCTAAAGATTTATTGGTTGGTAATCCAGTATATGATGACAATCCATATAGATTATGTTTATCAAAAAACAAGTTAGAATTTCAAATAAAAGAGATATTAAACAGCGCATTAAATGATTAAAAAAAATTTAAGAAATATCTACATAATTATCGTTTTAACATTTCTATCATTAGAGATATATGCAGATGAGTCCAATTCTATGATTGGATATTGGCTAACCTCACAATCGATTGTTTTGACTAAAAAATGTGAAATAGAATTTTGTGCAACTATTGAATATATATTCATTGGAGATGAAAAAGATCAGAAATCTATAACTGATACTAAAAACAAAGATAGATCTTTGAGAGAGAGAAGTATTGTTGGAATTAATCTAGTAAGTGGTTTCAAATATATTGAAGATGTAAAGGAGCTTTCTGGTGGCAGGATTTATGATCCTGGAAGGGGCAGAACATTTAAATCAAATATTTATCTTTTGGAAAACGGCAATTTAAAGGTAGAGGGTTGTTTATTGAATATTTGTGGTCATGAGGAATGGAAACCTCTCAATGTAACTATGAATGATGATGGAACAATGAACTTTGAATTAAGATGAATGGATATGAGGCTATAAAACATTTATGTATATATTTTTTACTTTAATTCCAGCAGTTATATTTTTAGTTATTTACATACCTAAAATTATTAGCCTATATAGGCTTGCAAATTTATATAACAAAAAAACGATTGCTAGAAATTTTATAAACATTGATAAAATTTTTAAAAACATTTCTCCACCAATTCCCGCTTCAGATCAGCCATATATATTTGAAAAAAAAGAATTTGAGTTACCAGAAAAATATATATTTGATGGAGAAGAATTAGATATTGAGTTGGCCATAAAACATTTCCATACAGATGGGTTAATTATTCTTCATCAAAATAAAATGTTATTTGAGCAGTATTGGAATGGAAATACTAAACATACTAAGCACATATGTTTTTCAGTTTCAAAATCATATTTATCTGCACTCATTGGTATCGCAATTAATGAAGGTCTTATAGAAAGTGTTTATGATAAAGTTTCGAAGTATCTTCATGATTTTATTGGAACAGCCTATGAAGATATAAAGATTAAAAATCTTTTACAAATGTCCTCAGGGATTAAATTTAATGAAGAGTACAATGACTTTAAATCTGATATAAATAAATTTAGCAGAGCAACTGCAAGAGGAAAATCTTTTAGAGATTTTGCAAAAAGTTTAAAGAAGGATAGAAAGCAGGGGACCTTTAATCACTATGTAAGTATTGATTCACAGGTTTTGGCAATGATTCTTGAGTCAGTTACACATATGCCAATTAGAGAATATCTTTATAAGAAAATATGGCGCAAGATTGGTACCGAAAGTGACGCTTTTTACATAACTGATAGACCTGGTTTTGATATGGCTCTTGGTGGGCTAAATGCAGTACTGAGAGACTACGCTAAATTCGGCCAACTTTATCTAAATAAAGGAAGTTGGCTTGGCGAACAGATTATTCCTGAGTCTTGGATCAATCAATCACATACTCCAGACGCCCCCCACTTAATGCCTAATGCTGGTGATTTATCTTCTAATGAGTGGGGATATGGATATCAATGGTGGGTACCAGGAGATCCAATAACCGACTTTACTGCTCACGGAATATTTAACCAATTTATATATGTAAATCCTCTTTCAAATGTTGTTATTGCAAAGACCTCATCTAACTACAGATTTAGATCTGAACGTGAATACTCGAAAGCGTCTCACATAGCTATCTTTAGGTCAATCGCTAAGCATATTCATGACAATTGCCAAGAATCTGTTTGAATAAACTAGGAATGTTACTTAAAATTGTTAAAACCATAAATTTTAGTAATGGAGAAATCAATGATCAAAAACCTTAATATATTATTTTTTATTTTATTATCAGCAACTTTATCAGCTGGCCATCATGAGAAAGGTGACAAGCATGGAAATTCTGTTGAATGGGAGATAGAGACCTATACTTCATCTGCTCCTGATTTTATCGGTAATTTTGCAACTGTTGTCGGTGCTAATGGAGAAGTTTTAAGAGAGGGCACAAATGGATGGACTTGTCTCCCATTTGTACCAATGCCAAAAATGGGATTTAAAAATCCAAATGAAGCTGCTCCTGCATGTGCAGATGCAAATGCTGTTGCATGGGCTAATGCTTATATATCAAAGACTAAGCCTGTAATCGAAAACGATGGCTGGATATGGATGATTCATGGAGATACTGGCGTAGATAATTTTAGACCATACTCTGAGGGGGATAAAGCAAATACAGCACCAGAAGACTGGATTTATTCTGGCTCTCATCTTATGTTAATGCCTAAAGATCCTGCTTCTTTAGATGGAGTTTCCACAGACTTCACAACAGGTGCTCCCTATGTGATGATGAAAGGTACCCCTTTTGTTCATTTGATGATTCCTCTTGAGGGTTACTATGACTATCAACCAGAATCTGCACCCAAGTAATTTGAAAGGACAAATCAATGGCTGATGTAAAAGTTTACTTTATTGTTAATTTAAAAATCAATGACGCAGAAACATATAGAAAATATGAAAAAGGTTTTTTTCCAATTTTAAAAAAATATGAAGGTGAATTTATAACTTTTGACGATAACCCTATTCATGTTGAAGGGGATAATCCAATCGATCAAGACAGAACTATAATATTTAGCTTTCCTTCACCTGAAAAGGCAGATGCATGGTGGGCTGACAACGAATATCAGGAACTTTCCAAATTTAGAAGAGCTGCAACTGATATAACACTTACTAGAATAAACGGACTACCTCCAAGATAGATATGGATAGATACAAAAGCTTCGAAGAATTTTATCCTTACTATTTGAGTGAGCATGCTAATAAATATACAAAACTAATGCATTTTATTGGAACAAGCATTGGACTTATTATGCTAATTAACTTTTTTATATCTTTTAAGTTCTTATTTCTTTTATTGGCTTTTACATCAGGTTATGCTTTTGCGTGGATTGGACATTTTTTTATTGAAAAAAATAAACCTGCAACATTTAAATATCCAATTTATAGTTTTATTGGGGATCATAAAATGTATTTAGAGATAATATTAGGCAAACATAAAATATTTTAAAAATATTCAAAAATGTCTGAATTTAACTTTTTAAGCACATCGCACATACTATTTTTTACAATATGTATTTTGACAATAATATTTTTACCAAAATCATTTTTAAAAAGACCTACGCTTAACAAGAATTATCTAATTATTGTAATAATCTCTTTAATTATGATCAATCAGGGCATGGATTTGTATAGAGAGGGGTATATGCAAGAATGGAAGCTTGGACTGCCACTCCATTTATGTGACTTTTCATCAGCATCGGTAATACTCTATTTTATAACTAAAAAGAAAGAATTTTTCTTATTTGCTTTTTTTGCTGGAATTTCTGGAGCTGGGATGGCCTTAATTACTCCAGATGTTTTATATGCATTCCCCAATATAGACTATATAAGACACATGGTTGGACATTCAATGATTTTGCTTGGAGTTAGCTATGCAATTATTATTGATAATCAAAGACCCAAATTTCATGATGTTCACAGAACATTAATAATCTTAACGTTATTTTTATTGATAATGTATCCAATAAATTACTATTTAGGACCACCTGCAAACTATTGGTATGTAATTGAAAAACCTCCAGGATTAAATGTTACTGGTTTTATGCGAGATGCACCTTACCACATGATTGACGTTTACATGCTGGCAATTTTTGTTTGCTATTTCTTGTATCTACCTTATTTTATAAGGGATAGAATAAACAAAAATTAATACAAGTAATGACTGTATCAAATAAACAAATCCCATCAAGCTTCAGAGCATATAGGCCAAAATTTATCCAGTCGCTTGGAAAAATTGTTTTAAAAATTTTCGGATGGACAGTAAAAGGGACTATCTCGGATAAACACAGTCAAGATAAGCTCGTTATAATTGTTGCGCCTCATACTTCCAATTGGGATGGAATACTTGGAATTGCTACTGTTGCAGGATTAGATGCTCGTATAACTTTTATTGGCAAACATACTGTATTTAAATTTGGTCTTGGTACTTTTCTTAGGTACATGGGAGGGATCCCTGTAGATAGATCAAAACCAGGTGGAATTATTAATAATGCTATAAATCAAATGAAAAATATTAATGGTGCCTTAATTGCTATGTCTCCAGAGGGAACAAGATCAAAGGTTAAAGAGTGGAAAACTGGATTTTTAAGAATTGCAAAAGAGCTCAATACAAACATAATTCCAGCATCTTTGGATTTTTCAAAAAAAGAAATACTGTTAGGAGATGTTTTTACTCCCTCTGGTAATAATGAAAAAGATATTGCTGATCTAAAAGAGTATTACAGTGAATTTGTTCCAAAACATCCGGAAAGATACTAAAAGATGAGCTTTATAAACTCTTTAAAAATCATGATAAAATTTAATTTTAATTATTTTTAATTGTATGTCAGAAAAATTAGCAACTATTGAGACAAAAGATGACATTTCCATCATCACTTTAAATGATGGAAAAGCAAATGTTTTTTCCTCTCAAATGACACAAGATATAAATGAGTGCTTAGATAAAGTATCAAATGAAAAGGGATGTTTAATAATTACTGGTAAAGAGGGTATGTTCTCAGCTGGATTTGATTTGAAAACATTACAAGGTGGAGATGTTAAGCTAATTCAAGAAATGACACTGACAGGATTCAAGCTTTTATCAAGAATTTTTTCTTTTCCCAGACCAATTATTGCAGCTTGTTCAGGTCATGGAATTGCACTTGGTACTTTTTTACTTTGTTGCTGTGATTATCGAATCGGTATAAAGGGTGACTTTATGCTAGGTGCAAATGAAATGAGAACAAATATGGTAATTCCGCCTCCAATCCTTGAACTTATAAAGTTTAGAGTTGCACAATCTCATAAGTATAGAGCTGTGCTTGGCGCAGAAATGTATTCACTTTCTGATGGTAAAAATGCAGGCCTAATTGATGAAATTGTAGAACCAGAAGATCTTTTAAGCACTGCAATGGAAAAAGCAAAGGACTTAGCCACAATGGGTCACCCAAGTTATTCATTGACTAAAGAATTGTTCATAGGCGAAGTTCATAAAAAAATTAACGACTCCATAAAAGAATTAGAAAAGATTAAATGACATTTGAGACTGGCTTAATTGTCTCTCCATTCCCAGATAATCCCTCAAATAATTTTATAAAAAGCATATATAAATTAAACCAAAAGAATACACCAGAAGTAGGTACTTTAAGTTCTGAGGAAGAATTAAAGTCCCTAATAAAAATGAGTTCATACTGTTTTTACGTATCTTTTGAAACAGCCATAGTCGGCTTTATTATTTGTTTCAGAGAGGGATCACAATATACCTCAAAAAATTATAATTTTTTTACTGATAAGTTTTCCAAGTTTTTATATATTGATCGAATTGCAATAGAAAGTTCTTACAGGCGAACTGGTATTGGAAAAAAAATATATTCAGAAATAGAATTAATTGC
>MDTC01276452.1_pt1 | contig 21277 bp, 16 predicted proteins | sample 811181 | NCBI WGS metagenome assembly MDTC01 (sample SAMN05326644, study PRJNA326480) | marine metagenome | isolation source: seawater | place: Pacific Ocean: North | collected 2011 | reverse complement strand
GCTTCATTTGGGAGCAAATCATGGACCCGCTGAGGGCCAGACCACTCTGTGTAGTCGTTATGAACACGCCGAACCGGCTCGCGCACTGGTTGGCCCTCTCGTGCGGCTCGATTACCAGAGCGCAGCGTGTGATCAAAGACATGAACTCGAGTTGCCCCAGACACTAACTGAATAAGTTTTGCTGTCTCATCATAATAGATTTGCCGCATTTGTTCAGGACAATAAAAGTCTTTTACTTTGGTCTTATGGCTCAGAAACTCGAAACCGTGAATATCTAATGTAAACGTTCCCTGCATTGGTCTGGCGTTCTCAATTTTCACTTTTCGATGTTCGTAATTACCTTGATATATACGTGTAGAAACGGTCTCGTCGCCTGTAAGGTTCTCCGCTGGTGTGCCATCATCAATATAATACATTAATGGCGCTTCAACTGTGTCTTGGGACATCTTAGTATTGGCCTTGCTAGTCATCCTTGCCCCTTTCTCACCATTCTACTAAACGCCCGTTAAGCTGACTAAGTCCTCAACTCGATCTATCTCTTCAAGGTGCCATATTGCATCTGCCAGTTTTCGACGGCTTGTTTCATTAAGGATGCCGCCACTCATTTTATTAAATTTCTTCTCAAGGTGCCGTCTTGGTAATCCGCGCTCAGAAAGAGCTTGGGTCTGACATCGTTCTGTTACAATTTCCCTTTCGGAAGGAAACCTTGCGGTCATGCGGCAATTTCTATCTTCTGGCGCTGCGGCAGTAAATCCTGGGTTCAGCTCAATTGTAATTTTACTCATTAATTCATTGACATCAGGGTCAAGGAACCTCTTTTTTTCGAAAGTTTCGGGCGTGATATCCCCGTCTATAAGTGCAACCGCGGCGCAGAAAGGAAGAGAGTGATCTGCCGATTCACGTGTCATGGGCTTCCAAAAATCAGGGACCCCTATCCATCGTCCGAAGGCTTGATCGAAGGTATCAATTTTAAGAAATTCAATGTTCGAGACATCATCAATTTTTTCGCGCATATCTAGTGCTGTCAATACGGGGACATGGCAGCCGTATCGAATAGGAAAGGTCTTGATATCGCTTTGCTGCACACCAAACTCATGATTGGCCAAAGACTTTGGAACAGGCACATCATATTGCGTACCTTTCATTAGCTGGTTCCAGGCACCCATGTCACCCTCAAAAGGGTTCTCAGCGCAAGTCATACCCTCGCGTGCGAGGTAAGCAGCAAATACACCCTGTCGCGCAGCATTCGCGCCAGATAATCCCTTCCACATAGATAGAGTGCCAGTTCGGGTTTGATTGAGTGCCATATTTGGGATGAGAGCTAATGATAACGCTTGATGCATTTCATCTTTTGAAAGTTCTAGCAAACGGCCTGCACCAAGAGCGGCGCCTTGAACAACCTGAAATGGTTGATCCCATCCAAATTTATCATTTGGCACCACATCAGCTAGGCGGCATTGGATTTCATAGGCAGCGGTGATAGCTGCTATAAGATCTTTTCCGCTTTTTTCCTCAGCCTCCGCTGTTGAGATTAGTCCAGCAATGACATCGGATGGATGGCTCACCCCGGCTCTGACATATGCGTCATTCATATCGAGATAACGTATCATGGCACTATTTACAAAAGTTGCACGTTCTGGGGATGTTGGAGTTAATGTGCCAAAAAGCCTGGCCGTTGGCCCTTCGGATATCGGATTAGCTAATCGACGAGATATCCGCACTGGCTCCGCAAAGAACGCTGCCATAGCTACCCCAAGTGAATCTAGGATACGTTCCTTCGCAGCATCAATGACGCTATCGGGCAGTTTAGAAAAGGAAACTTTTGTTGCGAAGTTGACAAGTTTGTTGGCGGTTTTATCCATGGTGCTGCCTATGTTTTTTGAATGCCTGTAAGGGTCACTAAGTTTCCCACAGATTTCATTTTGTTAATGCGCCAACAAAGACTGAGAATTTTTTTCCGAGTAGTTGATTTCAAAAAAGGTTTTGTGAGGTTATTGAATTTTGACTCAAGGATTTTCTTTGGCATTCCACGAGCGTCATCTCTTGGAGTCATCTCGATTTCAACACTGATTTTCTTTCCCTTTTTTGTTGTTACTATTAACTGACAACATCGAATTTCGTATGCAAGCTCTGCATATTCGTTTGGTAGTGCCACCGAACATTTTTTCATAAGCGACAGAACGTCCTTATCCTTGTAACGTTCTGCACTGAATGTCTCCGGGATAATTTTACCGTCGAGCATTGCGACTGAAACACAAAAGGGTAAAGAATGGTCTGCACTTTCGCGGGTAGTTGGTTTCCAGAATTCTGGTAGGTCAATCCAACGTTCAAAAGCTTGACGGATACTTCTGATTTCTAGGTGTTTTATGTCGCGCACCTTGACTTTTTTTCGCAATTCAAGGGCAGCTAAGGTTGGCGCATGACAATTGAAGCGAATTGGAAAAGACTTGATGGTAGTTTCCTCAATCGCAAAAGTATGCTTTGTGAATCTTGATGGAATTGGAATTTGGTATTGTTCTCCAAATAACTGTTTCCAAACACCGTAATCACCTTCAAACGGTTGGTCCGGCCCACTCATGCCCTCGCGTGCGAGAAGCGCAGCAAAAACCCCTTGTCTTGCGCCTGCTGGGCCAGCCATTCCTTTCCACATTGAGATACGGTCTGTCCTTGTTTGATTTAAGGAGATATTAGGAACCAGTGCAAGTGATAGAGCATTTAACATTTGAGCCTTGTCTAGGTTCAAAAGTCGACTTGCACCAAGTGCTGTCCCCATGGCGACAACAGGAGTTTGATCCCAACCAAGTTGATTAACTGGTACAACATCTACATACCGGCACTGAACTTCGTAGGCTATGATCAGGGAAAGGAGAAAGTCTTCGCCAGAACAATTCTCTGCTTCAGCAATTGCAAGCAACCCGGGCAAAGCATCGGCTGGATGACTTACGGATTCTCTTATGTAGGTGTCGGACAATTCAAGGTATCGGGTCATCGCTGAGTTCACAAAAGCAGCAAGATCAGGTGTCGTTGGGGTTAGTGTCGCAAAAGTACGCGCCATAGGGCCAATTGTGCTTGGGTAGGCAAGCTTACGTATTATCTTTATTGGAAGAGCATCATGCGCTCCGATACTCACACCAAGGCAATTAATGAGCCTTGCTTTAGCATTCACAATCGCACGTCGACTTAAGTCCTCGAATTGTAGTTTCCTGGAAAATGTTACCAGCTTATTGGCAGTCTGGTCCAAAAGTGCATTCCTTATTCCGTGCGCATTTGCAGAGTACTGAATTAAAGCCCATTCTAATCAATTCATGCAGAGGAGAATTTGGCAAAAGTGCTATGTTATTCTTCTGTTATAAGTAAAAATACCACACTACCATGTTCAGAAAGTTATCGCAAAATTGCTTGTTATCATGCCTTGGTTGAAACATTATCTTAAAGGGGGAAGAAAATGAGAGATGCAAAAAGCAGAGGCCGTTTGTTGAAAGATCTCATTGAGGCGCCTGAGATTTTAATTTCGCCCGGCATATTCGACGGGTACAGCGCGCGGTTGGTTGAAAGTCGAGGATACAAGAGTGGAGCGATATCAGGTGCCGGACTATCTGAATGTCATTTAGGCTATCCAGATAGAGGGTTAATGGGCCTGGATGAAAACCTTTCGTGTTGCCGCAAAATTGCTGATTGTAGCAATCTATTGCTGCATGCTGACGCAGATACGGGCTATGGGAATGCAGTAAATGTTTTCTTCGTCACGCAGGCTTTTGAGAAAGCAGGAGTAGCGGCAGTAATGTTTGAAGACCAGACATGGCCTAAACGTTGTGGTCACATGGTTGGAAAATCAGTCATTGCCGCTGAAGAAATGATTGAAAAGATACACGCAGCCCGCGATGCCAAAAAAGATCCGGATTTCGTAATCAAAGCCCGAACTGACGCACGAGGTCCCTTAGGTCTTGATGAGGCCATACGGCGGCTCAATCTTTATGCAGAGGCTGGTGCTGATTTATTGTTTGCAGACGCATTATTATCGGAGGAGGACATTCGGACTGTTGCTGCTAATGTTGACAAGCCATTAACAGTGAATATGGGACTCGGCATAAGAGCGCGGTCAACAACACCGTTAATTCCACCAAAAAAGTTACAGGACTTGGGTGTTGCTGCTGTATCCTATCCACGCCTACTGACGACATCTGCCGTGCGCGGAATGATTAACGGTTTCGATGCATTCGAGGAAATGGTTGAGAAAAATGAACCTTCAGACAGAGCAGATCTATGTGTCAACTTTGAAGAACTCAACAGTATGATGGAAGTTGAATTTCTTGATGAACTCGAAGAGAGGTATGCAGCCGGACCTGGAAAAGCCGTCTGACAGGAGAGCTTTTTATGGGAATGACTATTATTGAAAAGATACTTACGAAAGCGGGAGGTGTTCCGGTTAAGCCCGGTGACCTTGCGACCGTTAAGGTCGATGTTGCATGTCTATTTGATAATAATTTTATGGCCAGTGTCTGGCGTGATGTTTTGCATGTGGAAGATCCTTCCAAAGTAGTCGTCGTTATAGATCATCGTGCACCTGCAGCTCACGTCGGTAGTGCGCATGCGCATGCTACTGCCCGGACCTTTGTTGAAAAATTTGGCATCGAGCATTTTCACGATATTGGATACGATCAAGGTATCTGTCATGTGCTTATGGCCGAGCATGGTTATGCTAGGCCTGGCGGAGTTCTTCTTTGTAGCGACTCTCACACTTGTAGTGCTGGTGCTTTGAATTGCGCCGCACGTGGTGTTGGTTCACCAGACATGTTTTACGCAGTCTGCAAGGGAGAAACTTGGTTTCGTGTAGGCGAAACCATTAGGTATGAGTTAACCGGGCAACTTCCTCACTATGCTTTTATGAAAGATGTATTCTTCAAGATAGCCGGTGAATATGGTGGACACGTATCTCAAAATGTAGAATTCGGCGGTCCGGCACTTGGGACCCTGCCAATTGATGCGCGTAGAACGATGGCAACAATGGGAGCAGAGTTATCCGCAGAATTTGCAACATTTGAACCGGACGACATTCTTTTTGATTACGTCAAAGAGCGGACAAATGTCCCGTTCGAGCCTCAGATACCTGACCCTGATGCTGATTATCTCGATAAGCGGGAAATAAATTTGAGTGAAATAAGGCCGCTAGTGGCGCTACCCGATAGTGTCGTTAATAATTCTGCGAATGTGCAAGATGTCGCTGGCACTAGGCTTGATCAATGCTTTGTTGGTTCGTGTGCAAATGGCACATTCGATGATTTATCTAGTGTTGCTCAGGTACTTGCCGGTCGACGAGTTGCTCGCGGTACCCGCTTTATCATAACGCCAGGCAGCCAAAGCATATACCGCCGTGCTTTGAAGGCCGGCATTATCGAAATTTTGATGGATGCTGGAGCCGTGGTGACTAATTCTACCTGTGGTGCGTGTGGCGGAGGTCATATGGGTATTGTAGGTGCCGGTGACACTGTCATTACGGCGTCAACTCGAAATTTCAAGGGTCGCATGGGGGATCCCACCGCCAAGATATATATGGGTTCTTCGGCTACAGTGGCTGCCTCTGCAGTTGAGGGTGCAATTGCTGACCCCACTCCTTACTTGAGTTAGGGCGCAAAGATGGATGGATTAAATGTAAGGGCACGGGTATGGAAGTTCCCAGAAAATGTAAACACTGATCAAATAATTCCAAACCGTGCTTACTATTTATCGCCGGAGGAGCAGTTACCTTTTATTTTTGATGCGATGCGGCCCGGCTGGGTTGACGAGATGAAGAATGGAGATATCATCATCGCGGAACGAAACTTTGGCATGGGCTCATCACGACCGGCCGCCCGTAATTTAGCTCTGCTCGGAGTTGGCTGCTTGGTTGCAGACAATATAAACGGTCTTTTTTATCGGAATTCCGTGAACTTTGGTCTTCCAGCAATAGAGTGCTGTGGCGTCTCAGATATGTTTGAAGAGGGTCAAGTTGCAGAGGTATCTTTCCAAGATTTTACGATAAGGAATATTGACACCGGCGAAAGCTTAACGGGGCGCGAGGTTCCTAAGTCCTTGCTGCGCATTCTTAAAGCGGGCGGACTTTATCCACTGCTGGAGGACGAAGGTATGATTGCATTAGTCGAATGAAGTGCGATTTGGAAACAGAAAATTCTGAGTGAGATCATTCTCCAATTTTGTAGGCCTTCATAACTTCGACTACTCGTTCAGCAATGGGATGGCCCTGCTTCGCAGCTTTCTCATACCAACGGCGCGCAATTCTATCATTTTTTTTGACCCCTCGGCCTTTACGATACATTACACCAAGATTAAATTGCGCGGCTGGTTCGTTCTTTTCTGCCGCTTTGAGGTACCATTCTATTGCTTTTTTGTAATCCAGTTCGACTCCCTTTCCGTTTTCATAAAGATAGCCAAGCCGGTTCTGACTTTCTGCATTGCCTTTTTGTGCGAGCGGGTACCAATGACTAAAAGACGTTTTGAAATCACCTTTCTTGTACGCCATTAGCCCTTGGCTGAAACTCGCATTATCTTGCTCTACAATAGTGCCGTCAGCATCATTCTCTGGGGCTAATTTTGCTAAATTTAACTGGGTATTCTGAATTGGGTCGGTTTGTTTTATGGGAGCCTTCGTCGGGGTTATTTTCTTTGGAAAGTCCGGTTTTGATAGGTCGTTATCTTTTTTCTTTGCCGGCTGGGTGGTGCTGTTCACATTGTTTTTGGAATCAATGGCTCTCTTTATCGAAGATGATGGGGTTGATGGTTTTACTCTGCGAATAGAACTGAAGTTGGGTACAGCGCCATCGCCATAACTTTGCGATGAATCCTTATCCGTTTTTACACTATCGATAGCATTTCTGCCTTGTTCGATGGAATCGCGGCCACCTTGGCTCTTTAGACCTTTTTGCTGATCATTCGAGATAGATGGTATTTCATCCTGCTGTGGTGCCCTTTCGTCGGCTGATCCGGTGTCACTTTGATTACTACCCTTGATCGTTGCCACTGAGTTTGAGGAGATCACAATGGTTGAGGGAGCATCAACCGCGGGTTCAATTAAAGCGGTACTTGGTAATTTTTTCGGAGCTTTTTTCTCGCCAGATATTAGCCGCTGCAGTTCAGTCTTAGCATCAGGATGCCCTTGCAAAGCAGCTTTTCTAAACCAACTTTCTGCCTTCTTAAGATCAGGGTTTACTCCATAACCGTGGAGGTGCATTAAAGCCATCTCATACTGTGCAAAAGCATGTCCTTTTTTAGCAAGAGGATAATAAACGCCGTAAGCTGCAGAGTACCGGCGTTCTACTTTCCCTCTCACCGAGGGATTTTCATCAGCTGAGTTCGATTTAATCATATCTTGGCTTCTAGCGACGGAAGTATCCGAGTTGATTTTAGTGGGTGATTTCCCTGCCTTCGATCCCCCAACTACCTTACGGCTGATCGTCGAGGACTGCTCCTTTACTTCTTTACCAAACAACTGCGAAAAAAAATCTCCTATTTCATCTAAAGCATCGCGTTGAAAAATAATGTCCTCAGATTCTGAGTTAACTGCTGTGTCTGATGATGTGGGTTTTACATCTCTCTCATCGCCAGTAACGTTTTTGTTCGGTTCATCGTTCCTTGGCTGAATGACTACTGACTTGCGCACATCAAAAGGCGTCGCACTCCCCATAGGCTGCGTAATGTCTTTCTCTTCGGGCTTTTGTTGTGGAGGAAGATCGCCCAACAAAAAACTTTGGCAACTCGCCAATAATGAGACTGCTAAGAAACAAATAATTATTTTCATATTACCCATACTTAATTGTATCTTTTTGGTGATGTAGTGCAAGGCTAGTGCAACGCGCTATAGAAGTTCCCACTACCATGCGGTTTTATACTTTTTGAAAGGGCTTTCAATCTTTTGCAGATCTTTGATGAGATCTGAGGGAATCCCTGGGTCATCTGTTTCTCGAATGCCGCTAGAAATAGCGTCGGAGGCGCCACCAAACCGATTTTCAACTTGTTTTGCTATGTTTTCATAGGTTTCAACCGCTGCGAAAAGACGAACAACGTCGTCATCAATCTCTTTTGGCATTTTGTCCCATAATTTTTCACGCGACATTTGATGTAATTTTTTTCCAAGGTCCTCAAGGCCATGTGTTTCCCAAACCGGGAAATAGTTCGGCGTTGATCCGTAGAACGCAACGCGATAGCGAACCCATTCGAGGTTTCTAGCAACTGTTTCTTCATCTGCTCCCGTAACAATGTAACCGCCACCCACGATTTCAAAATTTTCTCTTTTACGTCCAGACCGAGCCATTCCGGTTCTAATTTCCTTCATCACAACGCTGTCGATATATTTACGGGTGCAGAATGGGTGGAGGCGAACGCCGTCGCAGACTTGCCCCGCCAAGCGCAGCATGGCCGGCCCGACTGCTGCGATAGTTATCGGAACCATTGATTGCTTTGACGCGGGTGGTTTAAAATTAGGAGTCATTAAAGTAAACTGGTAATGTTCGCCTTCATATTTTAGGTCTGTATCATTCTCAAAGCACGACCAGATCGCTCTAAGGGACTCAATATACTCTCGCATGCGTGGTACAGGTGGGCTCCACGGCACGCTAAAACGGCGCACATTATGAGCCCGAACCTGACTGCCAATACCGAGAATAAATCGTCCACCGGAACTAGCTTGTAAGTCGAAACATTCACCAGCTACAACCATTGGACTGCGTGCGAATGCAATAGCAATTCCAGTCATTAGCTTTATTTTGGAAGTTGTTGTAATTGCGGCAGCATGGGGCAAGAATGGTGCATGTTGATTTTCCATGCTAGCAAGTCCATCATAACCATCAGCCTCTGCTTTCGCAGCTGCGCTTGCTGCATGATTGAGATTATCTTGCGGTAAAACTGTGTAAACGTGCATTTGTTCCTCCTGTACCCTCTTTTTATGTATTGGCTATAGGGCATCCCTACAACAGCTACAAGACCTGTAAATTGTAAGTCTCCGATAATTCATTAGGAGTCTGGTCATTTGTATGAAAGCTGTGATATTTTCTATTTGGCAGTCTGGGCTGAAAATTCAGATGTACAGAGGAGGAAAAAAAATGGCAGTTTTAGCAAGCGTCCATCCAGATAATTTGCGTAGTGTGCGTGGTCAAGTATCAGATGAAGAATGGCAGACTAGGGTTGACCTCGCTGCCTGCTACCGGTTGGTGGACTATTACGACATGTCGGATTTGTTAGGGACGCATATTTCAGCGCGGGTGCCTGGAGAGAAAAATACATTCTTGCTCAATCCTTACGGTATGTATTTTGATGAGATTACGGCGTCCAGCCTAATCAAAGTTGATTATGACGGCAACGTGTTGACTGAAACTCCATTCGATCTAAACAAAGCCGGCTTTACTATCCATAGCGCAGTGATGATGGGCCGCCCCGATATCAATTGCGCCTTGCACACTCATACCCGAGCTGGCATAGCAGTTTCCGCACTTAAATGTGGCCTTTTGCCAATGTCGCAGCATTCGGCTCGTTTCATTGATAACATTGGTTACCATGATTACGAAGGCGTAGCACATGATCATGATGAACGAGAACGTTTGCAGCGCGACCTCGGCGATTATCTTTCCCTAATTTTACGTAATCACGGGCTACTCACCTGCGGGTTCAATATTGGCCATGCTTTTTGGTTGATTTATAAATTGGAGCGAGCTTGTCAGGCGCAAATAGATGGAATGGCCGCAGGTACAAAAGTGATCGAGATAGACAGAGGGGTGCAAGAAAGCACAAAAGAATTATTTGCTAAAAAGAAAAGTGCTGGAGGGGACCTCGGTTGGCCAGGGCATTTACGTCGGCTTGATCGTATGGACCCTAGCTACAAGAACTAAGTAACATAAAGGGGAGAATGCAATGTCTTTAAAAAGTAAAGTAGCACCCGAGGAATGGCAAATGCGAGTCGATCTAGCAGCGGCTTATCGGCTCTGTGAGTTCTATGATATGACAGATCTAACTGGAACCCATCTCTCGGCTCGGGTGCCTGGTGAGGAGAATAATTTTCTTCTCAATCCTTACGGTCTATATTTCGAGGAAGTGACTGCATCAAGTTTGGTCAAATTAAGCTTAGATGGTGACGTGCTTGAGGACCACCTCGGCCTCGGCGTAAATTCTGCCGGTTACACTATTCATAGTGCTGTTCTGTCGGGTCGGGATGACCTTGATGCCGTTATGCATACTCACACGCGCGCCGGTATTGCTGTATCTTCCATGGAATGCGGCTTACTGCCGATGAGCCAACACTCCATGCATTTTCATAAATCTGTATCCTATCATGATTACGAGGGGGTCGCGGTAAACCTTGATGAGAGAGAGATGCTGCAACGAGATTTGGGGCGTAATAATAAGGCAATGATGCTAAAGAACCATGGACTACTTACTGCTGGGGTAAGTGTTCCAGACGCATTTTATGCCCTCATGCGGCTTGAAAAATCCTGCCAGGCACAAGTTGATGCAATGTCAACTGGAGCCGAGTTGCATTTAGTCCCTGAGGCAGTTTCTGACCACACAAATGGGCAGTTCAAAAACAGAGGTACAGAGCTTGCGGATCGAGGCTGGCCGGGGCATCTGCGACGCCTAGACCGGATGGATCCAACCTACGCAGACTGAATGACTGTGTAACCTTCTGGTCGATTGACTATCGGGGTTGGCTGCTGTGGAATGTTTGATGAGGTGCCTTTTCGGCACAGATTTTTCATTTCCGTTTGCTATCGCCTTCATTACACTTGTACCCCAACGCAAAAGGAGATGGAAGTGAACTACAGCCAAACTGACGGAAAGCGAGTTCAAGCAGCATTGCTAATAATCGGTGACGAGATTCTTTCGGGTCAGACGCATGATAAGAATTTGCCTTACATAGCTGAAAAATTGAATAATGCAGGGGTGCAACTTGCAGAGGTGCGGGTCGTCCCTGACGTAAAGCAGGAAATAATTGATGCAGTTAATGCATTGCGTGGCCGTTTTGACTATTTGTTTACTACTGGGGGTATTGGGCCAACTCATGATGATATCACTGCGGAATCTGTTGCAGAAGCTGTTGGCCGAGAATTAATCCAAAATCAGGAGGCTCGTCGGTTGCTCGAAGAGCACTTCAAGTATAATGGTACGGAAATAAACGAGGCGCGCCTAAGCATGGCCAATACACCAAAGGGCGCAGAGCTAATAAGAAATCCGATTTCCACAGCCCCCGGCTTTAAAGTGGAAAATGTTTACGTGATGGCGGGTGTTCCAAAGATAATGCAAGCCATGTTAGATAATATTATTCCTACCCTGCAGGGGGGAGCACAAAAACTTTCTCGCAGTGTTCTCTGTAATTTAGGTGAAGGCAGTATTGCTCAGGGTTTAAAAAATATTCAAGAAAAACATCCTGACATCGATATTGGCTCCTATCCCCATTATGCAAGGGCAAACTATCGTCTTTCGCTAGTCATTAGAGGTTTTGACGATCAACAGCTACAAAATGTGCAAGAAGCGGTTCATAAAATGATAAGTGATCTGGGAGGAGATCCGATTCGAGGTGAAGAACTTGATAACCGATAATAAACGTATTCTTGTAGTCACCTTTGATGCTTTGCGTCCTGATATGGTGACACCACAGCATATGCCTAACCTCTACCATTTTCGTGAAAAAGGCGTATTTTGGCCGAAAATGCATTCAACATTTCCTACCGAAACAAGGGTGAATCAGACGGCTGTAATTACTGGTTGTTACCCGGAGCGCCATGGAATAGTTGGCAATCGTTTTGTTGACCCGGTTGCGGCTCCGGGAAGGTTATTTGACACCGGGGTAGAATCACAGCTACGCGATGGTGATGAGCGTTTGGGTGGAAAATTACTCGGGGTACCAAGTCTTGGGGAACTTCTGCGGTCGGCTAGTAAAAGCTTTGCAACAATTAGTGCTGGTACCTCTGGCGGGGGTAGGATGCTTAATCATAAGGCCGAGGAATTAGGCGGCTTTCGAATGGCACTACATGCCCCAGAAGTTACGGTCGGACTAGAATCGCCGGAACAGCTTTGTGAATTGGATTATATTGAAAAAACTTTCGGACCCATCCCAAAACATGAAATACCAGCACTTGATTGGAATACGTATGCAACGAAAGTTTATCTCGATTATGTTGAGCCGAAGTTGAGGCCAGACGTTGCTATTCTTTGGTTAAGTGAACCGGATACAAGTTATCATGAAAAAGGTATTGGGTCGGATGAGAGTCTTGCTGCTGCCCGATGTGTTGATCAGTTGTTCGGCCAAATATTGGAAAATTGTGACATAGGGTCATCATCCGATTTGCAAATTATTACATTATCTGATCACGGCCAAATTACTGTCGCTTCACAAAAGCTCAACCTTTCTTCGAAGCTAAAGGCAGCTGGTTTCAGCGTGGATGAGACACTAGAAGGTGGGGCAGATGTTGCTCTGGCCCTTTCTAGTGCAGGCGGTCTTTATGTTCGCGATAGCGATCCAAAGCTTATTAGAGCCATTGTCGATTGGGTCCAGAGTGAGGATTGGTGTGGGCCAGTTTCAACTAGGGATGGAGACTGCACACTCAAGCATTCAGATCTTCTGTGGAATCATGATAGGACACCCGACATTGGTCTGATCTTGAAAGCGGATGATCGGGAGAATGAGTATGGTTATACGGGGCATACCTTCCAAGATTCAGGTTATCCAACAGGCGGTGGAATTCACGGCGGACTGCATAAGGCAGAACTAAATAATTGGTTGGTGGCCAGTGGAAGTATGTTTCAATCTAAGCAAACTATTGATATTCCGGCTGGTAATGTTGATATCCTGCCGACGATTCTATTTTTACTTGGCATAGACGTTCCGAGCCATGTGCAGGGGCGGGTATTGCTTGAGGCGCTGAATGAAACGCGCGATCACGCCCTGCCTGCGGTAAAAGATGAAGAAGTCACAGTTAATGAACGGTCAGGACGTAGGATAATCTTAAGCAAAAGCCACGTTAATGGAACACAATATATCAACTCTAGTTGGGTGGAAGGTGGTTTTTGTTAGACCAGTTCAGTTTTTTTTGCTGCAAATTTATCAAGAATTCGAAACAGCAATTGTCCCCGAGCTAGCCCTCCTTTAAAGTGTACGCAGTGCGGGCGTGGCGGAATTGGCATACGCGACGGACTTAAAATCCGTTCCTTTCGAGGTTGAGGGTTCGAGTCCCTCCGCCCGCACCAACATAATAGAGGAAAACTGGGCCTAGTGGATGGCATCTGACTCCGATCCCATTGTTGTTAAAGCTTTCTCAGTCATTGACCTTATACTGAGACAAGGCCGACCTATGAGACTCTCTGAGTTAGCTGAGTCGCTCGGCCGACCAAAACAAACTATCCACCGAACGGTCAGGCAGCTAGAGGAGCACGGGTTTCTCGCACGTGAACCTGGGCACAGTCGCTATGGAATTGGGCCTCGATTGGCTAAGACAGCGGATCACGTGCTTGAGTGGTGCGTTCGTCATGCACCGCGGCAGGCATCATTGGCGAGATTGGTGGGAGAGGTAGGTGAAACCTGTAACATAGGCATGCTGGATGGTGGTGCAATCAAATACCTCGATCGTGTGGAAAGTGATTTTCCGCTTCGCGCTGAGCTTCATCCAGGTAGTCGAGTGCCCCTCCACGCTACTGGCCTCGGCAAATTACTACTCTCTTTTTTGACTAGTCGCGACCGGAAAAGGTTATTGTCGAACCTCGCGTTAGAGCGGTTTACCTGCAATACCATTACAAATCTGAAGGATCTTGAGGTTGAGTTAAAAAAAATTCGCAAACGTGGTTACGCAATTAATAACCAAGAGTTTCATGAAGGAATTATCTCTGTGGCAGTGCCTATACGCAATTCAAATGGTCGCGCTATCGCGGGTCTTGCTCTGCACGCACCATTGGCCCGTGTTGGGGTAAAAGATGCTTTGAGTAGAGTGAAAGTACTTCAACATTATGCATCCAAGTTTGGGCGGGATTTTCAATGGGAATTAGAATAATACACCAAGATTATTAAAAAAACACTCACGTAGCGTTTAGGGCATCTAACATTGCTGATCCCGCATCGGAAGGTGTATCGATGACATGGACGCCAGCCTCCATCAAGGCGCGGCGCTTAGAAACATACGTACCTTTGTTTCCAGAAACTATTGCACCCGCATGGCCCATTTTTTTTCCTTTCGGCGCTGCGCCGCCAGCTATAAATGCGACCACCGGTTTCTTCATGGTACTCGCATACTCAGCTGCTAATTCTTCCATAGTCCCGCCTATCTCACCAAGAATGAAAACGGCCTTCGTTCGGTCGTCCTCATCGAGACATTTGAGCGCTGCCAAGGTAGTTGTTCCTATCACTGGATCACCACCTATGCCTATGAATGCGGATTGCCCAAGCCCAGCCTGTGTTATGTTTAGGGATATTAATGTGCCGAGGCTACCACTCCTTGAAATAATTCCAACGTTACCTGCAGTCATTATATTTTTATTAAACGCAGGCATAAACCCGACGAAACATTCCCCCGGTGTGGCAACTCCGGTGGTATTTGGTCCAACAATTTGTGTCTCGTTCGCTTCTCCGGCGGCAATAATCTCCATTACATCGTGAACTGGAATATGTTCGGTAAGTATGACTAATTTTTTTACACCAGCTTCTATAGCATCAATTGCTCCAACTTTTGCGAAGTAAGGTGGGACAAAGAGGCCAGCTACATCGAATGGTACCTCCGTCATTGCATGAAAAGCATTATCAAAAACCGGTACGCCTAGGTGATTGTGTCCCCCCTTTTTTGGCACGATTCCACCAACAATATTAGTTCCATATCGCTGCATGCGTTCGGTCCAAAATGTTCCTTGTTTGCCAGTAATGCCCTGGATCATAACTCTCTCATGTTCACGAACTATCAATTTTTCCCCCTTCCTCAGCCTTTTGCGCTGCTTTCACTGCGGCTTCACAAGCTTGGTCCATCGTATCGTAGGGGGAGATGCCGAGTCTCTGCTTGAGCATTTTGCGGGCTTCCTCATCACCTGTCCCATGAACCGAAAAGAAAACCGGCAATGTTGGATGGATTTCTTCCCATGCTGTAATAATACCTTCAGCCATAACGTCACAACGAGCAAAAGCTCCGCAAAAGTTGATGACTAAACTTTTCACTTTTTTATTTGCCAAAACTAATTCGAGCGCTGGCTTTCCTTTAGTATAGGCTTCGCCACCAATTTCCATGAAGTTTGCAGGTTTGCCGCCATAGAATTTTACGACATCCATGGTAGTCATGGTTAGGCCAGCGCCATTTGCGAGAACGCCTACCGAGCCATCGAGTTCGATATATTTCAGGCCCTGGGTCTTTGCTTCTGCCTCAATTTTTGTGACCTTTTCGAGGCAACCATTAACGGCTAATTCAGGATGACGCTGAATGGCCGAGTCATCCATTGAAAATTTACAATCAAGCGCAATAATCTCATTACTCTTGGTCAATACGAGAGGATTGATCTCCAATAATTCTGCGTCGTATCGACGATATAAAGAGTAAAGCTTTAAGGATATATCAGCAATATCCGCTTTTTCATCGCCTAAGTTCGATTGCTGAAGAATATTTATGATGCCGCTCGTATCGAGACCCGTAGAAATATTTATTGGCATACGGTGCACCTGTTTCGGATCTTGCATGGCAGCAGCCTCAATATCCATGCCACCAAGTGTTGAAAAAAGTAGGGAAGGGCTGCGGGTCTCTGTATCATTTATGATTGCTAAATAGAATTCACGCTCAATATCTTTTTGTTCTTCGATTAATAATTTTTCTACTTTATAGCCACTAATCTGCATGCCAAGGATGTCGCTGGCTGCTGCCTCTGCCTCTTGCGGAGTTTTGGCCAGTTTTATGCCCCCAGCCTTGCCACGTTTGCCGCTGGGTACCTGCGCCTTTACTACACACGGACCTAATTCAGCGGCAACCTTGCTTACATACTCTATAGACGTCGCCATCTTGCCGCGTGGTATGGCGATCCCTTCCTCCTTCAGGAGTGGCTTGGCTGCACATTCTTCAAAATTCATCTCACGTCCGATCGTTTTTAGCTGGTTGTATTTACTTGCCGTATTTGCCCCAATAAGTGCCGAATAACTCCTCCTCGCTCGGCTTATCTTCCGGGATAGTCTCAACCAGATGTGTCACATTGATGAAATGGTGATATGCGAGATTCTCGCTTATTGAATTACCAGCCCAAGTTCCACAACCCATTGTCAGGGTGAAGCCCAGACCGTTGTCAAAACTTCCGCCGTTTCCAAAGGTATGAGCTTGGTTAACGAGCACGCGAACGACGTCAAGGCGTTCGGCTAATAATTCAGCATTTTTAATGGTCTTGGTGTGAATGCCTACAGAATGCCCCATGCCCTGATAGTTTAGGATATCCTGTACTTGGCTAATGGCTGCTTCAATATCTGGGACACGATATACGGTAAGTGCTAGTGACAGTTTTTCACCTGAGAGAGGTTTCTCAGAGCCGGCCCCGGTATCTTCAACCATAAAAAACTTTGCTTGTTTAGCGGCCTCGGGTAGACCACAAACATCAGCAAAGACATCAGGGTCTTTGGCTAATACATGTCTGTTTAGATGTCCATCCACCCAAAGATTATCAAGAATTTTCTTTTTATCTTCGCTAGTGCACATGTATCCGCCGGCCCTTGTAAGTGCATCGATAGCTTCTTCATAAACACTATCCTGAATAGTTACTGAATTTTCTGAAGAACACGAAGTTGCATTATCAAAGCATTTTGATGCCATTATCTTTTTTGCGGCATCATTTAAGTCTGCGCTGGCATCAATAACTACCGGCACGTTACCGGCTCCTACACCGATTGCGGGGGTGCCGCTCTTATAGGCATTCCTAACATTATTTTGGGAGCCAGTTACAACCACAAGGTCACATTCTTGCATCAACGTGTTAGTCAAATTTTTAGAAATCGGGGCTGGCAGTATTTGTACAAGGTTTGCAGGTAATCCTATTTTCTCAAGTTCGTTTCGCATAAGCTCAACTGTACGTCCAGTTGCCTGCAAGCCAGCCGGTGATGGTGCTATTATGACTGCATTACGGCCCTTGATTGCCATCATTGCTTTATTAACTGGAGTAGCACAAGGATTGGTGGATGGTACTACAGCGCCAACAACTCCGACAGGTTTAGCGTATTTGACCAATCCCTTTTCCGGGAATGTTTCTATAATGCCAACTGTTTTGACTCGAAGTAGGTCTCTGAGAGTGCCAAAATTCTTGCGTTGATTTTTTATAATTTTGTCTTCAACATTTCCTAACCCCGTTCCAGCGACAGCGAGTTCGGCTGTTTCACGAGCGTTTTCTGGTTTGTAGATTGCCCAACATAGAGCTGTCACAGCTTCGTCAACACGATCTTGATCAGCGGTGAGGAGCTGTGTCATTGCTTGCCTTGCATTAGCAATTAATTTGCTAACGACGTCCAAATCATCTTGGCCAGCATGAATATTTTGGGCTCGTTGCATGTTGTTTCTCCTGCAATATCGGCCAAGACTATAAGTTAAATGACAGAAATGCATAGCACTTTCACCACGCTTGTCCCAAAATATGGGATTTTGTTATAAAATTTAGCTTATAAAAAATCATAATCTCAAAATATGGTACTTTTATATTAAATAATTGAAATTTAGATTTTAAAAGAGTAATGCAATCTTATGACGATAGATTATTCAAAAGTAGACTAAAGAGGCGACAATGGCGGCTTCTTCCGTTAAATAAATGTGCAAATAAATATTACCAAGGAGGCTCAACCAATGGCTCAGATGACTACCGAAGAAGCCTTTGTAAAAGTGTTACAACGCCAAGGCATTGAACATGCCTTTGGTATTATAGGTTCTGCGATGATGCCTATTTCAGATCTGTTCCCGAAAGCAGGTATTTCTTTTTGGGATTGTGCCCATGAGTGTAATGCCGGAATGATGGCTGATGGCTTTACTCGGTCAAGCGGCAAGATGAGTATGATGATTGCTCAGAATGGTCCCGGTATTACTAACTTTGTGACGCCGGTTAAAACTGCTTACTGGAACCATACACCACTTCTGTTAGTGACTCCGCAGGCTGCTAATAAAACAATGGGGCAAGGCGGATTTCAGGAAATTCCCCAAATGGCTGTTTTTGAGGATATGGTTTGTTATCAGGAAGAAGTGCTTGATCCATCGCGTATCGCTGAAGTGCTCAATCGAGTGATAGCTCAAGCTTGGAGGGGGAGTGCCCCTGCGCAGATAAATGTGCCAAGAGATTTTTGGACACAAGTTATTGATATTGAACTACCCGAAGTGATTGACATTGAGAAACCATCGGGAGGCCGTACGGGGATTGCTAGAGCAGCTGAATTACTGTCAAACGCGAAATTTCCAGTCATCCTGAATGGAGCTGGAGTAGTGTTATCCGATGCAATTCCAGCCTCTGCAGCGCTGGCAGAAAAATTAAGTGCACCAGTTTGTTGCGGTTATCAGCACAATGATGCATTCCCAGGAACACATCCATTATCGGTTGGTCCGCTTGGCTATAATGGTTCCAAAGCAGCTATGGAATTGATTGCGAAAGCTGATGTGGTTTTAGCACTTGGGACCCGATTAAATCCTTTTTCAACATTGCCAGGTTACGGCGTTGATTATTGGCCTGCAAAAGCCAAGGTGATACAGGTAGATATAAATCCTGACCGCATTGGTCTTACCAAAAAAGTAAGCGTAGCAATTCAGGGCGATGCGAAAATGGTTGCCGAACAGCTTACAGAAGCATTAAATCCGACTGCCGGTGACAATGGGCGAGATGATCGACTTGCACTTATCCAACAAACTAAATCCGCCTGGTTACAGAAGCTCTCATCCATGGATCACGAGGATGATGATCCTGGTACGACCTGGAATGAACGCGCGCGAGATCGCGAGCCTGATAGAATGTCAGCACGGATGGCATGGAGGGCAATCCAGGCATCATTGCCTGTAGAAGCCATAATTTCTTCAGACATTGGCAACAATTGTGCGATAGGAAATGCTTACCCTACCTTTGAAACTGGTAGAAAGTATCTAGCGCCGGGCCTATTCGGCCCTTGTGGATATGGTTTTCCTGCAATACTTGGTGCAAAAATAGCGTGTCCTGATACCCCTGTCATTGGGTTTGCTGGCGATGGTGCATTTGGTATTTCCATGAATGAGATGACCGCCTGTGGGCGAGATCCGTGGCCGCCGATAACAATGGTGATATTCCGCAATTACCAATGGGGTGCGGAGAAACGCAATACCACGCTATGGTTCGACGATAATTTTGTCGGTACTGAGCTTGACCTTGATGTAAAGTATGCCGACATTGCCAAAGCGTGCGGTGTAAACGGAGTTCAAGTTGGTACTATGGATGAGCTTACCGATGAGCTGGCTAAGGCCGTGGACGCTCAGATGAATGATAACAAAACGACTTTTATCGAAGTATTACTAAACCAAGAGTTAGGGGAACCTTTCCGTCGGGATGCAATGAAGAATCCTACTACCGTTGCCGATATAGATCCTGCCGACATGCGGCCGCAATAAAAAATGGCACATCCGCGCTAAAATGGGCCCGCCATAGGATTGGCGGGCCTTCAAGTAAGACTGCTTACGGAAAATGCCGTTTGCAGAATAAATTTATCTAAACGATATGTTTTCTGGAGTGGTTTATACACATTCAGCTTACCTTGAGATTATATTTCTATACTGTGACAAGAGAGAGATACACTGCGGTTGAAACATACTTTATGCTGTCAATAATTTGCTTTGTCGGGGGGAGAAGATGATTGAAAGGCCAATGGGAAGTCCTGATGACTCCGCTGTTGGTCCGCAAGGTGGTGAAGCGAGTAGTCCGATAAGATCACCTATAAGGCCAGAGGACTTGGGAAGCGTTGCATTGACGCCAACAGGTGAATTTGAGGCTGGCTCTTACCAGACTTATCAACTTGTATACACGGCAGGGAAATTCGGCATAGACGACTCGGGTTCAATGCGTGTGTGTTTCCGATTTGCTTCCGATCAGACAAGGCCACAATTTGAAGATCCAAAGGGGGCTAATTACACGACCATAAAGGCAAGTAATGATGCCGTTCTCGAATATCATTATGATCCAAAAGGGAATGTACGTCCGTGGGACCGAACACTTTACATAAAGGTAGTTAAAGGTTTTCTTCGTGAGGGAGACACCATAACCATCACATTTGGTGAAACAAGGCATGGGTCTCCGGGGATGCGGCTGCAAACATTTTTGGAAGATACATTTGAGTTTCACACGCTAGTAGATCCGATTGCGACCTACAATTACCAACCGTTATCGCTGCAACCCTCCATTAGTATTGTATCCGGCCCACCTGTAGATTACGTGGCTGTGTTACCAACGTTGAGAACGGCTGGGCAATTATTTGCGCTAAAGATTAAGGGTGAGGATACGTGGGGGAATCCCTCCGACCAATGCGATCTCACTTTAGGTTTAAAAGCGAATTTGGATATCATTGGCTTACCAGAAACCATAACACTCAAGCCAGGAATTGATGCCGTTATCATTGAAGGGCTCATGGTTGAAGAATTTGGTGATGTGGTCGTGGAGTTAATTGATCAAAAAGCGACAATTGTTACGCGTAGTAACCCTCTCCGTATTGTTGAGAAATCTCGTTTATTACACTGGTGGGGTGACCTTCATGGTCAGTCAGAAGAATCCATTGGAACCAACAGTGCGCGACAATATTTTACTTTTGCTCGTGACAAAGCTTTCTTAGATGCGACTGGTCACCAAGCTAACGACTTTCAAATTACAAATGAGTTTTGGGCAGAGCTCGACCATTTGTCTGCGGAGTTTAATTCCGACGGTGAATTTGTTGTATTGCCGGGTTACGAATGGTCCGGCAATACAGGATTGGGTGGAGATCGGAATGTCTATTTCTCTGAAGAAGGAAGGCAAATCCGGCGCTCATCGCATGCGCTAGTCGAAGATCAGAGTGATATTGATACGGATTGCAATAGCGCAGCCGAGCTTTTTGAAGCATTGACGGTCAGTGAAGAATTTGACGTTGTCACTTATGCTCATTGTGGTGGGCGGTATGCGGATGTGAAGCTAGCGCATGATGGTCATTTTGAAAAATCGATGGAAGTACACTCATCGTGGGGTACTTTTGAGTGGTTAGTTAAAGATGCTTTTGAAATGGGTTATCGTTGTGGAATTGTTTCTAATTCCGACGGTCACAAAGGTAGGCCTGGCG
>MDTC01086524.1_pt1 | contig 21277 bp, 18 predicted proteins | sample 811181 | NCBI WGS metagenome assembly MDTC01 (sample SAMN05326644, study PRJNA326480) | marine metagenome | isolation source: seawater | place: Pacific Ocean: North | collected 2011 | reverse complement strand
GTCCCTTCTTTATCCGCATGGCCTGGCACAGTGCCGGTACCTACCGTGTCACTGATGGTCGCGGCGGTGTCGATGGCGGCATGCAGCGGTTCGCACCGCTGAACAGCTGGCCCGACAATGCCAACCTCGATAAGGCTCGACGCCTGCTTTGGCCAATCAAAGAAAAATACGGCCGAGCGATTTCCTGGGCTGACTTGATGATTCTAGCCGGCACTGTAGCCATGGATGATATGGGATTCGAGACACTCGGTTTCGCCGGTGGTCGCGTCGATGAATTCCAGCCTGAAGATGTGAACTGGGGTCCGGAGGGCGAGTGGCTTGGCGCCGATCGTCGTGACGCGTTGGGATCTCTGCGCGGACCCTTGGGGGCGGTGCAGATGGGTCTGATTTATGTCAATCCAGAAGGACCTGATGGTAATCCTGACCCGATGGCATCCGCCCGGCGTATTCGCGAGTCATTTGGCCTAATGGCGATGAACGATGAAGAAACTGCGGCGCTAATTGCTGGCGGTCACACTTTTGGTAAGGCCCACGGTGCAGCTAACTCGGGCGACCACGTAGGTACTGACCCAGAAGCGTCAAGTATAGACCAGCAAGGCTTTGGCTGGCAAAACAGCTATGGAGCTGGGAATGCGGGCGATACTATTACCAGCGGTTTTGAAGGCGCTTGGACCTCTACACCAACCGATTGGTCAAACGGCTACCTCACCAACCTGTATACCTATGATTGGGAGCAAACCTCAAGTCCTGCTGGCAACACCCAGTGGATTCCAAGCAATGGTGCTGCTTCGCTGCTAGTGCCGGATGCGTTCGATTCAAGCACGCGTCATGCGCCGATCATGTTCACCACTGACCTGGCGCTAAAAATGGATCCAGCCTATGCGGAAATCACCGAGCGTTGGTTGCAGAATCCTGATGAATTCGAAGATGCTTTTGCGCGCGCCTGGTTCAAGTTGACTCACCGTGACCTTGGTCCAACTTCTCGCTACCTGGGTGACATGGCCCCTTCTGAAGAGTTCATCTGGCAAGACCCGGTTTCTAAAGTGGATTATGCTTCGATCAACGATCGTGATATCAGTAACTTAAAAGAAGACATCCTAGAGTCTGGACTAAGCACTGCAGAGCTGGTTCGCGCAGCCTGGTCTTCAGCTTCCAGCTTCCGTATGACAGACATGCGTGGTGGCGCGAATGGTGCCCGCGTGCGTTTAGCTCCTCAAAACAGATGGGATGCCAACAACCCGGAAGAGCTGGATCGTGTTATCAGTACCCTGGAAAACATTCAGGAAGACTTCAATAGCTCACAGCGTCGCAAGCAGGTTTCTCTTGCCGATCTAATCGTGCTGGGAGGTGCTGCCGCGATCGAACAGGCTGCTGAGCGTGCTGGCATTGAAGTTGAAGTACCGTTTGCGCCGGGTCGCTCTGATGCTAGCCAGGAGCAAACTGATGTGGAGTCATTCTCTTATCTCGAGCCCACAGCAGATGGTTTTCGCAACTTCTTTGTCAATGCCAATGAGCGCAATCCAGCTGAGATGCTTATTGAGAAAGCTGCGCTGCTGGATCTGAACGTGCCTGAGATGACTGTTCTCGTTGCCGGTATGCGCGTGTTAGACGCCAATACAAACGGGGCGCAGCACGGTGTATTCACTGACCGCCCGGGCACGCTCAGCAATGATTTCTTCACTAACCTGGTGGACATGTCTACCATCTGGGCGCGCTCACCTTCGGATGAAGGCGTCTATGTGGGTCGCGACCGCAACACCAACGAAGTGAAGTGGACCGCCACGCCAGTTGATCTGATCTTTGGTTCAAACTCTGAGCTGCGCGCTGTGTCAGAGTTCTATGCGCAGAACGACGCCCAGGAGCAGTTTGTTCACGATTTCGTTGATGCCTGGATCAAGGTGATGAAGGCTGACCGCTTCGATCTATCCGCAGGGCAGCGCGGCGAGATGATGGCGAGCAATTAATCCTTATCCTGGTTTCTGCATGATCAGTAAGAGAAAGCGGCACCTCGCGGTGCCGTTTTTTTCTGCATGAAATTTCTCATCTTACTCAGGTTAACGGTTTCGAACTTCCACGTGGGCGATCTTGCCGCCGCTTACTACAATGCGCTCCGTTCCCGGGCGAACGAGCTCTTCATTCGCGCTGTTTTTGGCTTTGAGGGTAAATTCTATTTCGACAATATGGTCGGACAGTGCGGTGCGAGAGTGAACTTCCCAATGTAGAGAGGGGAAAGCCCCGAAGAAGGCGGTCATCATCTCTCGAATATCTTGAATCCCAAAATACAGTCCTGTGTTGTCCGAACTGTAGGTTGCGTCGGCAGCGAACATAGCAAATATTGACTCTAAATCGCGGGCGTTGGAAAGGGCGAAGTAAGCTGAAGCGATTGAATCTGCCGTCATGCTGGGTAACTACCCTAGTTTGTGAGAGCGGGATAGGAATTTTCCTGACCACTGTGCCACAACTGGTATCTGATGTTTAGACCCAGTTTGTCTTGATCAGATGGGCAGGAATTTTGTCAGCGATGCGTTCATGCAGCTTTGGCAGTTTGGACCAGTGCAGGCCGCCATTGTAATGGTGAGCCGTGTGGTAGCCGAGATTGCCGGTAAACACGTTGTACCATTTGTTGAGATTGTTGTTTGAGGCTTCGAATTGATCGTTGGTGTTCAGTCCAGCGTGATGCTCGAAGGTTGCCCAGGCTGTCAAAAATAAACCCATGAACATGGGCATCACAAACAGCAACAGCGCGGCCAATGGTTTGTACCACAGCATCGCGGCTAGAATCACGAAAGTAATGGCGCTGAACAGCAGGAAATCTCGCTGCTCTTTAGGGTGCTGTTTACCAACCAGATAACCCCTATAGTAAGCGGTGGCTGTAACATTCAAGCTGTATTCCAACTCACCCATCCGGCTGCCATCTTTGCGAAGCCAGCGGCTTTCATCTTTCGTCTGATCCAGGAAGTTTTGATGGTGACCATAGACATGATGCAGAACCCAAAGGTTTGTGGTCACCCCGGTGTGCAGCGCATAGAAAAATTCGAGGATGCGGTTGAGCGCAGTTTGGCGAAAGGTCGGCGCATGCTGATGATGATGATTCCAGGCGCAAATCTGCGACTTCGGAATAATCATCAGGTAGAAATAAATACCCAACACATAGGGGTTGGAGACTGAGAAATACAGCGCTAAGTCCAACGCACTAAATGCTAGGATGCAGGCGATTGGGATTCGGTCTTCAGCATGCTTGAAAGCAGCAAAACGGCGGGGCACTTACGGCACGTCCTTGTCAAATACTACTCGCAGATTCTGGCATAACGGAGATTTTTTGCCAATTGAATTTATCTGGTAAGGGCAGCTGCTGACAGTTGCTGCGATAATACACCAGGATTAGTAGACAGATGGTTAGAGTAGGTTCGCTCAGCAAGGTGATCTTTATTCTGGAAAGACGCCATCATCGACTTGAAACTCTCAAAAAGTGGGCCTGAACACATAGGGTTCAAAAATCAATTCGGCCATATCATTCTCGGTAATAAGGACAAGCCGGTCTTCCTCCAAGCGCAGCCGACGGGTATTTTGTAGATTCATGATGTAGAAGTTGAAAAGGGAGGGTGGCTCGCAGAGTTTGCGGGTTGTGACCAGCCTGGTCAGGGTGAGCGTTTCGCCCTCGTGATTCCAGGTTGCACCTGCCTCATTACAGTCGGCGGTAATGGCGCTTCGATTTTCAAGCCGAAATCGAAGCAGATAGCTTTCGGGATTGTCTGGTCTCTGCACCAATCCTGAAATGCCACGCATTTCGATCAGCTGCCAGGAAGTGTTTGCCAGTGGTGATGCGGATTGCGGTTGCCCAAAGGCCAAGGAGCCCAGAAATAGGCTTAACAGGGCTAGCCCCGTGGCGGCGATGGTTCCTAGTCTGGCGACTGGCGTGATTGTTGTCATGCCGCAAGTTTAGCGCAAAAAATTCACAGATGGGAACAGGTCTATTATGTCTCAGGCGATTGCTTCTGTTAGTGCCGTAATCTCGGCTTCGATCTCATCTCTGTGCCGCAGCTGCACGAACAACGCTTCAACCGTGGTGCCACTGGCGAGGCCCAGCAGGCAGCCCAGCACCGCGCCGCGGTGCACATTGTCGCCGCCAAGATTGGTATTCGACAGTAATCCGGCTTGCTGCGATTCGCAATATTTGTAGGCCAGGTAGAGTACGCTAGGCCAGGAGTCGGTAATGTAGCAAGCTGAGGAAAATGTGCGCCCAACCACATCGTTGTCACTGTGAATTTTTGGAGCGATCTTGGACAGCTGCAGGCTAATGCTGCGCTTACTCCATGCGCTGATCACCGTGGCTGCATCTTTGTCTTCTCTCAGAAATAGCAGTTCGTCCAGCAGGCCAACGTAATCCTTGCAGACCTTGGTTAGATACTGATCTGGATGTGTTAGCAACAGGTGCTCCACGCAGATGTCTCTCACCCTTTCCAATGACGTGCCCGACAACCGCTCTGCGAATACGATTGGCGCAATAGTGACGAGGCCGCCGATCGACGCCGTGTCGTGGGTCACCGCACCGCATTCCACGGCCGGTTTGCCAAGCTCGAGATTGGCAAAGAAACCGCGATGGTAAGACTCGGCATAAGTGTCGGGGTGGCGGGCCGGATCAGCAGTCATGAGCTCAATATAGGCAGCCAGAAACGCGTCGCGGTCATAGTGGCCCTGATTGTCGTGCAGCACCTTTAGCACTGCTCTGGCGCAATAGGCGTTCAGGGTGTTTTCGCCCGCGGGCATACCTTGATGATAATGCTGGTTGGGCTGGTCCCAGTATTGGCGTCGTCCCTTGAGAATCACGTCTCCAACCACCTCGCGTCGTTCGTCATTGGCAGCTTGAGGCCTGCGGCCTCCTTTTTGAGTGGAATGCAGAGACATAATGGAGGAAGGATGAAATGCAGGTGCCGCTTCGAATCCTGTCACACCCCCCGGAAACTGGCGAAAGATATCCATTGGGTTGTAGTACCAATGGACAGGCATGGCGAGCGCGTCGGCGACAAACAACGATTTAAGTGCAGAGATTGCGCGCTTCTGTGGGGTGATAGTCAGTGACATAGTTAGAGTGTCTGTTTGATATACATTGCTAACAGTGAACGTTCATTGCAGTAACCCGGATCAACCGGGCAATTTCTGCACAGGCAAGTTGAGAATTGTTGCCTGCTTGATGTGTGTCAAGTCACGGGTGCGCGCCACTGCTAAGTTATTCACTGAGATATCAATGTCTGATATCGGTGCTAGTGGCGATGCGCAATTTCAAAAAGAGGTGATAGCAATGTCTAGAGACGTCGGAGACCGCTATAGATGTGGACGGTGCGGTACTGAGTTAGTCTATGAAAAGCCATGCCCCTGCGATGCATGACAGCCCAATTCTGAAATCTGCTGTGGAGAGCAGATGAAGAGGGTGGGAGTATAGTGCTTTTGCAATTATCAGGAAGAAGCCGTGAAAGGCTCTAAAATCAGGATTATGGCCGGGATCGCCTTTGCAGGGACTATGGTGTTTGGACTGGCGTCTTGTGGCACCAGCGACGCTGGATTTCCACCAATTGGTAATCCGCCAGCTTTTGGCTATGCGGATGGTGACGAGTTGCGTTCAACTAAGCATCGTCGGGCATTTGAGTCGAAGCAGCTGGACCTGGCAATGATAGGTGGAGACTGCCGGGATACCATGCTCCAACAACAGATCGTCAATCACCTTGATAACATCAAAAGAATTGGGGCTGATTTGCGACAAGGCGATATGGCTTCAAGACACTAGTTTCTACTTCGTGGTATGGCTGATTTCCTCAACAATGTGGAGAGGGCTCGTATGAATGCTGAGTCAAAACCTCCTCGCTGCTACCTTGCTCACCGTGTATTCAGCAACTGCGTAAACTGCCACGATACCGTGCGCTAGGCTTCTTTCATTTCCTCTGTCCCAGAGCTATTCTTCGTTCTACTGTTGAGCCATAAGCTAATGCTATTTGTGTGCGAACGCCTGCTCCTTTATCAGCAACACTGCCTTCCCCCGAGCGGAAGCGCCAATTAAAACACATAATGTTCAGCTATGACCTCTGGCGGCGATCTAAGTCGCGAGTGTGATGAAAAAGAATTCGGCCACACAAGATTCACATCGAAAATATTGCGAAACGCATTGCGCTAGTTACCAATCTTACCCGACCTATGAGCCAGCTCTGAGGATTCAGCGTATTGCAAAATATGCGTAAAAAAGCCGATAAACCGGCGCTCTGTGCATTTTGTCATCGCGGCGTGGAACTGACCTTCCATCACCTGATTCCAAGAAAAGTCCATCGACGCACCTACTTTAGAAAGCATGTGGAGCGTGAGCAGCTGAATCGGGGTATCTGGGTTTGTCGGCTTTGCCACAGGGGAATCCACAAGCGCTTTGATGAGATGGCATTGGCTAAGCACTTCAACACTTCAGAGCGACTCTTGGCTGATACGGCCCTGCAGCGTCACTTTGAGTGGGTCGCAAAACAGAAATCCTGAGCCGAATAAATAGAGCGCATCGGTATTTCCACGAAACAGGGAATGTGGAGCTTGTCGGCAAGTATTTGGCTGATTATGCGCATTGCGATGACTTCTTCATTTGAGTCTTGATACCACTAAAACGTAGTGTGGTCAGTTCGGTAACAGCTGTACGTGCTATCGGCCCGTATCACCAAGAGTCGCTGCCTTGATTTTTAGACAGCGCAAATAGCAGGGCAATTTGTAAGGCCAACGCAGCAAACACCACCAGATTTAGCTCGATCAGGCCAGCTAGAGTAAACGCAATTAAACTGATTGTTCCGTTAATTAGGGCATAGGGGAGCTGAGTGCGGAAATGCTCTATCTGGGGACAGCCGGCTCCGGTGGAGGACAGGATCGTGGTTTCTGAAATGGGTGAGCTATGATCGCCGAATAGGCCGCCGGATAGTACCGCGCCCATGCAGACGTAAAGTGGTGCATCGATGGTAACCGCGGTGGGAATTACCAGCGGAAACATGATTGCGAAGGTCCCCCAGGAGGAACCCGTGGCGAAACTAATTGTTGCCGATAGCAGGAAGACTATCGTGGGCAGGAGCCAGGCTGGTAGTGCAGCTTGTGCAACACTGGAAATATAGGCCGCGGCTCCCAGATCTCTGCCAAGGTCCGAAAGCGCCCATGCCAACAAGAGCGTCACTGCAACAAGTGTCATCCCCGCCATACCTTTTAGGTAGACATCAATGCTCTGTAATACCGATCTAACTTTGAGGCTTGCCATGAGAACGATCAGCAGCGCAGCTGCGCTGAAGTAAGCAGTAGACAAACCCGCGCGGAACGCAGAGCCTGAAACTTGTTGGGTTGGAAAACCTAAAGGCACCAATAGCAGGCAGAGCACGATCGCTAGCACACAGAGCGGTGCCCAGACCAGGACTGGTTTCGCGTTTGGATGTGTGAAAGCCTCGTTTACATCAGCTTGTGCAGTTTTGTCATCAGGGTATCGCGCCAGTTGATTCTGGGCTGCAATTTCCGCGTCTCGCATTGGGCCAAGGTCAACCTTCAAGTAAGCCAGCAACGGTACCATAGCAACAGCAAGCCAGGCATAAAATTGAAACGGAATAGTTCGGATAAAGGCCGTAAACTCGTTTTCATCCAGATCTAGCGCCGTAAATTCTTGGTTCATAAGGCTCATGATATAGACGCCCCAGCCAATAAAGGGCACGAGGATGGCAACCGGTGAGGAGGTTGAGTCGATGATATAAGCGAGCTTCTGTCTTGATATTTTCAGCCGGTCTGTAAGTGGACGAAACACTGGGCCAATGATGAGTGGCGTACCCAGGTCGGAAAAAAAGATTGCAATTCCGCCGAACCAGGCAGCGATCTGAGCTTGCTTCTTGTTCTTGACCCAGAGATTGATTGATCGCGCAAACGCTGCGCCGCCGCCACTATTCTCCATCAGTGCCACAAATCCGCCAATGAAAGCGAGCAACACAAGTACGCCAGCGTTATAGGAATCTGTTAGTTCCGGCACGATATGATCAGTCACCATGGTGCTAAGGCCGGTAAAAGGGTTAAAACCATGCAGCATTAACACGCCAGCGAAGACGCCGCTGAATAAACCGATGATAACGTTCTGCGTATAGAGCGATAGGCTCAGGGTAATAGCGATGGGAATGAGGGATGTCGCGCTTGGCTCTGGCATGCAGCAAGTAAACAGTTAAAACCAGGGAGGTTCAAGCTTACGTCGCGCATCTCCGAATCATTCCGATGTGGAATTACTGACACGGTGCTTTCAGCAAAGTTACGGATCGCGAATCGAAATGATTATCATTATCTAAGTCATTGAATTAAATGAGAAAATTGAAAATATTGTTGAGATCTGTATACTCTTTTTAAGCGTTTAATATCCTGACGCAAGTCCGGAGGAATGGAATTATGCAAGGCAGCAGTAAAGTAGTAAGCATGCTGAATAAAGTATTGAAATCGGAGTTGACCTCCATCAATCAGTATTTTTTGCATGCGCGAATGTATCGAAACTGGGGCGTCGATGCCCTCAACAAGGCTTGTTACAAGAAATCCATCAAGGATATGAAACAAGCCGATGAATTGATCAATCGGATACTTTTTCTCGGCGGTTTGCCCAACCTGCAGGATCTCGGAAAGCTCTATATTGGCGAGCACACCGAAGAGATGATCAAAATGGATATGCACTTTGAATTGGAGCAGTTGCCTGTGCTCAAGGACGCTATCGCGCTATGTGAATCTGAGCGTGACTATTTGAGCCGCGAATTACTTCAGGAGATTCTTGGCCACGAAGAAGACTACGTGGATTGGTTGGAAGCACAGGAATATCAGATCGAGCATGTAGGTATTCGAAACTATATTCAGTCGCAAACAAGTTAAGGAGATTAATCGTGAAAGGAAGTCAAAAGATCATTGATGCACTGAACGGACTGCTAGCCTTGGAGCTTGCGGCGATGGATCAGTATTTTATCCATTCCCAGATGTATCAGGACTGGGGGTTGCACAAGCTCTATGAGCGCATTGCCCATGAGTTCGATGATGAAAAAGGACACGCCACAGCGCTGATTGAGCGCATGCTTTTCCTAGAAGGCATTCCAGACATGGTGACCAGGGAAGGCTTCAAAGTCGGCTCGGACGTCAAATCCATGTTGGAGAGTGATCTGCGAGTAGAATACGAAGTCGCAGCCAGGCTCAAAGCTGCCATCGCCCTGTGCGAAGAGGAACGAGACTATGCCACTCGGGACACGCTGGTTCCGCTGCTGGATGACACAGAAATGGACCATGCTTACTGGCTGGAGCAGCAGCTCGGTCTGATGGAGCGTCTGGGTATGGAAAACTACACTCAATCGCAGTTGGGTGAAGCACCGGCGCATGGATAGACTTCAGGTAAAATCTGTTTGTTGAACCATTGAGATGCGAACTAGCGGGGTTGAAACAGATAGTTCGCATTCGCGCTTCCTTGCACCTTTATTGTCCTGCTCTCAGTTAAGTTTGGCTTGAGGGGTTTTGGACAGCGAGTATTGTCCTGTTTTAAAAAGGTTCCTAAGCAGAGTCGGTCTGCACAGAAGGGGGCAGATGCAATCTCTCTGTGTCTAGGGCGCCGGTTTTCTTTTTTGCTCCACTCTCAAGCCATTTGCACCTTGCCTCTTGCCTGACGATCGTTATCCCGTAAACTATCGCTCTCAATCCAGGTGTCGCGTTGTTAGCGATCACAACATCTCGCGCTAGCGCGAATCGGGAGATACCCATGACCGATATCATCAGCTCGGATACTCAAAGCCTTAACTACCTGGAACTCGTCGATTCCCTGAATCGCCTGTTGCGAATTCGCACCACACCTATTGGCATGAAAATGTATGAGCAGGCATCGGATATGGAAGCAATCCCACGTATTCGCCGCCCCCAGGCTACTCACACCACCGATCAGGTTGTTGGTATGGCAGCCCGCAACGGCTGGACCGTGGGCATTACAGCCGATGACCTAGTAGGGGCGCAGTGTAAAGCGGTTATAGGTTTGCACCCTAGAGACGAGGAGTGGTTAGCTGGTGAACGCTACCGTGGTGTTTGGTATGGGGATGATGAAAGTGCCAGGGCTCATCAACAGGCTATGGATGTGGTGGTGTTTGGGCATTACCAGGCAATGGCCGTCAGCCCCCTGGCGAGTGGTCGGCTCGATCCACCTGACATCTGCCTGATTTATGCGACTCCCGCTCAGATGATCCTGTTCATCAATGGGCTTCAGTACTCCGGTTATAAGAAATTGGAATGGGGTTGTGTCGGTGAATCCTCCTGCGCCGACTCCTGGGGACGTGCCCTCAGCACTGGCGAACCCAGCCTGTCATTGCCATGTTTTGCCGAGCGCAGATATGGGGGCGTGATGGAGGATGAGCTGCTGATGGCAATCCCACCGGGATTTCTACCCAAGGTGATTGCCGGGCTGGAGCAACTCTCGGTAAATGGTCTGCGCTATCCTATTCCCCAGTATGGCATCAACAACGATGTCCGCGCGGGGATGGGCGTCAGTTACGAGAGCTGATTCGGGCAGAGGCGAGTTAATTCGTTCCAATCAGGGAGGCACTGATGGCGCTCACTGAGGCGCCGTGGTGCAGATTCCTGTTGTGAATCAGTATTCTCAATAAGCTGATCAGGTCCTATTGATCACATATAAATCATAATGATATGTGATTCTTATTCCCCGCAAACCAAGCCCCTCAACGTCGGTGATTGTTACAGTTAATGACTTTTATCCCCAAGCTGAAACTTGTATCGTACAAGCATATGTTGCACTGAAAGCTGCCTTCGAGTGGTTGCGTGCAACGGGAACTCAGGAAACCCAAAACAATCCTGATAAAACCATAAATAAAACCTCAGAAAAGAAAGCCTCACGGGAGATCCTTATGAGTCATATCCAACAAGTCGCTGTGCTGATTACTGCAAGCCTACTTTGCGCTGGAAGCGTTAGCGCCCAGTCCGACCGAGCTACCATTGAAAAGGCACTGTCACCGTTGCCTATGGATCTGCGTGCCGATGCCACAGTTTATACCTATGATGACGCGGGCAATCGCGTCACACTGAAAGCAGGCAGCAACCATGTTGAATGCCAGCCTACTGACGAAGAAGGTTTCACTCGCTGCGGACCTGTTTCCCAGCGCGCGCGTCGTGACTTACAGGCAAATCTTTCTGCCCAGGGTATGGAAGGTGACGATTTACAGCTGGCATTGCAAAAGGCAGAAGACGAAGGCAGGATCCCGCCGCGGCAGTTCGGTGCCCTGAGCTATCGTCGCTTCGACACGCCAAATCGAATCCAGTATCTGTTTGTTGTGTCCTTGCCAAATGCCACTGCTGCAGAACTGGGCATGCCGGAGGGTTCGCAGCGTGACAACTCACTCGCAGGTCGCGGGACTCCCTGGATGATGCGTTCTGGTACGTCCGGTGCTCACTTGATGATTCCGGTCAACGGCACCGATTACTCCAACGAAGCGCCTTAAAACTGGCGGAGAACTTTTAGCTGACGGAGTCGCGTTCCCTTGAGTCCTACTCGCTTAGACCTGGTTATTCTTGCACAGTGTGCATCGCGTGCGCCGGCGCTTATTCAGTAACAAAATAATAAAGGCGAATACTATGAGTAAAGAGTCTAACGACCAACGCGCGCGACGACGTCGGTTTCTGACGGGTATGGGAATGGTTGCAACCGGGGCTACTTTGGCTGCATCGACACAATCGGCTAACGCGCAGGGTCTTGATGGCGATGGCTTCTTGCCCAAGCGGCATTCAAAAGATGCCTGGCTGGCGGAGTTGGCAAGGGGTAAGGATCACCGCGTGTTTATCGATTCTGCCACGGGATCGGGTGGCACCACGGCATTGAATTACGCCAACAACATTTTGCTGGGTCATCGGGAGGACTATGGTGGTGCAGACAGTGACTATGCCATGGTAGTTTGTTTTCGCCATGCCGCTACGTCACTGGGATTCGATGATGCGATGTGGGAGAAGTACGGTCAATTCTTCAGCCGTGTTACCCGCATCACTGCGCTTAATAGTGATGAACCCCCGAGCATGAATCCTATGAATATAGAAGTGAGCTCTTACAGTAACCGCGGCAACACGCTTGAGATTATTCGCAATCGAGGTATTCAGTATGCGGTGTGCAGCAAGGCGACCAAAAGCATGTCTAACTTAATAGCCAGCAATACCGGGGCAGCAGCTGAGGACATTTTCCAGGAGCTGACACAGCACAATATTCGCACCAGTCGCTTTGTGCCGGCGGGTGTGGTTGCAACCACGCGTTCTCAGGAATATGGATTCAGCTTGCTGTATGCGGGGTAGTTAATTGCGGGATATGCAATGCCCTGTGGGTTAGTTCTCCCATTTAACCCGAACTAACGCTTTGGATTGCGCGAGAATGAAAAATCAACGCCCCGTCAGGTGCGAACCTGCTCTGCTGGGACTTTTTTTGCTATAGGCTTGTCACGGGGCTGTTAGCTGGCTCACTGTCCACCGGTATTAGCAAGTCTATTCCAACCCCTGATAGAAATCCCGAATTGGTTGGAATGGTCCTAGTCGATGTTGCTCAATTGGAAACTCATCTGCGTAGGGCGGGTAAGGGCTATCCACCGGTTTGCGCTTGAGGTCAGGATAATCAACCTGCAGATTTGCGCGCTGAGGCCTCTCATGCGAATTCATATAGGCTGCTACGTCGTAGGCCTCTTCATCAGTGAGGTCTGGCCTGCCAAGGGGCATGCGGGCCTTGATGAACCGTGCTGCAGTCAATACGCGAGTCATGCCGGCCCCGTTATTGAAGCTGTCTGGTCCCCAGAGCGGCGGAAACAGATAGCCATCTGCCATGTCGGTGGTCGCGGGTAATCCCTGGCCATATTCACCATGACAGACCTGGCAGTTTTCATCGTAGACGATCTCGCCAGCGGCAACATCTGCTGCCCGATTGGGTTCGGCAAACGCAGGTGGCTCATCCCACAGTTTGCGGGTATCACTCATTACTGTGTATTGCGCGTTCAGCTGCAGGATATACATCTCAATTGAGCGAATCTCTACGCTCTCCCGATCCAGCTCGCGACCATTCATGCTGCGAGTCATACAGCCGTTGATGCGGTCACGCAGATCCCTGTCACCGCCATCGCGGCCAGAGAAGCGGGGGTAGCGAGTCGCAGATTCAAGGAGAGAAAGCGTGCCGGGACGAGTGCCGGTATCCAGGTGACAGGATGCACAGTCCATATAGGTGCCAGAGAAGCGCTGATTTGGTTCTTTATGGCCGGGACCCATCATCCTTGCAGTATCACGTATTAATTGGCGGCCATACTCAACGCTGGGCTCCACCTGAAGTTCAGTGGGTTGGGCTGGACGTAACCAAAACGCGCCCAGCATTACAACCGCACCCACGGCAATGCCGGCTATGAGGGCCAGCTGGAAGGTGCCAGTCTGGCGTTTGGGAGTAGGCTCAAAACCCATCGTTCACTCTCCTGCCGTTGCCTTGTTGCTCATCATAAGCTTGCAGTCGTTGCTGAAAAACATGCTTGGGTTGTTCCACGCTGTTGCGCCATTCAGGGTGCAAGAAATAAAGCATGCTGTATATGAGCGAGCCTGCAAGCGTACCGAAGACGATTATCGCGCTGATCATTCTCCTACTCCCGATTCAGCTTTATACAGAGTCTGTAGGAAGCTCGCGACTGACTGCATCTCAGTATCGCTCAAGCGATCTCCCCATGGCGCCATGGAAGTTCCTGGCACGCCGCTTCTAAGGATGCGCATGCTCTCACCCATGCTCAGGCGTTCGCGAGTGAAGTCGGTCGGCGGAATGGGGATGGGTAGGTTAACCACCGCGAAGCCGTCGCCGTCACCTTCGTCGCCATGACATTCCGCACAGTGGATTTGAAACAACTTGGCTCCAGCGTTGCTTTCTGGCGTGATAGTTGGGTTACCAATTGTGCTGAAGCTCTGCACTATTGCGACTAACTCGGCCAACTCGCTTTCGTCGCGGTCACGCCAGCCTGGCATCGAGCTGCCAAACACGCCATTCCAAAGAATGTCTGCCAGCAGATCACTGCGATATTGGTGCTGAGTGAGATTAACCGGCGGCGGCTGCAGCCAGGGGGCAGCAGGTCCATCACCGGCACCCTCTTCGCCATGGCAGCCCTCGCAGTTTTGGCGCCACAAACGCAGACCGTTCTCGTTGACCGTCTGACGTGCTAACGCCGGTGACGCTTCACCCCTCCGCCGGGTGCGCCCAGGATGGGCGTTAAGTTCATTGGCATCCAGCGACATGAGTGTCCATTCGTCATCGCCAGCAGCAGTGCGCATCGTTGCTTCACCTTCCGGCCAGGCCAGCTCGCGGCTACGACCTAGGGTGTTCAGGTAGGCAACCAAGTCCACAGCCTCTTGCCTAGGCTCGAGAGGCGAGCCGTTAAAGTACTCGGGGTAGGAAGGCATGATAGACCCGGGTATGACACTTCGTGGCGCATAGAGGTGTGCCAGATGCCATTGATCCGAGCGGGTATTCGCCGCCCTTGATAAATCAGGACCAATGCGCCGGGTGCCCAGCATATGGGGCGTATCCATTGCATCTTCCCAGGCCAGAGTGGCAGCGCCAAAGCGTGCTATGTCTGCGGCAGTAAAGCGGATCTGTTGGGTATGGCAATAGGCGCAACCTTCCTTGGCATAGATCTGTCTACCGCGCTGCTCCGATGCAGTAAGTGAGAGCGATGCTGCTGGTGCAAGTTGCTCTGTCTGCGCGTCAAGGGTCGCCTGTGGTAATAAGCCAAGCAGAGACACTGAAAATACAAAAAATGTGACACCTGCGACAGAGGCCGCAAGATAGGACATGCGTAGCGCTTTGGCGGGATTGCTGTGCGAGTTTTTCGAGTCGCCTTGCGCCGGTGCTTGGATCGTGGTGCGAGCTGCGGTGCAATCTCGGGCACCGACACCGCGCGGCCCCTTGGTTAACCCATACAGCAATAATCCAAAGCCGATAGTGATAGGAATGCCGGATACGCTGCGAATTAGCCAATACGGTTCAGAGGCGCGCAGCGCATCCAGCCACGGGGCACCTTCTTGCCACATGCTGCCCTGTACCAGCCCAGCCAGAGTAAGGTCGATTACCATGACAGTGACACCAACTGTGGTTAGCCAATAGGCCCAGTAAATCGCTGTAGCGTGAAAGGGGGCATCCCCCATTTTTTGCCAGGCGTGCAGTAATCCGGCGATGCTGGCAAATGTCGCAAAGCCGAGCATCGCCAGATGAGAGTGTCCAATGACGAAATCGGTAAAATGGATGGTCTGACTGAACCCCATGTGTGCCTGCGCGGACCCCTGCAAGCTGACGATCAAGTAGAACACTACTGACATAGAGGCGAAACGCAGGGCAGGATCTCTTGGGAGCCAGCCGGCGCCACGCTGAGAAAGCACCAGATTGCTAACAACCACGATGACGACCAGTCCTAACATAAAAGACGCGAGGATTGCAGTGGTCTGTGTCGCCATTGGAATCACTGAGAATATATAATGATGGGTACCATTCAGCGGATAAAGAAAGAATAAACCCCAGAAACCCAGCATGGACAAAAAATGGCTAAACACCGGTCGTCCGGTGCTAGCAGGTATCACGTAATAGAGTATGGCCAGGGCCAGGGGTGTGACAAACAGGCCCACCGCATCATGAATCCATAAGCCGCTAAAGGCGGCGCCGGCAGCGCCCGGGACAAATTCCGGCATGATGTTTCCCATTGGGAAACTCATGAGTGAGAACACCAGGGCGCCTATGATGTACCAACTAGACACATAGAGGTTATCAAAACCATCGCGAAAAAAGCCAGGTAGAAACTGAGCTGCGGCTAGCGCGAGTCCTGCAACCACGACAAGGTCTACCATTAGTGGAAACTCAGCCCATTCCAGTGGCTGGCTAATGCCACTGAGAACCAGAAGCCAGCCTGGCAGCATCACAGCGAAATTCCACAGACCGAATATCAGCCAGCCCAATCTATCGCTAGTGACAGGTCTCCCACTAAGAACTGGGACAGCGTGGTAGAGGAAGGCGAGGAAGGCGTTGCCCAGCCAGCCAAGCATGATGCCCTGGGTATGGGCAAAGCGCAGTCGACCCCAGCTCGGCAAGGAACCGATGAAATCCGGCCAGATGAATTGTAACGAGGCGATGATACCAAAGGAAACCGCGAGTAACAGGGTGACCAGCGCCGCCAGACCATGGGCTCGAATCAGCCGATTATTGGCGGCTGCTGACAATCCAGAATCAGCGGTTTGCGCCTTGGCCGGCTGCTGCTCATTGATTTCAACGCCGGCGTTGATTGCTTTTGACAACGCTACTGCTCCGTAGGGCTTGACGGTTCGTCTCTATTTTCTTACATGTTACAGCAATCAGTTGCAGCAGAGTACTTTGATCAAGCGTAAAATAGCAGTACTCTGACAACTTCGACTTGAGGGTTGGAGTTCCCGGTTTACCAGCGAATTATGGCGAAAAACTTGGGCACACCTCTCGATTATCTTTGCTCTCAGGATGCTCTCGCAGCATTTGGTCTATGCGCCTAATTTATTTTCAACTGACTCTACTGATGTCTTTTTTGTTCTCCGGCATTTCCATTCTCGCCCAATCGACTTTGCTGCCTGAAATTGAACTAGGGGTCTCGCGGCAGTTGGCGGTTCAGCGCAAGGCAGTGCTAAGTGAGATCAATTATGAAATTGAACTGAGACTGCCAGCAGACCAAAAGCAGAAAATAGCGGCAACCGAGACCGTGAGATTTCAACTCGCCGATGCAAGTCAAGCTCTGGTGCTGGATTTCCGAGAGAGCGCGGACAAGATCCACGGCGTTGAGGTGAATGGCAAGGAATCTGATTATGAATTTGCATCGGAGCATCTGATCGTCCCATCTGCGGAGTTGAACATCGGGACCAATCGCATCGACATACAATTTACTGCTGGCGAAAGTTCGCTAAACCGCAACCCGGATTTTCTTTATACCCTGTTTGTCCCAGATCGCGCACGCACAGCCTTTCCCCTGTTTGAGCAGCCCAACCTGAAGGCAACTTATGACCTGATTCTTGTCATCCCTGCTGACTGGGATGCAATTTCCAACGCGCCGCTTCTGGAAACGGAGGGTTTGGGTGTGAACAAGCGGCTACGGTTTGCTCGTTCGGATCTCATAAGCTCCTACCTGTTCTCTTTCGTGGCGGGTAAATTTCAGCGAGTGACTCGTAGCGTGAATGGGCGCGAGATGAGCATGCTGCACCGAGAGAGCGACGAGGGAAAAGTGGCACGAAATGTGGACGCAGTGTTTGAACTGCACGGCACTGCTCTGAGCTGGCTAGAAGACTATACCGGCATCGATTACCCCTATCAAAAATTCGATTTCGCCTTGCTCCCGAGTTTCCAATACGGCGGCATGGAGCACGTTGGTGCCATCCAGTATCGAGCCGACAGTCTATTTCTCAATGAAACGCCCAGCCAAACCCAACTGCTGAGCCGTGCCAGTCTCATTTCTCATGAGACGGCGCATATGTGGTTTGGCGACCTGGTTACCATGGCATGGTTTAACGATGTATGGACCAAGGAAGTATTCGCGAATTTCATGGCGGCGAAAATCGTCAATCCGAGTTTCCCCGAGATCAACCATGATCTCAATTTCCTGGTGCGGCACTATCCCAGCGCCTATGCCGTAGACAGAACCGAAGGCGCCAATCCGATTCGCCAGCCGCTACCCAATCTCAATCAGGCCGGCACATTATATGGCAATATTATCTATAACAAAGCGCCGATCATGATGCGGCAACTCGAGACACTGATCGGAGAGCAGGGTTTTCAGTCCGGCATGCAGGAATACCTCACATCTTACGCCTTTGACAATGCCACCTGGCCAGACTTGATCACGATTCTAGATCAAAAGACTGAGGAAGACTTGGCGGCCTGGAGTCAGGTGTGGGTAAACACGGCTGGTCGCCCGCATTTCAAGACAAGAGTGATGGGTGCAGAACCTGGTCTACGGCAAGAGGACCCTGCTGCTGCGAACCGAATCTGGCCCCAGCGTTTCGCTGTTGCGTCCCGCAGCACAGATACCTGGACCATGGAAACTCTGGTAAGCGGCCGGGGTGAGGTGGCATATCGCAACGGGGCTGTTGATGGAGCTGCAGGAGGTGATGTACTTTTTAATGCCGACGGTTTCGGCTATGGACTGTTCCCGGTGCAAGCCACAATGCTTGCTAACTGGGATAGTTTCGAAGCAGTGCAAAAAGGCAGTCTGTTGATCTCGCTGTATGAAAACATGCTCGAGGGGCAGGTGATCACGCCGGGCAATTATCTTTCGCAGCTGACGCTGATCGCCGGACGCGAGGATAATCAGCTCTTGCTTGATCTTTCCCTGCGGCAATTGCAGGCTATCTATTGGTCATTCGTTTCCGATGTCGAACGCGCCGCCGTCGGAGAGGAACTTGAACGAGTGCTCTGGACAGCTATGCTCAATGCCGAGGACAGCAGCAGGAAAAAGATTTACTTCGAGGCCTACCGGGATATTGCGCTATCGGCTTCGGCACTGGAGCGTCTGCTTGCAGTCTGGCAACAAGAGCTGCTGCCAGAAGGGCTTAGTCTCTCAGAGAATGATTACATCGCTCTGGCCAGCAACCTCGCAATCAAGCTGCCACAGCGATCTCAGGAAATCGTGACAACCCAGCTTGGCAAAATTGAAAACGAAGATCGCCGACGCCGCTTTGAGTGGATCAGCCCAGCGCTATCTCCTGAGCAACAGACTCGGGACGCATTCTTTAATTCGCTACAGGATGAAAGCAATCGCCAAATCGAATCCTGGGTATTGGGAGCGCTTAATGCTCTGCATCATCCTCTGCGGCGGGAATGGTCTGAGGGTTATTTGCTGCCCAGTCTGCAACTGCTTGAGGAAATCCAGGCCACCGGTGATATCTTTTTTCCTGCCCGCTGGCTCGGGGTGAGTTTCGGCAACTATACCTCCGACTCAGCAGCAGCAACGGTGAGAGATTTTCTGGCTCAGCGTCCGAATTATAATCACCAGCTGCGGATGAAAATTCTGCAGGCTGCGGACACGCCGATCAGGGCAGAGCAGTTGCGGCAGACTCAGTAATCGGCAGGGTTCTGTTTTGCCGGGTGCGGGTCAATTCCGGCCACCCGATTCTCGCTGCATTCTCTAAGGTATTGCTATTTAGCGGTTACTCATTCCAGGGTGGAAGCCTCGATCGATCCATAGCATTATGCGGTTCTCCTGATTTGATGAGACGACTTAGCAAAAATTTCTTGCAGTATCTTTGTTTTTACATATACTTTAAAAAACAAAGTAATTTGAGTAAAGATACCGCCAGGTAAGGAGAACTACTATGTCTGACTCAGTTAAAAACACAGACCTGAGTTATTTACGCGAGATCGCCGAATCTGGCCAGGCAGCGCCGCTGCTGGGCGGGCGTTTCCTCTCTTGGTGGGGCTCGCTCACCACCCTGACATATGCGGGACACTGGCTGATCGCTAGCGGTACACTGGGTCTGGAAAGTTCGACCTACGGCTGGATGTGGGGCACCTATATGGTGCTAGGGATGGGCGGACATATCCTCCTCGCGACCACGTTCCCGGCCTCTAAGCCTGGTGTCTCTTCGGTGGGTAATCGCGCCGAACGCATCGTTTGGCAGGCCGTGGGTTTCGCGCTGTTTGGCTATTTCGCCACCCTGATGGTGAAGTCTGCTGTCACCGGCAATGCTGATATAGGCTTTGAGTATTCCTTCGCCGTGGTTTTCATGCTCTACGGAGTGGGGCTGATCACCACCGGTGCCCTCGGTGAGTCACAGACGCTGCAGCGGGCGGGAATGGCTGCGCTGTGTCTGGTGCCAGTTGCGGCCTGGTTCGCCGGCACCTCCACCAACTGGCTGCTGTCCTCCATCGGTGCAGCCCTGTGCGTGCTGTTACCGGGGCTGGTGATGCTGAAAAATGAGCCCAAGGTCATCGAATAATGGCGGCAATGGAAATGGACAATCCATTTAATCACACGGACATAGACGATGTGATTCACGGTCGCTTGCGGCTTGGTATCATGGCCTACCTGTCGAGTGTCAGTCCGGCTATTTTTGGCGAGCTCAGGGACAAGGTGCAGGCTACCGACGGCAACCTGTCCACTCATTTGCGTAAACTGGAAGATGCTGGGTACGTGAGGCAGGAGAAAAGCTTTGTAGGTAAGCGGCCACAGACGCGTATCTTTCTCACCGATCAGGGGCGCGAAGCCTGGCTGGCTTGGATACAGCGCATGCAGGGGCTTATCAATGCTGCTGCCTCTATCTGAGAAAAGTTGAATTCAGGCGAGGCAAGTGAATCAGAGTGATAATACGATGCAGTATTATTTCTCTGACTTTTTTGCGCCAATGCCGTGGAGACAATCTTGACAAGAACAATCAGCCTGCTCGCCCGCCGCCAGTAATTCTGCAATGACCAGCTCCAACTACAGATCAATCGACCCCAATCGCGCCAGCGCCAGGTCGTCTCGGGTCGGAGAAACCGAAGAACATCCCATCCTCCCGCATTACTGTTTGCAGGCTGCCCATACCAGCACTGCGCTGGCTGAAGTTTATGCTGTGTCCTAAATCTATAAGGCGCGTTACTGTATCTGGGCTGATGCCGCTCTCGATTTCCATGGCGTCCGGCTTCCATTGGTGGTGGATGCGGGGAGCAACAGCGGCGTCGGCGATATTCATGCCGAACTCCAACACGTTTAAAACCATCTGCATATTCGCGCTGATGATTTTTGACCCGCCAGGGCTACCGGTCATCAAAATGGGCTGACCGTCCCTAGATACCATCACTGGTGACATGGAGCTGACAGGACGTCGGTTAGGTCGGATCAGGTTGTTTTCGCTGCCCATTAGGCCAAAGGCATCGGGAATATCTGACCGAAGGGTAAAATTTCCCATATTGTTGTTCATCAGGATGCCGGTGCCTTCAATTACAACGCCAGAGCCAAAGGAAAACATTAAGGTATAGGTATTGCCAACCATATTGCCTTCCGCATCCACCACGGAGTAGTGAGTTGTCTCATCGCTCTCGTAGATCGCTAAGTTGCCGGGCGCAATTTCGTCTGAAGGCAGGGCTCGGTTCATACTGATTTTTGCAGCCAAGCTACGGGCATAGTCTTTACTTATTAAAGCCTCGGTGGGGACCTCCACAAAATCCGGATCGCCTAGATATTTGCTGCGGTCAGCGTAGGAAAACTTCATCGCCTCTGCAATGATGTGGAGGGCATCTGCG
>MDTC01156783.1_pt1 | contig 21281 bp, 15 predicted proteins | sample 811181 | NCBI WGS metagenome assembly MDTC01 (sample SAMN05326644, study PRJNA326480) | marine metagenome | isolation source: seawater | place: Pacific Ocean: North | collected 2011 | reverse complement strand
GTGCCCGGGTCATCCGCGCTGCAGCCTCGTGATTCGCGAGAATATGATTATCAACTACTCTTTCCCGCAGTCTCCTAGGGGAGGGGAGATGACGTCCATCGCAGCGGTCGAGTGTGAGGTCCGGGAGCGCGCGATCCGTGCAGAGCTGGCCTTCTTCAAGAGCAAGGCGGACACCCTCACCCACCCGCTACGGTCGGTGTGCCAGCGCATGGCGCTGGTCCGCACCCGGGTGGAAGCCGGCCTCGACGACGCCGCCGCACAGGCCGACCTCGCTGCGCGGCTCCACCGGCTCGACGTGGTCGCGGGTGTATGGACCACGTTTCGGGAGCGGCTGGTCCAGCGCTGTGATCCGTGGATGAAGAACAGTCTGCACACCGCGGACGAGCTGGCCTGGGCGTGCCTCGCGCCCTTCGGCGAGCAGGTCGACCGGCTGCCGCTGTGCGTCGTGGCGTCCACGGACTCGGCCCGGGCCTATCGGCCGGGCGACACGCTGCTGCCCCCGGGAGTCCGCACCTCGCCTTCGACGCTCTCCCTGCTGGGCGCGCCGGTCGCCCTCATCGAGCTCCGCCAGACAGCGGTCCGCGTGCCCCACCACCTCGCTGCGATCGCCCACGAAGCCGGACATCTGCTCGCTGCCGGCTCGGAGCTGGCGCGCCTGGGCGAGGTCCTCGACGGCTCCCCGGACTTCGAGGCCCGGCAGGCGGAGGAGGTGTTTGCGGATCTCTTCGCGCTCGCGAGCCTCGGCAGCGCCTTCCTGGTCTTCCTCGCCCAGCAGCGTGCGGTGGCGGACGTCGCGGGCTTTGGGCTCACCGCCCGCTACCCGTCCTGGGACCTCCGCCTCGGCCTGCTGCACGCCGTGCTCCGTCACCTCCTGCCCGAAGCGGCGGCCGCCGTCGGAACGCTCGGCCTCGGCGCCCCGGTCGAGGCCCCCGCCGGCGTGCTCGACCTCGCCGAGCGCCTGTTCGCGCAGACTCGCTGGGATGCCGATCGAGATGGCGCCGCAAGGCAGGGCGCGAACCTGCGCACGCTCCTGCAGCGCATCGAGCGCCCTCTGGACGTTCCCGAGCACTTCGACGCCCGCCGGGATCAGGTCGCGGCGCTCGTGCACGCCCTGGCCGTCGAGGGTGCGCCCCATGCCTTGATGCGTCACCTCGACCGGGAGCCGCCCACCATGAGGGGCGGCCTCGGTCCGATCGAGCGCGAGGCGGAGCGCCGTCCCGCCCCCGAGCCCGGCGCGGTCGCCGCCTGGCTCGCCACCGCCCTGTCCGGGAGCTCCCCATGACCGCGAACGAGATCCTGCAGAACCTCAAGGACGAAGCCGACTTCGACGGAACCCACTACCACCTGGAGTGGGACCTGGTGCTGACCGAGCTCGAGCTCATCGAGCTGGCTCAGCGGCGCGCCGCCGAGGTCGCCGAGTGGGCGGGCGTCCCCGAACGCCCCCTCATGCAGGCGCACGCCGCCGATGGCAGCCCCGCGCTGTGGCCCATGGACACAGAGCTCACCTACACCTTCGCGGAGGACAGCTTCGAGAGGTTGGGGAAGCCCGGCTACCTGGAGCAGGCCAGGGCGGCGCTGGCGACCGCCTGCGGGGACTGGGCCGAGGCACTGCCCGAGCTGCCGATCCGGCCCGCAGCCGAGGGGGAGGAGCCCCTCTTCGAGGTGCGCATGATCGCGCGCCGAGGCGGCCTGCTGGCGCGGGCCTTCTTCCCCGATGCCCCCGCCGAGAACCGGGTGCTCCGCGTGTGCCCGCCGGCCTTCGAGTCTCCCGACACCTACCCGCTCGACGGCGTGTTCCGCCACGAGCTGGGCCACGTGCTGGGGTTCCGCCACGAGCACATCCGCCCCGAGTCGGGGATGAGGACCCGCGAGCAGAAGGACAACACCACGGCCCTCACCGGGTACGACGAGTACTCGGTCATGCACTACCCGAAGCCTCCCGCCAACCAGGGTCCGTATCGGTTCGGGATCTCGAAGCTGGACCGACAGGGGGCGCGGCGGGCGTATGGGGTGGGGGACCTCGCTACGGTGGCTGGGGTCTCGGAACCTGAAGCATGATCTGGCCGTTCTCGGGGTAGATTGTGAACAACTCGGGCCCCGAGGTGGTCGACACCGTTGCCTGTGCTCGGTGGGTGGCCGCGCGCGCGTCTCCGTGAGTCCAGAGTTCTTCCAGGAAGCGGCGGAGGAAGACCTGTCCTGACTCGTCGGACAGGCTCGAATCAACGCCGATGGACGGCGCGAATTGGCCTACCGCCTGCGCCAGGCGATCTGAGTTCGAACCCAGGAACATGAACAAGCGAACCGCCGATCCATTGAAGAACTGCACGAACACGCCGAGGTCACGGACTGCGACGAGTTTCTCATCACTCCTCATGACGACAGGCCGACCATCTTCAAACTCCATTGCGAAGATGGCCAGCGGGGCATTCAGACCATAGACCATATCCACTTGGAAGTGCGGCTCCGGTTCGGGCGTGGTGCCAGTTACTTGTTTGATGATCCTATGAAACTCAGACGGCGTAGGCCCGGCCGACAACAATGCGATGCGCGTGTCGTAGGTTGATGGCAAGGCAACAATGTTGGATAAGATCTGACCGATTCGGTTCTTTCTGTGAAACGTGACGACCACGGAGTGTGAAACGGCGATCCACGGTCGGCCTGTGTGCAGCCGCATGGCGTCTCGGATCGCCGCCAGGACGGTCGGACTCGCCGAGATTGCTCCGTCTGCTTCTGCGAGGTACGTCGCCAGCTCAACGCAGATTCTCCACTCGGGGGACCATTCTCGCGTGGAGCCCACGCCGATATCCAGTTCTTGCCTCAGTTCGTCCAACGCAAGCCGAAGTCCAGGACGAAGTTCCGCGATTGCGTCCAGAAGCTGCGCGGTGGAGTCAAGGCTCTCAATCCAATAGAACACGCCTGCTGCCGTGCCCTTCAAGTCGGTGCTGGAGAAGTCCTGACAAAAGGCCAGAAACTCAGAAACGCCGGCAACCATTGAGACGAGCAGACGAAGCTCCAAGTGGTCCATGGTGTCTACCAGCAGCTGGGTGGCCTTCTCTGCTGGCGAGGATGATTCATCGTCCCATGCGACGTCGTATTGGCGATCCTGTCTCGCGATCCAGATGCAGCGCTCCTGTTCCACGCGGGGTTCCCAGACGTTCATGCTGGGATTATTGATGGTGCGAGGTGCTGCACTTTCTGAGATTGCTACGTTCTGGAAGTGATGGCGATATCGTTGATGCGACATCAGCCACACGCATGCGCCATTGAAGCCGTCGGTTCCTCGGGGTGGGAGGTGCCGAAGCAGCTTCGGACCAGCGTTCGCGATCCGCCAATAAGTCGAGTCCTGACCGGCGCTCTCGATCGAACCCAAGATATTCGGTGCCACGTCGTTCTCACCGATAGCTGCTACACCGGCTGCTACCCTCGCGGCATACCCTTCGGCGTTCGCGTTGACCGTGGCTTGGTCAGCAAATGGGGGCACGTAAAACGGGAGTTCGTGTTCTCGAGAGCGAACCCGAGCCTGAATCTCCGCCGCGCGCTCCTGTTTCCATGTCATCCAGACAGGCGTGGTGAACTCGAGGATCGCATCCTTGTCCGGCATGATCCCGTGGACCAGATCCAGGGCGGCAATGGGAGCTTGAATCCTGGCGAGCTTGCGACTGGCAATTTCGGCGCGTGGGCCAAGTCCATCCAAGCAGCACTCTACAAGACACCTGAACTGATCGATGGTCTGGCCATGCTCGCCGAGCGGCTGCAGATTTACACCCGTGATCCAGACACCATAGCCTCGGCCATTCGACAAGCTCCTTGTGCCGGAGTCCATCGCGACCAAGACGTCTGATGGGGAAAGGCGCTCGTACGCCAGCCCTTGCCCCATCAAGTCGTCCACTATCGCTGCAACCGACCGCAGAACAGCGAGTCGGTCCCCGAGACTGGATCCCTTGTCCATGTCGACGGCCAACGTCTTGGTCTTGACGAGCAACGGCAGCGGCACGAACGTCCACTTGGTGCCGTCGATCTCGACCTCAACGGCGGTCCCGACTGGAGCGAGGACTCCCCCGCAGGTCCGCCAGTCAAACAACGTGCTCCAAGTCAGAAGCCTGGCCAACGCTTGAGAACCCGACCGGGCGCCCTTCGCAGCCAAGCTGCCGCCAGAGTCTGTACGGACTCTGACAACGACGAACTCCTCGCCAGAAGACAGCTCTTTGTCTACGGTCCATCCTGTTGCCAGTTGCGTTCCAATCGGAATCCGCATCGTCAGGTCAACGTCTGGCTGGGGTCGCCGCAGCCGCCGAGGACGTAGGCGTAGCCGTCGACTCCGTGCACGGCGGACACCACGTCGGTGGCGTCCCGGAAGCTGCGCTCGACGGTCTCGCCGTCGGCGAGCCCCTGGTAGAACGTGGGCGAGAACATGGCGGCAGCGCCGATCGACACGCTGCTGGCGCACCCCACCACGTAGTCGACGTGCTGGCCCAGGAGGTCGGCGAGGACCTTGGTGTAGCTGCCGTTCAGCACCACCATGCGCAGCCCGTCCCGGTCCTGGAACAGCCGATCGATCGCGTCGGGCTGCATCTCGTGCAGACCGTCCCCCGGCCCGCGCATGATGAGGTGGCCAGACTCGCTGTGCCCGCTGAAGTGCACGATGGCGGGCTTGACGTTGCGGAGCAGCGGCGGGAGGGCGATGACCGAGAGGTCGACCTGAAGCTCGACGTTCAGGCGGTCTCGGTTCCTCGCGCGGTCGACGAGTCCACGGATGTTCCGCGCCTCCCGATCCACCAGGGTCCGGTCCTGGACGTCCGCACTCATGAAGAGCAGGCGGATCTGGCCGGTCGATCCGGTGCTGGCGCCCGAGCCCGGCGTCGTTCCGTCGCCGTAGGCAGCCTTCACCCGCCGGATGTCGTCCGCACGCCGAGGCCGCTCCACCTCCAGGGCGTCCCACAGGCGGGCATCGTCCAGTCCGCGAGACTGCAGGACCACGACCACCTCTTTGGCGAGGCCGGCAAGCGACGTGTTCTCAGGCAGGCTGTTCACGACGCCCCGGTCGAACGTGTACAGCAGGAACCGGCGCAGCTCGGACGCGCTGAACATGGACGTCAGCAGGGTGGCGAGCTCTTTGGTGGGACCAGGCAAGGGCACTCCTTCGGTACGTCAGTCTAGCCGTTCGGAACCGCCCCGATCGGCTCCCGCAGCCAGCGCAGGTCTTCCAGGCTCCCCTCGCCATTCGCCACCCGCTCCCGCAGCGCCTCGGCCTCGGGCGTCGCCAGGATCGCCTCGTCGAACGCGTCCTGGGCGAGGTCCATCGCGGACTCCTGGGTGCGGTCGAGCCGGGGCAGGCCGCACGATCCGGTCTGGATCTGCTGGATGACGGCGTTGATGACGCCCTTGTCGGCGAGCAGGCCGTCGTGCTTCACCCCGCTGACGGCGTAGACCTCGGTCAGCTCGGGGATGGCGGCGCAGACGAGGGGCACGGTGCCGTCGCCGGGGCCGAGGTCGTCGGGATCGGCCTTGCCGTGGAGCTGTCCGTCGACGTCATGAGCCTCGACCACGGTGCCGATGTCGGGGCACACGATGGCGGTGGTCCGGGCCAGGAGCGGGGAGCTGCGCAGGTCCTGCTTGATCCGGCGGGCGCGGGTGAGCCACAGCTGGCCAGGCACGGCGTCAGAGCCGTAGACGGCGCTCTCGTACGCGGGAGCGGCGGACGCGATCAGCTCGGGGTCGGGGAGCATCGTGAGCAGGCCGGGCAGGGTGGCGGAGGCGACGCGGAGCTGGTCGGTGTTGTTCCACAGGGCCAGCCACGCGAGCGTCTTGAAGAAGGGGTAGGTGCCCTGGACCGCCTGCAGCGGCGCGAAGCTCCCGCCGAGGGGGGAGCCGACCAGCACGGCCTGGTCGATCCGGCTCTGCCACGACGGGTGGTTGTTGGCGTAGGTCGCCGCGACCAGGCCGCCCATCGAGTGCGCGACAATGACGAAGCGGGCGCCGGGGCGCTGGGCCAGGCGACCCTCGATGTAGTGGTGCAGGGCGCTCGCCGCGAGGTCCAGGGGCTTGCGCCAGTCGTAGCTGAACGGGTGCACGACGAAGCCCTTGGCGCGAAACAGGCGGGTCGCCCGGCGATACGGCATGCCCAGGTGGCCGCCGGGTCGCAGGCGCACATTGGCGGCGTCGGTCATGCCGTCGGGGCGCAGGGTGATGTGGGTCGCGATGTCGCGCAGGGCGAAGGCGCGCAGGTCGAACCAGCTGCGGCGGTCGTTGTTCAGCTCGTCGACCAGGTGGCTGCCCATGATCCCGTGCAGGAAGAGGATCTCGGGCAGGCTGGGGTCGGGGGCTGGCGCCTCCAGCACGGACTCCTCGGTGTCCTCGGGGGCCAGGGCGAAGAGCGCCTCGGCGGCCTCGTCTGCCGGCAGGGCGGCGCGGATCAGCCGCTCGGTGGCGGTGCGATCCCGGCGCAGGGCGTCCACCAGGGCGGCATCGTCCTGGGAGAGGTACCAGTCCAGCGCGCCCTCGGCGGTGGAGGTCGCGACCGCCCCGGGCTGCACGGCGCCGGTGTGGGGCGGGGCGTCCACGGCAGCGACTGCGCGCTCGACGACGGCAGACTCGGCGGTGCCCGCCCGACTGAAGTACACCCAGAGGTTGTGGACGTCTTCGTCTGGATCTGCCGGATCTCCCTCGAAGTTCAGTCCGTCGACCACCTGCGGATCGCGCACCAGATCCCGCGCGCTGACGGCGTGGTTGACCTTGAGGTAGGAGCCGCCGAAGTGCAGGCCCACGACGAGGCCCGTGTGCAGGTCGATGACCGCGCTGCCGGACGCGCCACCGAGCGTGCTGGCATCGTGGCCGAGCGTGTTGACCATGCGGGTCTCGTCGTAGCTCTCGGTCTGGCGCTCGCCCTTGCCCTGGCCGGGGAGCGCGCGCTTGACGTTGTAGACGTGACGGAAGATCTCGTCCTGCATGCGGGTGTCGTTGCGCGGATCCCGGGCGGGGTAGCCGATCACCACCAGCTCCCGATCGCGGAGGTCGGCGGCGTGGGTCTCGGCGTCCAGGGTGAGGGCGACCTTGTCGTGGGCCCCGTCGACCCGCAGCAGGGCGGCGTCGTAGACCGGGTGCACCCACACGACCTCGGTCACGTCCAGGCGCTCGCGCGCAGACGACTGGTGCTCGCGGAGGAAGTCGACCCGGGCGCGCTTGTAGTGGGAGAGCAGGGGGCGGCTGCGACCGGCGTGGTCCGGGGCGAAGATCTGGGCCACGTGGCGGTTCGTCAGCAAGAGGCCGTCGCCGACCAGGAACCCGGTGCCGGCGTACTTGAGCCGGGGGTGGCCGGGCACCTCGATGCGGCCGATCGACTTCGCTGCGGTCGTGATCCGCGCTCGGAAGGCGTCCTCCTCCAGGAACTCCCACATCGGCAGGTCGGGCTCCGAGATCTGGTCGCCCTGGATGAACAGCGCCGGCCGGACCTTCGGGGCGATCAACGCCTCGTATTCCTCGATCGCCTCCAGGCTCGGGGCAGCGTCGGCGCCGTCGTACATGGCCTCGTGCACGGCCTTGGTGCGCTCGGTCAGGCCGCGGCCCAGCGACTCGGTCGTGGACTCGGTCGACTCCAGGATCTCGCCGGTCGGATCGGCCATCGGCGGCCGGCCCTCGCGGATCATGTCCATGTACGCCTTGAGTCGGTCGAGGCGCTCCTGGGGGCTCAGCTCCTCCAGCTCGTCGAACCCGCTCACGCCACACCTCCGGTGGGGATCGGCATGTGCCCGTCACCGAGCGCCTCGACGCCCTTGTCGGTGACCTCCCACTCCCGCCGCTCGACGTGGCGATCCGCGCCCTCGCCGAGGAGCGCCCAGCTGACGAGCTTGATCTGCCCCCGGTCGATCTCGAGTGCCCACAGCAGGCGCTCGAAGCGGCCGGCGGCGGCGGAGTTGGCGTACCAGGGGAAGCGGCGGCCCTCGAGGGCGGCGAGCCGGTCCGCGGCCAGCTTGTCGTCGGCGCGCTCGGTCGCCCGCAGGCGATCGATGAACTCCTGGGGGATGGTCGAAGACAGTCGTGGCTCGTGGGTGTGGCCGAAGATGACGGTCGGACGGTCTTTGGGGTCGGGGAACTGAAGCACCAGCTGGCGCGCGAGCTCCTGCTCGTTGGTGTGGCGGTACTTGAAGAAGCGCTTGCCGGTCAGCACCTCGTTCGCGATGGCGACGGTGCCGTGCTTCGCCGCGAAGAACTCCCAGGCGACCGAGTGGTGGAACACCTTCTCCTCCCACCACTCCTTCGACAGGCAGGGCGCCTCCTCGTCGACGAAGTCGCCCTCCTCCTCGACGGGGAGCGGCAGCTCCTCGATGCCCTCGAGCCGCACGATCGACTCGAGCAGGATGCGGCCGACGTCGTGGCCCAGGTGGTCCATACCCGCGGGCAGATCGGTCGGTCCCTTGGGGGCAGGCTCGCCGTCGGGGGCCCAATCCTCGTGGTGATCCTCGACCAGGGCGTTGTTGAACGGCGCCTTGCCGGTCGCCCAGTCGTCGGGCTCGGCGACGTAGTCCTTGTCGCCGGGCTTGCTGTCGTCGGCGGCAAAGTCCCAGGTCCGGTCGCCGCCCTGGAACCACAGGGCGACGCACTCGGAGAAGGTCTCGCCGAAGCGCGGGGCGCTCGCGGGGTTGGTGGTCAGGTCGTACTGGTGGCCGTGCATGATCGCGTAGTCGACGTGGCGATCGGGGCCCTCGATGAAGACGTAGTCGTAGACCTGCTCGACGTTGGGGAACTCCTGCTGGAAGCGGTTCAGGAAGGCTCGACCCTGCAGGTTGTAGTCGTGGTTCCCGGCGACGCGGATGAGCCGGCCGTCGTTGTCGAAGCGCTTGATGGCCGAGCGCCACGGGCGCAGCTTGGGGTCGGTGAGGATGTCGTCCAGCTGGCGGTAGCGGATGGCGAGCCGCTGCTCGATGAGCTTCTTCGGAAGCGTCTTCTCGTACTCGTCGTCGCCGATGTCCCGCCAGCGCATCCGCTCCTCCATGAAGGAGGTGTAGACGGCCGGATCCCAGATCAACAGCTCCTCGACATCACCGTTCTCGATGAGGGTGAAGCGCTCGTCGTTGTACTGCTCCAGGGCCTTGGCGTAGAGGCTCTGGTTGCTGGTGCGGAAGAAGAAGTTCTGGCGGTGGTTGGACGGCGTGATGTGGTGGTCGCTGAAGATGACGTAGCGACCGTCCCGCGGCAGGCAGCGCACGTGCTGGTGGCCCACGGTGCCGTCGTTGCAGGTCAGGGAGTCCTTGCCAGTCGGTCGCGCCTTGCTCGCGGCGATCGCCGCCTTCAGCAGGGGCCCCGCGGCGTCCACCATGCGGAAGGCCGTGGCGCGGTGGGCCTCGGCGGCCTCGTCGGACAGGTCCATGCGGGCCAGCGCGGCGACGGTCTTCCAGTGGGTCTTGAACCACTTCTTCTCGGTGCGGCTCTTGCCGTCGAGGTTGTAGACCGCGGCGAGCCCGCGCATCACCTGCAGCGAGCCCCAGGTCTCGAAGCCCTCCTCGCCGGCGGGCTCCAGGATCGGCGGAGAATCCGCGGTGATCCTGCGCACCTCGGGCCACTCGAAGGTCGACTCGTCGTCCTTGGGGCGGGCGAGGGGATCGGCGTCCCGCAGCGGGCCGAAGGACAGCTTGGTGATCCGCTCGATGAAGGCGACGGTGACCTGATACTCGGCCCAGCGACCGGCCAGGGACTCCTCGTCGAGGTCGGTGATGAGGTCGCGCTGGGAGAGCAGGAAGGCGGCGGCGACGAGCCGACCGTCCGGGTGCACCATGGCGACGATCTTCCAGTACTCCTCGGGGATGGCGACCCCGCGGTGGACTCGATCGCTGGTGCGGAACACCGGTCCGGTGAAGACGGACAGCTTGCTGCCGGTGTCGCGGGCCATGCCGTAGATGTGGTCCTCGACGCCCAGCCAGCTGCCGGTGTTGCGGTTGAGGTCGAGGTGCTGGGGAGCGGCGTTGGTGTAGTGGTAGGTGTCGATGTTGGCGCGGCGCGCCTCGGCCCAGCTGCGCCCCCACACCGGGTCCAGGCGCCGCACCAGATGACCGCGATCGAGCGGGTTTTCGGCGTAGTCCTCGGGCCCGAGCTGCAGGCGGCGGGGCAGGCGCGGGTCGTGCATCCAGCTGGACCACTCGCCGCTGGGAATGGGCTTGAGCAGGCCGCCGTGCACATTGACCGCGGTGAAGAAGGCGAGGCGGCGTGACCGGCTCATCGCGAGCGTGAAGTGGGTGTAGTCGAAGAGATCCTCGCGGGGGGTGCCCCGCGCCCAGCCGTTGTACGCGGCGTCGGCGCGCTGCTCGGCGTTCAGGACGGGCAGGGGCACGTGGTGGCCGGGCAGGAAGTCGGCGTCGTAGCCCTGACGATCGTCGTACTCGGGGTCGGGGTGGACCGCCTCGGTGACCGGTGCGGCCGCAGCCGCTGCGGCGCTCGCGCCCTGGACCTGCACCTGAGGCTCACCGCTGCCGCCGATCCGCACGGTGACGGTGATCTCGACGCCGTCGGCGCTGGCGATCGCCTCCCGGCTGGCCACGGTCGACGCAGGCCTCGAGGCGAGCGCGCCAGCGACTGCCGCCACCGCGGCGGGACCCTCGTCGGCGTCGCGCCAGTAGCGCCCGTGGGGATCGCCGCCCGGCGCCGATCCGTCGAAGCCGAGACCCGCGTCCACGACCCGGCTGTCCTGGCCCAGGGACCAGGCAGGAACGGCAAAGTTGGCGTCGAGGTAGCGGCCGGCGAAGTGCAGGCCGACGACGCGCTTGTGCTGGACGTCGAAGATCACCGAGCCCGAGTTGCCACCCAGCGTGCTCGCGTCGTGGGTCATCGCGCGGACCGGGTGGCGAGAGGTGCGGATCTGGCGACTCGGGCCGATGATGCCGGGCTGCACGCGCTTGACGCCGTACAGGCCACCAAAGACCTTGTTCTGGACCTCGATGTTGCTGCGCGGGTCGATCATCGGGTAGCCGATGACGACAACCTCGGAGCCGACGAGATCATCGGGGTGGGTCAGCCCCAGGACCAGCGGATCGATGCCCGGCGGGGGCTCGGCGATCCGCAAGAGCGCCATGTCCCAGAACGGGTGCACCAGCACGGGCTCGACGACCTCGACCAGGTGGGAGACCTGCTCCGCCTCCTGGCCGAAGTCCACCGCCGAGTCGCCCGGGGTGTAGAGCAGCTCGCGCACGCCCTCGCCGCGGACGAAGTGCCTGGCGACGTGCCAGTTGGTCATCATCAGGTCGGGTGCGACCAGGAACGCGGTCCCGCCGTAGGGGTAGTCCGGCTGGCGGGGCAGCTCGACCCGGCCGACCGCGGGAATGACCGCCTCGATCGCACTTCTTGCCGGATCCTCGTCCAGGTGCTGCCACGGGGGCCCGGGCTCGTCGTAGCTGCCTGCACGCACGATCAGCGGCGGACGGCGCTCGGGCAGGATGATGGCCTCGAGGTCGCCGAGGTCCTGCTCCGACAGCTGGCTCGCGTCGCCGTGGAGGTGCTGGGCCAGGCTCTCGCTGACCCCGTCGTGCAGGCCCTCGAGCCCGTCCCACGGGTTGTCCCCCGGTCCCTCGACCAGGTCTTCTGGCAACAGCTTGCGGGCGAGCTCGACCAGGAGTCGGCTGCGGTCTTCGGACATGGGCACCTACCAGATGAAGTGCGACCACACGCGGTCGCCAGCGTTGTTGAGGACGGACTGGGCCTTGTTCCAGGGGTAGATCGCGTACCGGCCGGCCTCGGCGCACACGCCGGCCCCGCGATACATCTGCATCCAGTCGCCCCAGGGGTCGTGCACGATGAGGTCGCCCTTGGCGGTGCGACCGACCAGGTTCACCAGGTGGCCGGAGCCGGTGAACCGACCGGCGAGGATGACCGGACCGGTCTGCTCGACGTGGGTCCAGATGTCGTCCCAGCGGCCCTGCATGCGGAACTCGGCCCGGCGGCCATACCGGGTGGCGGCCCACTCCAGCATCTTGTGGATGGTGCAGCGGTTGCGCCAGTTCGCGCCGAAGATGTCGACCAGGCCGGACTCGTTGTAGTGGGCGAGGCCTTCTTCACCCTGGATGAGGTCGTAGAGCTCGTCCTCGAACTGCTGGTCGGTGTGGGGACGGCAGCCGTGGTACGAGAGCACCATCGCGAGACAGGTGACGTTGCAGGTGGCTTCTGGGCGGTTGCTGTTGTCGCGCTGGGAGAGGTAGGGCACGGCGAGCTTGACCTCGGCGCCCCGCCGCGGCGGCAGGGTCTCCTCGATGGGGGGCTCTTCGTCGAGGAGGTCCCAGGTCATGCGGTCGACGATGCCGTCGGCGTCCATGCCGTGCTCGGCCTGGAGATCGAGGACCGCGAGGCGGGTCATGGGGCCGAAGGTCGCCTCGTCGTCGAACTGAAAGCCGTGGGCGCGCAGGCGATCGTGGAGGTCGGCGACCGCATCGCCGCCGTCGCCGCGGCGCAGGGTCGGCCGCCAGGGCAGGGGTGCGTGGGCCGCCTCTTCGAGCTCGACCGCGCCCTCGTCCATGATCAGGTCGGCGCGGGCGAGGCCGAGGTAGCGGGCGAGGTCGTTGGGGCTGACCCGAGGGCGCGGGTGGGGTGGGGGATCGCCCGCGAGTTCGTGGCCTGCATCGCGGAAGATCTCGCGCTGGAGTGCGCTGGGAAGGCCCATGACCACGAGCCCGGAGCAGATCTGGGCCTCGGGGTCGCTGTCGGTGCCGGTGACGGCCTCCAGGGTGTCGTAGGGCTGGTCGAGGAAGCGCTTCAGCGCGGAGGCGTAGGCGGCGGCGTCGCTACCGTGGGCCACGAGGCGATCCTCCACGTCCACGAAGGCGATCGGGCTCTCGCGGTAGCGGTGGAGCGGGCTGAAGACGACGCCGTCGCCGTTCGCCTCGAGGATGAGGCGCACTCCGGCGCGGTCCTGCCAGCCGCAGTCGATGGCGACATGCGCGTAGCCGTGGCCGCCGGTGAACGCGTCGATCACCTCGCCGACCGGGGTCTCGACGCCGAAGAAGACGAGGCGGGTCGGTCCGCTCGGGGCGCCGACTGGATGCACGGCGGAGCCGTCGTCGCCGCGGAAGGACTCCAGCACCTCGCCGCGGGCACGAGGTCCGACCGCCTGACCCAGGTTGGCCCAGCTCTGGTCGAGCAGGTCCTGGAGCACGCGCTCGGGCACGACACCGACGGTCTCGTCGTCGACCACCACCCGCACCGGCCGGCGATCGGCCTGCCAGGCGCGCAGGGCGTCGACCGCGACCGCACCCAGGGGCACGCTCGGGCCGTCCTGCACGCCGCGATCGGCGGTCATCAGGGCGCTGACCGGGGTCGCGAGGAAGCTCTGGTCGCCGCGGGCGCGCGGCGTGGGGGTGTGCTTGGTCATGGAGACTCCCGGGTCAGGCGGGGACGGGCAGGTTCAGGCGTGGCTGCATGGGTGGCGGGTCCACCTGGGCCTGTCGTGAGATCAGGCGGCGCACCTCGCGGATCAGAAGGAGCACGAGGCGCCAGGTGGACAGGGTGCCGCCGGTGCTGACGATCACGATCAGCCGCAGCACGGTGCCGAAGATGTCGGTCGCCAGCCGGAACCCGTCCCGCTGGGCGGCAAGTGCTGCGGAGAGGGCGGCGGCGCCGGCGGGGGTTCCGTCGGACGCGAGCAGCAGATCGAAGTCGGCGCGCACCTCGAAGGCGCCGACCAGTGCCCCGCCGTGCTCGACGAGCTGGCCGCGGCCGGACAGCCACACCCACAGGGAGCGGCCCGCCTGCTGCACGCTCTGGAAGACCCAGGTGAGGCGCACGCTGATCCACTTGAGCGCCGCCTGCCAGAACTTCTGGTCGTCCTCGCGGGGCTTGGTGTCGCTGACGATGCGCTGGAAGAACTCGCTGACCTTGCGCCACTGCTCCCGCAGCCACTCGCCGACCCGCTCCAGGCCCTGCCACAAGAGCGAGCCTCCGAAGCGCTCCTTGGCCTTGGACAGGAGCTTCGGCAGGTTCGGGTTGTTCTGCAGGTCGAGCGCGGCCTCGATGCGGGCGTCCAGGTCGAAGCGCACGCCCAGGGACTCCTCGATCTCGTCCGGTACGCGCTCGGCGACGAGGCGGCGCAGGTCGGTGGTCCGCACGCGCAGCGGTGGCGCGAGGCTCTCCTCGATCTCGAGGGGTTCGGGGGGCGCGCTGCCGGGTGGGGCCAGGGCGACCAGCAGGTCGTGCTCCAGATCCAGGTCGACCGGCGCCGGACCTCGTCCGCGGGGACGGGGACCCTCGTAGAAGTCGCGGGCGGGGTCGCTCGGATCGGGGGGCTCGGGTGGACCGGCGAAGAGGCTCTCCTCGATCTCGAAGTCCCCGCGGGCCTGCTGGGCGCGGGGCAGCGGGATCCAGCCGGTGGCGACCGCGTCGATGAACGCGACGCGGGTGAGGAAGGCGCCGTTGTCCGCCTCCAAGCGAGATCGTTCGTCCTCGGGCAGGCGCTCCAGGTGGGCGAGGATGCGGCTCGCGAGGCCGTCCAGATCATCGAGGAACGGGGCGACGAAGTCGTCGGTGACGGCGTTGGCGATGCCGCCCAGGGCGACCGCCTCGGGCAGGCGCAGGTCGAAGAGCGCGATGTAGAGGCCCGGGAAGCGGGGCGCGCCGACGAAGTCCGCGGGCAGGCCGAGCAGACCCATGCGGTGGCGGCGGGCGCGGAAGCCCAGGGTGGTCTCGCCGAGGCCGTCGGGGAGCGGGCGCTCGAGCACGGTGACGTCGAGCAGGGCCTGCCAGCCGATGGGATCGACGAACGTGGGCTGGTCGGGCACGGGCAGGGCGAGCGGGGGCCGGGTGACCTCGTGACGGAAGGTCTCCCAGGCCCGCCGCACCTTCTTGGCGTGGCGGTCGGCGCGGCGGCTGCCCAGGTAGCCGAGCGCGTGCAGGCGCTCGTGCAGCTCCGTGCGCAGGGGTCGAGGCAGATCGGCGACGTCGGTGGGTGCGTCAGGTGGGGCGGCCACACCGGCGCGGCGGCGCATCTCGGCGATGCGCTCGGGGAGGACGTCGAGGGCCTCGAGGGTGTTGGCGACCGGCGGGCTCACCCCTTGAGCATCGAGACGAACATCTCGAGGAACTGGCGGCGGGCCTCGAGGCTGGTCTTGAGCGCCTCGTCGTGCAGGGTGCGCAGGTCGTCGGAGAGATCGGTCTCGGAGCGGAAGTTGATCACGTCGTAGTCGACGTCGATCCGGGTCGCGGCCGCCAGCTTGAGGGTGCCTTCCAGCTGGAAGTTGCGCATGGCGTTCCAGTCGATGCGCTTCCTGGTCCCGTCGGCGGGATCGGCCTTGACCACGTCCTGCAGGGATCCGGTGTAGGTCAGGACCTCGACCGAGGTGAGGTCGTCGAAGGCCTGGCGCAGGGACTCGATGGCGGTGGAGAGCGTGGTGTCGGGCATCGTGGGCTCCGGTCTCGGGTCAACGGGTGAGCGACGCGAGCAGGTCGCGCTGCAGGTGCTGGCACAGGCGCAGGAGCGCCTGGTCGGGGGCGTCGAGGGGCAGGGCGGGATCGTCCGAGTCCGCTACCAGCGAGAACCCAGGCGGATCGCCCGGATCCTCCAGCGGAGGCTCTCGATCCAGCCGGGCGCGCAGGTACGAACGCAGCCGCACACGGCGGTCATCCAGTACGCCCAGGCGCAGGCGTTGTAGCTGGTTCACGAGCAGGCTCACGCGGACTTGCCCTCTTCGGACGCGGAACGTGGCACGCCGGTGCAGGGCGGGTCAAGCGCGCGGATCGGGCCTCGTGGCCGTGCGCGAGGGCGAGGGTTGTCGGCGGGCATCGCCGGGGACCGCCTGGGGCGGGATCGTCGGGGGCGGCGGGGCGTTCACAGGGTGTGGAGGGAAAGTCGGGAGGGTGGGGGTGGGGTGCTCGGATGGTCGTGGTGGGGATGGCGTAGAAAACGTGGCTTCGAGGCATTCTTTACCGCGGAGACACGGAGTGCACGGAGCGGGCACGGAGACGGATGGGCGGGGCGGAGGACGGCCGGCCGCGGTTTCGATGGGCGGTGGCGAGGCTCGCGCGTACCATGGAGCACACGGATGGGGGCTCCATGGCATCAGGATTGCGGATTGGGGCGTGCGCGGCAGGTCTGGCCGTGCTGTCGGCGTGCGCACCCGGCGCCAGGATCGATGAGGACGTGATCCCGGCGAGCGAGTCGTGGCAGGTGCCGGAGGTGAGCGACCTCGCGTTCCTGATCGTCATGGACGACACCGAGGTCACCCAGGACGTCTGGGGAGCCATATCGAGCGGCTCGGCCAAGTTCTTTCGTTCTGGCCAACACTTCCGGATGCGCTTCTTGTCGACCTACCTCGACCAGGACGGTACCCCGCTGTGGATGGATCAGGGCGCAGTCATCGACGACGAAGCGGAGTCAGACAGCCTGTTTGCGATCGAGGTGCAGCAGGTCATGCACCCCGCCATTCGCGACCGTGACGTGCTCACGCCACGTCCCCGCGATGCCCTGCGCCTCGCGCTCTCCAGCCACGAAGGCCAGGACTTCATCGGCGAAGATCACCTGGTGGTGCTGCTTGCGTCTGCCCTGTACGACCACTCCGAGGACACCCCCGCCGAGGAAGTCGAGCTGCGCTGGCTCATGGAGAGTCAACCAGGCGGGTCGAGCCTGATGATGGCGACGCCCCAGGGCGGCGGTTGCAAGGGGCTGTACTCCGAGGTGTCCGATAGCCACGACCAGACCCGAGCGCTGCTCTCGGAGTCCCTGGTGGTCGACACCGATCTATGTGGCGGTCGCTGGCTGGACGACGTCGGATACGCCTTCGAGGACGCGCGGGGCTGGCAGAACCACCTGGAGGTCACCCTTTCGTGGGGGCCGCTCGATGGCGTCGTGGAGGTCGTGGGCGTCGAGGGGCAAGACGAGGTCGTGCTCGACGCCGCGCAGTGGTCCCTGGACGGTCAGCAGCTCAGCATCGGACCGCCGCTACGCGGGTTCTCCGAGGTGCGGGCCCGGTATGAACGGGAGGTCGGCGGGGGGGAGTGACGGAGGGCGGCCCGGGCGTCGACCTCGCGCGGTCTGCAGCACGCCTACCTCGGCCGTTCCCGGGTCGCGGCCCAGCAGCTCGCCAGGGGCTCCTTGGGCGAGCCGTCCGCGTGGCGCAGGCCCATGGTGCCGTAGGCCTTGTAGACCATCTCGCCGAACATCGCGGTGTCGGGGTCGTCGCCAAAGGCCGCGCGGAACGCCTCGATCGTCTCGCAGTGACCGCTGTCGGGATCGCACGGACAGCTCGACGAGACGCCCTCTTCGAGCAGGTCCCGGTTCGACCACCAGACAAGGAGCTCGGCGTCCGCGGACTCGGCGGTCTCGAGCACGGTCGTCATCCAGCCGTACGCCTCCTCGGGCGAGGTCTGGACCAGGGTCTGGCAGCCGAGTGACCCCTCGGCGCGGATGTCCTCCGAGATCCAGCCCGTCTCCGAGATCAGCATGCGCTCCCCGTCGGGCACGAGGCCGGTGATGTGATCGTCGGGCACGTCGCCGGCGTGGGACCACTCGGAGTACGGGTACACGCTCACGGCGAAGCGATCGCGCTTCAGCCCCCCGATCTCCTCCCGGTGGCGGGCCTCGCAGTCGGCCTTGGCCTCCCCGTCCAGGCAGGCCTCGTTGGGCAGGGCGCGCAGGTGCTCCACCTGGAACGACGGAAAGACCACCAGGTCTGGATGGTCCGCCTTGATGGCGTCGTACGCCTGGTTTGCCGTGTCCACCAGCGCGCCCCACGGCTGGGCCCCGCAGTTGGCGAACAGGTTGATCTCAGGCGCGTGGTTGAGCCAGCGGGGCTCGAAGCGATCGACCATGTAGCGGAGGTAGGCGATGTACGCGCGGCGCATGGCGTCGGCGTCGTCCGCGGTGGAGAAGTCGTAGCAGTCGGCGCTCCAGCCAGTCTCGATGCGCAGCTGCCCGTCGACCTCGCTGGCGCGGTGGGCCAGGTGGGTGCGGCCGGTGTTGACCAGCGAGGTGGACAGCATCACGGGCTTGCCGGAAGAACGCGCGTTCTCGACCAAGACGTCGATCGCGTCCACCCACGCGCCGGGGGGATCCTCCCCCGCGGCGAGCTCCGCCCACGGCACGCCCAGGAAGTCCTCATGGATGACCAGCACGTCGATGTCATCGAGCTCGGGGAGCGCGTCCTGGGCGTAGAGCGGATCCTCGCCCAGCGCCAGGCGCACGCCGGTGCTCCCCATCAGGAAGGGCCGCGGCGCGTCGCTGACGGGGCAGGAGGCCGGGGCCGGGGCCGGGGAGGCGCAGCTCGCGAGGAGCAGGAGCGTGGTGGCGACGAGCCGCATGAGACCTCCGGGGGGGAGGTTGGACACCGGCGGGCGCCCCAGGCGGACTGCCCGCACAGGGTGTGCGCACGGTGGAACAGTCGAGTGGGGGTGACGGAGGGCGGCCCGGGCGGCGTGGTGCGCAGAAAACGGGGCTTCGAGGCGAGGGGCCGCGCCCAGGACCGAACACCCCCCGGACTTCCGTCACTCGAAGTCGAAGTACCGCGTGCCTGTCGCGGTGCAGCTGACGCACCCGCTCTCGAGGTACGGGCTGAACGCCACGTCGTCGATCCACCAGCCCTGACACGTCGGCGCGGTCCCGTTGCTGTTGGTGCAGTTGGCGAACCCGTCGCCGTCGGACTTGAAGGTGAACCGATACCGCAGTGTCACGGCATAGCGGTAGTAGCCGTCGTGCGCCCAGGACTTGGAGCAGCTTGTCGTCGACGCGGACGTGGGGCAGGCCGACGGATCGTAGTGCTCGTACATGAAGTCCCAGTCGAGGTCGTCACAGCTCCCGTCCGAGTCGAAGTCCACCCGCCAGCTGTCCATGAATGGGTGGCCGTGGTGCATGTCCCACGTGCCGGGCGTGCCCCGGTGGCGCCTCCCGCCGTTCGTGTCTTTGTACCACCACGCTGGACGCCAGGTGGTGCCGTTGTCGACGGAATACCAGAGTGTCCTGCTGTCGTCGGTCGGGCTCTGGGAGTGGTCCAGCGGACACGGGTGCGCGGTGCTACCGCCGTTGTTGGTGCCGCACCCGCAGGTCCACAGGTTGGGCGAGCTCGGCGCGGGCCGGGTGCCGGTCTCCTCCGTCTCATAGAAGCTCTGGAAGTGGAAGTGCGACCAGTGGGAACTCGACGTCCAGCTCGCCTCCACCTCGGTCTCGTCGATCAGCCCGTCGCTGTTCAGGTCGGGCACGTCGGGATCGATGCAGGCGGGGTCGTGGGGCTGGACGGCGACCGAGCACAGGTGGCTCGTGGACGCGGCGTTGGGTTGGTAGTGCCCCAGGCCGGCGTTGTTGGCGGCCCAGAACGTCGAGTTCGTCCCGGTCCCCGAGTGTGTGTAGTTCCAGCGGTCCCCACAGCGGCTCCAGCCAGCGGTTGCATCACTCGAGCCGTCGCCGTCGGAGTCGAGACCTGTGGTCGTCACGTGCCAGAGCCCGGTGCCGCTCCAGGGCACGGCGCAGCCCTCCGGATGGGTGGTCGAGGTCAGCGACGTCGAGCCCGACGTGATCAGGTCGTCCAGAGAGAGCTGCCCTCCGTCGAGGACGTCGATCTCGATCCGGCCGATCAGGGACGTAGAGTGCACGCCGTAGAACCCCGTACGAGCGCCCGACTGGGCGGTGCGCCACCGGAACTCCTCCAGCAGTGCGCCTGCTGTGGAATAGGCGCGAAACCGGAAGAACCGCGGCGCCTCCGACGTGTTCGGAGGGCTGTCGAACACCGGGCCGTTCTCGACGCGGATCGAGGCCACGTGGACCGGATCCACGAAGTCGATCCGTAGCGGGGAGGTGGTTGCCGTGAGCGTGATGTGGCCCGTGCCGGTCTCGGTCGCGTTGGTGAACTCGGCGTTGTGGCTGAACTTGTACTGGGTGGTCAGCATCCTGGGCGACGAGCCTGAGTAGGGAAACCCGAGGGTCGTCGGCGAGGTGATCTCCGATTCATGTCCGAGTGCTGAGGTCTGGGCATTCGCAGTGGTAGGTAGAAAGAGCGAGCAGAAAATGGGTACCAGAACCATTGGGTCTCCATGGTGGTGTCCCTACCGTACCAGATGTCCTGCCACCTCACGGGGGACGCCCAGGTCGAGCAGCGGGCGCGCGACCGCGGCGTGCCGGGTGCTTCAGAACACGCAGCCCAGCCGCGAGGCGATGAACGAGGTCATCAGCTCGCGCTGGCCGGGGGTCCACTGGGACGGGCTGCGCAGGAGCTCCTGGGTCCAGCGCGCGGCCCAGCGGCCCCACATTCCTGGCCAGGAGTGCTCCTCTCGGCTGGAGAATCCCGGCTCCGTGCACCCTCTATGCGCTCGGTGACTCCGTGGTAGCCGAATGCGGCGACTTGCCGCTCCCCTCGCGACCCAGCTCCTCCCCGCCGCCGCTCCGTTCTCACGCCCCACCCCTACTCCAGCACCCACATCTCCACCTCGATCGCGAACGCCGTGTGCTCGCAGTCGCCGTCGTCGTTGTCGCCGAAGGTCCGCAGGGCCAGCTCGTGGGCCACGTCGGGCTCGAGCATGGACTGGAGCAGGTCGTCCTCGAAGGCGACCTCGAAGGGGCCGGGGGTCTCGGTCTGGGGGACCTCGCAGGGGCCGCTGTCGCCGAGGCAGAAGTAGGGGTCGTCGCGCTCGGCGAAGTGGGTGCCGACGATGCGGGTCCAGTCCCACTGGGGCACCCCGTCGATCGCGTCGAGTCGGTCGATCGGGTAGCCGCTGCCGCCGCCCAGCAGGACGTTGTCGTCCAGGGTGAGCGTGATGTGGTCGTCGAAGGTGAGCGAGTCCTGCACCGAGCGGAAGGAGATGGAGCACAGGGTCGCGCCGGGCGGGATCGGCACCTCCCAGCGCTCGACGATGCGGGCCTGGTTGTACTCGTTGAGCCGCTCGAGGTTGTCCCCGATGCCCCACGGACACTCCTTCGTGGCGTCGGCGGTCATCTGGGTTGTGAGCAGGGTCGCGTCCTCGGCGCAGCTCTTCTCCCGCGGCTGCTCCTCGTCGTCGAAGCCGTGGCTGCCGGGCCAGACGTCGAAGTCGTCGTCGACGGGATCGCCGCCCTCGTCGATGCTCGGTCGCACGCCGTACTCGGAGCAGCCGGCGGCCAGCAGGAACAGCGCTGCGGCCAGGGGGGGAACGAGCCTCATGGGTGCCTCCAGTACGCCCGGTCGCACCCAGTGTCGGTCCTTCCCGCCTTACATCCGCTTGCCCTGGCTTGCGGCGAGATGTCAGGGACAACGTCCGTCCCGGCGCACTCGTTCTCAGCGCGGGAACGCCGCCTCCGGCCCGCGGACCTGGGCCAGCTGGTGGGCGCGGATGTGCGGGGCGGTGGTGCGCATGGT
>MDTC01180431.1_pt1 | contig 21291 bp, 20 predicted proteins | sample 811181 | NCBI WGS metagenome assembly MDTC01 (sample SAMN05326644, study PRJNA326480) | marine metagenome | isolation source: seawater | place: Pacific Ocean: North | collected 2011 | reverse complement strand
GACCACATTGTTGGAAACTATCCACTTGTGTATGCTTCTGCAGACGTGCTCATCCTTACAGAAAATGCTTGGGATTGGTGGTGGTTCTGGGGCAATGATGGAATGAATGAGGCAACAAACATCCATTCGTTCGATATCTCCAACCCTGGTGACACCCTTTACACAGGTTCAGGCAGAGTGAATGGAACAATTCTCAATCAATTTTCGGTATCTGAATATGAAGGGGTTGTTCGTGTTGCTACAACATCAGGGCAATGGGCTCGCTGGTGGATGGAGAACCCAGAACCAATGAGTTCCAGTGTTGTTACATTCGGCCGTAGCGTTGATGTAACCACAGATACGCAAATTCTTGCCGAAGTTGGAAGGGTCGACAACATCGCTCCGGAAGAACGCATTTGGAGTGCGAGGTTTGATGGAGACCGTTGTTATCTTGTCACCTTTAGACAAATTGACCCGTTGTGGGTTATTGACATGTCAGATGAAACCAACCCGATAATACTCGGCGAACTTGAAGTTCCCGGTGTATCGACGTATATCCATCCACTCTCCAGGGATCATTTGCTAACGATTGGCATGGGCCCAGCAAATGCGGATGGCACGGGCTTAGACTGGTCAAGCACTCGACTTTCACTTTTCAATATCAGCGACCCTACCGCTCCTGCAGTTGCTGACCATTTGACCCTCACCCCAGTCTCAAATCCAAACGACAACGCATGGGTTTGGTCATATTCAGAAGCTTCGTACGAGCATAAAGCATTCCAATATTGGGCTCCAAAAGGGTTGTTAGCCATTCCACTCTCAACCTACAGATATCACAGCTGGACCGATTCGAATGGCGGATACCATTGGAATTACCAATATGTTTCTAAACTCATTTTGGTGAACGTTTCTGAAGAGACAGACAACCTTTCGATTCACGGAACTGTTGACCATTCAGACCTTTATGACCGAGGAGAAAATCAGTATTGGTGGAACCAGTATAACATTCGCCGCTCCATTTTCATGGGCGATTTCGTTTATGCAATTTCTTCAGCTGGAATTACTGCAACCAACCTTACTTCAATGAATGAAAGCGCAAGCGTTGAACTTGCTTATGTCAATCCATACAGCACATATTACTACGATGACGTGGTTGTTGAAGAAGTCGAAGGCAGCGAATCCTCTTCTGACGATGGAGGCGAAGGTAGCGGTAGTTCGGGCAGCAATTCTTCAGGCTCGGAACCCACGCGAGATTGACTCTTTGATCATGAAAAGAGCTTGAATTGAAACCGTGTTATTCCTTTTTCTCTTTGCCAAAAAACGACAACTTCCCCTCTTTTATCATCTTTAGAATGTATTCTTCTTTTTGTTTGAAAAATTCATCAAAGCAGGTACATTCTCCAAAATCTACACAATTTTCGTTGGAACATTTACCGCAACAACTCGACTTCATTCCGATTTCTCCTTGTCGCTCAACTTCATTCGTGCTTTCATTAAATTTGAAGCTTAATGAATTACATTTACCACAAAAAGAAATACTTGTCATACCAATTCTAGTGGAGATGTATCGTTTTATCCTTCTCATCTGTATTCCATTGAACGTTCAATATATCACCCCATTTTGAGTAAAATACGAAGGTTTTTCAGTCGGTTGGTGCAAACGGTTTCCACTATAACGGGCGCGCCCTTAGCGTGCCTCAATGCAACCTCCACAACAGCCCCCCTCGCTACTGGTAGGTATGCCCGATATGGGAGGGGCAATGGCGCCCCAGACTCATGGAAATCAACAAGGCATGGTGTTTGCAGTAGCCCAGAGTAATGCCTCTGCAACGGCGGGTGTGGTCCTAGGAATCATCGCTATGGTGTTTTCAATTATGGCTCCGTTTTTCTTTTTAATTTGCTGTGTCTTCTCAATCCCACTGGCATTTTTGGGCATTATATTTTCACACATAGGATACTTTAACGCCAAAAAAACTGGCGTTGGGAAGAGTGAAGCCATCGCCGGCCTCATACTTAATTGGCCACAATTTCTATTGGGACTTATACCAATACTATCTGGTTTGTACCCTGAATTTTTCTCTTGAACTTGAATCTACAAATGTCTGAACAGTGGGTAGCGTCTGTATCGACCCACTGAATCCCCTTCATATCAGAAAATAAAATGCAAAGGGGTTTCGGATGGACCCTTGCAACTCATCCGATTCAATATGTACATTCAACAATGAATTTATCATGACTAACAAGTAGGCAACGATGTGTCATATTTTGTTTACGTGGTAGAGTTAGATAACGAGAATTTCAAACCACCTAACAAATTCAAGAAAGATAACCCCCATATTTGGGATGAATCAGGTGAGAAAATATCATCAGAGAATCCAAAAATGTTCTATGTAGGCCAAAGTGCTCATGATCCAGAGTGTCGATTCTCACAGCACAAACATTGCTTTGGCGAAAATATTGAACATTCTTGCATTTGTGGTATGGATTGCACCTGCTGTGATGATCAACACATAATCACTAAAAATATGTCAAACTCTTGGGTCAGAGAGCATGGATTATGGCTTAGAAAAAGAATGTATACAAAATATAATCCAATTCAAACCTATCAAAAGTCCCTCGATTTGGAACAAGAGATTACTCGTAAATTAAAATCGAAAGGATATGCTGCATATTGTAGGTAACCCTTGCGACACCCATGCATGAGAAACTCACGCGTCGGTACCCAAGCGACAGGCATCTCACGCGTGGGAGTACAAAGAGTTCTAGCGAGTTTCACTTCACCTCAAAATTGACTTTTCCAAGTAATCTATTCTGTATCTGAAAGTATACCATTTTCCAGCACAATCGCCTTCGGATAGGCACAGAGGGTTGTCTGAATAACTCGCTACCAAAATGATTTCACAATTCCACTCAATCAGTATCGCGTAGTGCAAGAATTTCATAGGGGATAGAATACGTATAATCAAACATCGGTCCAATGAGGCGTATTGAATCAAGACCCTCTCCAAAAACAACTCGTTCAAAGCACGAATCAATGGCATGTAACGGCATGCTTGCAATCAACGCCCCTTCTTTTGTCAATTGAATTCCCGTGGTCACCATGGGTGCATTTGAGGTGAATGAGAGATGGTTTTCCGTACGTTCAACCTTCCCAAGGCCAGAGAACATGGTTGAGAATTGCGCACCGATCTCACCCCAATCTTCCAGAAGGTACTCCATGTTTGAGGAACATCCGATTTGGTTAAAGTTATTTTTGTTTCATCTTAGAGATACGACTCGCCCACCTCATTGGCGTATGATGGTGCAGGAGGCAGGATTCGAACCTGCGAACCGATATGGACTGGGACCTCATCCCAGCGCCTTTGACCAAGCTGGGCGACTCCTGCGGCGACTTTGGCTCTCACCTCGCGTATATCAACACCGCGCCAACACCTTTACTCCATGAATACAGAAACATCCTCAAGCGTTTTGCGTTTGATATCAGGAACCATGGCATTTTGGGCAGGATATCCGACAGGCATCACCAGCATTGCTTCTTCATGGCTCGGCCTATTGAGGATTTTTTGAAGAAAACCCATCGGAGATGGCGTGTGTGTAAGGGTCACAAGCCCCATACCATGAATCGCTTGTATGAACATCCCTGCAGCAATGCCGCATGACTCAGTGGCGTAATACGTGGGTCCCCATTGACCGTTGCTGCGTTGGCGCTTTTTCTGTTTGAAAAGGACAACAACCCAGGGTGCATCCGTGAGATGCGCCTTGACCGCATCCGTTCCAAGGGGCGCTAAAACTTCAGACCACGCGGGAGGCATTCGTTCAGAGTAGGTTTTCCTCTCTTCCTCCTCTGCAGCCTTTCGAAGCCGGCTTTTCAGGTCGCTGTTTTTCACAGCAACCCATGTCCACGGCTGAAGGTGAGCGCCATTTGGTGCAGTTGAACCAGATAGGATCGCTAACTCAATCAACCGCTTATCCACTTCTTTTGAAGAAAAATGACGCGTAGTCCGTCGCTGCTTCATTAAACGATAATGTTTCTCCGCAAATTTGAGCATGGATGCAGGGGCTTTCTCATTCCATTCCAATGGGATAAACGGATGGTCGTTCATGTTCCTCAACCGGGGGTTGCCTCCCCGGTCAATAAGTAGGCGTGGCTGAGTTTGTAAGGGGCATCAACCCATCAGACCTTAATCTCGCTTTTGACAGGAAGCAGAATTTCATTTCTCCGCTTGAATGGAAGCGTCATCGGCCCATCATACACGGCGAGGATCGGCTCTTGTGTGGGGCTAAGCCCCTGTTGTTCAACCATGGATTTCAACCGCCCAGCCATTTTCTCAGTTTTACCGGGGGAAAATCTGCCCGTAAACGAAAGCACAGCAACATCCCTTCCTTCACATTCATACAAAAATATCCCGCCGTCTATCGGAACAGGGAGGGACTCAAGGGAATAGGCCGATGGCATGGTAAAGGCCATCCATTCCGAACCTGCTTCATTCCATGTTTCTACCGGGGCCGTCATGGCGATTGATGTTTGACTCGTATTTCCTCCAAAAATGTAGCCTGCGATTCGTCTGAAGCCACCGATGGATTGTCGACGGCCAACACCGTCTGTTTTCACCCGTGCCTGGATGGTTGGAGCATATCTGCGCAACTCAAAACCGTCATACTTGGAGAGAAGCTCATACTTCGGCTCTTCAAGTTGTTCTCCCATGTACGCCACTCTGCCATGCGCCTTTTCATGAATTGTTTTCCTCAGGCATCCGCCCACGTAAACGAAGCCATGCTTCACTGCAAAACATCAATCCATAGATTGAGGCGAGCCATAATGTGGGCCTACCCCATGTTGCAAGCGATCCATCCTCGGGAAGCACGCCGCTGTTAAAGGAAAGAAGTACACATAACCATACCAAAGTCAGCCCGTGGAGAATCCACCGTATTGAGCTTAGGAGCTCTTTTGATGTGGATTTCATCTCAGTAAGTTCGGCCTTGGTCAGTAAGGCCGATACCCCGACGATTTTATCCAATGCAGACCCACCATTCCAACGAATTCGGCCGAGTTTTAAACGCGTCAAATATTCGATTGCTGTAAACAACGTGACCCAAACCACAACCACTTCCAGCAAAGGCGCCCCACCACGGAGATCCAAGGTGCCCCAAGTAGTCCATGCTAACAGCGACCATAACCATCCAACCAAAAGGAGTTGGAAACCGTGTGCGAATTGGCTGATTTTGGCCAACAATTCCGCATCGTGGCCCAAAACCGATTCAAGAACTAAAACTCCAGCGGCCGCAATGCAAGCAACGGTCCCAGCAAGCAACCACCACCCTGACAAGTCACTGTCTCTCCAAGCCAGCATCAGTGCAGAAAGAATCCACGCCAGCGCAAAAACGGTGGCTACATTGACTGCAGCTTGCATGGTGTAAAGAGGGTCACGCCCGTCTCTCAGAACCGCCAAGCCGCCCATAAGGCGAACTTCGAAGGCAGAATCATCCACAATTCCATGGCTCGCAGCCGCCATTCCTCCTGCTGATTTGATTCTCGCAGCCTCCACAATACTCTGTGCCGCACCATCCTCCCATTCAGATCCACCCGTCCAAGAAGACCCTCTACTTGCAGCATGGGCTGCGCCTGCTCCATTTTTGGAGCCGCCACGGGCTGAGCGGGTTTTAGCCCAAGCACGAATTTCAGGTGCGATGATTTCCTCAACTTGGTCTTCGTTTAAGGGCGCGCCGTGGTCTGTGTAAAGCCACCGACATTGGATGGGCACCGGATTAGCATCAACATCTGGGGCGACCATTTGAAATTGCCCAGGGCCAAGTGTTGGGAGCTGAGCGACCAAATCTTGATCGCCGCCACTTTCTTTCAACAGATGCCGCACCTTCTCGACGTCTTGTGGTTGGGTAAATCGGCCGATGAAGGTTGTATTGGCTTGTGCGAGAATTTTGTAATCCACATCGCTGACATTTTGTGTGGCAAGAACGCACGCTACACCGTATTTTCTTGCTTGTTTGAAAATGAGTTTAATGAGGTCTTTTGCGGGAGGGTTGCGGGGATATGGCGGTAAATATGGTGCGACTTCATCCATGAAAAACAGCAATTTCAACTCGCCCTCAGCAGGCTGTTGAGTTAACATCCAGTCGTACAATTCACGCGACAACTCTTGGACGAAGTACTGTTTTTGATTTTCATCTTGAATCGTGTTAAGATAAACGATATTGAGGGGTATTTTTCCTGGAATTGCAGGCTCGGCGAATGCGTCGATATCAATCGGTACGCCGTTTGAAAACAGCAATTGGTTAACTCCCGAAGAGAATGCAGACAGCCGACGAGCCAACTCACCGCGCGTCGCCTTCGGCAAACGTTCTTCAAAATCAGTCAACCGGTGTTCGATCATCACCTCGTTCCAAGTAGGAGGGCTCGTCTTGTCTTCAGGGTCAACATCTTCTTCAAAATGTTCAGGATAAAGATGGCGAATAAATTCTTGATGCGGCTCACGGACAACGCGGGCCAGTGCCTGGAAATCACCAACATCCAAACCACACCTCGTACCTTCAACAAGAATTTCATAGAGATATGGCTTGACCGTTTTTCCCTTCGGCTTTTCAACATCAAAGCCAGCGAGATTTGCAAACCCCGCCGCCATCATATCCCAAGCGGTGATGGCTTCTTCAGCGTCAAGGTCTGCAGGAGGGGCCCGAAACGGGTCAATGCACAACGGAAGCCCCTTGCTTCGCAACGGTGTCCATATTCGCACCTCACATCGTTCAAGCAACTTCTTTGCTCTACCAACATCTCCGTCTTGGGCTTCAAGATCAGAGGGGTCAATCCCCAGTGCTAGACGAGCAAGGTCGCCTTGGGGGTCGATGATAAGCGACGGTATTCCAGCAAGGGCAGCCTCCTCAATCAGTGCTTTTGCCATTACTGTTTTTCCTGAACCGGTTGAACCCAGCATGGCGGCGTGACGAGCAAGGACCTGAGGCTTGATGTCAATCGGCTCACCAGTATCCCTTCTGCTCCCCAGAAACAGCCCCTTTGGTTTGAATTTCTTCTTACGAGAGGGCGCCGGACTTGCTTCATTAGAAGGATTCAAGATATCTCCCACAAGGCTGGCCAAATTTTCCCTTATCCCATCCTTGGACGGCGAATCATCAGCCCATGTTGGCCGGCCGTCCTCTGACTCCATAGCAGGGCAGAGGCGCGGGGGGTTTTGAAAGGCGCGATTGATGTTAGGGAGAAGACGCAGACTCAAGGAGGGGTAGCCCTTCGCCGGTGCATGGAACGAATCGCTATGGCTCGACCGTCATGGGATGATGAAATGAGAGATGCCGCCATGGAAACATTGGACTCACTCCACTGGGTCAAGGGCCCACAAGGCAAAGCATTCGGTGAAGAGTTCTCAAGATATTGTGGGGCGATACAAGGGACTCCATGCCAAAGCGGTTCTGTAGCGCTATGGGGCGCGTTGCGGTTGCTGGAAATCGGGCCTGGCGATGAAGTGCTTGTACCCTCCCTCACCTACATCGCAACGGCGACGTGCGTTTCTTTGGTTGGAGCACACCCGGTTTTTGTTGATGTGGAGCCTGATTACTGGTGCGTGGACCTTGCGGCTTTAGAGGCGGCTCGCACCGAGCGAACAAAGGCAGTTATTGGCGTTCACCTTTTCGGACAGCTATGCGATTCTGAACTTCAGTCGTGGTGCGAAAACAACAACATCGCATACATCGAAGATGCTGCTCAGGCGCACGGTGCTACCCAAGGCCCTTCAGGGAAAGCGGGCTCTCTAGGTGACGTGGCTTGTTTCTCCTTTTTCCCCTCTAAAAATCTTGCAGTAGGTGGAGAGGGTGGTATGATGATGACGAAGCGAAACGACCTCGCTGCACGAATGGACGCTTTGGTCAATCATGGTCGCGATGCCCGACTTGAATCTCATGAATTGGGGTCCAATTTGAGGATGTCAGAAGTCACTGCAGCGATTGGCCGCGTGCAACTTCAGCGCCTGGATGGGTGGCTCCACCGTCGGCGCGAGATTGCTGAACAGTACCGCCATGCCTTCGATAATTTAGCCGGCATACAACTTCCTAAAATACGCAACAATACACAACACGCATGGCATCAATACTGCATGGTGGTCAAATCTCCCGAGTCGTTCACAGCGGTTTTAGATGAGCAAGGTATTGACTCCAGAGTGTACTACAGCCAACCGTGCCATCGTCAAGGTGTATACGCCTCTCATCCACAACACAACGCAACCTTCCCCATTACAGATGCTATCGCTTCGCATTTGGTCGCCATACCAATCCACCATCAACTTACTGAAAGCGAAGTTCAACGCGTCATCCGTGCGGTAACAATCGCAACATCAGTTTCCGATGGTGTCGGCAAGTGAACGGTTTGACCACGAGGGCAAACCCGTTATTTCATGACCCACCCAATCGGGGATCTCAACAGCTTGATTGGGCGAAGTCAATTCAATTTCCGCTAAGATAACTCCTGCCAAGCGGCCTTCAAACTCGTCAACTTCCCATATTCCGCCATCAACTCCAGTCCAAACATACCGTGTTTTCTCAACAGTGGGATAAGGCCCAAGAGAATTGACAGCTTCTCCGACCTCAGGACTCACGGCCCATTCCAACTCGAAAGCGGTATCTTTTGACGTTCTAGACTTGCATGTGATAATATTCAACCCATCACGAATTCTTAATCGACCGCTCCAATCCACTCTAGAATTCCATACTTCAAGTTCTTCAGAAGTGAGGGTGGCAAGGGGTACATCCTCCATCATCAGAACACCGCTCTCTATTCGCATGGTGTCCTTTCCAAAATAGAATTGTTGAATTTGGGATGAGGTTGAACCGGACCTCCAAGGTTTTTCACCCCGCCCATCCACGATAAACCGGCGCTCAATTTCTTCAAAGCTCGTCATTCCTCTCACCCATGGTTGTTGTTTGCGGCTGAGGGGCCACAACGAATTCAACATCATCAATCAATTGTGTTCCTTGCGGACCGAGCGTCACGCGGTCGATTTTGAACCGGTCACTGCCCAGCAATTCAGGGTCTCCTATCATCAACCCATGTTCCAACTTCTTTGAAGTTGAATAAGCTCGCCATACCAGCCAAAGTGGGAATGCGAGCCCTAAACAGGCGACAAAAAGTCCGAGAACAAACCCCATCACCATGACCCTTCCATACGGCCCGAGAACATCAAGGTATGCTCATCGTTGGGTTAATCCTGACCAAGATGCGCTTGCATAGGCCTTTGCTGCCGATTCAGGGTCTTCCGACTTGTGAATTCCAGAGCCGACGATGATGCAATCTGAACCAGCCATTACCGCCTCAACAGGGTCGCCATACCGCTGTCCCATTTCCCCGTCCCCGACACTTAGATTGACCCCAGGTGTCCAGATCATTTTCGATTCACCAACCGCGGCTCGTAAGGTGGCCAATTCCTCTGGTCGCGAACCGTTGCCAATGAAGCCAAAGACACCGTCGTGCTGTTTGCCTTTTGCAACCACTTCAGTCGTGTATTTCGGGTCGAGGAGATTTCCTCTACTGGACATTTGGGCCAACAACAACACGCCACCTTCGCGCCCTACATCCTCCCATCCTGCTTGCAAACCATCTACAATATCGGGGCCAGAAATCAGATGTGCCGTAACCAAGTCCGACCAGGCTCTAATGTTGTAAACTCCAGCCATTTGCTTGCGGCTGATGCCCCCAATGTCTGCAAATTTCCGGTCTTCAAAGATCAGCAAGTCAGCATCTTTGGCGGCGCTGCAGAAGGATGCCCACGAGCCAGGAGTCCAATCATCTACCAAATCCACATGGGTCTTCAATGCTGCAATATATGGTCCAACAGCCTCGATCAATTCAAACAACCCAGCCATCGTCGAACGGTCGGCAGCAAGGCATACCAAACTCTGCTTACGGCATGCGACTTCCATGTACGCCTTGGCCATGTTGTTGGAGGCCGAACTCCATCGCTCTCCCCAAATCGTTGCGGCTTCCATGGCCCAAGGTGAACCGAGCCTGCCCTCAATCCTTGCGGCGTAGAGTTTTGTCAAACAAACATCACCTTCATCATGGGCCGCCGCGCCAATCCCTTCATGCGACAGGCGATTTTTCTTGCTGTTCTGTTGCTTTTCATGCCACTTTCAGGGTGTTTGTCCGATGAAGAAAGCGGCGTAGATGGAGACATACAAGCGCCCTACCCTTCTGTCTGGGATCGCCATGAATTGGATTGGAATTGGAGCAGCTCAATTTCTTATGTTCTTGAACCGGGCCCCTACAAAGCCCTTGATGTCCAAGAGGCGACGTTTGAAGTCGATACTTCAGGGGTTTGGGAAACGGGTCCAGCGATCTCCAACGTCCACCTTTCCTATTGGCTTCCTTCCAATACACTTGACGGAGAATCAGTCCCAGTCATCGCCGTAATCAGCCCTTATTTTTCATACGGCCAACCGGGCTCGGAAAGTGGCGCAACGAATGTTGTTGGGGCAGGGCGCGGAGACTTCATTTACGAAAATTATGTTCCTCATGGCTATGCCTTCGCCCAAGTTTCTGTATTTGGCACAGAGGAATCGAGCGGTTGTTTTGATTATCGTGGCGAGGGTGAAGGTTGGGGCATACATGCCGCTGTTGAATGGTTGGGTCAGCAAAATTGGTCCAACGGTAAAGTTGGGCTCTACGGCAAGTCATACGAGGGAGCGACGCAGTGGGAGGCAGCAGCCTTGGGCAGCGAGTACCTCGCGACCATCGTCCCGATCTCAGGCACGACAGGACTCCACCCACTCCTCTACAAGAACGGGAGTGCTGAGGCGCGAAGCCAAGTGATGCACATGAATTATTTCAGCAGCACCGTCGACTATAACGAAGACGATTTTGACAATATTTGCCCCGACATCATCGAAGGATTCTTCGCCGGCCCAGTCACCTATGGTGCAGGGGAACTTGACCCCTATATGGCGAATTATTACGACGAGCGAGAACATATTTCCAAGGCCTTGGAGAATTACAACGGGAGCGTCTACTGGGTCCAAGGCATGCAGGATTGGAATGTTGACCCCCACCAAGTATTCCCTTGGTATCAGACCTTCATCGATGAAGGATTTGAGGTTCGGGGAATGCTCGGACAATGGGAGCACAATTATCCCGACCAATGGACAAAGCACAACAATCAGGATTCCGGATATGGCGGCGAAGCCATCCACAACATGACGCGTTGGGATTGGGGCCAAGACCTCTTTGAATGGTTCGAGTATTACCTCAAAGGCGTGGGGCCTCAGCCCGAACTCCACGCTCAAATCCAACGAAATGACGGCGAATGGCGAATTGAATCAACATGGCCCCCACTTGATGCAGAACCCCTTGAACAACCACTTGACGCTTGTACACAAAACGGCCAACGCGTTGCAGGGGCAAGCGTTGCAGGTGGCGGAACGATGACCGTCACCTTCGAGTGCCCCGCACTGTTTGAAGACCAGGACGCCCACCTCTCTGGATTGTTCAGGCTCCACCTCGATGTCACGGCAGCTATGGACGGCGGGCAAATTTTTGTAGAAATGCAGGATTCTGAAACAAATCTTCGTTTGGGCCATGCAACTATGGACATACGCTATCACCAAGGTGGAAGCGATCCAACAACGGTTCTTCCGGGACAAGATTTGACCATGTTGATGGAATTCCAAGCGATTGACGCCATTCTGCCCGCAGGTCATGGCATACGCTTGGTACTCACTGAAACAGGAGAAGATTACCTTGCGCCGGCATGCGGTTTACTTTGCCCAGTCACGGTGAATGGCGGAACGCTCACGGTGGATCACATTTTGAGAGATGGAAACACCGTCCTCCTCACGCCTCAAGGCGAGGATGCGGCAAACAATCAGTGAACAGTGTGGAGCCTTCTGAGCAATGGCGCTGCATACAAATCAGCCCACGGGCGACCCGATTCCAATTACTCCGGCGTCCGGCTTTGAAGAAAACCAGCGCCGTGCGTAAAGAAAAACAACTATTCGTATGCGCGAAAATTATGCTAAAAAACTTGCATACGAGCACAAAGCGCCAACAAAACCATTCACAATTTGATGACATGACAACTTAAACCAAGAATAAGTTGTCAAATGATTATATAAAAACTATATTAAATGAGCGTATGTTTCATATACCGCCTTGACAGCGAGGCATATGATACTATGATTGACAAAGCAAAGTTAGAGTACATTTGGCTGGATGGCTACGAACCAACACAAAACATGCGCAGTAAAACCCTCGTAAAAAGCGATTTTTCAGGTGAACTTGAAGACTGCCCCGTATGGTGCTTTGACGGCTCATCTACCCTACAAGCAGAGGGCGGGGCATCCGATTGCCTCCTCCAACCAGTAGCGATTTTTCCAGACCCCCAGCGATTCAATGGCTTCCTGGTAATGTGCGAGGTCATGAATGCTGACGGTACGCCCCACGCAAGCAATGGACGAGCGACCATTGACGACGATGACGAAGACTTTTGGTTTGGATTTGAGCAAGAATACTTCATCATGGACGTAGAAACCACACTTCCACTGGGCTTCCCAGTTGGCGGATACCCAGGCCCTCAAGGGTTGTATTATTGTTCAGTTGGTGGACGAAATACCCACGGGCGTGCCTTTGTTGAAGAGCATGCGGACCTGTGCCTTGATGCAGGAATCAACTTCGAAGGAATCAACCAAGAAGTTGCTTGTGGACAATGGGAGTTCCAAGTCTTTGCAAAGGGCGCGAAGCGAGCAGGCGACGAATTGTGGGTTGCACGCTACCTTCTTGACCGTTTGACTGAGAGTTACGGATACTACATCGAATACCATCCAAAACCAGTGAAGGGCGACTGGAATGGTTCAGGGATGCACGCTAATTTCAGCGACGGCAGAATGCGAGACGAGGGCGGAGAAGAACTGTTCAATAAGATCTGTGAAGAATTTGGTAAAAATGTCAAGAAACATATGGACGTTTATGGCGCCCACAACGAACTTCGCCTCACTGGGCTGCATGAAACGCAATCCATCGACCAGTTCTCATATGGGGTATCAGACCGCGGCGCATCGATCCGTGTTCCAGTCAGCACTGTTGAAGATGGATGGGTTGGGCGCCTTGAAGACCGCCGCCCAGCATCAAATGGAGACCCGTACAAAATTGGGTCAGTGATTATTTCCACTACAAAATCGGCTTATTGAGCAAGAGTAGCTTCCTCTGCCTTCCGGGCGCGGACCACGCCAAGTATGACGGCGAGGATGACAATGAGCGTCATTATGTTGGCCACAATCATAGCCAACGACTCGACGAGAATTCCGTAAAGGAGCCACAAGGAAAGCGCAATGAATACCACGCCAAAGGTTGGTAGCGAGATACCGTCGTGGCGCCTGTACTTCCAAACTTCAATGATTTGAGGGACCCACGCGATAATCCCGATAACACCGGCTAACAAACCGATGGCTTCTATCCAAGCCTCTGCCACAAGATGTCGGCGATGCTTGTTGTGTTTGAATCCTCTCGTCACCACATTAGGGGCTTGAAGGTGGTTTTGAGAGATTTAAGGCAGCAATGGTTGCCCATGGGACGTCCTCAGGTTCCTTCCGGCCGACCACGTGCATGCGTAACGATTTTCCAAACGGCAAGGTCGCCTTCACATGTTGCTGACCAAAGTGCAACTCTACAACAGACACCTCTTTTGACCACAACGAGAAAAATGAACGGGAGTGAGATGCCGACCCAAGAAGGGGCTTATCGCGCTGCTTTTGCCACTCCGTCAAATCATCTCCCAAGCCCAAGCCCAGAACATCGCCTTTGAGCATAAGTCCCCCATTCAATTCAATCTCGTCCCAGGTTCCAAACCCATCAACAAAATCCAACAGGTCTTGGTTAATGGGCCCGGGGTCTTCTTCTTCCAAGAGTTTGATGAACTCCTTTTCATTTCGGACTTCAGAATTCAAGACCCCGATATTATTTGGCCACTCAAGTTTGGGGTGGGTGAACGCCAACAAGACACGGACCGTAACGGGCTTTTGTTCTGGGTGCTTTGTTTTGAACATATCATGAAGAATACGTGCTTTTCGTTCAATTCGTTGACTCACAGTGCTGTGATTGTGATTTGTTCCATTGTTTCGCTGTTGTATGAATTCTTCCTTTTGATTGATGGTAAAGGAGCCCGACCAGTGCTTCTGTTCCACGACCAGCATTGTACTGCCTCCGACAATAACGAGATCGATTTCACGTTTTCCACCCTGCTCGATATCAGGAATTCGAACCGATTCAAAGATATTCCAACCGTTCGCTTTACCAGCGGCCCTGCTGATTTTAGCAAGCCGTTGTTCTGCAAGTTCTCCAGCACGATGAATATCATCGGGAGGAAAAGAGGCCCTTCTTTGACGCCACCATTTCCAACGCTGCATCCACTTCATACCCTTCACCGTAGAAGTTCATCAACGCTTTCCACAATGAATGTCGGCTGTTGTTCCGCCCCATGTTCCAACATGTTCACATCATCGCGAGTAGCCTCTCCAGACAAGACAAGAATACCAACCACACCCGCTCTTGAGGCCATGGCCATGTCCGTATACAACCGGTCTCCAACCATAGCGCAGCGAGCAGGGTCAAGTCCCAACGCTTCGATTTTATGCAGAATCATTCCTGCGTTGGGTTTCCCTGTAATGTGAACTGGATCATGGCCGGTTGTTGCTTTGAACATGGCAAGGTATGCTCCCACATCCGGAAGGCCGCCGTCCGGACTCGGACACACCATGTCTGGGTGACTTGCAACCAATGGAATGCCGGCATGCATGTGGATGCTGGCCGTTGAAATTTTTTCATATGTGAGTTCAGTATCGTATCCGAGAACAACATACTGCGGCGCAGTGCTGGTTGTGTTGATACCTTGCTCTTCAAGCATGGCCCTCATGCCCTCGGTGCCCACCATCCAAGTCTCTGTAACATTCTCTTTGTTGAGCCAAGCCAGCAAATCATGGGTGGAAAGAAGAACGTCTTCTTCTTTGGCTTCCAAACCCAATCCATGTAATTTGTTCAGATATTGGGTCACAGATTTGGAGGAGTTATTGGAGAGAAAGTAACGACTGACGCCACGTTCATTGCAACGCTTAAGGAACTCAGATGCCCCTTCGATAAGGGTCCCTCCAAGGTAGATGGTTCCGTCAAGGTCAAGAAAAACAGCGTCAATATTGTTGAGTTTGGCATCCATGACATTCCCTCAGAACATAAGTGTCTTGAACATAAACCACGGAGAGTGAAGGTTTTCTTGCGCTTCTTTACTCGCGATCATTTCAGTCATCATTTCTTGAATAGCAGGCTTCTTTGAAGCCTTTTTGACAAACCAATTGAGCAACCAAGCCTTCCGACTCATCCGTTGCATTCGGTATGAATTCGTGAGTTCAGGGCCGAGCATCTCCCAAAGTGCTTGTTGATATTCGGACGGCTTCTTTTTCTGAAGGATGTGCTGAGCCGCCATTTCGCCACTCACAAGTGCATTTCCAACTCCTTCCCCGCTGAATGGGTCGACCAATGAAGCCGCATCTCCTACAAGGAAGACCCCATTAGAAGCTGAACGGCGAGGTTGCATTTCGCCTTTCTTCCGTGGCGAGCCGAATGGCAATTGCCAGCCTTTTCCGCTCCCCTTAACCATCGTGGCATCAGCAAATCGGTCCTTGAACAACTTGTGATTCATAATAACGTCTGATTGAAGCGCCTTAAGTTTCATTTTTTGTTTGTCCATTTCCGCCATGACCATGCCGATGCCCACATTCACGACCCCTTCTGAAACAGGGAAGAGCCAGAAGTATCCTGGTAGAACCGAATCAACAAAGTGTATTTCAATGTCTCCAATTTGAGATTCACATCCTTTCACTCCGGTCCAATATTCCCGGTACCCTGCGCAATAATGCGCTCGGTCGATCATGGGCTCATCATAAGTTTCCTCAAGCATGGATTTCGCAACAGGGCACCGGTAACCCCCCGCTCCGATTAGGTTTGGAGCATGGAAGGTGAATTCTTCACCACCCCTGCCCCCGACGCGAACCACAACTCCGGCCCCATGTCGTGCATCTCCACTGTGGGGGCCTGGGTCTGCGCCCCCCTTGCCATCATCGTAGAGAACTTGCCGGACCTCGCCGCCTTGAATGACGGAGCCACCCGCGGCACGAACGGTATCTTGTACTTCGCGAAATAAGAGTGTGTCAAATTGCTTCCTCGGAAGCGCATACCCCGCTTCCAATCGCGCCACATCTTCTTCAGGAAGAGCCACCCGAACTTCATGACCTTTTGGAGAAGAGAACATAATTCCAGTTACTCGGAAATGGGCGGTTTGCTCTAAATGCTCTTTCACACCTAAACTTTTGACATAACTCAACGATTTACCGCCAACGGCATCTCCACAGATTTTGTCTCGTGGCCACACGCTTTTTTCAATCAACAAAACACGCTGCCCCCCCATTGCGAGATAGCCTGCTGCGGAGGCGCCACCTGGGCCGCCGCCAACAACGATCGAATCGAACGATGCCCCATTATCTGGCACCTTTCCAGTGTCAATTGGGCTGTCCCATGCGGCCGATTTAACAGCAGACGCCTCGCTCATGACCTTTCCACACAAGGGACACTCCTTGAGCATATGCTTTTCTCATCAAGATGAACCACCATGCTCTTGACCCAAAGGCCCTACCCAAAGGGCATGGCGAGCGGGGGTGAAGCAGACGAACCGTTAGCGAATCCAACGCGGAGGACTGCTGCACTTGTCTTGTTGAGTGTTACACTTGTTTGGGGGGCGACCTTCATCTGGATGAAACAAGCTCTCAATGCTCTTGATGGTGAACTCCAAGAGTACGGAACCATCCCAGTTGTCGCCTTTTTGGTAGGTGCTCGTTTTTTCATCGCAATGGTCCTCATTCTCACCTTCTTTTCCGATGCAAGGGCATCGGTGAAAAACAGAGAACTCTGGAAAGGAGGGGGCGCCTTAGGGGGACTTATGCTCGTCGGCTTTGTTACTCAAATGGTGGCGCTTGAAGACATCAACCCGTCAACATCAGCCTTTCTCACCTCACTTTATGTCGTCATGACGGCATTACTGAGTGTTCGAATGACGCAACATCCACCCCGGGCAACCTTGTATTGGGGCGTTTTTCTTGCCACATTTGGGGCTGGATTCATTGAGGGCCCACCCCATCTCTCGTGGGGCTGGGGGGAGATTGTAACGGTGATCTCCGCCTTTTTCTTTGCACTTCACATCATTTTCACTCAAAATCTCACTCAAAAATTAGACCCGATCGGCCTTTCCTTAACCTCGTTTGCAGCAGTAAGCGTAGGCGCCCTCCTCATCATGGTGTTCTCGTCAAGAGAGGCACTCGAAATGATTCCCGCAGTCCTCTCGACAAAAGGCGTCCTTTTACCTCTCTTTTTGCTTGGCCTTGGCGGCTCGTTCTTCTGCCTCATCGCCCTCAACATGTATCAGCGGCACATGCACCCAGTCCAAGCGGCAATTATCTATGCCTTTGAGCCAGTTTGGGCGACAGTGTTCGGCCTCAGCCTCGGTCTTGTTCCGTGGACATGGTGGATTTTAATCGGCGGTGGCGTCCTCCTTGGCGGCAACCTCTTGGTCGAACTCACGACTCCTAAGGATGAAACCGCCGAAGAGAATGCTTGAAGGCGACCCGTAATGTGGGAGGGGTGTTGAGGGACATGTCGAAAGAGAATTCGGAACACAATTTTGCCAGTAAAGCAGTTCATAGCGGCACACAACATATTGGCGACGCAGTCAACACCCCTATCTTTCAATCATCTACTTACAAATTGACCGATGAGCGCTATGCTGGTTGGGCGGCTGGTGCTCAACACACGCTTCTTTACGCAAGACTTTCATCGGTCAATTCCGATGCTGTTGCTCAAAAACTTACGGCGCTTGAAGGTGGAGAAGACGCCGAAACATTTGCTTCAGGAATGGCGGCTATTTCAGCAACGATGCTGAGTTTTCTCAATCAGGGCGATCACATCGTTGCAAGTGCTGATGTCTACGGGGGCACATACGGCCTGCTTACTGAAGAACTGACTCGCTATGGAATTGGAGTCAGTATGGCGGACATGCAAGACCCGTCTTCCTATGAGGCGGCCATTCAACCCAACACCAAAATCCTCTACATTGAGACGCTAACGAATCCAGTTCTGAAAGTGTGCGACATTCCTGCCATGGTAGAAATCGGACGAAAACATGGCGTCATGGTCATCATTGACAACACATTCGCCTCTCCTTGGGGTTGCAAACCCTTGGATATGGGAGTTGACCTCGTCATCCATTCCACCACCAAATATCTCGGCGGCCACTCCGATATCATCGGTGGGGCTGTTGTAGGGTCAAAGGAACTGATCGCTCAAATTTTCATGCGCAAAGTCCACTTTGGTGGAAACCCAGACCCTCACGCCTGCTATCTTTTGGAACGCGGCATGCGCACACTTGACGTCCGCATGCCTCGTATTTGTTCAAACGCCGAGACACTTGCGCAGCGTCTTAACTCGCATGCGAGCGTTGACTACGTGCTCCATACGAGCCTTGATTCTCATCCCGATTATGAAGTCGCTCAACGCATCCTTCCAAAGGGTTCGGGGATGATTGCATTTGTCGTGAAGGGCGGGGATGGAGCCGCACTCAAATTTATGCGCGGGCTTGACATGATTTATGAGGCAACAAGCCTCGGAGGCGTCGAATCTCTGATCGAATGTCCGTTCAACTCCAGCCACATGTTCGTGCCCGAGGACGTCCGCCATACTGCCGGAGTCGTTCCTGGATTCGTTCGCCTTAGTATTGGAATTGAAGACGTTGAAGACCTTTGGAAGGACATCAGCAACGCCCTTGACACACTTTGAGTTGAGGTGCTAAGAACATCTACAGCTCCAACGGGAGCCCTAACCCATAACTTGGGCGATGTGGATTACGAGCCTGTTAATTTACGAAGAGCAGCGAACGCCTCAGTCCACGCCTCTTGCTGTTCAGGAACATCATCATCCTTTGAAGTAAGAAGCGCTTGGCCAACTTCATGCAAGCGTTGTGTTGCAGGATACCATACGCCCCCCCTGTCCCGAGCAGCGGAGTCAAAGTGCCACTCTTGACCAGTTGAGCGGTTGACGGCAACAAGCCAAGCCCATGCCGCGGCGGACCGGTCAATCGAATCATGGCGCCCAGTAGCTTCTCGCTCCACCGAACCCATCCCGATGGTGAGTCCCTTGACCGTGAGAGAATGTATCATTGCAGCGGGCCCGTCTGTGGAGTCTAAAGAGGGGAAACGTGCCTTTTGCCGCGCCAATTCCATCGCCTTATCGAGGCCTTTGAGGAATTTACCGAAGGGTTTAGGCGAGGTATTTTGCTGCTCCCAAATCGCAGCTGCTTCGTCACCCTCAAGCCCTAGGCCAGCAAGACTTTGTTGCCCATGAGTTTTCCAAAAAGCGGTCAATATATCACCACAAGTTACACCTTCAAAGATTCGAATTCCACCTTCTTCGCGTTGTTCAGAAGCACCTTTTGGTTGGATTCTCAAAGCATCGTTATCTTCGTGAGGATCGGCGATGGCTGCTGCAAGTATGTGGGCGGTCAAGGTACGCTCATCTGGAGAGCCTGCAAAGGGTTCAAGGGTTGCTTGAATGGCTTCAACATCGGTACCCGGTAACCACGATTCCCCAATCAGCAAACCATCTTCAATGCCCTCAAGCGTTGTTGTTTTCATGGCGTTGGCCATGACGCCTTCGTTCAACGTTAAGCCTTGCCACGCATCAATAACTCGCTCGATTCCTTCGGTGCTTGCTTTGGGAAGCGGTTTATCCTCAGGCCACCCCTTTGGGAGATAGAATGCTTCTACCGAGAGGATTGAGGGGAGAATTGGTGGGAGCATGGACAGGGCGAGGTGATGAATGAAGGAAGCATCCTTTTTAGAAAACGAATCAAGGGATTTGAAATCAATGCCAACAACGGGCCCATGGCGAAATCTAAGCGTGACAAACCCTTCCTCGCCACCCCTTCCTTGAACAACATCGCTCGCATTCAGTTGTTCTGTTACCCAAACCGAAACCCCATCGATGGTTGTTTTGGTCATTTCAAAACGGGAACGCTTCAACACATCTTCAAGCCATTCTTCTGGAGGGTTTGGATTGGGGCCAGTACAGACAAAACCTCCTTCCCAACTGAAGAAATACATGCCCTTTTTCGCGTGATCCTCCCAAGGGAGCATGCGAAGTGTAAGGTTTGAGAAATTTTGAACCCCAGCAAGATACCCCGGTTTCCCATCACCTCTGCGAACATAGGAGGCGGATCCAAAGGAACTTGAGTTGAATTGCCCAACCAGCGTAAATTGCTCGTCGTGAGATGCGTGTAACGAGCCTGCGAATGCCTTTGCAACGGGGTCGCCACGTTTGGCCATCATACGCTTTGTGAGCCAACCGAGGTCGTCCTTTTTCTTGATGATTCGTTCAATTTCTCTGAGCGTTTTTGTTACGGGGTCCGTGCGCCCCCAACTCAATTTGCCCTGAAACGTCATGGCGGGGAGGTGGCCGCGTGGATGTTCGTGAAATTGGTGGAGTTGACGGGCGAGCTTCTTGGCCGTCGCTTCGTTGGCTTGTTTGGTGCCCCGCATCTTCATGCGTTGCTTTTTTTGGCCGGGAAATTCGACTTTGGATGGTGCCGCCATGTTACTCCCCAAACGAACGGGGAAGGCTTGAGTGTTTGAGCCCTTCTCTCCCCACTCTTCTTTTTGAAAAGCACTATCTAAGGGCACACGTACCGAAGCACATGGTCACTGCAACCCTTCTTGGTACTGCTCAAGATGGTGGACGCCCTCAAGCGGGGTGTCAACGTCCATGTTGCAACAACCTTGCTCCGATCGAACACCGATTCCCAGTGAGTCTTGGCGTGGTCGATGAGAAAAACAACGGGCACCTTATTGACACAACCCGCCACCTTGCAGGGCAACTCTCAATCTGGAAGCACCCGCTCCTTTCCTCGATATTGTTGACGCACGCCCATTTCGGACACGTCGATGGTTTGGGTCTTCTCGGAAAAGAAACCATGAATGCCAAAGGCCTTGACCTCCATGTTTCATCATCGATGTTTCAGTTGATGGAACAAACCCCCCAATGGGCACTCATGCTCAAACAAGGAGTTTTCTGTGAACGGGTATTCAAGCACGGAGATACGATTGTCTCGGAAAACGGCCTCAACATCGAATCCGTGAATGTACCTCACAGGGCGGAGCTGTCTGACATGCATGCATTTGTTGTAAGAGGGCCAAATCGCTCCCTCCTCTACCTCCCGG
>MDTC01115180.1_pt1 | contig 21292 bp, 19 predicted proteins | sample 811181 | NCBI WGS metagenome assembly MDTC01 (sample SAMN05326644, study PRJNA326480) | marine metagenome | isolation source: seawater | place: Pacific Ocean: North | collected 2011 | reverse complement strand
TATTGATGCATTCCATTCTAATGTATCACGGGATGTAGAGGTATACATCAGAGTTTACGAACTTGATCCATCGAAAGATGAGAAGCGTTGGGTTACTGAACAGCAGTTAAGCCCTCTAGACCCTAACTATGTCCAGATTTATAACCCATCTTCGATTACTTTGACGCTACCAATTTGCCGAGGAGCGGAAGTACCTGCTGAAGTTGAATTAAACGATCCTGACGGAAGATGGATATTTGTATCTGGTCAATGTGAATGGGAAGGTAGCTACACGCTAGTTGACGGCGAGTGGATTGAACCAACCGTTAACGACGACGGTGATGGCGCTGAGTCTACAACTAACATCGTGCTAATTGGTGTTGGTGCTCTTGCGCTAATCGTGATTGTAATTCTAACACTGCTATTCCTGCGCAGAAGCGGTAGCGAGGGAATGGATGGCGACTACAAGGATTTCAACCTAGCAGGAGCATTCCAACAAGATCCGGTTGAGCAGTATGTCCAGCAATTAATCGCTCAAGGATACCCTGAGGAAACCGCTCGGGCATATGCGCAACAATACGCAGCACAGGCCGGATTAGGAGGTGCAGGGGCTGGAGCAGCTCAAGCCGCAACAGCAACTGCCTCTAACCCTGCGATGGACGCGGCGTATCAGCAGTATTACCAGCAGTTTATCTCACAAGGGTACGATGCTCAAACTGCAGCAGCTTATGCTCAACAGTATGCAGCACAATATATGCAACAGCAAAATTAGGCCTCGATAGAATTGATTGACTTGTAGGTCAATGAGTTCAAAAGAGACAGGCTGCAGGCTCGTCCATGGACAAGACTGACATGTACACAGTTGCGGATATCTCGTTAGCAGAATCAGGAGCACTCAGAGTTGATTGGGCCAGAGCCAGAATGCCTGTGCTCGCTGCACTCAAAGAAGAGGCACTCAAGACTAAACCACTTGCCGGAATGAAAGTAGCAGGTTGTTTGCACGTAACCAAAGAAACTGCGGTACTCATAGAGACTATCGCAGCAGCTGGGGCTGAAATCTCGTGGTCAGGATGTAACCCATTGTCGACTCAAGATGATGTTGCTGCATGGCTGGCAGCAGAAGGATATTCTATACACGCCTGGCACGGACAGAGCGTCGAAGACTTCTACTGGTGCATTGACCGAACCCTCGAATTCAACCCAACATTGACCCTAGATGATGGAGCAGATTTAATCGTTAGAGTGCACGGTGAAAAAAGTGAATACGCAGAAGGAGTAATCGGCGGAACTGAGGAAACCACCACTGGAGTCCATCGACTAAGAGCGATGGGCAAAGCGGGTGATTTGAAATACCCAGTAATTGCAGTGAACGATGCTATCACTAAGTGGGATTTTGACAATGTTTACGGCACAGGGCAATCCACAATCGATGGAATCCTAAGGGCTACATCTGTACTCATTTCAGGAAAAACCTTCGTGGTCGCGGGCTATGGACACTGTGGTAAGGGTGTAGCTATGCGTGCACAAGGAATGGGCGCGAATGTAATTATTACTGAGGTAGACCCGCTACCTGCTTTGAGAGCAGTAATGGATGGCTTTAGGGTAATGAAAATGGACGAAGCCGCAAAACATGGAGACATATTTTGTACCGCTACAGGTATGAAGGATGTTATTGTTAACCGACATTTTGCGTCGATGAAGGATGGCGCAATAATCTCCAACACCGGTCACTATGACTGCGAGATTAACATCGAGGACTTGAAGGCACAATCCGCTAGCAGCAGGACCATTAGAGACAACAATGTAGAATACACCATGAACGATGGCAGGAAGATTTACCTGCTTGCTGACGGGCGTTTAGTCAATTTAGCTGCGGCTGAAGGTCACCCATCTGAAGTTATGGATATGTCATTTGCCAACCAGTATCTTGCACTTTGCCGTCTAGCAAATGAAGGCTCGGAAATGAAACCGATAGTTTATGATATCACCACCGAACAAGACCAAGGATTAGCGGTTACCAAACTAGCAACTCTTGGCTTTTCAATTGATAATCTAACTAACGATCAAACAGAGTATCTTGACGACTATAATGCAGGAACGTGATTATTCTTCTTCATACGGTTGGGCGTCAATCAACGGCGAATCGCCATCTTCAATCACACCCATCTCATCCAAGTGAGACTCGAAATCGGGTAGTTCGATATTCCAATTTTTTGGAAGTTTGTTCTTTTCTTCAACAATTATTAGCATTCTTTCTTGCCATGCAACAGGTTTTCTTTGCAAGATATACATGTAAAGGACCGAGGTTCGAATCTCCTCTGATATTATGCTGTAGCCTGAGGACGACTCGAAATTCATGGCTCTTAATAGATTAAACGCTGGTCTGTTAATCGTTCTAAACATATTCTTGGTAAACCTCATACCAGCAATCACTGCAATAAAGATAACAACGCTGGTTAGACAGAAAGCAGCAAGTCCTTCTCCTGCTAAGAAATTTGATAAAACAATCACGCCAAACAAAACTGGAACAGTAATTAGCATGAAGATAGTTGTCTCGGATACTGGTGCCTTGCGCATTTTTGACTCTATTGCTAACCACCCTGGATGACGCTTTTCCCATGGTTTGAAGTGTTCATTTGAATTCTGCTGTACTGCCGTATTGAAAAGCCCCAGTAGTTGATGTACGCGTCCATACTGGCTGGTGGCGACATCCATGTTCTCGTTTAGTATCGTCTCTATTCGCTCACGACCTTCTGCGTACAAGCCAAGGTCTGCCAAGATTGTGGCTTGTTCAATCAGCGGTGTGACCTCGTAGGGAGCATGAAGTCTGACTTGTTGCCACCAATCGAGAGCGTCAATCATTAAACCAAGTTCATCGGCTAATAGTCTGCCACCGCGAACCCACATATCGATTCTTGTTGGGTCTAATTTTACGATTGTCTTGACTGCAGTAAGCGATTTTGAAGCTTCAATAAGGCTTGCAGCCTTGCCATCAGCCAATAAATGGGCATCGGAAATTAGTTGCCAAGCATCGACATGTTCAGGGTCCAACTTGACTGCCTTGTAAGCCATGGCTAATGCGCCATCTCGGTCTCCTTTGTCCAGTGCTTCGATGGCATCTAAGTAGTGATTCTCAGCACTCATGGTTAACTGCTTGTCAATGAATTACTTAATCATCGCGATTTCTCTTTCTCGACCGTGCTTTCAGTGGTTGAGGTCCTCTGTTGTGCGCATGATTTGCTGATTTACCCTTAGCCCTGCGGAATCTTCGGTTAGCATCATCTGATCGGTTTTGCTTCGGTCTTCCACCATTCCCTCCTCGACTAGGGGGTTTTGATGTTCTTGATTGGCCATGCTTAGGCTCGCCGCACCTGTTACATTCAGTTCTGAATGAAAAGTTGACGTTACCACAATTGTTGCAGGTCCAGTCGTTGTCAGCAAATGTTTTCTTTGGGCTGTTTCTATTTCGAGCTTCTCTGTTCCTTGAGTCTCTATTATTCCCGTGCCTTGAGCCATCACTGCCGCGACGATTCGAATCGCGAAACTGGGAGTCTCTACGAAAATTATCTCGACGTTGGCGACTAAAGTTTTCATTTCTGTTGTCTCGGCGACCGCCTCCTGAATTTTCCCGGCGGTTATCTCGACGATGGTTCCTAGAATCAGGGCGTCTGTTATCTCGCCAGTGTGAACCTCGCTGATTGTCACGATGTGTTCGCTCATTGCGTCCACGATTGTCTCGATACCGAGAATCATTCCTGTCGCTTCGTTGATAGTCAGACCTGTCACGATTTTCACCCCGAGGGGTCTTTGCGCGAATTTGCGCGTCGCAGCCGATGAAAATATCTGGGTTCATTTTTCTATCAAGGTGGGCAATATGGGCGATTGGGTTATCTGTACCACCGAGAACTGCGTCTATTTTGCCAATGTAGGTTCCATCGTCAACTTTCACTATGATAGAGCCAAGTGCTGGTGAAGACCCGGTGAACGGTGCCAAAAGTCCACCTTCGTGGCTTAGTGATTCAATAGTTGCCTTGAACATCTAATTTACGTCCGTTGATATTATTCCTCGTCTCTACGAACAAGCGCTGCTCCAAATAGGGCGATAGAAATAGTAGCGAGCATAGAAATGCTTGGCAATGCACTAACGTCATCACCACTGGTATCATCATCAGATGCAGTACCGTCGTTGGATGAATCCTGTGCATCAGGGTCTTCAACATTGACTTCCAATATGCTATTGATATTTGATTCATCAGTTGCGGTTATGATTACGTCATATGTGGTAATTTCCTGCATGACACATGTGGCAATAGAGACGTCTATTTCCCAGTTAATGCCTACCTGGGTGAAGTCGGTTGCGCTTGCTCCACAAAGTTGCAAAGTCATTGATACACTTTCTCCGTCAGGGTCAGATACAGTACCTTTCAGCGTAAATTGTAGCCCAGTTGCGTCCCATGTTGCGTTATTACCGTCGAAACTGGTGCGCAGAGAAATGATTGGTGGTAGGCTTTGTTTTTCTAGTCCAAAGTCAAATACATAATCAAAGTTCATCATGTTGTTAGCAGTGGCACTACCCATAACCATCACCATTCCTGGCTTCAGACCGTCCATCGGTAAAGCAATGGTAATTGGTTCATTACTTGCCATCGAAGAACGCATGGCCCCCATAACTCCATCTTGGTGTGCATGGGCGCTGACCGTCATTTCAGCTACCAAACCTGTTGGTGTGACGGTGTAGTCTATATTTTCCCCGTCAGTGATACTCGCTGCGGCAGTGAATGGCTGTCCAAAGGTGAAATCTAGTGTCTCATCTGCGGTAGCGCCAAAGGGATCTACTACGCTGCAAGTGGCTGATGATGTGCTGGTGCCCGAGGGGGAGGTAATCAATAAATTTCCAGACTCATCTTGTCTTGATTCCCAACCAGCATCAGTAAACGAACAGTCAAGATTCCATCCATTAGAATCGGTTGCCCAACCGGACAATTCGTCCGCAGCGATAGTGAGATATTCGGTACCAGTCATTAGAGGGATGATTGAGTTATTTGCTGGTTTCATATTGGTCCATTCTGGGATATCATTCGATTCAGGCTCTGCGGTGGTGAAATCTATGAACAGGTTTCTTCCGACCGGCCAATTAGATTTGTCATAATCAACATGCTGGTATATTCTCAGTTTACCATCGGGGAGGAATTCTTCCTCTGGTGCAGTGTAGTCTAGTCCTTCAACAAGCTCGGCACCGTCGTCTTCCATACCAAAGCCGGCGATTCTCAACCCTTGCAGTGCAGGGAATGTCATGACTAGGTCAGCATTGGTCATGTTAGTCACGTTCAGCGCTAGAGTAAAGTTGGACACTCCTTGGTTTGGTAACTGGTCAAACCTCATATTGTTATTTTCACCAGTTTTGACGAAGAGGCTAATCTGTAGGTCATCGGTGGCGGCAACAGGGATTTCCTTGCAATCAGCTGATGCACCAAAGTTAGTACATGAACGCTCTTCTGGGTGGTTTGGCGCAACTAAGTCCACTTCGTCGAGAGCTATTCCCTCCTCGACAAATTCGAGGTCATTCCATGCAACACCGCTGTTAGTTCGGTGTGGGACGCCTTCCCTAATACCAAGTCTAGTTTCCATATCTTCAATGCACATTGGTCCGATTTCTCGGACTGCTTCTCGCTCATCAGTACTAATCCAGCCGTTATCACCGCCAGGTGCACCATCGAATAATCCATCCAAATTTTCTCGCACAGTAGCCGAGTTGCTGCCGTTGACAAAAGCGGTTGCATCCATTTCTGCCGTAGCCCAATCAGCACCAATATCTATGTTGAATAAGGCGAAATTGTAATCGAACAGGTCTTCAAAGGTATAGCCTGAGCAATCGACATCAGACAGGCCACTACTTCCCTGTCGACCTTCGGTTTCTACCGGTTGGTTAACCGTTAATTCAGGTGCGGTAACTCCGCTGGATAAACCCATCATAATCATCATAACTAGCATGGTTATTGCGGTGACTGGAACATAGTAACTTCTAGTTGCCATAACTGCCGGTAGTCTGTACTTGTCTAATACTCTTTGGATGTCAGCGTACTATATGGTGTGTTATGGCTGTATCCTGGCCATACGGGACTTAAACCAAAACCACGGCAGTATAGTCCACAATGCGGCACAAAGCCACGCTACTATAGGTGATACACCTCTGTCGATTCCTGCGATATTTGTCTCTAGCAGGTGGTGGAACACTCCATTAGGTGACAACAAGTCGAGTAGCCCTTCAATTCTTATCATGTTAGGGTCGTTCAAGTCTCCTACGTTAACCCCCGAGGCAAAAGCCACCATCGACGTGACTAAGGCCCAAAGGAAGGTAAACAAAAACCACATGCCGACGCCAAAGGCAATGGAGGTGCCTTGGTCTTTTGAGTAAGTTGAAGCAATCAGGCTGAATATTACGTACCAAAATAGCACTAGCGCAACGGACACGAATGATGCAATAGTTTCCCAGATAACTACACCTTGACTCAACCTAGACATCACGATGAAGATTGAAATAAGCCACAGCACCCAGACTGGAATTAGAATGGCGAACCAGTGACCTAAAGCGATTCCTAGAGCTTGCTCTTGTCTCGGCATGGGTTGGGATAATCTAACCTCTAATACTCCACTGAACCGGTCTTTACTGACACCATCAAACGATAATAACACGCCGCACATTGTGCCGGCAAAAACGATTCCTAGGCTGGTGTAGAACATCACCTCCATGACATTGTTTGGCTTAATGCCGCCCGGTAGCATGACCTCTGGGTCTGAGAACCCCCAAGCCATACCAGGAATAAACAAGGTTAGTATTGGCAGCATAATTATCATTCTTGTTGAAACTAATTTCGTTGCAACAATCCTTTGGACAATCGATAGTACTTCACGATTTAGCATACTACTCTTCCTCCGAAATAGTTCTCAATGGCATCATGTTTGGCGATTGAATTTCCATGCCAATTTCCTCCACTTCCAAACCAGTTGCTTGGCACAGTAACTCAACTATATCAGGAGTTTTACGTTTCCACTCAGTGATTACGTGGCCCGCAGCGACAAGCTTGCTAACACAGTCGTCGGGCGGATTTTGTATAACATAGTTCCAGACAGTTTCACCTCGCAATTTTTCAATTACGCTGCCATCTACAATATATTCACCAATATCAGGTATTTCGGCGATGCTGTTTAGCTCGATCCGATTTGCTAAGCCTAACTTGCTTTCAATCTCATTAATTGAACCATTAGCGACTATTTGTCCCCGATGAATTAGCAACAATTTATCGATCAGGTTCACTAAACCACTGACTTGGTGTGATGAAATTATTACCGATACTCCTTGTTTGGTTATCTGTTTGATCATTTTCTCTACCGATTTAGCTGCTACTGGGTCAAGACCATTGAACGGTTCATCCAAAACGAGTATTTTCGGTGCCCCCATTAGGGCTATGGCGAGGCTGAGTCTTTGTCGCATACCTTGGCTCAATTCGTCCAGTGAGGCATCAGATCTACTACTCAGACCTACTAATTTGAGCAGTTTGTGGGGAGTTGTTGAATCCTGTCTCATGTTTGAGAATTCGGTAATTGTTTGCAATACTGAGCTAGATCCTGACCACCTAACCTGTTCTGGCATGTGGCCCACTATGCTTCTCAGTTGTTTGTCAATCGACTCATTGGCGTTAGTCAAATATTGATCATTGATTTTTACCCGTCCTTCATCAATTGGCATAATGCCGGCAAGAATACGCAAAAGGGTCGTTTTCCCAGCGCCATTTGGTCCAACAAGTCCAATAATTTCCCCCTTATTTATACTAAAATTTAGGGTAAAAACGCCCGGTCCTTTTCTTGTATTCCACGGGTTAGTGAATTTTGGACTAGGGATTCGATGACGAAAACTGACATTGACTAACTCAATTACTTTGTCCGCCATAACTCTGCCTAGTAGTTCAACTATGACAAATTAACTTGAAAATAACTCTACTTGGCAAACATTATTGTTCAGACGCCCAATCATCGACATGTTGAGATGCTTGCTTCGGTGATATTATCCTCGTTATTGGTAGGGGTTTTGTTTCTAATTGTCTTTCTCAAGAACAGCACCGATGAGAATAACAAAATGACCGTACGAGAGGTATATGGCGATAAGGCACTAGAGTTGTTTCTCGCGTGTATCGCCCTACTGTGGATTCTTCCTTACGGGGCAATAGCTGTGCTCCCGCTAGCATTGTTGGTCTCAGTCATGAGTCCTGCAGGCCGCCAGGCTTGGAGCGCTCATGGTAAGTTCCGCACCTATGCAATAACCGCAATGATAGTCATCCTACTAATGGGTGGATTAGTACCAACCTCCACACCTAAGTCTCCAGAGTCGTGGGGCCAGCCACTGTTTACGGAAAATCCCAATGCTCCACTATATCCATCAGGCCAGCAATACACATGGTTACGTTTGCCGACAGACGGAGGGCTAAACGTTGAGATCATTCAGTCTCTTAGTATTAGAACGCCACATCAGTACGGTAAATTCTCTGCAGCGTCATCGACTTTTTCGATTGCTGACCTATTCAATATGCAAGAGTCAAGACTTGATCAAGCAATACAACTACTAGACCAGCAGATTGTATTTGATATCGATGAGGATGAAATGATGCTAGAAACTATCAACGATAAAAGAAGTCACACCTACGATATTGGCACTGAATCATACAAATTAGATATTAGGTTGTATGAGTTAAGAAGTTTGACATTAACTTCAGACCCAAACGGATTCAAAGTAGGTGAGGTATTCTGCGTGGCTGAATCAACCTGGAGTGGTGAATTAAATATTCTCGTCGTAGTTCGACCCGTTGGTCACACGGGTTTGGAAAGTGATCGTTACGCAGAAGGGCTTACAGTACAATGGATTTCGGCCGATTAGGGCTTAAAATTGATAGTTTAGGGAAACCTAAATAATATATATCAGACGCTTTTCGGGCAACCTAAAGTGATACTATGATGAGGACGAAATTACCTGTGACAATGATATTAATAACGCTCCTTTCTGCAAGCCTTGCGGGCTGTGTTGGGAACGAAGATGAAGCGAGTACCTCAGCCTGTACCGGCGATGAGTTGAAAGTTGCCTTTGATGTGAAGGACGATTTAACACCAGAATCAATTGATAATCCAAACAGAATCGCCAGTTACCTGTGTGACAAGTTGGGTATGGATGTCACCATATATGACGTCGACAGCGCAGCATTAGCAATGGAGGCGCTAAGATTCGGCAATGCCGATATCGCCATGAACATTGACGGTGGACCAGCATGGGTTGGATGGAATGCCTACGACTTAGAGGTGATGGCTGCAGATACCAAGGATGACGGCAGAGCATTCTATAACGCACATGCCTGGGTTTTACAGGGTAGCGAAATGGAAATTGCGCTCAATGACGGCGATGATAACACAGATCCGTTCGCCCTACTCGAGGGGAAGACCTCATGTCACACCGGCTGGTTGAAGTCTGCAGGAATGTTGATGCCAATGGGATATTTGATTGGTAATGGCTACGTGAATGTTCAGGGAGACCTGTCAGATACAGAGACACTTAGAACGACTATCAGCGAATATTTTGACGGATCAACCGGAAAAGGTAACCCGGCCTCAATCCCAGTAAGTGGCGGTCTGTATTCAGGCTATGCTGGAGCATTAGAATGCTTGAGTGAGGGCTATGGTGACGTGGCATTTGCTAAAGATTCAACAGTCGGCTCGTACTGTGATAACGAAGACGTCAACGATAATTCAGATTGGTGTTTGGACATAAGCCAGTACGTTCCGCTACCAAAGTTTGGTTCCTCTCCATCCCACTCGGTAATGTACAATGAAGAGGTATTAGCTGAAGATAAAGAACAAGCTATCAAGGATGCCTTGGTTGAAATGAAGAATGATGAAGAAGGTCTAGCAATTTTACAAGAGGTTCTTGGTACTGATGCAATGGTCGCAACAAACTCCCAAGAACACCTTGGTACCTATGGTGCAGCATTGGAAAACATACCCGGGATTTCCACAAAATACGGTAATGCATTCGATGGTGGTAACGCCTTATCTGAAATCAAGTCAACAATAACCATAGCGTATTACCTTGCTGAAGATTCATCAGCAAATGCCAACGCCATCGGTATGGCTGAGAGATTAGAGAATGAACTTGGAGTAAACGTAGAATTGTATGATGTATCATCGGAAGGTATGATCATTCAAGCTCTAAGATTCGGCAATGCAGACATTGGTTTCATGGAGGGTGGTCCAGCATGGATTGCCTGGAAGGAGTATGATCTACAGGTCTTAGCAGTTGAAACAACAACTGCAGAGCGAGATACTTACTACAACGCAGCGGCATGGGTCCTAGCGAATAGTACTATGGCACAATATCACTTAGATGGTGATGCAACAACCGATCCATTTGCTGAGCTGGCTGGAAAAACCTCATGCCATACTGGTTGGTTGAAATCTGCGGGAATGTTAATGCCGATGGGTTACATGATTGGTAATGGATATGTAACTCCAGTGGGAGATACTGAAGATATCAATTCGCTGAGAGACACCATCAACGGCCATTTTGACGGCTCAACAGGTGCAGGAAATCCAGCATCTATCCCTGAAAGTGGTGGCTTATATTCTGGATATGCTGGGGCTCTTGAATGCTTGAGTGAAGGCTATGGTGATGTGGCATTTGCTAAAGGTGATGAATTCTCAACAGTTCACAAATATTGCGATAATGAAGATTCCAACGACAATTCTGATTGGTGTCTATCATTGGATCAGTACGTCCAACTACCTGCCTGGGGTTCTTCTCCAAGCCATCCAATAATGTACAACCCTGAAACACTTGATGTGAGAACTAGAAACGCAATCCTGAATACAATGCTTAGTTGGAATGATGAAATGTGGGTCCAAGATTACGAAATGAATGGAGTAAATTACACTGGCTGCTACAACACTGTAACAAATGTAGTTGCTGATATTCCTCAAGTACAATGTGGTGGAGAGATTCTTTCCACTGTCACCAGCAAAGGATATGGTCTTGCGGCAGGCAACAGCCAGAATCATTTAGGAAGCTATTCTGATTTGTTATCTGCAATACCAGGTTTGTCAAAGTATTATCATGACGAGAAATACGGTATAACAGATGCTGCATCTGAAACTAGTGAGTCTTAGTAGGGCAGTTGCTATATACACTCTGCTTGCCGCAAGGGATGGGGTGGATTTTTGGGGCGGCCTAAACCAGTGGATGAAATACCATTGTCTTCTAAATCAGAAGCTGGTTTAGACCCAATTATTCAACTAAGGAAGCTCGAAATCGGCTATAATAAATCACTAGTAAGCAACATCAATGTTGACATCTACCCGGGTGATAGGATTGCCATTATCGGTCCATCTGGCGTAGGAAAGACCACATTGTTGCGCACAATCGCTGGTTTAATTGCGCCTGTTTCAGGTGAAATTGCGAACAGCTATACAGCTAGAGGCCAAATTGGATATATTCCTCAAAAGTTAGGATTAGTTCGCCACAGTAGTGCCAAAAACAACATATTGTTGGGTGCACGCACCCGAAAATCAAGGTTCTATCCACCGTTCTTACGAATTGGTGAAACCCTCAACAAAGAAGTAGACCTACTGATCGATAAACTGGGAATCGCAAATATTTCGAACGAGCCAGTTAGAATATTGTCTGGTGGACAACAACGACGGGTTGCAATCGCCAGAGCGCTTATTCAGAAGCCAAAAGTTGTCATTGCAGATGAGTTTCTTGGCGAGTTAGATGTAGCAAATATTGAATCGATAATTGATATACTGCTAACTCAGTTGGATAATATTGGAGCTACATTAGTAATGGTTGAACATCAAGAAGACATTGCGCGAAGCATTGCGACAAGAATCTGGCGGATTGATGGTAACTCCATCACAGAGGAGTTGGTACCGTGAATAAAAAACTCCTTGCTAGCATAATTATCGTAATTTTGTTGACGCTTCTTGCAATCAATGATGTTATTGGCAATTGGTCTGATATCGACGGCGGTTTCGAAAATTTGTATATTTTCTTTACAGAAGATCTATTTCCACCAGATTGGTCTATACTAGAAGCAGAACCAAATCTAGAGTGCAGTTCAGATATTGGCTTCTTTTGCTCTCAGGCATGGAAAGGTATCTCTGAAACAATACAAATGGCCTTTATTTCTACAGTTATTGGTTTCATCATCGCCTTACCGATTGCCTCACTAGCGGCAAATAACCTGTATCCTCTTCCTGTGGCAATGGTTGCGAGAGTTATCCTTGCCGGGCTGAGGAGCCTGCCAAGCATCATCTGGGCGCTAATCTTCACTATCGCGATCGGTTTTGGTCCATTATCCGGAGTTTTAGCGATGACGCTTTACACGATTGGATACTTGGGTAAATTACAGTACGAAGGGATTGAAGGCATCGCCAACGAGCCTTTAGAGGCTTCAATGGCGATGGGATTGACGAGAAGTGAAAGGTTTGTTTTTGTCGTTATTCCCGAATCCAGCAACAACCTAATTAGTCAACTACTGTTTATGTTTGAGTACAATGTTAGACACGGTACCGTACTAGGTTTAGTTGGTGCAGGAGGAATCGGCAAATACATCGACACAAATCTTAAGTTCTTTATTTACGACAAAGCAATGGCATTCTTGATTGTAATATTTGTTGTTGTGGTAATCATAGACATACTATCGATGATTATTCGCTCCTATGTAACCGACGAGAGTGACTTCAAGCGGCCAAAGTGGTGGACAGTGTTACTACCAAGCGATGCAGCAATGAAACTTCACCAGCGTAATGGTCATCAAGATTAGTTATTCTGCTGCGATGTGGACAGCACCCGATTTGTAGAATACTTGAATCCGGTCAGGAACTTTTCTTGTTAGTGCAGCTACTGCCTCGTAGATTTCATCTTTCTTAACCTTGAATGCCTTGGCGGCACTGGCAGTAGACCACGGAACTGTTTCAAAGTCAGATTGTCGGATCCATTCAAACAGTCGTGCCTCGAGTTCGCTCAATTCATCCGCCATGATGTCCCCTATGGCAATGTTATACAAAACAACACCGACGGTTCGCCGTCTAGTTCAAACCAACAATTCTACGACAGCATTCCTCTGCGTCAATCTCACCATCAAGTAGTGAGTTGATAGCGCGGGTGAATGGCACACTTATCCCTTCGTCGTTTGCGCGCATAATGAACATTCTAGCTGCTCTAACCCCTTCAGCCACCATGGTCATTTCTGCGAGTGCCTCATCGACTGTGAGACCCGTGCCCAACTTTTCCCCCATGCTTCGATTTCTCCCATATGGAGAAGTTGCCGTGACGTAAAGATCGCCCAAACCTGCTGGACCAAACGCAACCTCTGCTTTTGCACCAAGTTGCGGTAACAATAGGCATCCTTCTTTGAAGCCTGCCATGAATATAGCTGCTTTTAGGTTGTCACCACCAAGCGTACCGACTTTTTTCAAACCATCAACTAGACCACATGTCAGAGCAATTACGTTCTTGAAAGCACCCCATAATTCTGCGCCGACTGGGTCAGACGCTGCATGAAGAATGAAGGTTTGAGTAGTTAGCGTTTCAGCTAATCGCTTAGCAACAGATTCATCCTCACTTGCCACGAGTGCGGTGGTAATGACTCCTCCAGCAGCCTCCGGCGCAATTGTCGGTCCGGTAACCACGGCCAATGGATTGTTTTTTTCCGCTGAGTTGAGTTTTTCGTGAATTGCTTGTGAAATCAAACGCTTGCCTGGAGCAAGGCCTTTTGCCAGATCGATAAGCACGTGGCCAGGCCTTAAATGAGGTATTACTTGGTCGACAACATCTAAGATTACTGAGGATGGAATCGCTAACACAACTATCTCAACCCCCTCTAGTGCCTCATCGATATGCATTGTAGCCTCTAAACCTTCAACAGGGTGATCTGGTAGGTATTTTTTGTTAATCCCGTCCATTACTACGGACTCATAAACTTCTTGTTCGATGGTCCAACCTTTGACTTTGTGACCTTCCAATAACCACATTCTTGCCACTGCAGTGCCCCAATTTCCAAGGCCTAGAATTGCAATATGCGCCATGTATATCGAGTCTACGATATGGTTAGTGCTTATGTTAATTGTTGCTCAAGCAGACCTAAACTAGTGATTTACCAACTCATTGAGAGTATTGAATTCAAAAAAGGTCGTCGTCTTCTTCGTCAAAGTCAAAGACATCATCATCTGGTTTCGCTTCAGTTTTCTTGGCCTTGGTTGGTTTTGCTTTCGACTTCGCCGGTTCTTTCTCTGCTTTTTTGGGCGGCGCCTCTGGCGATTTTTCAGCTTTAGCAGCCTTTTCGGCTGCTGCCTTCTGTTTCATCTCTGCGGTTGCTGCTTGGGTTCTCGCACTGGCGATTTCCAATTCTCGAGCTTTGATTTCTTCTGCCGAGCGACCCGTTTGAGCAGCAAGACTTCTGCGGCGGTCTTCACGGGCTTTACGTTCGAGCTGCTTGTGCCTTGCTTTCTCGATATTTTGTAGCATATACATTGCATCATGCTCTAGCAATGGTGAATCTGAAATTAGAGTAATGTCTAGCCATCCACCTTCTTCGACAATAAATTCAGCCAGGGGTTCGAAGTTGAGGTCGGATTTTTTAATCTGCGTGTAATGCATTGCGTTACCAGTTCGATGTTCTACACCGGAAAAGTGGCAATAAAATTCTTTGGTTCCAATGGTTTCGCGCACAAGATCAAACATCTCTCCGTAATCCTCAGATGTTCGCATACTACCATGACCTCTCGAATGGATGTGCGCAATGTTTAGCACCGGCACCGTCCCCTCGACGTGGTTGACTACCTCGAGGACTTCTTCGAGACTACCCCACAATTCTTGCCGGCCGGACGTTTCAATGCCGATTTTTGACGGAGTTCCGTCTTTTAGCCACGGGAATACCGGATAAACATCTTCATCATCATGCCATATCTCGTGGACTCTATCAACAATCCCAGCAAATACATTGGCCAGTTGTTCATTTGCTGCTCTCCCTCGACCCATCTCGCCGTAGTGACCTGCATGGAGTGTTATATGTCGGGCATTAATCGTTTTAGCCGCTTGTAGAGTAGACTCAATTTTTGTCAAAGAGCGCCCTCTTTCAACACGGTCACCAAGAAGTTCTGAATAATAGGGTCCGTGGATGTTCATTTCAAATTCAGTTTTGTTTGCCAAAACCCCAGCTTGCCAGTATTGTTCAAAATGCTGGGGAGCAATCATCCTAACGGTTTGAACTTCCATGGTTTCTAAGCCAAGAGAGATGATGTCGTCCATTCCTTCGACAATTGTTCGCCCTTTGCAGGACAACGGAATTCCTGCTGGACCTAATCTCACCGACAACAAACCCACCCCGCAGGTTCAAGCCAACGGTCACCTAATGATAAGACCTTTCCGTTATTAGGACAAAAAATCCCGGGAAAAGGCAAATTTGCAGTTATGATGATATGCGACACTTCATGAATGAGAGGTTCAACCCGCAGCCATGAGCAATTCAATCGAAGCGGCCATCGATGCTTTTGCCAATGGCTTACCAGTATGTTTGTTTGACTCCGAAAAACGGGAAGGTGAAACAGATTTACTATTTTCTGCCCAACATGCCACACCCGCTACAATGCGACAACTCCGGCAAGACTGTGGCGGTTTGCTGTTTCTAGCAATTGGTCACGAAGTTGGCGAGAAATTTGGTCTGCCTTTCCTACAAGATTTACATACCCAACCGGAACTTGTTTCCAAGTTTGATGTGCTAGAGCAGTTAGTCACCAATGATTTACGGTATGACGCCCGCTCAGCGTTCACTTTATCGCTCAATCACCGTGAAACCTACACAGGAATTACTGACAAAGATCGCAGTCTCACAACACGAAGATTCGCAGAGTTGACCAGCGAGGTTTTTTCCAGTAACCTCTCGCCAGAAGCCGCAAAAAAGTTGCTTGGCAGTGAATTCAGAACTCCTGGGCACATTCCTGTGTGCCGAGAGACCGAGGGCGGTCTAACCCGTCGTCAGGGTCATACTGAGTTGGCGGTCGGACTTGCTAGGTTGGCTAACGTATCTCCAGTGGTAATCGGTGCTGAAATGCTTGAACCAGACGGCGACTTGGCCTTGTCAGTAGATGCTGCTAAATCATGGGCAGAAACTCGTAACATTCCGTTCCTTGAGGGAGCCGACATTATCCATGCTTTGGCTGAGATGAGTTAATCGGTAGTATCATCAGTAACAACTAACAGGAATATCTGGAGAGGAACTCATGAGAGTCATGGCGGTTGGAGTTTTCGATTTACTCCATGCTGGACATCTTCATTATTTAGAGCAAGCAAAGGCATTAGGAGACCATCTAACCGTTGTCGTCGCTCACGACGATACGGTTCGAATACGGAAACACGAACCAGTTACCAACCACGACCTACGCAGGCGCATGGTTGAAGGACTAAAGCCAGTAGATGAAGCAATAATCGGCAATTCACCAGATGTTTCGATCTATGATATTCTTCCAAAAGTAGACCCTGACATCATTGCCTTGGGCTATGACCAAGAGCATGCAGAAGATGCTATTAAGCATAAATTACAAGATTTAGGTCACAGAAAAATTACAGTTACTAGGGTCGCAGGACTTTCTGATGACTTAGATGGGACTAGGAAGATAATTGCCCGTATTCTTGAATTATCCCAAAATAAAGCTTGAGGAATAGACATGTTCACTGGAATTGTTCAAGGAATTGGCGAGATCATCGCAACCACTGAGAAGAATACCGTGACCTCCTATGCAATAAGGTTGCCAAATGTCGAAGGGCTTGTTATTGGTGCTAGCGTTTCTATCAACGGTGTCTGTCTTACAGTCGTTGCTATTGATGCCGATATCGTGCAGTTTGATATCATCAAGGAGACGTTGGAACGGACAAATTTAGGAGATTTGTCGGTTGGTGATGTCGTTAATATCGAACGGTCGTTGAAATTTGGTGATGAAGTTGGCGGGCATATATTGTCAGGGCATATTTTTGCTACTGGTGTTATCTCGACCAAATCCAAGACGGGCGACCAGATGTCGTTGAAGATAAAATCCCCGCCAGTAATTGAAAAATATCTTACCGAAAAAGGCTATATTGCCATTGACGGCATATCATTGACCGTTGGAAAAGTTGAGGCTGGTTACTTCGATTTGCACATTATACCGGAAACGATGAGATTGACTACTCTAGACGCAAAAATAGTTGGAGATTTAGTCAATATTGAGATTGACAGTAATACTCAGTTGATTGTGGAAACGATAGAGAGATTATTACAAGAAAGGAGTGACAAGATATGAGGATAGTAGCGGTATGTGGTTCGTTTCACAAATCAGAGATACAATCAATGCTTGATTTTGCCAAAGATGAGGCAGATAAATGGAGTATAGAAATTGCTGAAGTTATCTGGGTTCCAGGTTCAATGGAGGTGCCCCTAGCTCTGCGACGAGTCCTCGAGCAATATGATGGCGCAATATGCTTGGGTATAATTGAGAAAGGTGAGACACTGCACGGTTCCGCAATGGGTAATGCAGTAATCAAATCGGTAGTTGACCTGCAGTTAGATTTCAACAAACCAATCGGTTTAGGTATTATTGGGCCGGGCGCAGAGCCTCATCACATAGCACCTAGGCTTGAGCCACATGCCAGAGCTGCTGTTAATGCAGTTCGCGTAATGAACACAACGTAGGGATATTGTTCAATTACTCGAACAACATCCCTCGCCCATGCAGATGTTATGGCATTTCTCTAGACCAACTGGCGATTCGCTCGATGACTCATCAAAGTTAGGGGGCATATGGAACCAAGTGAAAAAATTACGTTATGACGTCTTTGCTCAAGAGTTACAACAATATCCGGAAAATGATCAGGGTTTGCTAGACGACCCGGGAGAGCATTTCATTGTCATACTTGAGGGCAATGAGTTAGTTGGCTATATCAGTTTGAACTCACCAACCATAGAGGAATATCGTCTTACCAAATATTTCGGTAATGAAATTTTATCTCTGATAACTGCTGAGTATGGAGCGGAGCAGAATTTGTATGAAGTCCGAGGTTTGACTGTCACGCCATCTCATCGTGGCCGAGGTACTGCCCGACAATTGATGCTTGGTGCGTTGAAATACACTCTGCAAAATGGTGCAGACGGCATAATTGCCATGGGTCATGATAGAGTTTTGCCTATGTACGAAAGTATTGGCATGAGGGTTTTCCATAATCATTCTACGACGGCGGGAAATATTGTATTTTATCCAATGACGGCATCTGTTGCGAAACTCTGCCAATCCGTTGGTGAGGAGCTGAATCAAGTCGACTTAACTGAGCAACAGGCCCAAGATGAGTCATGTTATCATGGTGGTGCCTCATGGGACGAGAGCGGTTTTGATTTTATTCGAAGAAATCAATTGATTGTCGCTGATGTACTCGACAGCCCATTTCCACCCTGCCCTGAGGTTATGGATGTTATTTCGAGAAACTTGATTAGCAGTTGTCAAGAATCTCCACCGACACTATGCGACCCTCTTATCGATAAAATTGCCCAAGTACGTCAACTTGCCAAGCAGAGTATTCTTGTTTCATCAGGCTCTTCATCACTGATGTTTTCTTTAATGCCTCGATTACTCACTGAGCAATCTCGAGTATTAGTATTATCACCAATGTATGGTGAATATTTACACATACTCACTCACATAATTGGCTGTCACATCACCCATTTTTCACTATATCCGGAAGATGGATTCGCTATTCAGGTTGATGACTTTATTGATTTAGCGCGTAGACATGATGCTGTTATAATTGTGAACCCAAATAGTCCTACAGGAGTTTATAATGATAAATTGAGCAGTGCAATTGACAGAATTTTGTCAAATAAATTTAGTAAAACTCAATGCAAGATGATTTGGGTTGATGAGACATACATCGAGTACGTAGAGGGGGCCGAATCACTAGAAGGGCTGACCTCAGTTTATGATGAACTGATTGTTTGCAAAAGCATGAGTAAATGCTACGCATTGTCTGGATTAAGAGTCGCTTACGCAGTCACTAAAAAGGCACCACAATTACGACGATATATTCCTCCGTGGGCGGTTAGTCTACCGGCTCAAATTGGCGCTGTTGCCGCACTATCAAACCCTGAATACTACCATAAGCAATATCTTACCGTACACAGTAATCGAGAACTTCTCAATCAGGAATTAATTGAACTTGGTTTTACTACATATCCGAGTGTGGCAAATTATATTTTAGCTCAATTACCACCGGCGGTGACTCATAGCTCACAGCAGTTTATCGCCTTGTGTCGAGAGCAGGATGTGTTCATTAGGGATGCTGAAAATATGGGTATTACGTTAGACTCGAGTTATGTACGATTTGCTGTAAGGTCTATTGAAGAGAATGTTAGAATAATTGATTGTCTAACTAAACTGCTAACAGCATACTAGTTGGATGAATGTAAAGATTCAATAGGTGAGTGTCCTCTATTGGTCTTGTAGGCGATTATATGGGTAATGTAAGAGATGTGGTGATTATTGGTTCTGGTCCTGCCGGTTACACTGCAGGATTATACACAGCAAGGGCAATGCTCAATCCGCTTATGTTTGCTGGCTACATGTCAGGCGGCCAGTTAATGTTAACATCTGACATTGAGAATTTTCCTGGCTATCCAGAAGGAATTGGAGGCCCAGAGATGATGATGCAGTTACGCGAGCAAGCTGAAAGATTTGGTCTCGAAGTACAAGATAGAAATGTTGAATCTGTCGATTTATCCCAACGACCATACAAGATTTTGGTCGAGGGTGAGGAGTTTCTGAGCCACGCAATAATAATCTCAACAGGAGCCGAATCAATATGGCTTAATGCTCCTGGTGAGGCCGAACAAAAAGGCCGTGGCATATCTACTTGCGCAACTTGTGATGGGGCATTTTTCCGTGATGAGGAAGTACTCGTAATTGGGGGCGGCGATTCGGCTTGTGAAGAAGCAACTTTCCTAACGAGATTCGCTTCAAAGGTGACACTGATTCATCGGCGTGATGTGTTTAGAGCGAGCAATATTATGTACGAACGGGCCGTAAATAACGAAAAAATAGAGATTAGAACATTTAGACAAGTCAAGGAGTGGTTGTCTGATGAAAATGGTTTAACGGGGGCAATTCTTGAGGATCCAAGAGACGGATCCACAGAGGAAATAGCCGCTTCCGGTGCGTTTATTGCCATCGGACACAAACCAATCACCGGATTTTTGCAATCTCAAGTTGATACGGATGATAATGGCTACATTATTCATAAACAGCACACAATGACTTCTGTAGAGGGTGTATTTGCGGCTGGCGATGTAGTAGATACAAGGTATAAACAAGCAATTACCGCTGCAGGCATGGGCTGCCAAGCAGCAATGGACGCTGAGAAATGGTTGGAAGATAACGTTCATTGAACAACCCAGTTAATTCATGAATTAGCATCAACTCCGCTGGTCATGGTCGACACCCAAAGGTATGCTAGACACATTACTCTCCCGGATGTCGGTATTAAGGGGCAAGAATTAATCGATAATTCCAATGTTCTAGTTGTAGGCGCTGGTGGATTAGGCAGCCCAGTATTGATGTATCTTGCAGCAGCAGGAGTAGGACACCTTGGGATAATTGACGATGATGTTGTAGACCTATCAAATCTTCAGAGACAGATAATTCATACTGAGAGCCAAATTGGTGTAGCTAAGGTTGACTCAGCGAAAGCCAGAATTTCCGCAATAAATTCTGCTATTAAGGTAACAACTTGGAACGAGCGACTATCTCCCGACAATGCGCGTGAAATCTTCACTGGCTGGGATCTTGTTGTTGACGGTACTGATAATATCCCAACGCGCTATCTTGTTGATGATATGTGCAATACTCTCGGAATTCCATGGGTATATGGCTCAATCTATAGATTTGAAGGCCAGGTTAGTCTTTTCAATTATAATGGCGGACCGTGTTATCGCGACTTGTTTCCCGAACCACCACCAAATGATATGGTGCCCTCATGTGCTGATGGTGGCGTATTCGGCGTCTTACCAGGAGTTGTTGGAGCAATTCAAGCAACTGAAGCGATTAAGGTGATACTAGATAAAAATCAATCATTGTCGGGTAAGTTGTTACTTTATGATGCAGACAATATGACGTTTAGAACGCTAAATTTTTCCAAAAACCCAGCGACAAAACCCGACTTGGCTGAAGTAAGGCAGATGTTTGAGGAGCAGGGTTGGTG
>MDTC01210243.1_pt1 | contig 21298 bp, 21 predicted proteins | sample 811181 | NCBI WGS metagenome assembly MDTC01 (sample SAMN05326644, study PRJNA326480) | marine metagenome | isolation source: seawater | place: Pacific Ocean: North | collected 2011 | reverse complement strand
ATCAATAACAGGGGGTATAATTTTTATTTTATGAGTGTAATTTTTTAAAAATTTAGAATTATTTACGTATTTTTTTGAAGTAGAAATTATCATATATGCTTTAAATAAGGAGATATTAACAATTTCTTTAATAAAGAAGTTTAATACTTTTTGATTTACAATATCAGAGTGATAATGAACTATAACTTTTACTTTATTTTTATAATTTGCAATCCAAACATACAACATAACTAAAGGATTAGGAGTATGAATTTCAATAAACTCATATTTATTTATGTTTTTAAAGATCCATAAAAAAAGAGTTACAGATATAGGTTGACTAAATATATTTAAATAATTAAAAAAAAAATATTTTTTCGAATTAGATTTTTTTTTTGAATAGAAAATAAAATGTATATCATTAAATTTACTATAAATATTTTCTTGAAATGAGGTTATATTTTCGATCCCACCTTTGACAGGATCATAAAATTTACCAATTATAAGTAATTTATTCTTAGACATTTAAACATATAATAAGATTGTAATTCATTTATATTAGATTTGTGAAAATTAGTAAGAAAATAATATTAACATACTTAGCCGTATTCCTATTAGTATCTATAACTGCATATTTAAATGTTAATAAAATTATTAATGTAAACGTGAATGAAGAGATTGTAACTGATTCTTTAAATTTAAAATTAACATCTAATTATGAACAGTATACTGAACCTTTCAGATCTAAAGATTTTTTAGTGAAAACAAATAGAGATCAAGAAGATACTATAGTTATTCATAAAATCGAAAAGGGAAAGCATGTTATGGATATTACTTTTTTAAACTTTAAAAATAGCGAGATAAAAATTATTAAAAATACTGTTAGTAAAAATATTAATAATGAAAGAAAAATTCTGAAAGAATGCATTAATAATTTTTTAGAATGTAAAAGTTTATTATTGAAATTAGAATTAATAAAAGTAACAGAAAAAATTTACCCACCAGGGGTTAATGATATGGAGAGAATTAATATTGTTACCTGTTTGTTAAATAAATATAAATCTTTTATTGGAAATGTTTGTGATGAAACTACTATGAAATTTATTATAAAAAAAAATATAGAACCTGTTCAAGCTCAGTATATTATAAAAAATGCTGATCAAGATAATAATAAAAATGATGATACTGTAATTACTATTACTCTAATTATTTTGTCAATATTTTTAAGTATTTTATTTACAATAACTTTTCCAATATTAATGTTGTTATCCAAATATAGACTTTAAAAATAAGTATCTCTCAGGTACTCCACAATCAGCAATAAAGTTTTGAAAGTTTTTATGAAATTCAAAATTGAAAACATCAATTTTATAACCTTTTTTTTTAAAAAGCTCATAAATAATTTCGTGAATAAATTCTATATTTTTTTTGTCAAAGGAAAATTGTTCTAGAACATTTTTTTTTAAAATAATAATAGGTTCAATAGCATAAATATTTTTTTTAAAATATTTATATCTATGTGGTTTTCTATGTAATGATAATTTTTTATCTTTTTTTATCTGGATAAGATCAGAGTCGGAATAATGACCATTATTTTGAACAAATAAAAGACAATCAAGATTATTTTTTTTAAAATATTTGTATGCAATATTTAAATCAAATTTAACAATTAAATCACCATAAATAACGAAAATGTCCTCTGATAATTTTTTTTTGTTATGAAATAAATAACCACCAGTACCCATTTTGCTCAATTCACAGGCAAATTTAAAAGACTTTGATTTTGGTATTTTTGTGCTGACAGTTTTTTTTACAATATCAAAGTTTTTTTTACTACAGACGAAAATAACTGAATTAGAAACAATATTTTTTAGAGACATTAAAATATTTTCAAAAAGATATTTATTTGAAAATTGATAAAGAATTTTGGGTATAGAAGATTTTATTTTTTTCATTCTAGTAGCTTGTCCACCACATAAAATCAGAATATCAATCATTTTTTAATCCCCTTATAGATATTTAAAGTTTTTATAATTGACTCCTTAGATGATAAAATTGGTTTAATACCTGCCTTTTTAATTTTTTTTATATCAAATTTATAATTAGGAACATCCCCCTTCCATCCAAAATTTTTATTAGATGAATATTTAATTTTTAAATTAGGGAATAAAATCTGTTTAAAAATTCTAGCTATGTCTTTTACTTTTATACCATTATCATCTGGTGAAATATTATAAATATTTAAATTACTTTTATGCTTGAGATTCATAATTTTATAAATTATTTCTAACAATTCTTCAACATATAGGTATGGTTTTTTTTGTTCTCCATTGCCTAATACCTTAAGAGTATTTTTATTTTTTTTAACCTTAGCTAAAAAGTCAAAAATAATACCATGAGTTAAATTAGGACCTATTACATTAGGAAAGCGTAAGATAATAAAATTGCAATTATTGTTATTAGATAAATATTTAATATATTTTTCACAATTTAGTTTCATCAATCCATACATTGAGATAGGATTAAATTTAAGTAATTCCTCACTTAGCTTAATATTTGAGTGTCCGTAGATAGCAGAGGATGATGAAAAAATATACTTATCTATTTTATAAAAATCAAACAATTTAGCTGAATAAAAACATGATAAATACGTATTATTGAGATCATTATCAAGGTTTGAGATTTTAATATCTGAATTTGCACATAAATTCCATACTTCATCAATTTTTTTGATTTTTTTATTTTTTAACAATCTAATTAATTTATTAATTTCTGTTTCAAACTGTAAATTTACTTTTATATGATAAATAGAATTGTTATTGATTTTATCTTCTTTGAATTTTTTAATATCCCTATCTATTAAAAATAGATTTAAATTTGTAACATTATTTTTCTTTATTCTTTCAACTAGTGATCTGGCAATAAATCCATTTCCACCAAGTACTAATATAGTTTTAGATTTCATTAATATTAGATTTATTATTTATAATACCATAAAGATGAAAAAAAATTGGGGCAAATAATTCGCTAAAAATCATATTTGAATTAACCATATTATTAATAATTATAGATGGAGTTAAAAAAACAAGAATTAAATAGTAAATCCTTATATTAGGATCTTCAATATTATTTTTTATTAAAATTTGGCTACACATATAACCAAGAAGAGTTGTGATTAAAATTAAATGTAATAATCCAAATTTTACAAAAGAGTCAAGAAACAAGCTTTCAAAAAAATCATATCCAATCAATTTTTCAGGGCTAACAGTACCGAAGAAAAATGACATCTTATCTATACTTAATATATTAACACCAGCTGTCCAAATTCTAATTCTAGGGTTCTCTTGAGCAATTGAGGTCTCTATAACATTAGTAATTTTATTCAAAAAACCTAAGTCTGAAATATTTTGATATACAAGAAACGTAACAAAAACATAAATGGATAATAAGATAAATTTGTACTTATAATTTGCAATTATTAATAAAAAAGTGAAGGTGGCTATAAGAATTGGAATGAAAGTAATATAAATTGTATTATGAAAAACAAATACTGAATAAAAAATAAATATAATATTCATAATCAAAAGTAATAATTTTGAATAGTTTTTTATTTTAAATAATGCTACTAAAAGAAAAATATTAATAAAACAAAATACATAACTTAAATTTGTTGAAGTTGTACCCTTTGTTATCAAACTAAAATTGCTTAAATTAAATGTATAATCATTAAAACCATTTAATTTTAGACTATAATCACTTAATAGGAGATCAAAGCTTAAAGCAGAAATATAATCTTTTATTAAAAAAATCTTTGTAAAGAATAAATACAAAAAAATTAATAATATATACTTTATAATATTAATATTTTTTTTATGATCTATTTTTTTAGTATTAATTAAATATTTTGCGTTAATATAAATTATTAAATAGATTAATATCTCAAAATATTTTAATACATTAAAAATATTTCTCTTATCAAAGCCATTTTTAATAAGGCTCAAAAAACAGCTAATAATCATTAGTGAAAATAATATTAATATAAAATCTTTAAAAATATTGATTTTAAGATTAAAGACTTTAACTAATATAAATGGTGATAAGAAAATTATTATTATGCTATTTATAGTCAGGGAGAAATTTTGGAAGCCTATCTTTGGAAAAATTGATAAAAGTAAAATTGTACCAAATAATAGACTTTCATTTATAGAGTATTTTAATATTAAATTATTTGATAAAGTGATTTTTTTTTTAATATTTTGGAGTAACATTTTATTTGTTTTTAAATTTGTAATTAAAAAAGGGTGTAAAAAAAAGCTTTAGTTTATTGAAATTAGATACACTTTTAATTCGGTAGATAGTGTTTAAAATATTTTTAATTATTTTATTCAATTTGCATCGATATATATATACTTTTCATGTCAATTATAATAGTTAATATAAAATGTTTATAGGTTTTCTAGCTAAATAAAAAGATGAATTACAAATTTTGGAATAATAAAAAGGTACTGTTAACTGGTAACACTGGTTTTAAAGGAAGCTGGATGAGTATGGTATTACTTCAACTTGGTGCTAAATTATATGGTTTTTCAGAAAGAGATAATACAAATGATATTTTTTTTAAAACTCTTGGTTTAAATACAAAACATAGAACCTTTTATGGTGATATAAGTAATTACAAAAAGTTCAATAAAATTTATAATAAAATTAAACCAGATATCGTAATTCATATGGCGGCTCAACCATATGTAAAAAAATCGTATAAAATTCCTTTAAAAACAATAAATGACAATGTCATGGGGACAGTAAATGTACTTGAAGCAATAAGAAACAATCAGAGTCCTAAAATGACTTTAATTATAACTTCAGATAAGTGTTATCAAAATAACGAAATAAAGAATTATTTTAAGGAAGGTGATAGTCTTGGAGGTAGTGATATATATAGCGCCTCAAAAAGTATGGCTGAAATTGTATGTAAATCTTATTATGATAGTTTTGAAGATTTAGGCAATATTATCACTCTCAGAGCAGGAAATATCTTTGGTGGCGGGGATTTTGGAGAAAACAGGCTTTTGCCAGACTATTTCAAATCAATTTTCAATAAAAAGAAATTTATTATAAGAAGTCCATATTCTGTAAGACCTTGGCAATATATTCTTAGACCTATTTCTAGTTATATTAAAATAGTAGAAAAAACATATTCAAAATCTAAATACTTTGATACTTTTAATATTGGACCCGATAAAAAATTTCATTTAAAAGTAATAGAGCTAATTAAAAAACTAGATCAAATAAACAATATTAAAAAATCTTATATTATTAAAAAATCAAATTTTAAAGAGTCGAAGATACTTCAATTAGATAATAAAAAATTCGAAAAATTTTTACCCTGTAAAAAAGAATATAGTATGGAAGAGTGTCTAAATTATACTAATAAATGGTATTTTTTATTTAAAGAAAAAAATAAAAAGGAACTTTATGAATTTACAAATAATCATATTAAAAATTATTTTTCTAATATTTGAATAAAAATATAATAATTATTAATAAACTTTCACTAGGAGGTGCTGAAGAATTTTTCTGTGAACTTGGCAAAAGGCTATCTAATAAATTTACGTTTGCTGTTCTTGAAAATGACTACAGTTATAATTTAGATTTTGATATTAAAAAATATAAAATACCAAAGAACCTACCAAGGTATATAAAGATATTAATTAAAATTTTAATTTTATTAACAATCAAAAAAAAATACGATAAAATTATATGTTTTGATAATGAGACAGGTATATTATCCTACTTTGTAAACAAAAAAAAAACTAAATTAGTTATTCATACTTACCTACCACTTTTTTACCTCAATAAATCAAAAATATATTCTAAAATACTTTACAAAATATATAAAAATTCTGGGGTCATAAGTATTTCTAAAACAGCGACAAGGGGATTTGAAGAATTAACATTAAATCAAAATCTTAATATACCAATAATTTATAATTTAATTAATTTTGATAAATTAAAATTACAAAATAAATTACAAAATATTAAGCCAATATTTTTTCAATTAACTAGATTGGAGGATGACAAAAATATTAAATTATCATTAAAACTAATTTTTTATTTAAAAAAAGAATTTAGTACTAATGACATTAAATTATTAATATTTGGAGATGGAAGTCAAAAGGATGAATTAATGAGATTGATAAAAAAATATGATTTAACTGAAAATGTATTCTTAAAAGGATTTGAAAATAAACCCTTTGAGTACTTAAAAAAAACAGATATTTTTCTAAATTTTTCCAACTTTGAGGGATGGTCCAGATTAATACATGAATGCGCTCACTTAAATATTAGAGGTATAACATTTGATTGTCCATATGGACCAAGAGAAATTTTAATAAATGATTTAGATAAAAAAATTGAATATCCCTATAAAGTTTCAAACATATATTTAATTAATATTGTTAAAAAATATGAGAAAAATAACTTTAAAGATATTTCAGTTGAAGAAATTCAAATTGCTAAAATAATGCTAGAACTATTAAATAGTAAAAAGTTTATTGAAAAAAAATTTAAAGGTCTTTTTAGACAAAATATTACAGAAATAGTTGATATACTAAATTTATGAGATTTTATATTAGTTCTTTTTTTGAAATAACAAATCTGTTGAGGAGCAATAGATTAATTGTATTTATAGCTATCTTTATTTCAAGCATATTAGAATTTTTATCAATTTCTTCATTTATTCCCCTTATATATGCTTTGTTTAATCCAAATGAATTGACTTTATTTTTACTCGAAAGATTAAATATACAGATAGATATGGATATAAAGATTTTTATGTTAATAACAGTCTTAATAGTATTCATTCTAAGATTTATTATTATATCTATTTTTATAATATTTTTGTTTTCATATAACAAAAATCTTAAAAGTAAACTATCTTTTAAAATTCTTAACTTTAATTTAAAAAGTACGGATAACTTTAAAAATAAAAATATTAGTACCTTTCAAAAGCAAATTAATATGAATGTAGACTATGTGGTTGATATTTTTATAGTTCCTTTTTTTAATTTAGTCTCAGAGCTATTAATAATCATGTTATTATTCTCATTATCATTAATAATGATAGGTATCAGTGTATTCATACCTGCACTAATTCTTACAATAATCAGCTACTTATTTTTAAAATTAATATCAAAAAAACAAACCTTTTATTCAAAGCAAATAAGCGATTTTACAACCGCTTGTAATAATGAATTAAAAAAAATATATGATCTTTCTAACGAGTTAATATTTAAAAATAAATCAAATTTTTTTAATAAAAGTTTTGAGAGAGTTAGAGAGGGATTAAACAAAGCTATTATGATTTTTCAAATAATAAATAGAATTTCTATAGTAATAATAGAATTTATTATTTTTATAATTATTATTTCTGTTTTAATCATAAATATCAATAATGGTATAATTGAAACAATTATAAAATTATCAACACTTGCTGCTATTTCTTTTAGACTTATTCCATCTTTTAGTAGATGCAACATTGCAATTAATCAAATTAAGTTTTCAAAGCCCTTTATATTAGAAACTATTGATATTTTGAGCCAGATAACAAATAAAAGAGAATATAAAAAAATTCAATTACAAAAAATTTATCTTGAAGATGTATCTTTTCAATATGAGAAAAATAAAAAAGTTTTTAAATTCAATCTTATTTTAAATTTAAATAAAAATACTGTTATTCAGGGTAAAAATGGAACTGGGAAGTCAACATTACTTAAAATAATTTTCGGAATATACAAACCAAATTCTGGAAAAATATTCCTTTTAGATGGCAAAAAAAGAAAAGAATTAAAAGAATATGAAGTAAATCAAAATATAACATATATCCATCAAAATTCTAAAATATTTGAAGGCTCATTAAAAAATAATATTACGCTTGATCAAAATTCTAAATTAAATTTTGTTAGATATAATAAATCGTTAGAGATATCTACACTAGATGAATATGATAAGTCTTCTTTTGAATCAATTGAAGAAGAGGGAAAAAATATTTCAGGAGGAGAAGCACAAAAAATCTTAATAGCAAGAGCTATTTATTCAAATCCAAAATTAATTATATTTGACGAAACTTTTAGTTCAATTGATAAAAAGAGTATAATAAAAATAATAAATAATATTAAAAAATCTAATATTAATTTTTTTGTTATTTCTCATAATAAAAATATTCCAAGTTCTTATTTTGATCAAATTATAAAATTAGATTAATATTTTTCTTGAAAGATACAAAAAAAGCATTAAGTAGTAGGTATGTTAAAAAAATTTAAAACATTTGATAATTATAACAGTAAATTAAATGAATTATTTCAAAACATTATCGTTACAGATAATAATAATAAAGAAATTTCTATTGAAAAAGGACTAAAAACAATTAAGGAAAAGATTACTAAAAATAATGTATTTTTAGTAGGCAATGGTGGAAGTTCTTCAAATTGTGATCATATATCTAATGACTTTTCCAAAATATTAAATGCTAAATCAATTAACCTTTATGGGTCTGGGGTTTTTACTTGCTATGCAAATGACTATGGGTTTGAGAATGTTTTTTCGCAACAACTAAAAACTATTGGGAAAAAGAAAGATAATTTGATTTGTTTGAGCTGTTCAGGTGAATCTCAAAATATAATAAATGCTATGAAAGTAGCTAAAAGTAAATCAATGTTTACTATCACTTTTACTGGGATTAGTAAAAAAAACCAGATTAGAAGAAAGGGAAATATAAATTTCTATGTAGACTCTTCTTCATACGGTCTAATTGAAATTGCACATCTAACACTCTTACATTATTTAGTAGAAAATTAGACTAATTTTATAAAATCTTTTATTTTTGAATGAATATATTCTAAATCTAAATCATCCATGCCATGGTGACAACCAATTAAGAAAAAATTCTCCATAACATAATCTGCTTTTGGGTAGCTCTTTTGCTTAATACATTCTATTTTTTTAAATCCAGGTTGTCTTAAAATATTACCGGTGAATACTACTCTTGTTTGAATTCCATTTTTTTCTAAAAAAGTCATTAAGGATTTCCTATTAATTTTATCTGATTTAATCATAACAGGGTATGCAAGCCAGCCAGTAAATGTTTTAGGATCTTGATATGGAATATCAAATAAATCTGGCAAATTTGAAAAGAACTTTTGATGTGAATTATAATTATGTATTCTTTTTTTTATATTAAGATTTAGCTTTTTAAGTTGCTGTAATCCAAATACAGAGCCTATCTCACTAGGCTCAAAATTATAACCTAGCTTACTAAAAATAAATTTTTTGTCATAATCTATATGATCTAATTTATAATTAAATCTATTTTCAATTTTTTCAGATTGATTGTGATCAAAAATAGAGCTATCCCTACCCCACGATCTCAGTATAAGAGCCTCTGTGTATTTTTCTTTAGAATTAAAGCAAACCATTCCACCATTTCCCGCACAGCTTATTACATGTGATCCATAAAAACTTGTAATGGAGATATCAGAATAATGCCCAGAAGAATGATTTTTAAATTTCCCCCCTAAAGTATCAGCGGAGTCTTCGATCAAGATTAATTTATGTTTTTTTGCTATTTTTGATAGCAATTCTAAATTAGGAATATTACCAATTAAGTTTGGCACCAATATTCCAACTGTTTTAGAATTAATTGATTTTTCTATTTGGGTTAAATCAATTTGAAGTGAATGAATATCAACATCTACAAAATTAGGCTTGTAACCAGTTAATAATAAAGAAGAAATAGCTGTCCCAAAATTCAAAACTGGAGTGATAAAATTAGAACCTTTAGGATAATTTAAAGTGCTGAAAGCAAGAATTAACGCAGATGAACCAGAGTTGACCATTAATCCATATTTCTTATCAAATAATTTTGCTATTTTTTTTTCAAATTGATATGTATTTTTACCAAGCTGAGTACCTTTTTTAAGTAAATTTGTGACAGCATTTATTTCTTCTTTTCCATATACAAGTTTGCCATAAGATACATTTCTTTTTTTCATTAGCTTATATTTGTATAGCGCCTCATTGAAAGAGTTTTAATACCTTTTATTAATTCTAAAATACCTTCATCTAAATCAAACATACACTTAAATCCGGTACTCTCTATTCTTGAATTATCAACAATATAATTTCTTTTATCAGGGTCTGAGGAAATTGAACTAGTTTTAAATATAAAATCTGGAATATGATTTTGTATTTTTTGGCATAAGTCTTTTTTAGATATATTTGCTTCAGATAAACCAACATTAAAAATATTATGTTTAAAATTCTCAAGACTATTAAGAGCGTGCATAAAAACATTCGCCGCATCCCTAATGTGTAAAAAATTTCTTTTAAAATTTTCTTCAAAAAGAACTATATATTTATCTAAATATGCTTTTTGTGTAAAATCGTTAACTAATAAATCAAAACGCATTTTAGGAGAAAAGCCAAATACAGTGGCAAACCTAAAACTAAATACGTTTTCAAATTGAAGAATTTCTTTTTCTAAATTAACTTTTTGGATGGCATAATCTGATAATGGATTCAAAGGGCTGTCTTCATTACAATGATTATCTGAGTCTCCACTACCATAGGCACTATTTGTTGTAGGCATTAAGACTATCTGGTTTTTAGATTTACACTTAATTATATTTAAATTACTTGTGTAATTGATATCTTTAGATATAAACTTATATTTTTCACAAGCAGGTGCTCCAACAATTGCTGCTAAAGGTATTATAACATCATGTTTAGCTGTTTCTTTTCTTATTAATGATGCATTTCTTATATCGCCATCAATAACTTTTAAATTTTTATTGAAAAATAGGTTATTTAAAGAATTTTGTCTAAACATGAAGTTATCCAGCACTGTAACTTCGTAACCATTTGATAAAAGAAGTTCAGTAAGAATAGAGCCTATATAACCAGCACCTCCTGTAAGTAAAATTTTCATAGTTTAATTTTCTCAATAGTTTTAACAAAATGGTCAATTTCTTTTTTGATACTCTTTGGATGGTTACCAATAAAAAAACCAAAATTATGAGCGTATATAGAATTGTTCAAATTTCCAGAAATTCTGTAATTTAATTTTTTAATTACAGGATGACATGCAATGCAACCACCTGTTAATAATCTAAACTCAATCTTATTTTTTTTTAAATGTTTATAGATTTTATCTTTATGTTTTTTATATTTTTCTTTTAGTATCAAAGGGAATGAAAAAGAAGAAGAATTTCCAATCTCCTTTTGAATATAAAAAATTTCACTTTTAGATAAAGATTTTTGAAAGTATTTTAAGTTCTCTCTTCTATATCTAATATTATCTCTCAATTTTTTTAGTTGTTCTAATCCAGTAGCTGCATTAAATTCCATTGGTCTTAAATTGTAACCAGGGAAGAGAAACTCATAGTCTTCAAAAAATTTATTTTTTGAAATTGACTCTAAATATGATTTGTCAAGACCTCTTGACCATCCATGAGATCTCATTGATTTTAAAAGATTATAATATTCATGGTTATCAGTTAGAATCATTCCTCCCTCTCCCGTTGATATGTGATGGGAGAAAAAAAAACTAAATGTAGATAGGTCGCCAAATGAGCCAGTTAATTTTTTCTGATAGAGAGCCCCAAGTGACTCACAATTATCCTCAATTAAAAGTAAATTATGCTTTTTGCATATTTTTTTTAGTTTAATGAAATCACAGGGGTTGCCTAGTATGCTTACAGACATAATGGCCTTTGTTTTCTTTGTGATTGCTTTTTCAATTTTATCTATATTTATGTTAAGACTCTCCTTATCAACATCTACAAGGACAATTTTAAAACCTGCCTGGTTTATTGGAAAGTACGTAGTTGACCAAGAAATTCCGGGTACAATTATTTCATCATTATTTTTGAATGATTGTTTCTTAAGATATTTTAAAATTGAAAGTGCTAAAAGATTAGCTGAAGATCCTGAATTAACCATAACACCATATTTTTTTTTATGAAAAAGAGCAAATTTAGCCTCAAAATTTTCGACTTTTTTTCCGTAAGTATATCTTTCAGATTTTAAAACTTTAGATATAGAGTTTAATTCCTCTTTGCCCCAGGTATTAGATGTAAGATGATATCTCATAATTTGATTATAGGCTGATTAGTCATGACAAATTTAGGAGATAATGATCTGTATTTGATATTATCTGTTATATCATTCAATTTATTTTCTGGACCAATTATCATTACGAATCCCCTCATTCCTGCACCTAATAATTTACCACAATATGCGCCATTTTTTTTTGCATAATTAATCAAACTGTTACATTCTTTATAATCAATAAAAGATTCTTGGTATCGCTTTTTTAATTCCCATGATTTATCTATCATTTTTGCAAATTTTACAAGATTTTCTTTTTCAAGATATTTTTTTGACTCCTTAGTTATATCTAAAATTTCTAATAAATATCGTAAATTATCTTTATTTTTAATGAGACTTATATTTTTTGTGGTTATGCTATGTGAAATTGAAGTTTTATTAATATAAAAAAGTCTAATTGACTTTTCAAATTTTTTTAAAAAACTATTTGAAACTCTAATTTTCTTAGTAGAAATTTTTTTTTTGGAAAAAATAAATTGATTTAAACCACAGTAAGAAGCTGCATAATGATCTTGAAGTCCACAACTCATTTTAGCAATATTATTCTCTATACTATAAGCAAGGTTAGCTAAGCTTTTTTTATTTAGGTTTTTATTTTTTTTATATTCGTTTAAAAGTCTAATTAGCCCAACTAAAAATGCTGCCGATGATCCTAAGCCAGTGCCCTTAGAGGGGATATCGCCGATTGAGGCTATTTCAATATTATTACTAATATTGAAATATTTTAGTGTTTCTCTGAATAATGTATGCTTTATGCTCATAACATTAGAAACGTTTTCAGTTGTAGAGTACATTAGTCTTATACCCTCTTCATATTTAGGATTAAGCATTAATCTAATATACTTATTGAAAGTAACGCTTATTACAGAACCATTATTTTTATTAAAAAACTCTGGAAAATCCGTCATGCCTCCAGTGAAACTAATTCTTAATGGAGTTTTAATAAATAACATAGAAAACTTTTATCAGATAAAAGAGGATAGTATATTTTTTTTTTAAACTTGACTAATAGACTCAAACAATAAATACATTATTTATGAAGGTAGTAATATTGGCTGGTGGTAAAGGCCTCAGACTTTCAGAAAAAACTAGAAATATACCTAAGCCTTTAGTAGAGATAAATAATAAACCAATTATTGAACATATAATCACATATTTCAATAAATTTGGATTAGGAGATTTCTATGTTTTACTTGGGTATAAGTCAGAACTTATTAAGAGCTTCTTTATAAATTACAACACAAATAATAGTGATTTAAAATTAGATTATAGCGAAAACAAAATTGATATTACTACAAAGAATAAAGTTAGTTGGAAGGTTACTCTTATAGAATCTGGATTAGATACTATGACTGGAGGAAGAATTAAATATTTCAAAAAATATTTAGGCAATGATGAAGAATTTTTTCTAACATACTCAGATGCTATTTCAGATATAGATATTAAAAAATTTATAGCAAATCATAAAAAAAGAAAATATAAAAACTCATTGGTACTTTCAAAACTAAAAGCAAGATTTGGTAAGGCAGATATTGATACAAAAAAAAAACTTATAAAAGGATTTTACGAAAAGAATGATAAATTAGAACCTTTGATAAATTCTGGTTATTACATTTTTAATAAAAAAATTTTTGATTATATAAAAAAAGATACTTGCGTATTAGAATCCGAAATATTACCTAAACTAGCTAAAAACAAATCATTGAACTATTACGAACATAAAGGTTTTTGGCAGCCAATGGACAATATTAGAGAAAGAGACTTGTTAGAAGAGTATATTTTAAGAAAAAAATAATTAAATTTTAAAAAAACTATATACTTCTTTAACACTTGGTGAGTCATCAAAAGTATCTAAGGGAATCTGATCATCATTATCGCCATGAAAATTTGATTGTGAATTACATTTTTTTTTAAAATCTTTAAGCAAAATGTAATCTTTAGCACCTAACTCAAAAGTCCCTGTTTTTCTATGCAAGGTTAATTCAACGATTTTTCTTGCATAATAATTGACATTAGCATACGCAGAAAGTGTATCTTCAGATACAAAAACGTCTTTATTGTTTAAAATATCATATAAAGGACCTATATTTTTATTACCACCAAAAATAGGGCCTACCCTAAGAATTAAATCTTTTTTATCTAATAATAGTTCAGCAGACTTTCTATTAATTCCATAAACGGTATTTAATTGAGTTCTAGCAGAGATACTGCTAACTAAAGAGATTGAGTTAATATTAATTTTTTTACAATAATTCTTAATTATTGATGTTTTAATAACAGTTTCGTTGAAATCCCACTCAGGTTCATTTTTAGCTTTAAATCTTTTTGAGGGGTTTGCCACATGTATGACAAAATCAGATCCCTCTAGTGAGCTTAAAGAGTCACCTCTTGTTATTCTGTTAATTGAATGAGGAGTGGATGAAGTAATATATTTATCAATATGAGATCCAATATATCCATTTGCACCAATCAATGAAATTTTTTTCATAATTTATTGCCTTTTATCAGCCTCTTTTTTATTAGCAATATACCAATCTATTGTTTTTTTTAATCCCTCTTTAAAAGAAACAAATTGATAATCAATCAATTGATCTAATTTTCCTTTTGCTAGAACTTTTCTTGGAACTCCGTCAGGCATATTGCTATCCCACGAGACTGATTTATAGTCAACATCAATAATATCACATATAAGTTTTAGAAGATCTTTGACTGATATCTCCTCACCATAAATATTTATAGGGTTCAGAATATGAGGAAAATTTACACTTTTTGAAATAATATTAGCAGCATCATCAACATATAAAAATTGTCTAATAGCCTTACCTGTACCCCAAGCAATAAGTGGTTTTTTAAATAATTTATAGTCAACTACTTTTTTTATTAGTGATGAAATTACATGGCTTCTCTCTTCATCAAAAACATCTCCTTCTCCATACAAATTAGCTAATGCTAATTGATTAGACTCTATGCCATATTGTTTTTGAAGAGCTTTATTAAATACTAGGTGTACTCTTTTATTAAAACCATATGCTTCTATAGAGTCATGGGGTCTTCCATCAAAAACTTCATCTTCTTTTAAATCACCAGACTTATTTCCTGGCCAAGCGCATGCACTACCGACAGAAATAAATTTTCTTACCTTTAATTTTTGTGCCAACAGATAGATATTATTAGACATCATGTTATTTCTTAAAATAAGATCGAATGGATATTTAAGATTTGTACCTATGCCTCCATAAAAAACAGCAGAATGAATAATTACTTCAATGTTATTGTTTATTGAGTTTATTTTTTCTAGGACTTGAGAGCTTATATCTTTTTCTAGATTAAGCTCACTACTTCTAAGAGATATACATTTATGTCCATCCTTTTCTAAAAAAAATTTTATTCTTTTTCCTAAGAAACCAGACCCGCCGGTTAAAAGAACATTCAATTAATGATTTCTCCATTCATTTTGCATGTAAATATGACTAAGCACTTTAATAAGTTCGTCAACTCCTTGATCCAGTGATACGTCACAATTAAATCCACTTGAGTAAATTTTATCATAAGAAACCTCATAGTCTCTTTTATCTGGATCGTTTGCAATATTTGCTTCATGTAGGTAAAAATTAATTTTATTTTTTAAAAAAAGTAATACTTGCTTTTTAGTCAAATTTAATTCTTTATTACCAACATTATAAGTATTATTTTTATTATTATCAAAATTATCTAATGAAAACTTTATACTTTTAGCAGCATCTCTAACATGCATAAATGTTCTTCTATTGTCACCCTCGAATAAAACAATTTCTTTTTTATGAATAGCTAAATAGGTAAAATCATTAACTAATAAATCAATTCTAAGACGGGGAGAAATACCAAAAACTGTAGCAAACCTTAATGCTATTGAATTCCCAAAATCCATACTAATTTTTTCTGACTCGGCTTTCGTAGATCCATATAAAGTTAATGGAGCTATTGGAGTTTGTTCAGTCGCAATGCTCTTAACAGATCCATAAGTTGAACCAGTAGAAGCAAAAATTAGACGTTGATTTTTTGACATTGATGAAACAATGTTACTGGTACCTTCGATATTTGTGGACTCAGCTCTCATAGGCTCTACTGCGCATGCTGGAAATCCAACAATAGCTGCCAAATGGATAACAGCATCATTTTTGTTTATCTCTTTCGAAATTTCATTCTTATGTCTTATATCCCCAGTAACAATTTTTAAATTTGGGTTACCTGCAAAATGCATTATTGGTTTTATACCCCATGAAAAATTATCGTAAATTGTTACTTCATGACCATCATTTAATAAATTTGGCACTAATATTGATCCAATATAACCTGCTCCACCAGTGACTAAAATTTTCATAATTTACTTATTTTTCCTAATAAGTTCTTGAGCAGAGTGCTTGAAGCCCTTCTCTTTTGCATATCTTTTATAATCTTCACCAATTTCAATTAAATCTTCATGAATTATTGGCTTTCGACAATCGTCCCAGAACTTTGTCAAACAGCTAATTGCTTTTGCTTCAGTTATTGCATGAAATGAGTGACTTGTATTTTTAGGAACTCTTATCATTGTTCCACTACCAACATGTCTTACTAATTTTTTATTTTGATTTTTATCGTATGTAACCTTTACTCCATTACCCTCAATAAGCATCCAGTATTCATTAAATTCTGGATGGAAATGATTACCTCTTACTTTATTAGGATGATAATAAATCAAGTTCATTTCAACAATTTTATCATTAAACATCCAAGTAAATATACCACCTCTTCCATCCTCAACAGTAGACATATTACAACTAGCACGAAGAATTTCTAGTTGACCAAATTTCTCTGATACGAATTCTTTATTTTTTGGCATTTTGTATTTTTAACTTATTTTACTTAAAATGAAAACCTTAAGATAATAGTATATATATACAAAAAAATAGAAATTAAAATGATAAAAAAAGTTCTTTAGCTCATAATAAGCGGATTTAAACTTTAACTTTTTAACAAAGAATAAAAATAGCCTCAAGCTTTCTTTTGCGATAAATACTTTTAAATATTTGATATAAAACTGATTAAAAATATTAATTTTTTGATAGCCAGAATCTTTAAAATTATAAAAACAATCATCGTAATAATCTTTTTCAAAAAATTTAGAGATACTTTTTCGTGAATTTATTAGATATTGATTTACATCTAAATTATTGTTTAAAATTTTATCTAAAATCTTTTCAATTTCATGATCATCATTAAATGTAAATATTGAATTTGGAATATCAAATATTTCCTCAATACCAGGTGAATTTTCTGTAACTATTAAAGACTCTGAGAGTATAGCTTCAAAAACTCGACCTTTTAGATTATTAGATATTTTATTATTTTTAAAAGATGAAAAATAAGAATTATTAGAACTGGCAGCAGAAAAATTGATATGAATTTTTGAGTCTAACATGATTTTAAGTTTTTCTTGATTTGTAATTTTTATTTTTTCCAAGTTTGAATATTTAAAGTAAACAGATTCAGATATTTTAGAAAAATTATATTTTTTATTTTTTCTACCTGGTCTATCTGACCTACCTAAAAAAAATATATCAATTTTTCTTGAATTATAGTCAATAGGATTTGATTTTAAAATATCAGTAAGTAAAGAAGGTTGTGGAAAGAAAACTGAGTCAATGTTATGATTGGAAAAAAGAGAAACATCTTTATAATCATGAACTAGTACCTTATCAGAGAATTTAGCAAATGGGAGTTGATGCCATTCAAAATATTCCTCGCAATCATCAACCATATAAATAATTTTACAAATTTTCTTTAAATAAATTATTTCATTATTTTTTAGGTATACCCATGGCGCATTAGCAAATACAAGAATTTGAATATTATTTTTTTTTAAAAATTTTATAAAATATTGAAAAAAGTTTTTTCTACCTTTCTTTATAAATAAATTATTTATATTTATCTTTTTTGCAAAATTTCTTGATAAACTATTATAGTGTTTGAACCTTTCATAATTCCCATTACAGTAATCACCATAGGACTCAAATAAAAATAGTATTTTTTTTTGTTTCATAGATTAATTTAATATATATGTATATCTAAATTGGAAGATATTCAAAATTTTAATGGCTGATACATATTTTATATTTGAGGATTCCTCACAAAATTTTCATGGTGGGGGTCAAAGAATCACTAGAATATTAATTGATGAGATTTTAAAAAAAAAAAAAAAATTATACTTTTTGATACATCTTTAAATAGTAATTTTATCGAAGAGCTTAATGAATTAAATAATATCAATATTAAAATAATAAGGATCAATCATTTTAATACCTTAAAGAATATTACAAATACTTATTCTTTTTTTTATATATTTTTAAAAATATTAAATTTAATATTTTTCTCTATTCCGAATTTTGTAATTATAAATTACTATGCTCTAAGAGAGAAATTAAATAATAATGATATTATTTTTCTGAGCAATACGACTTTTAATTTAATTTATAAATTTCTCATTATAGCAAAAGTAAAAAAATCTATCTTTTATGCACACCAGTTTATAAGTAATAAATTTTATATTAAAACTATTCTAGAGATTTTTCTTATGAATTATGATTTATTAATTTGTGTATCTAAATTTATTTCAAATAATTATTCCAATATTCCGTCAGATAAAAAAGTTATTTTAAATACACCTCAACAGTCTTCTAATGTAAAAAATAAAGAATATGTAGATGAATTTAATGTTTTCTCAATTTCAAACTTAATTAATTGGAAAGGTGTTAATGTATATCTTGATTCATATAGATTACTTAGAAACAAAAAAAATATAGAAATTAAATATCATGTATTTGGTACAGGTATTGAGCTAAATAGATATAAAGAAAAATATAAAAGCAATAATATACATATTTATGGATACAAATCTGATGATTACATTAAAGATTTTTTAATTAATAAGGCTCATTTAAGTATTGTTCCTTCTATAAAAGAAGAAGCTTGTCCTCACCTTCCTATACTATCATTTTCTTATGCAATACCTTGCATTGTAACTAATATTGGTGGTCAATCAGATTTAATTAATGATTACTATAATGGTCTAAAAGTAGAACCAGAGTCAGCAGAATCCATAGCAATTAAAATTGACTTTCTTATTGAAAATAAGGATAAGTATATTGAACTATCTAAAAATTCAAAATTATCATCATTTAAATACACATTTGATAATTATTTAAATAAAATAAATGAAGTAATGCTTTTAAAAGAATAAATAATTAAAATGAAAATAGGAGTTTGGTCTTTTTATTCAAATTTATTTACTAAAAATAAAATTTTTAAATTAGCAAGTAGTGGTTTAGGAGATGATGATTTATATGGATTAAACAAACTTTCTGATTTTTGTATACAAAATAAAGTTGATCTAATTACCTTAGATATGGTGAAAAACTTTGATCAACTTGATAAAATCTTAGTATTTGACTTTCCATTACCCACTAAAGTTCAAAAATATAAAGATATATATAAAAAAATTATAAAATTTCCTAGAAGAAAAATATTAGTTCTACACGAATGTGAAGTTATAAAACCAAATAATTGGGAAAAAAAAAATCATGAAAACTGGGATAAAATTTTGACTTGGAATGATGAATTTATAGACAATAAAAAATATTTTAAATTAAATATGCCTCCGAGGAAAATGAATATTGTTTTCAAAAAAGTTAGTTTTGCATCAAAAAGATTTTCTACAATGATTTGTAGCAATAAAAAAATAATTCATAAAAAAGAACTATATAGTGAAAGAAATAAATGTATTAATTATTTTGAAAAAAATAATTTAAATGATTTCGATCTTTATGGATATGGATGGGACAAATATAGCTTTCCATCAAATAATTTGATACTAAATAAATTAAATAGGCTAAATAACATTATAAATATTTTTAAGAGCAATAAAAAATCTTGGAAGGGAGAAATAGTTTCAAAAAAAGATGTTTTACCATATTACAAGTATAATTTTGCTTATGAAAATGCATTTAATATTTCTGGATATATTTTAGAAAAGATTTTAGATAGTTTTATATATGAATGTGTACCTATATATCTTGGCGCTAAAAACATACAAGATCATATTCCTAGGAATACCTTTATTGATAAAAGAGATTTTGATAGCTATGAGACACTATATAAATATTTAAAAAACTTGTCAGAAGAAGATCATAAAAATTACATTAAAAATATCAAAAAGTTCCTAAATAGTAAGGAGTTTTACCCATTTTCAGTTGAAAATTATGTGAGCACTATTTTTTCAGTAATTAAATAATTTTACTAAATAGATTTTTTAAAAGATTATTTCTAAATGAATTATTAAATATCAAAAAATTAATAAAACTCAAAATTAAAAATTTAAGAATAACTCTTCTTCTTTTAAAATATTTTAATCTACGTTTTTTATAAAAACTTAATAAATATTTAAATTTGTATTGTCTTATATAACTATCTCTTCTGTGAAATTTATATTTATTACAAATATTATTTATGAGGTTAATTCTATCAAGAATCGATTCTGAAGAACTATCGTTAGTTTCATGAAGTCTATAAAATATAAGTGGTTTTGAAATCCAAAGTATCTTACCTTTTTCTATTAACTTACTTAGAAAAAATAAATCTGAATATTTACCACCCTCGTTTCGAGATATATAAATATTTTTTATAAGGGATGTTTTATAAATATAACTTGAAAAAGGAGGATGTTTTATAACTTTTATTCCCATGTATGATTTAATTAACGAATGCGGGTCATTAATTAGTTTATTTTTTTTGATATTAGAAAAAGTTTTTTTGAGCTTTAAATTTTTATTTATGTAAAAGGCATTGCTACCTACAGCTACTAAACCAGAATTACCTTCAATATAATTATAAATTTCAGAGAGATAATCGTTTTTCATTATGTCGTCATCGTGAAAAAAAACAACATATTCTTTAGAGGCTTCATCGATTAATAATTTGTAATGTTCCAATGCTGTTATTGAACTATTTCTTTTAATATATTTCAAATTATTATGATTAGACTCTAAAAAACTTTTAATTTTATTATCATCAGAATTATCAGAAACTACGACTTCATAATCTTTAAAATTTTGATTTAATACAGAATTTAGGCATTCTT
>MDTC01236395.1_pt1 | contig 21299 bp, 20 predicted proteins | sample 811181 | NCBI WGS metagenome assembly MDTC01 (sample SAMN05326644, study PRJNA326480) | marine metagenome | isolation source: seawater | place: Pacific Ocean: North | collected 2011 | reverse complement strand
TTTCGAATTCATATACAATAATGAGGATGTGGATTTAGAGACTGAAGGACCGGATTATGCAGGTAATTTGATTGTTAAAAAGTCCACTGAGAACAATCTATTTATTCCCTATATAAGGTTTATTGGCAGTCAAAAAGCAAAGATGGGCAGGCTAGGCCAGGAGCGAGGGAAGCTGGCAGATACAGACCCTAGGTATGCCGAATTGACGGAAGAAATTAAAACAGTGAATTCGGGGGTTCTAAAATATCAAGAAGACCTAATCAATCAAAACAAAGGTACGCTGGTGGCAAAAATTGTAAAAATGTCAATGGAGGTTGAAATTCCCGAAGCACCTTTGGATGAAAACGGAGTCGTTATCGATTCGAATTTTAGATTTTTATTTTACAGAGAACATTACTGGGATAATGTTGATTTAAATGATGATGCCTTGGTAAACAATCCTATATTTCACAATAAACTAGAATACTTTTTCGGACAAAAAATGATGATACAGCATTGGGATACCGTTACAAAATATGCGTTTCGTTTTTGTGACCAACTCAATCCGAAATCTAAAATGTTTGAATACAGCGTTGGTTGGATTACTTCTTCTTTCGGAAAAAGTAAGATTATGGGGATGGACAAGGTTTATTTAGAAATGCTCAACAGATACTATTGTACTGACAATCTTGAAGGCAATTCACCTGCTTTTTGGGTTGGTGAAGACAAGTTCGAAGAGTTATGTGATAATCTCAAGAATAAACTAAGACTGACTATGGGTTCTGTTCCTTTTAATTTAAAGCTTCGAGATACAACTGATGTAAATTGGGTGGATTTCTACAGCCTAGATTCAGAGTATACCATTCTTTACTTTTGGGATCCGGAATGCGGCCATTGCAAAAAGACAACACCTAAACTAGAAACCTTATATAAAAAGAAGTTCAAAGACAGAAATATTGAGATATTCTCGGTTGGGAAAGCAATCGGTGAAGATTTTGATAAATGGAAAAAGTTTATTCGAGAAAATGACTTAACCTTTATAAATGCAGCTGTGACTGACCGCTTATATAACGAAGCTAAAGATGCACCCGAAAAGTTTGTTGAGCTTTACCCAGGGGAGCCAAACAAAGTAACCACACTTGAATCGTTGAATTACCAAAACACATACGATATATTCAGTACACCTAAGGTCTTTCTTTTGGATAAAGACAAAAAAATAATCGCCAAAAGTATCTCCATTTCACAATTGGAAGATATGCTTGATCGACTTCAAGGCAAAGAAGGGTTGCCAAAACTTTTTCCGCCTGACCCTGAAGAAGATGCTCAAATGCAAAAGAAAGAGTAATTTTAGCGCATGATAGATGCCTTCAAGTTACTGCTTGACAATGCAGACAAGATATTAATCACAACACATAAATCACCTGATGGTGATGCCATAGGTAGTGCTGTCGCTTTTTCAAGATTTGTGAGTGCTTATGGAAAGGATAACCACGTTCTTCTTCCTGATGCACCGAAAGAAAACCTAATGTCATTTTTGGATGGCGTTCCATATAATTTCTTCGAGAATTTTGATCTGACAAACGACTCCTATGACTTAATGATTTGTCTTGACTATAATCATCCTCACCGCGTTGGTGACAAAATGAAGTCTTTGGTTTTAGAATTAAATGTACCGAAGATTATGATTGATCACCACCCAAATCCCACTGAATTTTGTGATGTCACAATATCAAGACCCGAGGTATGTTCGACAGCTCAGCTTATTTACGAGGTGTTGAAAGGATGTCGTCTTGATTCATATCTGACGAAGGAGGCCTGTGAGGCGCTTTATTTGGGCATAATGACAGATACAGGATCATTCAGGTTTCCGAGTGTTACTTCCCAAACACATGAAGTACTTAAGGATTTGTTATCAAAAGGATTGGAGGCTCACACAATTCATGAGCGGGTATTTGATCAGAACACCAAAGAAAGTGTGCAGCTTCGTTCATATGCAATTTCAAATAACTTTATTCAAATTGAGGGAACACCTATTGCATATATTACGCTTTCACAAGAGGAATTGAAGCGTTACGATTATCAAAAGGGTGATACAGAAGGTCTTGTGAATGTTCCCTTAACCATTAAGGGAATTCTAATTTCTATTTTTATGAAAGAAAATGAAGATGGAAGTATTAAAATGTCATTTCGTTCAAAGGGAAAGTATTTTGTAAATGAGTTTGCAGGCAAATATTTTGCTGGAGGAGGACATAAATATGCTGCAGGGGGTTTTAGTAATGACGGCTTAATCCAGACAATAGATAAGCTGATTTTATATTCAAAGGAGCTACTATGAAGCTGATGATTTTTTTTATTTCATGTTGGGTCTTATCCTCTTGCGTCCAAAATGAAGAAAACAGCCAAATAAATCCCAAAGATTGGTCGATAAATCATTCAGTGGATTTCAATAGAGAAATTCATCAAAGAGAGGAGTTGGCCATTAAGATTTACTTAGCGCATCATAAAGATTTAAAAATGAACAATACTGGTTCAGGACTTCGTTATCAACTTGCCAAGAATAGAAAGGGTTATGGGACTAAAGCCCGAATTGGAGATCAGGTTTCTGTTGATCTAGAAATTAAATTATTGAATGGTCGTTTATGTTATAAGACAGATTCAATTCCCGACCAATTTGTTCTGGGCATGAGTAACGAGGAGTCCGGACTTCATGAAGCATTGCAGCTCATGGAAGAAAATGAGAAAGCCAGGCTTATTGTTCCAAGTTATCTCGCGCATGGACTCCTTGGAGATTCAAAAGAAATACCTCCTCAATCCATATTATTAATTGATGTTGAACTTTTAAGTCTTAACAAATGAAATTACATTTAAATAAAGTTGTGGTTTTTTCCATCTTGATACTTTTTGTTAACGCTTGCGATATGGTTGAGCGTAAGGATAACAGAAGAACTGAAGCAATATCAAGTAGTAATTTTACCGAGCCAAAGTCTAAATCCAAAAAGATTAGTGAAAAGCTTAAAAATGACTCAGCATTTGTGGATACAAGCCTTGTCTCTCTCGTTCAAGACACGAATTTAAATGTAAAAGAGATTGCCAAAGAGTTTAATTTTACAGACCATCTGAAAACTAAAAGTGGCATCTCTATTGACTGGATTAAAAAATCAAATGCACGTAAACCAATGAAGGGGGAATTACTAATGCTAGAATACAGATTGAGTTTACCAGATGGTAAAATCATTGATGGTAACAACAGAATGAAAATGCCTTATTTGCCCTTTATATTGGGGTATAATATGCAAAACAAGGGATGGGACGAAGCACTCAGCAACATGTCCGTTGGTGACCTAGCTCAGATTAAAATACCAGCGCATTTGGCTTACGGGAAAAAAGGATTAGGAACGCTTATACCTCCCAATTCAGAAAACTGGTTATTTGTTAAGCTCCATGGTATTGTTTCTCCAAATAGGGATAGTTTGGGTATTAGAACTTGGGAGCTAAGGTCGGGAAAACCGTCCGAAATAAATAAAATTTCTAAAGTCAAGTTTCATATGATTGCTTCAACTGAGAGTCAGGCAAATGTATTTAACACCTATACATCAAATTTTCCGGTGACATACAAACCTGGTCAACGAAATTATCCGAAGGGACTAAGGACGATTTTGAATAATGCAAAAATAGGCCAACACTTATTCGTGGTGCTTGATTCAGAGGTTGCATTCGGAAAAGATGGTTATATGGATCTAGTGCGTCCAAACGAACGGATTTTCTATAACCTGAAAATACTAGAAGTAGAGTAGTATTAAAGCATTATTTGTAAGTTTGCAACTTGATAAAATGTAAATGGGATTATTCAAAATAGTCAAAGCCTCTTTTGTTCTTTTTTTGGCGCTTCTGTGTCGTGGACAAATGCCCTTAGATACTGTAGAATCCAAGGTGGGAAAAATGGTTTTGTATTCTGATCAATCCTGGCAATTAATTCAGGATACAACTTTTGATGGCATTCTGAATAAAGATTTGCATCGTATTATGAGTAGTCCAGATGTTGGGGGACCGTTTACAATGAAATGGGATGATAACGACTGCTACACACGCGTAAACAACCTTACAAAATTGGTGGATACCGTTTGGTTATGCTTAGAAGACGATTCACATGGTTCATTTACAATTCCGATTGATGGACCTGTTACCTCACGTTATAAGTATCGAAATGGTAAATTTCACAATGGAATTGATCTAGATTTGGAGACAGGTGACACTGTAGTATGTGCTTTTGACGGCATAGTCCGTTATTCGCGAAATAATTCAGGTGGCTATGGGAAATTAGTGATTGTTCGCCATTACAATGGGTTAGAAACGTATTATGCCCATTTGAGCAAGCTTTTGGTTTTTTCTGGTCAGAAAGTGCGATCTGGACAAGTTCTTGGCCTAGGAGGAAATACGGGTCATTCTTTTGGCTCTCATCTGCATTTTGAAGTTCGTTTTTATGACTCTTCAATAAACCCTGAGGAGCTTATCGATTTTAAAAAACAATCACTAAAAAAAACCAACCTGCTTTTGCATAAGACAATGTTTCGACCTGGTGTTACACCTTCAGATCAATGGCGTCAAAAGTCAAATGGAAGCAGAGAATATGTGGCTAAAAAATATTATAAGGTGCGCTCAGGTGATACCTTATCTGCAATTGCTGAACGCAATAGAACTAGTGTGTCTTCGTTATGTAGATTAAATGGCTTGAGAACAACCTCAATTCTTCAAATTGGCCAAAACTTAAGGGTGAAGTAGTATGTGTAGAATGATCTTCCTTTTCATGAGTTTATGTTTTCTTTTATCAGGTTGCTCAAACTATAATGGAATTATTAAAGGTGATGACTATGCTAAAAAGTTTGAGCTTGCAAATCAGCTTTATGACGATGGTGATTTTTTAAAATCTATTGTACTTTATGAGCAGATTTATCAACATTCACCAAAGTCAGGTGAAGGAGAGCTTGCTTATTACAGATTAGGAAAGAGTTATTTTAACAGCGAGGATTATTATATGGCCGGCTATTATTTCTCCTCCTATATACAGCGATTTCCTTATTCATCAAAAAATGAAGAGCTTATGTTTTTAGCAGCAATGTGCAAGGTTCGAAATTCACCTGAGGTATATTTAGACCAAACAGAAACAGAAGATGCAATCAATGCTGTTCAAATTTTTGTGGATAGTTACCCAACTACCGTATTAATGGATTCTTGTAATCAAATTATTGATAGGCTTCGTCAAAAAATAGAAACGAAAGAATTTAACAATGTAATGCTTTATGCACAGACTGAGAGGTATAGGGCAGCTGTTGCATCAGCAGAAATATTTTTAGAAAAATACCCTTCTTCTATCCATGCGGAAGAGGTGTTTTCAAGCATGGTTAGAAACTCGTACTATCTTAGCGTGAATAGTGTAGAAAGTAAAAAAAACATAAGAATTGATGAAACTATTGAAAGAATGCGTAAATTTGAGGCCGATTTCCCAGGGTCCGACGATATTAAAAGTCTCAACCAATTGGTAAACAAACTGCTTAACTAAAGAATAATAGAATGAGTTACAAAAATGTAATTGCGGAGAAAACAACGGTAACTAGAGATACCATTCATCTTGAAAGTAAGACGGGTAATATTTACGAATCTATTGTAGCCATGTCGAAAAGATCAAATCAAATTAGTTCTGAAATCAAGGAAGAATTAACTTCAAAGCTCCAAGAATTTGCAAGTAATACAGATAATCTAGAAGAGATTTTTGAAAACAGAGAGCAAATTGAAATTTCTAAGCATTACGAGGGCCTTCCGAAAGCTACTGCTATTGCAGCGCAAGAGCTGCTAGACGATAAAATCTACGTACGACATACTGAAGAAGAAAAATAAATGTACGGCAAACGCATTCTTCTCGGAATTACCGGAGGTATTGCAGCGTACAAAATTGCTTATCTAATACGCATCTTAAAGAAACAAGAGGCAGAGGTAAAATGTATTATGACACCCAACGCTTCGGCGTTTATAAGCCCCTTGGTTGTCTCAACCCTCTCCGAAAATGATGTCTCTATTGAGTTTTGGAATAAAGATACCGGCACATGGAACAATCATGTAGTATATGCGAAATGGGCACATGTTTTGCTTATTGCTCCAGCTACAATGAACACCATTGGGAAGATGGCAAATGGATTGTGCGATAATCTTCTTCTAGCAACTTATTTTTCTATGAAAAATCAAACGATTATTGCTCCTGCAATGGACCTTGACATGTATGAACATCCGAGCCTATTAAGAAATATGGATACATTGACACAAGATGGTGTATCGATAATTCCTGCAGAATATGGAGCGCTTGCAAGTGGACTAGAAGGGGAAGGGAGAATGTCAGAGCCTGCACATATTGAAACATATTTAAGAGAATACTTTAAGAATATAGCGCCAAAAGGTGTTGGAAAAATTTGTATTACTGCCGGTCCTACACAAGAGTCCATAGATCCAGTTCGATACATTTCAAATCACTCCTCTGGAAAAATGGGTTTTGCAATCGCAAAAGCCGCTTTATTAAGAGGTTATGATGTTGAACTTATTTGTGGCCCAACACAAGAAGAGTTAGTCCATCCAAAACTAAACAGAACGAATATACAGACAGCAGAAGAACTCTTGAAAGCAGTTCAAAATTGTTGGCAAGACTGTGATTTAGGTATTTTCTCTGCTGCTGTTGCGGACTACAGACCTGCAAAGCCATCAAGTACCAAGCTCAAAAAAGGAAGTATGAAGGACGTAATTGATCTTATTCAGAATCCAGATGTTTTAAAATGGGCATCTTTTCACAGAGATAACAACCAAAAGGTAGTTGGATTCGCATTAGAAACAAATAATGAGCAAGAAAACGCGTTGTTGAAGTTAGCACGTAAGAATTTGGATTTGATCGTTTTAAATTCAACAAAAGATGAAGGAGCAGCCTTCGGTGGTAAAAAGAATAAAGTCACTATCTTCGATAAGCAAGGTGTGATCAGTGATATTAAGCTTCAAGATAAGTTCGATGTTGCTTTAAACCTTTTGGATATTATAGAAAAAATAAATGCTTAAAAAATTACTTCTTATTATTTCACTTGTTTCATTATTTGATATGAACGCACAAGAGCTCAATTGTCAGGTTTCAATTATTACTGATGCTAGACTTGAGGTCACTACGACAGAACAGCAAGCTTTAAAACAGCTTGAGGAGGTTATTTTTGATTTCATGAATGGCACTAAATGGACAAAGGATAAATTTACAATGGAAGAGCGAATCAACTGCTCAGTTCAATTGCAAATTAACAATATTCCGACAATGGGAACCTTTAGCGGTTCAATTCAAGTACTCATGAGCAGGCCTTCTTTCAATTCGAGTTACAATTCACTTGTGTTTAATTTTTTAGATGAAAACGTAGTTTTTTCCTATTCTCGGGATACACCTTTATACTATGCTAAAAATTCTTATAGGGATAACCTTTCATCGATTCTATCTTTCTATGCTTTGTTTATGATTGGTATGGATTATGATTCATTTAGTCCTAACGCTGGAACACCTTTTTTTGCTGAGGCACAGCAAATTGTATCCAATGCGCAGCCTTCAGGTGCGGTTGGTTGGAAGGCCAGTGAAACAGGAAAACGTAATAGATATTGGTTGGTGGATAATGTGCTTCAGCAGCTTTTTCAACCCCTTAGGGATTGCAATTATTCCTACCACAGAAAAGGAATAGACCAATTATACGAAGATAAGGACAAAGGTATCAGAGAGATGTATAAAGCAATGCTCAAGCTTAAGCCAGTTGTGCAAACCAGACCAAATACTGTGAATATTATCAACTTTGTTTATTGTAAGATCGATGAACTTAAGAGTCTTTTAGCCGAATCGGACACCAAACAAAAAACAGATTTTGTCAATCTTCTGAAACGATTGGATCCCGGGAATAGCTCAAAGTTTCAGTCGATATTAAATTGATTCATGATTCAAAAACTACGCATTTCGAATTTTGCGTTAATCGAAGATTTAGACCTCGATTTAAATAAAGGCTTCACAGTACTTACGGGTGAGACTGGTTCTGGGAAATCAATTCTTCTAAATGCCTTCACTTTGTTGCTAGGTGAACGTGCGCATGTCAGTCTTGTCGGGCCATACGGTAAGAAAGCGATCGTAGAAGTAAAATTGAATGCCTCGTTGGGGGATAAATTATTTTTTAAGCAACATAACCTAGATTATGACCAAGTGATTCTTTTAAGACGAGAAATTGTTCGCGATGGAAAATCACGGGCTTTTATTAATGATTCACCGGTCTCTTTAGCGATCCTTCGAGCATTTTCCTCACAAAAGCTTATGGTTCATTCTCAGTACAATACTTTTGAGCTAAAATCAAAGGTAAAGCAATTAGAATTATACGACTTGTTGTCCGGAAACGAATGTAAAGCAGAATCTTTTTCAAAGATGTATGATGATTATAATGCTTTTTCCGAAAAGTTAAAATCATTAAAAAGTAAGTTTGAAAAATTAAATAAGGACCGAGATTATAATGTCTTTTTGAGTAAGGAAATAGAAGGTATAAAGCTTAATGAAGTTGATTATCAGCAAATAGAAAGTGAGCTTTTCAAGCTCGATAATGCCGAAGAAATCCAGTCTGTTTTAGGCGCATTATCTGAATTTACCTCTGATGGGGGGATGTATTCGAAGGTAAAGTCATTTATATATAGACTCGAGCGACTTGGTCCCAAGGACCGATCTTTGAGCGATCTTTTAGAACGACTTCGTTCATTGGAAGATGAACTGGGACAAGTGACGTCTGAGGCCTCATATTATATGGATTCCATTAATGTTGATTCAGATAGAAAATACTTTTTAACCAAGCAATGGGATGAATTCAATAGGCTTCTTTTGAAGCATAATTTATCTAACCAGAATGAACTTCTTTTATTTTTTGAAGGCTTAACAAAAAACGTATATGATATAGATGAACTAAAAAAGAACATTGAAGATATGGAGATTGAGCAGGCATTGATGAAATCCACATTAATGGAATCAGCAGAGGACCTTCACAGAGCGAGACTTAAATATCGAACAAAGATTACAGAATCATTACAATCCGATTTAATTCAGCTAAAACTAGCAGAAACAAAATTGGATTTCCAAATTGATAAATCTCCCTTAAATCGAACGGGTATTTCGAATTTATCAATATTGTTTTCAGCGAATAAAGGTTTTGATCTGATTGAAATTGAAAATGCAGCAAGTGGAGGAGAGCTATCGAGACTCATGCTTGCATTATTGAAGCAAATATCTATGCTTAAAAAAATGCCAACTATACTATTTGATGAAATTGACTCTGGTGTTTCGGGTGACGTTGCTGATAAAACTGGTATCCTTCTTCATAAAATGGGACTGAAGTCACAGCTTTTGGTAATTTCACATTTACCACAAGTAGCGTCTAAGGCGAATGCACATCTTATGGTGGAGAAAAAACAAGGGATTGATAGAACAAACACTTGTGTTTATCACCTCTCCGAAAATGACAGAGTATATGAAATAGCGCGTTTGATGAGTGGCGAGAATGTTACAAATGCAGCTCTCGAAACTGCAAAATTACTAATGCAATAATGGGTAATTTTCATTTACCATATCCGAGTTTTAGTTCAAAACATAAAATAGGATTTGAAGACAAATTGCTATTTATTGGAAGCTGTTTTTCTAATAATATTGGTCAGTTCGCTGAAAATCATGGTTTTAATATTTTAAGCAATCCTTTTGGTACGATATTTCACCCTGAGCCAATAAAGGCGTGCCTACAAGATGCAATTCGCGATTCAAAAGAAGTCTGTTTTATTGACACAACAGCGTTCGTTTCCGATTGGAATTCAGCCCATTCCTTACAGTCTTTCTCAAAAGAATTACACCGTGAATTGATCTTACAAAAAAGACGAACTATTCGCAAGACACTTTCCGATAAGGCGTGGTTGTTTGTTACTTTTGGGACTTCAATCGGTTACCTGCACAATTCAACGAATAAGATTGTGGCCAACTGTCATAAACAACAAACTGAGCTTTTCAAAAAGATAGTATCTTCACCCGCTGAGATGTTCTCCGAATGGTCATCGTTTGTTCGCGAGCTACTTGAATGGAATTCGCAGCTGAAGATTGTATTTACGATAAGTCCGGTAAGGCATAAACGTGATGGATTAATAGAAAATAATAGGAGCAAAGCGCGGTTATTTGTGCTTATTGAAATGTTACTAGACGCTTTCCCCGTTTCATATTACCCCTCCTTTGAGATCATTCATGACAGTCTTCGAGATTACAGGTTCTTTAATGAGGATATGGTACATCCGAATGGTCAATCGATTAGCGAAATATGGAAACATTTCTTATCAACCTATACAACGAAAGCTGACCAAACTTTAGCTAATAAAATATTCAAGCTATACACAGCAAAATCACATCAAAACATCAATGAAAATGAGGTTGAAATGAAAAAGTTTGACAAATGGATAAAAAGGCAAAAAAAGGAAATCGACTTGCTTTTTGCATCAAGATCTAAAAGACCTTAATTTAAATTTACTTCCAAAACAGTTCTCTCTTTATCTTCAAAAGAAGATTTTAATTTTTTCTTTTCCGCTCTTTCATAAACTTATTGCTTTATGAATAATTTAGTAGCTGTTCCCGTATCAGTTTCTACTTTTATAAAATAAGTACCCTTGGGAAATCGACTTACATCAACGGAAATGGAATTTCCTTGGTATAAAAAGGCACCTTGTGTATTGCTGATTGTTATCGTTGAAATGGTTGCTTGACTTGAAACTTTAAGGATATCCTTTACTGGTACAGGGAAAAGTTTGAAGACGGTCGCAGCATATTCATCTAGCCCAGTTTCATCTTCTTTGATCGCTTCAATATCATCAATATACAACTTGAAACCATCATAAGTTCTTAATACGAATGCAACAAAGATTGATTGATTATCATAACCTAAATCGCTTAAATCTATACTCCGCTGTGTCCATTCAAAATTTTCACCTACGATATAACCGACTGTATCTACAAAACTGTTCGGTGAATTGTCAGTCACAGAAACTAAAATATAATAATCATCTGGAAATGATGCGTCTTGTGATTTTGCATTCCAATAGAATTTGTTTCCAAATGAACCCAAGGATAGGGAAGGGGTTATCATCCATCGATCGGCCGTATCAGGTGTGTTAAAGTAGGAAGTTGAAGCTGCTACACTATCTGTTTGGTTTTCAGGATCTAACACGCAAATCCAAGCGGCATCAAACTCTGATACCTCGCTTGAAGGAATGTTTAAATCATTGTCGATTAATATGAATTCACTTGGTATACCATTTTGGAAATCGGTACTGTAAATCACGGTTTGACCATATATATGCAATCCGAGAGGTAATAAAAATAGAGGGATCATTTTAATCATATTGACGATTTTTTATTTAATCAAATTAATAAGAATTTCTTTGTATTCCTGGTAAAAAAGGTCAAATTCAATCAGTCGATCTTTAAAGAATCGATAAATTTTTCTCCAATCCTTTTGTCTGTATAGACTCCACTCATTACTAGCCCATTCAATTCGGCTGATAACGAAACCTTCCTTTATTTCAAAATGTTCATACCAAATAGAGGTATACTTTATATGTTTATTAAACAGAGACTTGAGCTCAAGTAGTTGTTCCCAAAAAAGCGATCTTATTTCTTTATCTTTAAATTGAATATCATAAAAAAGAGCACTTGACTCTCCATCGCAATGCAGTCGCAGGTATGTATGTCCTATATTTGTTGGATATGCGAGCCAATTTACATGATTGATAACGGATGATTTTTGATTTTTCATGTACTGCTTGAATCCATTCCAGAATTCAACATTCATTTCATGTTTTTCTTCTTTAGAGAACATTATTTATTACCCTTTGCGTAATCAGCTAAGAATTTTTCTAAACCGATATCCGTCAGCGGATGACTCGCAAGTGCTTTAATAGCCTTTAAAGGACCTGTCATGATGTCTGCGCCAATTTCAGCACAATGTATAATATGCATGGGATGCCTTACAGACGCTGCAAGTATTTCTGTATCAAAGTCATAATTATTGTAAATACCTCTTATTTGTTTAATGAGCTCAAGTCCATTTGAAGATATATCATCTAGTCTACCCAAGAATGGTGAAATGTAGGAGGCTCCAGCTTTCGCAGCGAGTAGCGCCTGTCCCGCTGAAAAAACTAAGGTACAATTTGTTCGAATACCTTTTTCGGTAAAATACTTTATGGCCCTAATACCTTGAAGAGTCATCGGAACCTTCACGACGATATTTGGATGCAATGCCGCGAGGTTTTCACCTTCTTTAACGATTCCTTCAAAATCGGTACTAATTACCTCTGCACTTACATCACCTGCGACAATATTGCAAATCGCTAAATAGTGATTAATGATGTTTTCATTACCAGTAATACCCTCTTTAGCCATTAACGAAGGGTTTGTAGTTACACCATCAAGTACCCCAAGGCTATGAGCCTCTCTAATTTCATCGATATTCGCTGTATCTATAAAAAACTTCATACTTATTTCTTTTTATTCTTTAAGGCTTCTTGTTGTTTTCTTTGCATTTCTTCAAGACGCGCCTGAAATTTTGATTTTTTCTTTGGTCCCGCTGATGCCGCAGAAACAGCCTTAGCCTCCATTTTGAGTTTTAATTTTTCTTCATCAACGAAAAATCTCTTGATCATGAACATAATCAAAATTGAAAATAGGGTTGAAATAAAATAATAATAGCTTAATCCTGATGAATAATTGTTGAAAAAGAAAATCATCATAACTGGGAAGATGTACATTAAAACCTTCATATTCGGCATGCCTGGTTGTGTAGGTTGCTGAACATTTCCGCTGTTCATAACCGTATAAAGTAAAGTAGTTCCTGACATTAGTAATGTGAATAAGCTAATGTGGTCTCCATACAATGGAATACTGAATCCTAGATCTAATATTGAGTCATACGAGGATAAATCATCGGCCCATAGGAAGGATTGCTGCCTTAACTCAAATGCAGATGGAAAGAAACGGAATACTGCAAGTAAGATCGGCATCTGAATTAACATGGGCAAACATCCTGATAAGGGACTAGCTCCTGATTCCTTGTAGAGATTCATCATTTCCATTTGCTTCTTCATCGCATCATCCTTATTCGGATACTTTGCGTTTAATGCCTCCGTTTTTGGTTTTAGGATCCTCATTTTAACTGAAGAAACGAACATTTTCCATTGCACGGGCATTAATAATGTTTTAATGAATAATGTAAGTAAGAATATGGATAAACCAAGCCCAAAACCTAGTGACAAAAGAAAGTTGAATATTGGCTGAACGGCATATATATTGATCCAACGAAATAGACCCCATCCAAAATTTAAAATGTCATCATAGCTTTCGTTATACTCGTTGAGTAATTCATAATCATTTGGACCGAAATACCAACTAAAGCTCGCAGTATTGTTTGAGTTCGGATCAAAATTTAAAGTTAGGTTAGAAGAAAATTCTTTGATGTGTGTTGAATCTCGTTTCTCACCTTCTTCAAATGGTAGAACTTTGATAGAGGTCCCTTTTGTCTGGAAAGAAGATTTCGGCGCTAAAAATGAAGAAAAATAAGATTGTTTGTAAGCGATCCAGTTCACCTCATGTTCAAAATTTTTCTTTTCATCCTGACTCGTCTCACTCAGATAATCAAAACCATCCTCTTGTTCATCATAACAAATTGTGGAAACACGTCTTTGCTCTGAAAGTAACTTTTCTGTTTGAAGAAAAGCGGTTTGCCAAGTAAGCTGAATGTTATCCTTTGCGATTCCTTTTAGCTCAAGGAATTCTACTTGATAATCGATATTGTAGGAATCCTTCTTGAGTTTATAGGTTTGTCGAATTAAACCTGTTTTGTATTGTGCCTCAAGAACAATCTTCGTTTTAGATTTGCTGTTTAGTCTGAAATCCAGGTTTTTTGTCTGGATTAGCTCATCGCCATCAAAAAACGAGTAGGAGGTAAGGTGATCACCCTTACCAAATAAACAAAGTGCTTCATTACTATTTGAACTGTATCCCTCGTAGGTTTTGTAATCATTGAGGTAAATTGAGGAAATCTGTCCTCCTTTTGTAGAGAAATTTATAGTAAACTTATCAGTTCTTCTTGTGAAGATACTATCTGCTATTTCTGTTTTCTCTTCCGTTGTATTTTCAGATTCATCTTGAACAATACTATCAATTGACGATTTGGTTTTATCAAGGATTGAAGCATCTTTTTGTTGAGATTTAGCTTTGGCTTCTTTTGCTTTTGCAATTTCTGCTTCTTGTTGTTTTAATTCTTCTTCACTGGGTTTATTAATGATGGTGAATACTGTTAAAAGTAATCCAATCAGTACAAGACCTGTCAGGGTATTACGATCCATATTTATTTCTTTTTGTTTTTTAAGGCAGCTCCTACAAAAGCTACAAATAAGGGATGTGGTTCATCTACAGTGCTCTTGTATTCTGGGTGGAACTGAACACCTACAAACCACGGGTGCTTTGGGATTTCAACAACCTCCACTAGACCTGTTTCTGGATTGGTTCCTGTCGCAATCATTCCTGCACTTTTAAAATCATTCAAGTATTTATTGTTAAACTCATAGCGGTGTCTGTGACGTTCAGAAATAACATCTGAATGAAATGCTTTTCCAATATTTGAGTTGTGTTTGAGTTGACATGTATAAGCTCCAAGACGCATTGTTCCGCCGTAGTCTGAAATATTCTTTTGCTCTTCCATCATATCAATGACAGGTGCACTCGTTTTTGTTGCAATTTCTGTAGTATTTGCATCTTCAAGCTGAAGCACATTTCGTGCAAATTCGATTACAGCACATTGCATCCCTAGACAAATACCTAAAAATGGAATTTCATTTTCTCTAGCAAATTTTACGGCGTCTATTTTACCTGCAACACCTCTTGAACCAAATCCGGGTGCGACAAGTATACCATCCATTTCAGAAAGCTCCTTTTCTGAATTATCCTTATCCAAATTATCTGAATGTATCCAATGCAAATTAACTTTAGATTCATTACTGACACCAGCATGAATAAAAGCCTCGCTGATTGATTTGTATGAATCTTTTAGCTCCACATATTTACCAATAAGAGCAATGTTTACATCTGTTTTAGGGTTTTTTAAACGCTCCAAAAAATTTTTCCACTTCTTTAGTTTAGGAGTTGATTTTTTAGATAACCCTAGCTTTTCTAGCACAACGCTATCTAATTCTTCCGCTTGCATAAGCATAGGTACATCGTATATAGAAGTTGCATCTCTTGCCTCAATCACTGCATTCATGGAAACATTACAAAATTTTGCTATTTTTCTCCTGAGATTCAGTTCAAGTTCATGTTCCGATCTACAACACAATATATCTGGCTGTACACCTAGCTCTAAAAGTGCTTTAACAGAATGCTGAGTTGGTTTTGTTTTCAATTCGCCAGCTGCCGATAAGTAGGGGATAAGGGTGAGGTGAATCACCAAACAATCACTTTCATATTCCCACATCATTTGTCTCACTGCCTCGATGTAAGGCAAAGATTCTATGTCACCAACAGTACCACCAATTTCCGTAATCACAATATCATATTGATTATTTTTCGACAAAAGCTGTATCCTGTGCTTTATCTCATCTGTGATATGCGGTATAACCTGAACCGTTTTTCCAAGAAAGTCACCTTTTCTTTCTTTGTCAATTACGGATTGGTAAATTCTGCCCGTTGTGATATTGTTTGCTTGACTCGTAGGGACATTTAAAAACCTTTCATAGTGACCCAAGTCCAAATCAGTTTCAGCTCCGTCGTCAGTAACGTAACACTCGCCATGTTCGTAAGGATTTAGAGTACCTGGATCAATATTAATATAAGGGTCTAATTTTTGGATTGTAACGGAATACCCTCGCGCCTGAATTAATTTTGCTAATGACGCTGCAATAATACCCTTGCCAAGAGAAGAGGTAACCCCACCTGTTACAAAAATATACTTAACTGAATTGGACATATAACTGTGTTGTAACTACGGGAATCAAAGTTAACATAACATTGTGATGAGACAACGAATTTTAAGCATTTTTATCAGACTAAAATTGATTTTGTAACAAACAACAAACGAATAACATTGGATTTTAGGTTATTTATCCCAGGTGTTATAATCTGATATCTGCTCAGGTCTATTTGCTTCAATTTTATTCAATGGAGTACATTCATTTAAAAAGTTGTGATTGTCGAAGGGGAGTTTTTGATAGTATTGGGTTCCTTTAGTTTTCCATTCAATTTGCTCATTTTTTAACTCTCTAATCACCTTTGCAGGGTTTCCAATAGCTAAACTATTATCCGCTATTTCAGACTTTGCCGCTACAAAAGAGAGCGCACCAACGATAGTATTTTGACCAATAATAGCATCATCCATAATGACTGAATTCATACCAATTAGGCAATTGGATTTCAAAGTGGCACCATGTATTATGGCACCATGCCCAACGTGCGCATTTGTATGCAGATGAGCAGTGGTACCAGGGAACATATGAACCACACAATTTTCCTGAATATTAGCACCTTGATCAATAATTATTTTTCCCCAATCACCTCGAAGGACTGCGCCAGGACCAATATATACATCGGCGCCTATAATTACATTACCAATTATAGTGGCTGCTGGAGATACATAACTTGAGGGGTGAGCGACAGGTGTCCAATCTTTAAATTTATAAAAGGGCATAGGCAATGATTTAAACAAACATACTAAACATTTAAAAGAATTAAGGAATCATCTCAAAATCTATAATATGTTTACTTTTAATCTGAATTTAATTCAATAAATCATGAAACCGTGTTATTATATTTTACAGGTATTTATACCACTAATGCTTTCTTTAAACGATATTAACGCTCAAAGAAATTTAAATTCAATTGATAAAGTCTCTTTAATGGAGTTAATGAAATCAGATAAAATTCAGTTGTTAGATGTTAGAACTGAAAATGAATTTAAATTGGGATCTATAGAGGGGGCAATTAATGTTGATTATTGGGATCCAGATTTTGTGGATAAGGTTTTATTTCTTTTCGATAAAAAAATTACAACCATTGTATACTGTGCCGCCGGAGGAAGGAGTGAAATGGCAGCTAAATTACTTTTAACCAAGGGATTTAAAAAGTTGTATAATTTTAAAGGAGGATATGAGTCCTATATTAATTAATTGCTTAACAATAGGTTACCATGGCCTTTATTTAACATAATATTAATTATAGTACAATAGTGCTTTATTCAACAATTACACCTAACAATCAACTACGATTCGATGGTTATCTTAAATCAAGAGAACTATGGGATGGACAGTTATTTAGTTTAAAACAATACACCATTAAAGGTTCAAGTAATCTAGAAATCAAATTACCGAAAAAAAAATTACGTCTAGGTATCCTTGTTGAGCAATTTGTCTTTACTTGTCTGCGGGCCAATATGAATATTGAACATCTCAAGACGAATATTCAAATCATTCAAGATAAAAAAACCATTGGTGAACTTGATTGCTTAATTTCAGATAAAGGAAAATACATTCATCTCGAATTAGTCTATAAGTTTTATTTGTATGATCCATCTATTCAAGGCAATGAAATTGATAAATGGATTGGACCCAACCGAAATGACTCTCTAAAGCAAAAGCTGACAAAGCTAAAAACCAAACAGATGGCGCTACTTTACCATCCAAACACCAATAAAACCCTAAGTAATTTGGGCTACAACTTGGAAATGTTTGACCAAAAAGTACATTTCAAAGCACAGCTATTTCTGCCATTTGGGCAAAACAAACGAATCATTTATGAGGTCAATAAATCCTGTATTCGTGGGTTTTACATAACACAGGATAAACTTGAATTATTCAAAGAAAATCATTTTTTTTTACCAAGAAAGCTTGATTGGCTCATTGATCCGCACGATTCCGTATTATGGCTTTCTTATGTAGAAGCCAAATCTTTTATCGCTCTGGAGTTACACCAATCAAGATCACCGCTATGCTGGATGAAAGATCCTCGCGGGAACTTTACAAAATTATTTGTTGTTTTTTGGTAAGAAATTCACCTATCTCTTGACATGTAAAATACATTACTTATTGTGAGATACTACCACTACATTCTATGAAGTCTTTATCAAACGGTTCACTCGCTAAATAAAAAAACTAAAGCTGATTTACTTTATTAGATTTTTAATGCTGCTCCACCCTATTCTATCGTTTCTATTTTCGATAAAGAGGGTCGTTGAGTCCGATAAACAAATGCACTTATCGCTTGTTTTTATTACGTTAAAGATACTAACTTCACAATAAAGTCGTAAATGAAATCGGTAAGTGATGAACAAACGTTATTGGACTTAGAATTTGATAAAATTCTAGATTGGTGTTCAGCGTTCGCGCTTTCCGAAAGCACAAAGTCAAGAATACTGAATTTGGTTCCCATTTGCAATTTTGAAATATTAGAGGAACAGCTCAATCAGATTGAAGAGCTCAAAAATATAAAGGAGGGTGAAAAAGGTTTTCCTATTTTGGAATTTGAAAATCTTGAAGCAGATCTTCGGCTGTTAAAAATAAAAAATGCTGTGATTCCACTGAGTGGTATCTTAAACATTCATCAAGCGTCCTACCTTGTAAATCAAATTTTACGTTTTTTTGAGCATTCAATCGGTAGCTATCCTTTTTTAGAGAACGTTTTTAAAGATTGTTATGAAACGCTCGATATCATTGCACCTATCGAAAAGGTGATCGACAAGTCTGGGCAAATTAAGGATAGCGCATCTTCTGAGCTTAAATCTATTCGGGATGCTATTCGAAATACACAGAGACAATTAAAGAAAAACTTTGACAAGGAACTTAGGCGATTATCTAAGACCAATCTTTTGTCAGATACGAAGGAGACAGTCATTAACAATAGAAGAGTACTTTCTGTAAAGTCGTCCTATAAAAAGCAGTTTTCAGGAATTGTTTTAGGTAGCAGTAAAACAGGAAATGTAGCACATATTGAACCGCAAATAAATATTGAACTAAATGTTGATTTGGATCATTTTTACATTGAGGAAGAAAAAGAGATTTACCGAATTTTAAGAGCGCTTACCAGAGAGTTAGCAGGTCAACATTGGCTGATTGATGCATACAATACAGGGCTACATGACTTAGATTTTATTAATGCTAAATTTCGAATTGCTGATGATATGAATGCTGCAAAGCCTTTACTGACTCAGGAAAAAATTATTGATGTACATGGAGCCGTGCACCCGTTATTGAAAAAGAAAAATGATCGTGAAAACAAAGTGACCTTCGGACAAAATATTCGAATGGATAAAAAACAACGAATGCTTGTTATTTCTGGTCCTAACGCCGGCGGAAAGAGCATTACGCTCAAGACGCTTGGTCTGTTACAAATTATGGTTCAGTCTGGTTTATTTATTGCTGCAGGACCAGAAAATAATTTTGGTTTATTTAAGCAGATATACTCAGAGATCGGAGACAATCAGTCTATTGAAAATGAACTCAGTACTTATTCTTACCGATTGAAAAGAATGAAAAAGTTTTTGTCTCTGTCAAATGCTAATACCCTCCTTTTGCTTGACGAATTTGGAACAGGCTCAGATCCAGAATTAGGCGGAGCGTTGGCAGAAGCCTTTTTTGAATCTCTTTATCATAAAAGAATATTTGCTGCACTCACAACGCATTACAGTAACATTAAGTCGAGGGCCTTACAACTACCCCAAGCTATTAATGGCTGTATGCTTTTTAACGCTGAAAGCCTAGAGCCGCTTTATGAATTTAAAATTGGTCAACCGGGAAGCTCTTTTACCTTCGAAGTAGCAAAAATAAACGGTGTAGCCGAGAGTTTAATTTCAAGGGCAAAAGGAAAACTCGATAAACAAAAGCTTAAACTAAACGAACTACTTTCAGACTTACAAAGGAAAAACAACGATTTAGATAGTGCAATTAAATCCAATGAAATGGAATCAAGTGAATATCAATCGAAGTCTGAAAAGGTAAACACTGAGCGGGAAAAACTTAAATACAAGTTTGACAAAGTAAATGAAACCATCCAGCTTCATGAGATACAGCTTGCTGCAGGAAAAAAGATGCTCAAATTCATAGAACAATATAGAAACGGCAGAGGTAAAAATAAGAATAAGGAACTTCAAGACGAGGTTATGCTTTTCTTAAAACAGCAAAAGACAAAAAAAGAAGTTAAGAAGAAGTCTCATAAACCAAATAGAAAATTGAGCAAAAAACAGGTCGAGTCTTATCGTCAGGAAAATATTCAAATTGGCTCAAAAGTTAAAATTATTTCAACCAAACAGACGGCTGTTGTAGAAAAAATAAATGGAAAACAAGTTACCTTAAGCATGGGTAACATTAGAATAAAGGTAGATTTAACCAAGCTTATTTGGATTTCTTAGTGCTCAGTATATTCAGGAGTATTTAAAAACATTAACTAGCTGTTAAACAAACCCTTATTACCATCTCCAGGAGATGGAATATTTCATTTTATTGGAGAAAAAATTTCAGTTTTAGCCCACTAAACGCAAATTAATGATTAACTTGCTGAAGCTAAACACTACAACTCTAAATCATGGCAACTGTTTTTGAAACACGTCTTATCGGTAATATCGGTAAGGATGCAGACGTAAAAAGTATGGATAATGGAATCGTAGCGATAAATTTTCCTGTAGCACATAATAAAAATTGGAAAGACAAGAGGACAGGGATATTAAAAACAAAAACTACCTGGATCAATTGTACGATATGGAAAAAGGATAGTGCAAACATGAAAATTGTTGACTATCTAAAAAAAGGCACACTGGTTGATTTAATAGGTACTCCATTTTCCAAAGGATATATGCAAGAAGACCAAACAGTAAGGTCAGAAATACGATTAAACATATCCAAAACAAATATTTTACGCACAACTTCTAAAGAAGATATGAATATTTCTGAATCGGGAGAATCTACCTCTAACGCGATTCATGATTTTTCAATTCATGAAGATGAATTTTAATTTTTTTCGAATTCCATTTTTTCCGTCTAAAAAATCTATTATATTTGCAAACCAAAATTCTTCCTTAGCTCAGTTGGTTAGAGCATCTGACTGTTAATCAGAGGGTCCTTGGTTCGAGCCCAAGAGGAAGAGCAAAAAAAGAGGTCAAGTGACCTCTTTATTTGCTCTTCCTCTTGGGCTCGAACCAAGGACCCTCTGATTAACAGTCAGATGCTCTAAC
>MDTC01132634.1_pt1 | contig 21304 bp, 19 predicted proteins | sample 811181 | NCBI WGS metagenome assembly MDTC01 (sample SAMN05326644, study PRJNA326480) | marine metagenome | isolation source: seawater | place: Pacific Ocean: North | collected 2011 | reverse complement strand
TCTTACTTGCTCTTTAAACTTCATATCTTCTTTTGTAAATTTTAAATCCATTTTATACCTTTTAGTTTTTTAATAATATTAACATAGTTTTTACTAAATCAATAATATTGGCTAGTTGTTTTTTTACATCTTGAATTTTATGCTTAATTTTAATTACATGACTGTCTTTTAAAACAATATTATCATTATTATCAGTAATCCATTTTATAAACTTCTCAGAGTAATTTTTACGTTTCTCGCTAAATGTAATTTGGTAGTTTTGAGAAAGGATAAAAATTTTAGAAATACTTGCTTTTCCGGCTAAAAGTTTTAAAGACATAACGTCCAAGTAGTTAGAAAATTCTTCAGGAATAAGTCCAAATCTATTGATCATTTCTTCTTTAAACAAAATTACTTCTCTTAATTCCTGAAATTCTCCAACTCTTCTATACAAAGAAAGTCTTAAAGACAAATCAGGAATATACTTATCTGGTATTAATATAGGTAATTTTATAGAAACTTCAATTTCCTCTGGATTACTGTAATTGTCTATTCCCTTTAAATCATTAATACATTCTTTTAAAAGTCTTTGGTACATCTCAATACCAACTTGTGTTATTTGTCCTGACTGCTCCTCACCCAATAAATTTCCTGCACCTCTGATATCCAAATCATAATTTGCTAATTGCATTCCTGCTCCTAATTCGTCCATGGTTTGCAGAGCCTTTAATCTTCTTACAGCATTTTTAGAAATATTATTATTTTCTAGAGTAAAATATGCAAAAGCCTTTTTATCGCTTCTACCTATTCTACCTCTTAATTGATGAAGTTGTGCTAATCCAAAATAATCAGACTTGTAAACAATCAGTGTATTAGCTCTAGGTATATCCAATCCTGCTTCTACAATAGTTGTAGAAATTAAAAGATCTAATTTAAAATTGTAAAAACTGTCCATCACAGTCTCTAGTTCTTTTGGAGTTAGCTTACCATGAGCAATTCCGATCTTTAATTTTGGATAAATTGAAATAATTTTTTTTTTATTGTTTCTATATCTCTAACCTTAGGTACTATAAGATATATTTGCCCTGCTCTATTTTTTTCATTATAGATTGCTTTTTTTATGATCGTGCTATCAAATTTAATGACTTTTGTTTCTATAGACTTTCTATCTACGGGAGGTGTTTTTATAAGACTTAAATCCTTAATGCCTATCAGTGACATATGTAATGTCCTGGGAATTGGTGTAGCAGTTAAGGTTAATAAATGTGCTTCAGACTTTATTTTTTTTATTTTTTCTTTATGCGATACACCAAATCTTTGCTCTTCGTCAACTATAACCAATCCTATTTCTGCGTCCTGAAGGTTTATTGAAAATATTGCATGGGTAGAAATCAGGATCTTTATATCTTTTTTAATTAACTTTTGAACTATGATACTCTTTTGCTTAGTATTTGTATTTCTATCTATCAATCCTACAATATCATTTTTCTCAAATCTTTTTTGAAATGTTTGAAAATGTTGCCGCGCTAGCAATGTTGTAGGAGCAATCAATATAACTGTATAATTATTATCAACTGAAATAAAGGCGCTTCTAAGTGCTATTTCTGTCTTTCCGAAACCTACATCTCCGCAAACTAGTCTATCCATTAGTTTTCCAGAACTTAAATCTCGATAAACTTCCTCTAAGGTTGCTAACTGATCATCTGTTTCAGTAAAATAAAAATTTTTAGAAAATTCCTGTAATTTATGTTCATCAATATTAAATATTAAGCCTTTCAAAGCAGCTCTTTTAGCTGCTAAAATAATAAGATTATTAGCTAAATCTCTAATTCTTTTTTTAACACTAAGTTTTCTTTTATTCCAACTACCGGCGCCTAGTCTATCAAGACTAGTGTTATCTTTGGCATCACCGAATTTTGATAAAAGTCTTATATCCTCTACAGGAACATATAATTTAGATTTTTCTAAATATTCAATAACAAGACAATCATGGGGACTATTATTAATCTTTATAGTCTTAAGTCCTAAATATCTTCCTATGCCGTGTGAGAAATGTACAACTAAGTCGTTAATAAGCAATTGAGCTATATCTATTAGGTTATTTCTTACTTTTTTAGGCCTTAGACTGTTTTTTGTTTTGAATATTTCAGTTAAGGTTATAATTTTTAAAAGATTTATTTCAAAGCCTTCTTCTATAGGTAATAAAACAAGATCTATAACATCTAAGTTATCCATGCATTTCTCAATGCTTTCATTGGTATCTCTGTAATTTGAAATACTCAAATATTTTAAGAGGCTCAAGGCTTTTTCTTTTTCTTTAATTTCAGAATAGCAAATAATTATTTTTTTTTTTCCAATAAAATCATTTATTATACTTTTTACCCGGCTTATAATTTCATTGTTGCTTGTATAACTACTATGAAACTCTATATTTTCTTTACAATTAATCTCATAAACACTTTCTTTCTTATAATTTGTTAAATAAGAAAAACTTTTAAATAGCTTTCTACTACAAATTTCAATTAGTTTTTTTTTTGTAAAATATAAATATTGAGGAGGGAGAGGAAAGTTAACTGCTTCTTTTTCTTTAAGTAAAAAGTTTTTTTTATCCTCATATAGTTTATTAATCTCACTAATCTTTTTTTGAGCATTCTCAAAAAAGTACTCATCTGCCAATATTAAGTCTATTTGAAAAAATTCATCTATATTGCATAAATTATCAGAGTAAAAAAGAGGCAACCAATTCTCTATACCATCAGTTTTAATTCCATTTTTTAGTTTATGAACAAATAATTCTTTATTTATCGATGGACCAAATAATTTTCTATAATTTTGAATAAATCTATTACTCTCTATTTCACTACGAGGGGACTCAATTGAACTAGAAATAATAATTTTTTTTACTTTTTTTGATGTGATTTGTGATATAGGGTTAAATATTCTTATTGTGTCTATTTTATTTCCTAAAAAATCTATCCTATGTGGATATTCTTCTCCTAAAGGCCAAACATCTATAATGCCGCCTCTAACAGCATATTCATTAGGTTCCAACACTACTCCAACTTTTTCATATCCATCCGTATTTAGTTTAGAGTTGACTAATTCTAAACTTAGCTTTTGATTAATTTCTATCGCAAAGGAATTTTGTTCTAAAATTTTTTTTGGAGGTAACTGCTGTATTACTGCTTCTATATTAGTAAATAAAATAAAGGGTTTTTTAGATAATTTTTGTTTTTTAAAACAATTTATAGTTTTAAATCTCTCATTTATTATAACTTGACTTGGAGATACTTCTTCATAAGGAATATTATCCCAGCTAGGAAATTTGAAAATATTATCTTTTTTAAAAAAATCATTAAATAAGTTAAAATAATAATCTACCTCATTATTATCATTGAGAATTATCATAATATGTTTGTCAAAGAATAAGCTACAAACTTCTTTAATAAGAAAAGGTTTTATACCTTTACCTACATTTGAAAAGTATTTAGAGTCAGCTATATCTTTAGAGCTATCTAAAATTTTCACTATTTATAAACTCATCTAATAACTTAGTTATCTTTCTAGGCAAATTTGAAGGCCAGCTTTTCTGACCTTTAAGAATAAATAAAATATCATTATCACATAGCTCATTTAAAAATACTTCATAAGACAAAAGATCCTTTTTAGACATCTTATTTATATATTTGTCAAAGAAACGCCCAAGAAATAAATCAGCCTCTTTGGTACCTCTGTGCCACGACCTAAATCTAAGTTTATTTTTATACTTTTCCATTTTTTTGTTTTAACATATAAATCTATAATTATGCAAAATACTTCGATAAAAATTTTACTATCTGAGATAAAAAATCTTACACCCAAGATAAAAAAAGTCGATTTAATAGAAAATCACATTGGAAGCAACATTATAGATTTAATAACATTCAAGCCAAAAAGATTCATCATGGCAAAAGTTTGCGATGACACAAACAGTATTATTGAAAATCAAGAAATGATTTTTAATATAAAGGTAATAAAACATTATCCTAACTTCTATAACAGAAGGTTACCTTATAAAATAGGTGCTCTGTTTAATGATCAAAAAGTTTCATTAATATTTTTTTCAAAATTTACAGGTTATCTTAGAAAGGTTTATCCAGAAAATCAAAATCTATTTATAAGAGGAAGTATAGAATTATATAAAAAAAATTATCAGATTTCACATCCAGAAATAATCAACTCTAATTCACTAGTTAATAATAAAGTTTTTCTAAAAGTTATCTACAAACAAAGAAAAAACCTTAAATCATCTGATATACATTCATTGATATTAGATGCTTGTAAAACTATTCCCGAATTGAACGAGTGGAATCATAATCTATTTAAGTTTTACAAGGATATTCCAAGTTTTAGAGAAAGTATTATAAATATTCATAATCCTAAAAGAGAGGACGATTTATCGGATTCCTCTCTAAATATAATTAGGTTAGCTTATGATGAAATATTTTCTTATCAACTATCATTAGCTATATTAAGAAATAATCTTAAAAAACTAAGAAGCAATTCGTTCAAATTAAACCCTAACAAAATAATTGATTATGTAAAAGGATTGTTACCATTTAGTCTTACTGAAGATCAAGAAAAAGCTTCCCTAGAAATTATCGAAGATATTAAAAAAGAAAAAAGGACACTTAGACTTCTACAAGGGGATGTGGGGTCTGGAAAAACAATAGTGGCTGCTATAACTGCATTTTATGTATTAAAGACGGGATTTCAAGTTGCTATTCTTGTGCCAACTGAACTTTTGGCTAAACAGCATTACAAGCTTTTCAATAAAATTTTTCATAAAGAAAATATAAATTTAGATATTCTATTATCCTCATCATTAAATAAAAAGAAAATTAAGCAGAAACTGTATTGTGGCGAGACAAATTTAGTAATTGGCACTCACGCACTACTGCAAGACGATGTTCTCTTTAATAATCTCTCATATGCTATTATAGATGAGCAGCATAGATTTGGCGTAGAACAGAGAATTAAATTAAGAAAAAAAGGTAATAAAGTTGATATGCTATTACTTACAGCAACACCGATTCCAAGGACGATGATGCTAACTGTATTAGGAGATATTTCAGCAAGTACAATTCACAAAAAACCTTTTAATTCCAAAATTAATACAATACTTAAAAATGAAGACAATATTAATCAAGTAATATCTTTTTTAAATAAAAGAATATATTTAGGAGAAAAAGTATTTTGGGTTTGTCCAAAAATAGAGGATGAGAACCTGAATAGCAGTGCAAGTATTGAGAAGAGATTCTCGTTACTTAATAAAATTTACAGCAAAAGTGCTATGCTTCATGGGAAAATGACTTCTAAAGATAAATCTAAAGTACTTGAAGATTTCAGAGCTGGAAATATTAATTTAATAGTATCTACCGTTGTTATTGAGGTAGGAATAGACATTCCTGATGCTAATATTATTGTTATTGATAATGCTAATGTATTTGGACTAGCTCAAATACATCAATTAAGGGGACGCGTAGGAAGAGGTGAAAAAGAAGGTACTTGTATATTATTATACCAAAGCAACCCTACTGATTTGGCATTAGAAAGACTGGCCATACTAAAAAATTCTCAAAATGGCTTTGAAATTGCGGAAAAGGATCTGGAATTGAGAGGTAGTGGAGAATTAATGGGTACTAAGCAATACGGAGCGGAAGATTTTAAATTTTTTAATTACGAAAGCCATTTCAAGCTTGCTCAGATTGCTATAGATGAAGCTAGAGAAATAGTAGAGTCAGATCCATTACTAAAAGGTAAAAGAGGAGATCTATTAATAAACCTACTAAAAATATTTAAAAAAACAGACGCAACTAACTTACTCGCTGCTGGTTAGCTTTTTTTTAACTAATTTTTTTTTAAACTCAGGGGTAATAATACCACCTGAAATTACAAGCTTCATTCCTTGTTCAATATTCATATTGAGTTTAATTAAATCTTTTTCTGGAACAACTAATAAAAAGCCCGATGTTGGATTAGGGGTTGTTGGCAAGAAAACGTTTACAAATTTTTTTTTTAACTTATGTGCTACCTCTCCAGATGTCTCTGCTGTAATAAATGCCACCGCCCAAATACCTTTTCTGGGATATTGTATTAGCACCACCTCTCTAAAAGCTTTAGATGAAGCTCCTAGCACTGTTTGGAATACTTGCTTTAAAGCGTTATATATGCTTCTAAATACTGGGAGTTTGTTAATTATTTTTTCTCCTATGTTAACAAAAAATTTTCCAAAAAAACTTGCAGTAAAGAAACCAATTATTATTAAAGAAAGTATTGCTACAACTAAACCTGTACCTGGAATATTAAAAGGTAGGTAAGAGTCAGGATTATATGCTGCAGGGAGAATATCTTTGACGTTTCTGTCAATAAAATTGATAAATATTATGGAAATATATGCTGTTATACCAATAGGAGCGGTAACTGCTATTCCAGTTAAAAAGTATGTTCTACTTCTTTGTAGGAGATTTTTAGTTTCAGTTTTCTTAATTTTTGTTATCTTAGTGTTATTCATAGATTTTATAATTTAGTAAAAATGGAAACTTCTACATATACTGTATTATCACTATATAAATTTTTTAAAATAAAAAAAGTTTTTTATTTTAAAAATAAATTATTAAAGGTTTTTAAGAATATAGACGTAAAGGGTATAGTATTAATAGCTCCAGAAGGAATAAACATTAATATTTCTGTAGTTACTAACAAATACAAATATATACTCGAGAGTCTTAAATTTTTTTTTGATTATGATAAAAGTGATTTAAAAAAGCTTTTTTGCAAAAAGCATATTTATAAGAAATTTAAAATTAAAATTAAAAAGGAGATATTAACGACAAGAAAGTTAAAAAAAATTAATCCTTTAGATTTAGTTGGTAAATATATAAAACCAGAAGACTGGGATGATTTTATTAGCAACCCTGATACACTGTTAATAGATATGCGTAATAATTTTGAAGTGCGAGTGGGAACTTTTAGAAATGCCATTAATCCAAAATGTGATAATTTTACAAGTCTTTTAAAATGGTTAAAAGAAGACCTTTTAAAAACTGAAGCCTTGCAAAATAAAAAAATTGCAATGTTTTGTACTGGAGGTATTAGATGTGAAAAGGCAACTTCATACTTATTAAATCTTGGAAAAAAAAACGTTTATCACCTTCAAGGGGGGATTTTAAAATACCTAGAAAAAAATATAGATAGCAAATCGTGGAATGGCGAATGTTTTGTTTTTGATGATAGAGTAAGCTTGAATAATAAGTTAGAAAAAGGCACTTATTTTCTTTGTCATGCTTGTAGAATGCCATTAAGTTTAGAAGATAAAAACAAAAAAGAATATCAAGAAGGAGAGTCTTGTCATTTATGTTATTATTCAACTACAAATGATAAAAAACAAAGATTTAGAATGAGAAGTAAGCAAATAAAGTTAAAAGAAATAAAATTAAAATGAATATTCCAATTCTGTATACTTTTAGAAGGTGTCCATTTGCAATTAGAGCAAGATCAGCTTTGTATTTCAGTAAAACTAAGTATGAAATTAGAGAGGTAGTTCTGAGCAAAAAGCCTCCTCAAATGATAGAGGCTTCGCAAAAGGGTACTGTTCCAATTTTAGTACTTAAAGATTTAGTTTTTGATGAAAGCTTTGATATTGTAATCTGGTCTTTAAATAATAATGATAAATTAAATTTGCTTAATCCTTATAAGAAAAATAAGAAAAATACTATTAAATTGATATCTAAAATAGATAATGAGTTTAAGTATCATTTGGATAGATATAAATACAGCTCTAGATATAAAAATGATCATGATTTTTTAGGTAAACTTAAACACAGAAGTATAGCATTGAATTTTTTAAGTGAAATTGAAGAAGTTTTGAAAGAAAATACTTATCTTTACCAAAACAAGATTAGTATTTTAGATCTTTGTATTTTTCCTCTAGTAAGGCAATATAGGATAGCAGATATTGACTGGTTTAGAAATAATCAAAGATTAAAAAATATTAATTCCTGGTTAGAAAGTATTTTAAATGAAGACTTTTTCAAAATTATTATGAGAAAGCATAAACCTTGGGAAAGTTCTAACGTACCGGAATACTTTTCGTATGATTAAGAAATTAGACGTATCAAATAGTTATGAAGAATTATATTTTAAAGATTAATTGTAAAGATAAACCTGGGATCATTTCTTCAGTATCGAACTTCTTATTTAAAAATAAATATAATATATTAGAAAGCTCTCAGTTTAGAGACTCAAGAAATAATAATTTTTTCATGAGAGTTCACTTTAAAGATTTTAGTAATGTTCAAAATACTAGTAAGATAAAATCTTTAGAAAAATCATTTTTCTCTGTTTCAGAAAAGTTTAAAATGAATTTTTCATTTTACGATATGAGTAAGAAACAAAATTTATTGATAATGGTTTCTAAGTTTGGGCACTGTTTAAATAATATTTTATTTCAATGGAAAACCAACAATCTTAATGTAAATATTCCATGTATAGTATCTAATCACCAAGATATGCAAGAAATAGTAGAACATTATGGTATAAAATATGAGTTCATGCCCATCAATAAAAAAAATAAAGTTCAAAAAGAAAAAGAACTACTTGGTCTGATGAAAAAATATAAAATAGACTTGATAGTATTAGCAAGATATATGCAAGTACTATCTCCCAGCTTATGTAAAAAGCTTAAAGGAAAGATAATAAATATTCATCACTCTTTTTTACCTAGCTTTAAAGGTGCAAGACCATATCAACAGGCTTACATGAAAGGAGTTAAGATCATTGGAGCTACAGCTCATTACGTTACCGACGAACTTGATGAGGGACAAATAATAGAACAAGACGTAGAAAGGGTAGATCATACTAAAAGTCTAGAAGATTTTGTATCAATGGGAAGAGATATAGAGAGTATAGTGCTAATGCGAGCAATAAGCTGGCATATACAACATAGAGTCATAATAAACAACAATAGGACTGTTGTTTTTAATTAATCTAGAATTGAGAGATATATACTATAAATTAGCCTTCTTTGGACTCTTCTGGAGCTTCTTGAAGTATTTTAATATTTGCAGCAGCACTTTTTCCGTTGTCCTGTTCTTGTATATCGTATTCTACTATTTGACCTTTTTCTAACCTTTTCACATCAGAGTCCTTAACTGCAGAAATGTGAACAAAGATATCACTATCTTCTTTACCTTCTTGGGATAAAAAACCGTAACCCTTTTTGTAGTTAAACCATCTAACTTCACCTTTAGCCATTTTATTTCACTTTCTATTCAGACCAAGACGAGAGTCCAAATATCTAATTATTAATATACGTCTATATATGAAAAATACTAAAAAAAAAAAATAAGATCAACTAAATTTTCTTTTTACTGTTAATCATGAATTAAGTAACAATTGAATTTTTACTGGAAAAGGAAAGTTTATTTAAATTTTGGTGTTTTAGATTACTTTAATTTAATAACTATCAGAGATATTTGGTATAAATAAAATCCTATATTTTAATTTTTCTACATTTAAATTTTATCTTTTTAATAGAAGAATTTTTATGATTAATGTTAGTAATTAAGGTTTTTATAAGTTGGTACTTTACAAAGTCCAATTCGTATATACTTTTGTATTCATCTCCATTATTACTGTTTTTTATGCTTATTCTTTTGACTTGCATATCTTTAAAAGCACATGAAACTTTATAGTCAAAACTACTTGCACAAAAATCCTGCCATTTAGTTTTCATAGGCCTGCTAAGCAATTTACTTTCACTTGAATTAGTTTTTTTAGAGAATTTGTAAAAAGCCATTTCTTTAAAATCTGAACTGACACAATTCATCATAAAGTTAGACCCTTGCAAAATATTACAGGTTAAAAACAGTATAAAAATTAATAGCTTTTGCATTTTTACATATTCTATTGGTGCGGTCGAGAGGACTTGAACCTCCAAGGAGTTTCCTCCACAACGACCTCAACGTTGCGCGTATACCATTCCGCCACGACCGCATTAATTAATAATTTCATTTTTTATCATATTTTCTGCAAATTTTAAATCATTGTAATTGTTAATATTAAAAAAAGGATCATATTTATTAATTTCCCAACTAACATAACCTTTAACTAATTCTTTTGTAAATAAGTCAATTTTTCTTACATTATTTCTGATACACTTTTCTAGTTTAGCAATTACCGAAGTTTTCCAGATTGCTATAGTGGGATGATGTCTATTTCCAGAACATGCTATAATTACATTAAATTTTGACGTTTCGATTTTATTTTTAAGCCTTGCTATCAAATCCATAGGAATAAAAGGAGTGTCAACAGGAACTGTAACTACAAAATTAGAAGGTTGTTTTATATTTTCTTTGCAGTATGAAATAGCTGCGTGAATACCTGCTAAAGGCCCAATATCTGTTTTAAATTTATCAAACGCTAGTAAGTATTTTTTATTGATACTTTGATTTTTATTTTTAAAGTTAACTGCTATTTGACTTGTTTGGGCTGCCACTCTTGTGTAAACATGCTCTAATAACGTTCTTCTACATAATAATTGCGAGTATTTTCCTTTTCCGTCTAATCTGCTTCCTTTTCCTCCTGCCAATATTACACATAGGATTAGTTTATTATTTATCATACTAGCCTTTTTTTATTCTTTCACTACCAGAAAGTATGGTAAAAGTTCTTCCTCTAAGTCTACCTATCATTGTTATTTGAGACTTCCTAGCAAGCTCAACTCCCCATGCAGTAAACCCGGAACGTGATGCTATTATAGGTAATTTCATCATGACAGCTTTAATGACCATTTCACTGGTAAGTCTTCCAGTAGTATAAAGAATTTTATCTTTGGCTGAAATTTTTTCTTTTATCATAAACCCTGCTAATTTATCTATTGCATTGTGTCTACCTACATCTTCAAAAAAAGCTAAAGGTTCAGTATTAGTACATAATAGACAACCATGAATCGCACCAGACTTGAGATAAAGAGAAGGTAATAAATTTATTTTCTTGTAGAGATTAAAAATTTGTTTTGAGGTTATTGAAGAAGAGCTTTCAATTTTAAAATCTTCAAAATTTTCCAGTAAATTTCCAAAAATTGTTCCATTAGCACAACCAGAGGTTTTTATTTTTTTTTTTTCCTGAATCTCAAAGTTTGTTTTAATCTTTGTTCGTACTACAACAGTCTCTATGTCCTTAAAATACTCGACAATTGGAATATCGTTGCTACTTATATTCAATATATTTTGATTTGCTAGAAATCCTAAAGCTAAGTACTCTGGATAATCTCCAATAGTCATTGCTGTTACTATATGCGTATCGTTTAAATATATTGAAATAGGTTTTTCTTCTACAGCATATGCCTCAGAAGAACTACCAGTTTCATTAAATACAATAATTTTTTTTACTAGTGAAGAATTATTAATATCTGGTTTAATTTTTTTAATAATTCCTCACTAATTTTTACTATTTTAAAACACCAGGATGAGTGTTTTGAACGTGATGTTTAGAATTTACCGGTCTAATTAGTAAATTGGAGAAGAATGCGATGACTAGAAGTGCTGCCATAGCATACATAGTAGTATTGTATAAACTAGGAGTTGGATCAACCGTACCTTGAGGTGCAATTTCCATTAGTTTAGATACTGTTACAGTCTTGGCCTTCACTAATTCCTCTAAATTCTCTACAGGTGCTCCAAATTTATCCATAAATTGACTTGGATCAATTTTAGAAACCAAATTATTAATAGAATCTGTGACAGACATATTTCTTAAATAAGTTATAGCAAACGGACCAAGAACTCCTGCCGTACTCCATGCCGTTAATAATCTACCATGAATACCTCCTACATGCATGGTTCCAAACATATCTGCTAAATAGGCTGGTATAGTTGCAAAACCACCACCATACATTGTAAAAATAATCATTGTGGCAGCATAGAACATAACCAAAAACATCACCGAGGGGTTAACACTTACAGCACTTGCTGTAAATGGTATGGATAAATATAACAGTGTTCCTAATACGAAGAAACAGTGATAAGTATTTTTTCTTCCAATATAGTCTGATAAGGATGCCCAAATAATCCTTCCACACATATTGAACACACTTATCATCAGAACGTAAGTTCCAGCAAATGTTGCTGTTACTATACTAGCCAGTTCGGTCCCGCTAGGTGCAGAACCAAAAATCTCTGACATCATAGTTTTAGCTACGCCGATAACTCCTATCCCTGCAGAGACATTAAAACATAATACAATCCAAAGTTGATAAAATTGAGGTGTTTTTATAGCTTGATTGATGTGAACGTTATCCAGAGTTTTCATTTTAGCGGCCGACTCTTCAGGACTTGGCGGTGTATAGCCTTTAGGTGCCCATCCCTCAGCAGGAACTCTATATTGAAATGAAGCTAATATCATTATTACAAAGTAAACTATTCCTAAAGTCAAAAATGCACCTGTTGCCCCTGTATTTCCTGTTCCTACTACATAAACACCGGCGTCACCTGGTACAGCCATCTGTGCTGCTTCAGCAGCAGATGCAACAACTACTTCTACCTTCTCTCCTGCAACTTCAGCAAATCTTCTTCCGTTTTCAGTTATTAGAGTTAAAGCACTTTCAGCTCCCAAATAATCAGGAGCTTTAGAAAAATAATCTAAAAGAAACTTTTTTAAAGGAGCTCCTATCATTGCTCCTCCTCCAAATCCCATGATGGCCATGCCTGTTGCCATTCCTCTTCTGTCAGGAAACCATCTTATTAAAGTTGAAACAGGCGAAACATAACCTAGACCTAGTCCACATCCACCAAAAAATCCATATCCTAAGTAAACTAACCATAACTGATGAGTATATATTCCAAGACTTCCTATAATAAAACCTCCGCCCCACAAAGTAGCTGCTGTCACACCAACACATCTTGGACCAACATCCTCTAACCATTTCCCTGCAATAGCAGCTGCTAATCCCAAACTTACAATAGCGACTGAAAAAATCCATACGACGGCGCCTAAACTCCAATCATCTGCAGAGCTCGAAACTACACCCAATTCTTTAATTAGAGCTGGATTAAATATGCTCCACGCATAAACCGATCCTATACATAAGTGAATAGCAATTGAAGCTGGAGGAATTCTCCAGCGATTAAAATCTTTTGAAGCTATTATCTTATCTTTTAATAAAAAAGAAAAGAAACCCCCAGAATTTTTTGAATTACTCATATTTTTCTCCCTTTAGTAACAAATATAATAATATCTATGATAAAATAATGCTATACTTAATTATTGATTTGTACTCTAGCGGCACAATATTTAAACTCAGGAATTTTTCCATAAGGATCTAACTGAGGGTTAGTGAGCTTATTTGCTGCAGCCTCACTAAAACAAAAAGGTATAAAAATCATTCCTTTAGGTAATTCTCTATCTTTTCTTACACTTAGATTAATAGAACCCCTTCTAGTTTCTACTTTAACTTTATTTCCTGGTTGTAATTTAAGGCTTTCCATATCTGAGCTATTCATACTAACAACCGCCTCAGGCTCAATCTTATCAAGGGCAACAGACCTTCTCGTCATGGCTCCCGTGTGCCAATGCTCTAAAAGTCTGCCGGTTGTTAAAACAAATGGAAATTCTTGATCAGGTAATTCATCCGGAGAAATTATATTTGTAGGAACAATTTTACCAAGACCCGAAATGGTTGGAAATTTTTGAGCAAAAACAATTTCAGTTCCTGGCATGTCCTTATTATCACACGGATAAGTTACAGAGTCTTCTCTATCAACTCTATCCCAAGAAATATTATTTAACGAAGGCATTATTTCAGACATTTCTTTGAAAACATCTGAAGCATGAGAATAATTCCAATTGAGTCCTAAAGCATTTGCTAAATCAATTATAATTTGTAAATCCTCTCTAGCATCTCCTGGTGCATCAACTACCTTTCTTCCCATCTGTACCTGTCTGTTAGTATTTGTAAAAGTTCCATTTTTTTCGGCATGTGCAGATGCAGGTAAAATAATATCTGCATACCATGCAGTCTCTGTCATAAAAATGTCTTGAACAACCAGGGTTTCTAATTTAACCATACCTTCTATTGTGTGATTCTGATCAGGATCTGACATTACGGGATTTTCTCCCATGACATACATACCTTTTATTTTTCCGTTACAAACTTTATCCATAATTTCTACAACAGTTAAACCTTTTTTATTGTCCAGTTTAGTATTCCAAAAGCTTTCCATATTATTGTGAATATTCGGGTCTTCAACCGATTTGTAATCAGGAAAAACCATAGGAATTAAACCAGCATCCGATGCACCTTGTACGTTATTTTGGCCTCTTAACGGATGAAGCCCTGTTCCAGGTCTACCAATGTGGCCTGTTATAAGAGCTAATGTAATAAGACATCTGGAATTATCTGTTCCGTGTATGTGCTGAGAAACTCCCATGCCCCAGAATATAATGGATTTTTCTGATTTTGCATAAACTCTTGCCGTGTTTCGTATATCTTCCGCTTTTATTCCACAAATTTTCTCCATATCCTCAGGAATAAATTTTTTAATATTTTCTTGAAGTGATTTGAAACCTTCTGTCATTGAGGCAACATATTGCTCATCATATAATTTTTCTTCTATGATTGTGTAGATCATAGAATTTAATAATGCTACATCTTTTCCAGGTTTGAATTGTAAGTGTTTATATGCGTGTCTTGATAAGTCCTGTTTTCTTGGATCCATTATTATTAATTTTTTTCCATTCTTTGCAGCTCTTTTAAAGTATGTGGCCGCTACCGGATGGTTAGTAGTTGGTCTTGCTCCTATTACAATAATGCAGTCAGAGTCTTTTACGGCTGTAAATGGTGCAGAAACAGCACCTGACCCTACACACTCCATTAAAGCAGCTACAGAAGATGCGTGGCATAATCTAGTGCAGTGATCAACATTATTGGTTTTGAATGCTGTTCGGATAAGTTTTTGGAAAAGATATGCTTCTTCATTTGACCCCTTTGCTGAGCCAAAACCACAAACAGATGAAGGTCCAAATTTTTCTTGAATGTCTTTAAGTTTTTTTGCAGAAGTATTTATAACTTCCTCCCACGAAGCTTCTCTGAAAAAATCTTCAACTCTTAATGATGCATAATCATCAATTTTTTTCTTTGCTACATTTTTTTTTCTAATCAAAGGTTTTGTAAGTCGGCCAGCATCATGAATATAATCAAAACCAAATCTGCCCTTGACACAAAGCTTTTGGTTGTTAGCAGGACCATCTCTTCCATCAACTTGTACGATTTTATTATCTTTCACATAAACTTTTGTTTGACAACCAACACCACAATATGGACAAAGACTGTTAACTGATTTATCAGGATAAACTTCTCTTCCTCCGTTCTCACCAATTAAACTCTTTTCCATTAAAGCTCCAGTAGGACAGGCTTGTACACATTCTCCACAGCCAACGCATGATGAGGAACCCATTTGATCATCAAAATCAAAGACAACTTTAGAATTATGTCCTCTGTAGGCCATTCCAATTACATCATTGGACTGAACTTCTCGGCAAGCCCTTACACAAAGGTTACAATTTATACATGCTTCTAGGTTGACATGCATGGAGGGGTGGGAAACATCACTTTTAATTAATTTATTTTTTGGGAACTGTTTCTCATCGGCTCCTAACTTTTGACTCCAGTTCCAAAATTTAGAGTTTGGATCAGGGTGATTGTCTTTGCATGGCTGATCTGCTGCTAATAGCTCAAAAATCATCTTTTGAGTTTCTTTTACTTCATTAGAAATAGAATTTACAATCATGCCTTCAGCAGGCTTTCTTATACAGGAGGCTGCTAAAGTTCTTTCATCATTAATTTGAACAACACAGGCTCTACAATTTCCATCAGGATCATACCCAACTTCGTCAGCATGGCAAAGATGAGGTATATCAACATTATTTCTTTTGGCTGCTTGCCAAATTGTTTCCTCCTTACTTGCAATAATTTCTTTTCCATTGAGTTTAAATTTTATCATTTTAAGTAATATCTTTTTTAAAATGTTTAATTATAGATTGAAGAGGATTAGGCGCAGCTTGGCCTAAACCACAGATTGAGGCTTTATTCATAGTTTTAGATAAATTGGTCAAAAGTTTTACATTCCAGGCTTTTTCACTCATTAGTTTTACTGCCATAGATGTTCCATTTCTACAAGGGGTACATTGTCCACAACTTTCATCTTCAAAGAATCTCATTAAGTTTAATCCTATGTCTTTCATATCAACCTTATCAGACAGGACTACTACAGCTGCTGATCCTATAAAACAATCATACTCTTGAAGGGTATCAAAGTCTAGAGGAATGTTTCCTAAACTGGCAGGTAAAATACCTCCAGATGCTCCTCCTGGTAAATATCCTTTGAATTTATGTCCATCTAGCATTCCTCCACAATGTTCATTAATTAATTGGTTAACAGTAGTACCAGCATCAGTTAAGACTATGCCTGGATTTTTTACAAAACCTGATACTGAGTAAGTTCTTAATCCCTTTCGACCATTTCTTCCAAAAGAACTAAACCAGTCTCCACCTTTTTCAAAAATTTCTCTAATCCAATAGACTGTTTCAACATTGTGGACTAAAGTAGGTCTTCCAAACAATCCCACTTCGGCAACATATGGTGGTCTATTCCTTGGTAAACCTCTTTTTCCTTCAACTGATTCTATTAATGCAGACTCTTCTCCACATATGTAAGCACCTGCTCCACGTCTAATTTCTAGATACCCTTCAGAAATTATATTTTTTTCTTCAAGAATACTAATCTGATCTTCTATTAATTTAATTAAACCGTAGTATTCGTCTCTTATATAAATGTAGCACTTTTCAGCCTCAACAATCCTTGCGGCTACAAGTGTCCCTTCTAAAAATCTATGAGGGTCTTTATTCAGATAATACCTATCTTTAAAAGTACCTGGTTCTCCCTCATCAGCATTTATACACATTAATCTAGGACCTTTATAGGATTTAACAAACTGCCACTTTTTATAGGCAGGAAAACCAGCTCCTCCAAGTCCTCTTAAACCAGATTTAGAAAATACCTCAATCATATTATCAAAACTTATTTTACCTGCGCTTATATCATTAAAGAGTTGATATCCTCCACTACTTATATACTGCTTAAAATTGATAAAAGGATCGTTTTTGTAGGATAAATTCTTATCTCTTATAGCATTAGATATTTTACTATTATTAGCTTTTAATATGTGGTTGTGATTAACTTCAACAACAGGAGCAAAATTACATCTACCCATGCAAGGGGCCTTTTCAACTCTGAAATTTTTATACTTCAATTTGACATTATGATATAGCTTTTCTGCATCATGCATAGCACATGTTATACTATCACACACCTTTATAGTAATATCCGGAGCTATCTCAGTGTCATCAGAAAGAATATGAAAATGTGCATAAAAACTAGCTACTTCGTATATTTCTGACATGCTAAGCTTACTTAATTCAGCTAACGCTCTTAAATGTTTAGGATATAAACCATTATACTTATCGTTGAAAAGATGTAAATATTCAATCAACATATCTTTTTTTAAAGGAAAGTATATGTTTAATAAATCTCTGGCTTCGTTTAGAGCATTATAATCAACTTGCCTTCCTTTATTAAAAAAAACTTTATTTCTTCTTCCCGCAGCTTTTTTTTTTGTATTCATCATAATCATTAATAAGTTTACATGTGATCTAAAATAATAAAAGAAATAACTTTTAATATTAGATATTACTTATATAGCGTTTTAATAAGAAAATTCTTTAAAAAACTTTGCTTAATATCAAAAGATTATTTGTATTTTCTAATACAGAGTATTATCCTTATAGTAAAATAAATAGTTTGACTAATATTATTGGCATATCAGGATGGAGTGGCTCAGGAAAAACTCAATTAATGAGTAAATTAATTAAGTTCTTCGTTGAAGGTTGCAATCTTAAAGTTTGTGCATTTAAGCACGCTCATAGTTCTTTCGAGATTGATAAGAAAGGAAAAGATTCTTACAGGTTCTTTGAGGCTGGTGCTAGTAGTGTTGTTATATCTTCTTCAAAACAATGGGCTGTTATAAATAAAGTAGAAAGTAAAGAGCCTTCTTTAAATGATTTATTAAGTGAAATCAAAAGTAATTTTGATTTAATTTTAGTTGAAGGTTGGAAATTTGAAAATATTAAAAAAATAGAGGTTTTTAGAAAAAAAATAAATAAACCTTTATTATGCAATAATCATAGCAACTTTATTGCAGTTGCCACCAATTCTAAAAATTTAGAAATCAAAAAAGTAAAAAATATATCAATACTAAATTTAAACAATATAAATGAAGTAGGAAATTTCATATTAAAACATTTTAAAATTAAATTATGTACAAATTCAGCGAAATAGAAAAGCTTCTTAAATATAAAATACTTCCACTAAAAGAAATAGAAATTGTGAATATTAATAATGCCATGGGAAGATTCCTAGCAGAGAATATTTATGCAAAGATAGACATTCCTCCTGCAAATAACTCAGCAGTTGACGGGTATCTTTTTAGACATAAAACCATTACATCAGAACCAGTTTCAAAAAATTTTAATGTAGTTCAAGAAATACATGCAGGTGAAATTCTTACAAAAATGGTCTCAAATATAAGCGTAATTAAAGTTTCTACAGGCTCTCATATTCCTAATGGATTTAATGTTGTGATAATGGAAGAAGATTTTACCGTAAATAATAATACTATCAAATTAAAGAAAAAAAAAGATATATTTAGATGGATGAATATAAGAAAAAAAGGAGAAGATATTAAGGCAGGTAGAAAAGTTTTCTCAAAAGGACATTATTTTAGAGAACAAGACATAGGCATGTTGGCTTCTTTAGGACTTAAAAAAGTAAATGTTATTAGAAAATTGAGAGTAGGTATCTTATCAAATGGAAATGAATTAGTAGAGGCAGGAAAAAAAAAATTATCTCATCAAATTTATGATAGTAATAGACATATGTTATATTCTCTCTTAAAGAGAAATTATACCAAAGTAATTGACTCTGGTATTGTGGAAGATAGTTATAAAAAAATTAAACAGAAAATAATAGCCTTAAAAAGTAAGTCTGATTTAATTATAGTGTCCGGTGGGGCTTCTTCAGGAAGCAAGGATTATATAGTAAGAATTATTAAAGAAGAGGGAACTATAAACTTTTGGAAGGTTTCTATTAAACCTGGGAGACCGTTTGGATTAGGAATTCTTGATGGGAAAATACCTATTCTTATTGTTCCGGGTAATCCAGTAGCTTGTTTTGTCGTCTTTTTTATTTTTGGAAAAAAATTATTAAACTTACTTTTTGGAAAAAAATATTACAGTAATGATTATTATTTAGTTAGGTCAAATTTTAGTATGAAAAAAAAAGTTGGCAGAGATGAATTTTTAAGAGGAAAAACATTTGTTAAAGATGGCAAAATATATGTTGATAAATTTAGTAAACAAGGAGCAGGGATTTTAAGCTCGGTTGTATGGGGGAATGGTTTAATTAGACTTAAGGGCAAGGATAACCATATAAAAAAAGACTCTTATGTAGAATTTTATCCATTTAATAGTTTCTAGATGAAAGAATTTAATTATTTAGGTCTTAAGTGTCCTATTCCAGTTTTAAAAGCATTTAAAGAATTAAAAAAAAATCCTAAGGTCCAAAGTTTTCAATTTAAGTGTGATGACCCAACAGCTCCAAAGGATTTTAAAGATCTTTGTAAAAATACAGGTCTAAATTTTCATAAAGTTATAAAAGAAGACAATTATTTTATAATTTTTATAAATAGGAATTAATTTTCAAAAGTTGCAACTATATCTAATCCACCGCCTGAAATTGCTCCTTGCAATGCATTAGATAGAACTGATATTGTAAAGGTTGAGATAGATGGTACGCTTGATATGATGTGTTTATTATTAAATTCAGAAGCAGCAATTCCATCTATCGCCTCTGATACATTGCTTAAAGTTACAAATTGTCCTGGAATTGCTCCGTGAGTGCTAGGAGTGCTTACTTGTATTACTTTAGACCCTGCAGATAAAGTGGTTATAGGATTGTTTCCTAAACTCAATACGCTTCTAATATTTTCCGTTTGCTTATTTGAATTAGTGTCTCTACTAGTATTTGATATTATGGTAGGAGCTCTTAAAGCTTCTGCTTCAGCTTTAGCTTTTATCCTTTTGGTTTTCTCGGACTCAAGCCTCTCAGCTAGTCTTGCGGCTTTATTCAGGTCACCTTTTTTAATCATTTCGTAAATAATTTCATCCGTTTTATTGGTAGAAATATAATTCGATGTTTTTTCTAATTTATTTGATGAATAATCGTTGCTGTAAACTTCTATTTTTTTAATTCGCTCTCGACAGAGAGTTAAAATTTTATTTAGCTCAACTTCTTGAGCTACAGCATTTTTGATGCACACATTAATATTTTCAGCTCTGTAAGAACTGATTGAACTCAAAAACATGATTATAATTAAAAAACTGTTAAGTCTAGTCACAAACTATCTCACTTTCATTCCATGGCAATAGAGTATCACACATTTTATTATTAATAAAATTTTTTGCACTCAACTTAAATTTAGCAAGGTTTATACCAGAAATTTCTGAATTAATGAAATTTACGTTGTCTAGTTTTGTATTTATTAAATTAGAATTAGTTAAATCTACTGACTCGAAGATTGCACCGGTTAAATTAGCTCCGCTAAAGTCAGTATTAAATAAGTTGCTTCCCAAAATTTTTGATTTTTTTAAATTAGAACCTTTAAATTTGACATTTTTTAAGTTACATCCATCAAAAATAGTATTAGAAGAATTTGTATTTGAAAAATTAGAATTTACTAAAATTGCATCGGAAAAATTTGCATGTTTAAAATCTGCTCCATTAAATTTGGAACCATTTAAATCTGCCCCTTCAATGTTCGACTGCTTAAAAATAGCAATATATCCAATTGAATTAGATAGATTAGTGTATGAAAGATCAGCTTGTGTAAAATCAGCTCCTGAAAGATTTGATCCTTTTAAATTAGATCCTGTTAATTTAGCTTTTTGCAAATTATATCTTTTTAAATTAGCGTTGGTTAAGTCACAATATTCACATGAATTACTTTGTAATAGTTGATTCAAGTCATTTTTATCAAAAGTATAGCATTCAGTTGCTAATAAAAATATTAATGTGAGTACTTTTTTCAAATTAGTTCTTGATTTGGTGAGCCCGCTGGGATTCGAACCCAGGACCCCTCGCTTAAAAGGCGAATGCTCTACCGCTGAGCTACG